>Ga0181523_10000050_pt1 | contig 108039 bp, 84 predicted proteins | sample PEATcosm2014_Bin_43_FD_119752 | JGI IMG/M metagenome (GOLD analysis project Ga0181523, IMG submission 119752) | Peatland microbial communities from MTU Mesocosm Facility, Houghton, MI, USA - PEATcosm2014_Bin05_30_metaG | ecosystem: Environmental > Terrestrial > Soil > Wetlands > Peat | place...
ACCACATACACCACATCTTGCGCCATTCCGTCACCGCGTTTGGCGATGGGCTGGAGCCCGGTCGCGTCTCCGTTCGCGGGAGGAATTACGACGCCACCCGCCGGAACGCTCCCCACGGCAGTGGCCAGCGTGTTGTAAATCGAAAGGCAACCGCGGACCTCGGCCCCGGTCGGCGGCGGGATGGGCGGAACAACTTCGGTGCAGGTGCGGGCGCCGATGAAGAGCTGTCCGTTCGGCCCGAGCGCGATTCGGTCGTGGTATCCGTCGGTGATGACGATCGGACATTGCTGGCCGGCCATGCAATACGGAGGTTGAACCGCAGGTTGGACGACGCTCATGGTGCTGAGATCGAAAAGCGTGAGCACGCCGCAGGTGGTCGCCGCCGTTGTCTGGGCTGGAGCGCAGGCCTGCGACGGAACTCCGCCGGAATACGGCGTGCCCGCCACGTACATGGTCGAGTTGTCGACCAAGGCGACGCTGGCGGCCGGAACGCTAACCGCCGGGCCTGCGGTGTTCGTCGTCAAATCGAGGGTTTGAATGCTGGCCTGGGTTCCACCGCACTCGGCGCCGCAGTTCACCACGTAGGCGGTAGTGTCGTCGCTGTTGAAGAAGGCCGCAATCGGATGGTCAAAACCGGGCACAAAAGTCACCACTGGATTCGCCGTTGCAATACTCGATGGAGTGATCACGGCGGCCACGTTCGCGACCGAATCGAAATTCTGGCCGGAGCCTTGACTGAAGGCCAGCACGCGCGTGCCGGTGTTGCCGATGGCAAGATAACGAAAAGGCAGGTTGACTCCCTGGAGATTCGGGTCCACAGAAACGCAGACCGCGGGATTCGGGCTTCCCGGCGGGCAGCTAATCGTAGCGGTGACCGCTCCCGAACCCAGAGCGACGACCTCGACGACCCCGGGAGATTGTCCGACCACGGGCGCGGTTGGTACGGCGACATAGGCGGTGGAGCTGTCCGGCGAAACCACAAAGCTCTCGGTCAGGCCGGGCAAAGTCAACTTACTATTGCCGACGGACTCGTTGGCGTTGTTGATGATGCTGAACTCGTTGTCGGAGGATTGCGTACCGCTGCCGCTGAAGACCAGAGTCTGGGTTCGGTTGGGCGTGAGCACCATCATTCCCGGAGTGTTGCCGGCGGAAATCGGGGCGACGGCCCCACGCTGGTCCGTTGCAGCGTTGACGATATATACGCCTGCAGCCCCGCTACCCGCGCTGGCGCCATTCGTGATGAAAGCGCGGTATGCGATACCGCTGGTTTTTACGCCGCCTGCGGTGACGCTGCCGCCGCAACTCAGCCACACCAGACTGGCGGGCGCCAGAAAAAACAGAAGAATCAGGACTTTTCTCAAACCTGGGACTCCAACCTCATGCCGGATAATCACTTGGATGCAAGAAAGGAATTATAGCAAAGGCAGAAATCGCATTTGATTGAGAACGCGGTTTGTTGGTGGAGAACCGGGCGTCCGCGTCCGGCCGCTGAACCGCTGGACAAGCGAGATGTCCGTCACTCCGCAAACATTTCAGACGAAGAATTGCCGCAGCAGATCCATTTTGACCTGCTCTTTGGCGATCGCCTGCCCGATGCGCTGAAAATTCGGAATCTGATCGACGGCATCCATTTCGCCGACCTTTGCCGGGTCGATGTCGGCGAGGTTGAGCCCATCGAGGCGCTCGCGCGTCAGGCTGACCGTGATGCGCTGGTAGGTCAGGGCCTTGAACGCACCCATGCCGGGGCCGATGAAATCAAGCGCATTGGCGGCCGGCGCGCCGGTGGCTCGGGCGGCGTTTGCTTCCGCGATTGGAGTGGGAGCCTTGCCCGCCGGCGGTTGCCCGATCAGGTGCATCAACACGTTCTGCTGTAGGTTGGCATCGCCCATGAGTTCCTTGACCACGTACCGAGCCCAGTCCAGCAGGTTGTAGCATGAAGCTTTGCCGGCTGGAACCGTGATCGCGTTGAAGCCCGTACCCAGCGACAGCAGCAACAGGTTGCCGGCTCCAATGGGCCATCCGAACTGATATTGCGGGTCGGTGGCTTCGAGAAAAACCTGCATCGAGGGATTGTTGTAGCTGCTGACGCCGCCGTCGATAAACTCGTACTCCTGGGGCCGGCCAGCGTCGTCGGGAACGGCGAGCGTCCGCGGCGGAAAGTAGGTGGGAGCGGCGCTGCTGGCGCGCACGATCTGCCAGAGCGGCAATCCGCGGTTGTTGGTGAAGTACCTTCCCTTCGGGTTATTGGTAAAGAACCAGGTCGTGCCCAGCGTGACGTTTTTCGAAACGATGAGAATGTTGGTGCGCAGCTTGTCGCTTCCGAGCGCGGTGTCTTCCCCGAAAACATCTTTCAGGTGTTGTTCGAGTGGGCCGCTTGGATAGCTGTGCCAGAAACGCTTGGGCAAAAAGACCTTGGTGAAAATCTGCTTGCCAAACTTGAGGTAGAAGTCGCGAAGTTCAGCCGCCTTCAAGCCGAGAGCGAGTCCGACAGCAAGGATGGCGCCGGTGCTGGTGCCTCCGATCAGGTCGAACCGGTCCGAGAGCGGCAGCGAACGGCCGGTCAGCGCGTCGAGTTGGGTTTCGATGGCAATCAGAGCTTCCGCAGGGATCAGTCCGGCCAAACCTCCGCCATCAATCGACAGAAGACGCATCGGGCGGGTTGCGGGATTCGGGGCGTTGTTCATCAGGATCTCCTCGAGGTGCAGTGCAGTTGGATAAATGGGAGGGAAGGTCTGCTACGTTAGTTCGACTGGCAGGGGCGTGTCAAGGAGTAGTCGCCGCATCAACGAGGTATGCCATGCTTGCGGCGAAACTCCTCAAAAACTCTCTTGCCGGGCGAGTGCGTCCATGGGATGCGTCATCAAGCCCCTGGCGGATGCCTTCCTCCGCATCGGCACTGGCGGCAATATCGATCTCGTTTCTCATCGGCTCAAAATCTGCGTCGATATTGGCATAGTACTTCCGGATGTGTTCAGTGGCGCTTTGACGGGCGCGAGCGACGCGTTCCCGCGAGGGACTGACTGGAAGGGCGTCATCGTATTTCTTGTCCCATGCCCGTTTGACATCGTTGCACTTCAGGCAGGCGACGACCTTATTCACTTCGACGTTAAGAGGTGACTTCCTACGCTCTGATGGCTTACACCTCAAAGGGATCACATGGTCAATCACAAGCTGGTGCCAAGCAAGCACACCGGACGTTCCGTCAAAACCGCAGTAAACGCAAACACATTTGCCGCGGACGTAGATTGGTCGATCTGGGTAATCAGCCATACGGCGACTTTATCATCAGGTTTGCCAAAGGCATAATTTCCGAAAGAGCCGGCTCGGGGTGATGGCTTGAAGGGCAGATGCGCGGACCTCACTCCTTCTAGTATTCTCAAGTAAATGGCGCAGAATTTTCTTGAAAGTCTGAAGCAATCGCCGGTGCTATGCGACGGAGCCATGGGAACGCTGCTCTATGCCAAGGGCATCTTCATCAACCGCTGCTATGACGAGCTGAACCTGTCGCAGCCGGAGTTGATCCGCGACATACATCACGACTATCTGCAGGCGGGCGCCGAGATCATCGAGACCAACACTTTTGGCGCGAACAGCTTTCGCCTGGCGCGGCACAGTATGGTGGACCGCGTGCGCGACATCAATGTGGCGGGCGTTCGCGTGGCCCGGGAAGCGGCCAAGGGCTTCGATGTGTGGATCGCGGGATCGATGGGACCGTTGGGCGTCCGCATCGAGCCGTTGGGCAAAACTTCTTTTGCCGAGGCCCGCGCGGCGTTTCGCGAACAGGCGGCGGCGCTGGTCGAGGGCGGCGTCGATTTGCTGATGCTGGAAACTTTCGGCTATCTCGAAGAACTGCACCAGGCGGTGCTGGCTTGCCGCGATGTGAATCCGATGATTCCTCTCGTCGCCCAGGTCACGATCGACGAAGACGGCGACTGCCTCGACGGCTCCGACCCCGAGACTTTCGCCGCGCGGCTGACGGAATGGAACGTCGACGTACTCGGCATCAACTGCAGCGTGGGCCCGGTCACGATGCTGGAGGCGATCGAGCGGGTGCGCGCAGTGACTACGCTGCCCCTCGCGGCGCAGCCGAACGCCGGCATGCCGCGCTCAGTCGAAGGCCGGAATATTTATCTCTGCTCGCCGGAATATATGGCGAATTACACGTCCAACTTCGTGGCGGCTGGAGTGCGGCTGATCGGCGGATGCTGCGGGACCACGCCCGATCATATCCGCGCCATGAAATCGATTTTGCGGGTGGGCGAGGCGCGCGGCAAAACTGCCATTTCGGAGGTGGTTCGTTCTGGCGCGACGCTCTTAGCCCCGGCCGGCACTCCCATGGCGGAGCGCTCCAAGCTGGGCGCCAAACTCGCGGCCGGGGAATTTGTGACCATGGTCGAAATCGTGCCGCCCAAGGGCATCGACATCCGCAAAGAGATCGAGGGCGCGAGGTTTGTGAAATCGGTCGGCGTGGACGCGGTGAACATCCCCGACAGCCCGCGCGCCTCGGCGCGCATGAGCAACCAGGCTTTGTCGCTCTTGATGCAGCAGGCGGTCGAGATCGAAGCCATCCTGCACTACACCTGCCGCGACCGCAACGTGCTGGGCATTCAGTCCGACCTGCTGGGAGCGGCGGCCACCGGCATCCGCAACCTGATCTGCATCACCGGGGACCCTCCGAAGATGGGCAACTATCCCGACGCCACGGCGGTATTCGACGTGGATTCGATTGGGCTGGTGAATATCGTCAGCAACCTGAACCGGGGACTGGACCTGGGCGGGAACCCGATTGGCGTGGGCACCAGCTTCGTCATTGGGGTGGGAGCAAATCCGGGATTGCCGAACATCGACGAAGAGATCAAGCGCTTCGAATATAAGGTGCAAGCGGGCGCGGAATACGTGGTCACCCAGCCGGTGTTCGACCTCGGTCTGCTGGAAGGCTTTCTCAAGCGGATCGAACACTGCCGAATTCCCGTGGTGGCGGGGATTTGGCCCCTGGTGAGCGCCCGCAACGCGGAGTTCATGAAGAACGAGCTGCGGGTTTCCGTGCCTGATGAAATTCTCAACCGGATGACGAAGGCCGCGACCCCGGAAGCGGCGCGCGCCGAAGGCGTGGCCATCGCTCGCGAAATGCTGGCCGCGGTCCGCGACCGGGTGCAGGGCGCGCAGATCAGCGCTCCCCTGGGCCGATATGCCTCCGCGGCGGATGTCCTGGAGGCTCTCGGCTCGAAGCGGCGGCCAGCCGTTTAATTTTGGAACACCCCTACCCAAAAAATTAAACGAATTAAAACAATTTACTGGACATTTCGCACCGGAAGCGGCATTACAATAGAGTCTCAGGAGTATTGATTGGTTAAGTTTGAAGAATGCCTCGAGCGTCTGGAGAAGATTGTTCAGGAACTGGAAAGTGGGGAGGTTCCTCTGGAGAAGTCTCTGACGCTGTTTGAAGAAGGCATGCAGCTTTCTACGACCTGCCGCAAGCAACTGGAGGATGCGGAAGGGAAAGTGGAGATTCTGTTGAAACAGAACGGAAAGCTGCAAACCGAACCGTTCGAGCCCCCGGCCGAGAAAGCGTTGCGCAAGTAACGCTGTTGTGACTCGGGTCGGAAGTTGACAACGCCTGTGCTAGCAGTTTGCTGTCGCAGCCAAGGCCGCCGCGAATTGCGGTGTAGTCAGGGGGATCTATGGAACCACTCTGTGTAGTCCTTTATCAGAATGACCCCAGAACTGCACAAACTCTGGCGGTCAGTCTATCCCAACACTTTGATTCTGTTTATTTAGCTGGCACTTACCAGGAAGTTCGTCCCGCGGTTGCCCGGAATCGCGCCGAAGCGGTGGTCCTGGATCTGGAAACTTCGGGACCGGACGAAGTCAAGCGTTTGCATCATGAATTTCCCGACCTTTGCATCGTCGGCACGCACCGGCTGGCGGACGACCAACTGTGGACCGAAGCACTGAGTCTGGGCGCGTCCGACATATGTGAACCGCGCAACGATGATGTCGTCAGCTCCTTGTTGCGCAGGCTCACGCACCATGCGGCCGCCTGATCGTTTGCCGTACAGACGGGGTTTCGCCCCGTCCAGGCTCGGAAGGCGCGGCAAGACGCATTACGTAGATGTTAAGTTAGGGACGCCGCCAGGCGTCCCTTTTATTTCCCCTTCGCTCGCTTGTTATACTGCGGTGCGATGCTGAAACAAATTCTGGAGCAGGGCCGAGAAGCCGCCGACGCCGCACTCGATAGACTCTTGCCCCCGGCTGCCGAGCATCCAACCTCCATCCATCAAGCCATGCGGCACAGCGTGTTTGCCGGCGGAAAGCGCCTGCGTCCGATCCTGTGCATGGAAGCGGGGCGCATGATCGGTGCGGCATTGTGTGGTGACGGGACTCTGCCCCGCCACCACATGACCGGATCGTTACCGGCCGGCATCGAGGAGCTGGGCGCAGCGCTCGAAATGCTCCACACATATTCGCTGATCCACGACGACCTGCCCGCGCTCGATAACGACGACCTGCGGCGCGGGCGTCCCACCTGCCATAAGGCCTTCGGAGAGGCAATCGCCATCCTGGCCGGAGACGCACTACAGACACAGGCCTATGAAGTGCTGGCGCAAATCGCCTGCCCAGCCGAGGCACGCGTTGAGATCATCCGGGAAATCGCCCACGCCACCGGCACCATCGACGGCATGATCGGCGGCCAGGTAGTCGACCTCGAGGCCGAGCACAAGAAGCCGGACCTAGCCACCCTCGAATACATCCACCGTTCGAAGACCGCGGCGCTGATCACGGCCAGCGTGGTCAGCGGAGGGATCTTCGGCGGGGCGACCGTCGCTGATATCGCCCGCCTCCGCACCTACGGGCAGTCGATCGGCCTGGCGTTCCAAATCGTCGACGATGTGCTCGACCTGACCCAGACCTCCGAGCAACTGGGGAAAACCGCGGGCAAGGACGCGGCAGCGGAGAAGGCAACCTATCCGGCATTATTCGGAATCGAGGAATCGATCCGTAAGGCCGACGCGCTGGTCGACCAGGCGTGCGCGGAACTTAACGAATACGGGGAGGCCGCGACTACCCTAAAAGATCTGGCTCGCTTCCTCGTCGAGCGCAAGAAATAAACTCCCGTACGGCGCAATCGCGCTTCCACGGCGGACGGCGCATCCCTCAGGGGCTAAAGCCCGCGTTTTTTGTTGGCCCATGGCGGCACGACTAAAAGCCGTGCCCTACCCAAAGCCGGTTTTTGAAACACGCTCTAGCCAATACCGCAGCCTGAGACGCGGCGAGCCGCGTCTCTACAGGAGAACGTGCGCTGGCATTGGGTAGTGGGTCTCCATCTTACTGACCCACTACCTGGCATTGCCCGTCCTTGCCAAGCAGCCTGTATCAGATTAAACTCTGGGGCCAGCGCAGTGGGAGACAGTTCCCTCCAAGTTGCTCCCTCCGTCATCAGCACAGGACCATGATCAAACGAGCGTCGCTTCGGACATTTCTCCTGCTATTTCTCTCGTGCAGCGGGTCTGCTCAAGTGCGGAGTTTGCCGCGATCTCCTGGGGCCTTGACGCCGCTCAATCCGCCCAGGTTCACAAACACGGAGCGCAACCTGTGGTCAATGAAAAATCAGAAGTGTAGCCGACTGGAGGACTCCAGCGGTTCCGTCTCCAACCTGGACCTCAGGGCTCCCCGAAAAGCGCAGCAGGAGTACGACAAAGGCTATCAGCTTCTGATGCGAAGGAATCTGCCCGGGGCGGTTGAGCACCTGACGACCGCCGCGTCCATCTACCCAAGCTTCGTGGCGGCGCACAATGCGCTCGGCTCCGCCTATCTCCGCCTCGGTCAAAACGATCAGGCGCGAGGAGAGTTTGCCCGGGCCGTCTCGCTCGACGACCACCTGCCTGATTCTTATCTCAATCTCGGTTGCGCCGAACTGGCTCTCCAGCACTTTGCCGCTGCGCAAGAGTCCATCCAAAGAGCTTCGGCGATCGCGCCGCTCGATCTTGACTTGCTCACCACGCTGGCCTACGGACAGTTCATGAACCATGATTATGGAGCCGCGATCGCAACCGCTCAGCAGGTTCATGACCGTGACCACGAGGGCGCTGCCATGGTTCATTTGTACGCCGCGGCGGCCTGGCAGGCTCAAGACAATCTTTCGCAGGCGCAACAGGAGTTGGAGACCCTGTTGCAGGAAGATCCCAAATCGCCGGCAACCGAGCAGGCTCGACAAATGATGGAGCAGCTCAAGGAAAAGCAGCAGCATCCCGACCCTGCCGCAGGATTGAACATTTCCTCCATCGAGCCTGCGAGTGCTGCCCCCTCCGGCCCAGCGCAACTGCCCGAGCACGTCCGCAAGCTGATGCAGGAGGCGAAGGAGAACGCGCAGATCGCGGAAGTCGAGGCTGAATCGAAGTGCCCGGCCTGCGGGACAACCGAGTCTCCGGCCTCGGTCAACGCTGCTGTCCGGCCCGGCTCCGGCCCAAACCCTGGGGCGCCCGAGATTAAAGATGGCGGTTTGACTTTCCGAGTGTCGACCGACGAGGTCGCGCTATTTTTCGCTGCCACCGATCACGGAAGACCCGTGACCAGCCTTACCAGCGCGGACGTCGGAATCCGCGACGACCGCATGCCCCCCGCGGCCGTAACCGGATTCCGCAACCAGTCGCAATTGCCGCTGCGGCTCGGACTCGTCATCGATACCAGCGAATCCGTTACCGGCCGCTTCAAGTTTGAGCAGGACGCTGCCATCAACTTCCTGCAGACCGTCATGACCAGCCAGAAGGATCTTGCCTTCGTGATCGGCTTCGCCAACTCCGTTCTGCTAGTCCAGGATTTCACCGGCGACCAGAAACTCATTTCCCACGCCGTCAACCAACTCGCGCCCGCCGGTGGCACCGCCCTTTGGGATGCCGTTACCTTCGCTGCCGACCGGCTTGCCCACCGGGCCGAAGCCCAGCCCGTCGCCAGGATTCTCGTGGTCATCAGCGATGGCCAGGACAACTCCAGCCACGTCACTTTTAGACAGGCGATCAATCGCGCCCAACACGGAGAAGTCGTCGTCTACACCGTGAGCACTCGGGAAGCCAGCGACATGCTTGCGGATTCTTTGGCGGGCGAACATGCCTTGAAGACGTTAGCCGAACTGACCGGCGGCGCCGCTTTTGCCCCTGGTTCGGTGGATCGTCTCAACAAAAGTCTCGGCGCCCTTCAACAGGTCCTCCGCAGCCGCTATCTGGTTTCCTACAAACCGGCTCGCTTCGAGCGCAACGGCCAGTATCGCGCTATCGACATTACAGCGGAAAAGGACGGTCGCAAACTGCGAGTGTACGCGCGCAAAGGTTACTTCGCCGCCGTGAACTCACCCGGCAACGACCATTATTGAGAGCGAGAGGAAAGGACGGAGGGTGATGCTTCCATGCGGATGCAGCTTTGCATTCTCCGCGAAACCTGGGGATCTCCGTTTCGGACCTTTCCGAACGAAGAGCGTATGCCCTTGAATCTCCCGCCTGCGAGCGATACAGTGTCTATGCTCTCGCGGTCCTCCCGCCTTCTTATTCCTCACCAGCAACTTGCGCGTAATGCTGCAGTGTATGTGCAACTAAAGGCGGTCTTCGGACGAGTACCACAACCTGTGGTGTTTTATCACTTGACCCGTCCCCGTGTTCGCCGTTAGAGTTGGTCAAAGCACTGATGACGTTCTTGGTTCATGGGGACGCCATCGCGTGATGCGACCAGCGAGGAACCTCGGAAGTTAACAGCTGGAAGTTAACAGCTGAAAGTCGACTCCGGGTCCCCGCGATTTGCAGCGCACTCCAGCCAGCGCAAACCGAGTAGGCGGGCCACGTTGTCCGCGTGCGTACGAAGGAGTCACTTTGCTCAAGCTCAAGAAGCTGCAAATCCTGGGATTCAAGTCGTTCTGCGATCGCACCGAGCTGAAATTCCATGGCGAAGGCATCGCCGCCATTATCGGGCCGAACGGCTGCGGAAAGTCCAACATCGCCGACGCGATTTCCTGGGTGCTGGGCGAGCAGTCGGCCAAGTCGCTGCGCGGCGCGCGCATGGAAGACGTCATCTTTGCTGGCACGAACGGCCGCAACCCCACCGGCATGGCGGAAGTGTCCCTGACTTTGATTGATCCCGAAGTTTATGCTGGGCCTGACACGAACGCGCCCACCGAGATCGAGATTCAAGACGACCTGCCGGCAGAAGAAAACTGGGACGAAGCCGAGCTCCGCGCCCAGTCCGCCGCGGAAACGGAACGCGCCGTCGAGGAAGCTCAACCCGGCAAAACCGAAGAAGTTGAAGGCCAGGCCGCGGCGGAAGCTTCGGCTAACGCCGATCCAGCTAACGAATCGCCGGCGAACGAACCTCCAGCGAACGGCGGCACGGTGGCAGTACTCGGCCCGCAGGTAGTTCTGAAAATTCGGCGCCGCAAATTCAACCAGCAGCAACACCATGCCGGAGTGATTTCGGTGACGCGCCGATTGTTCCGCAGCGGCGACAGCGAATACCTGCTGAATGGAAAGCTGTGCCGGCTGCGCGACATTCAGGAACTGTTCATGGGCACGGGCCTTGGGCCGGAGTCGTACGCGCTCATCGAGCAAGGACGCATCGGCCAGATTCTGAGCAGCCGTCCGACCGATCGCCGCAACATCATTGAAGAAGCCGCCGGCATCACGAAATTCAAGACGAAGAAGCGTCTCGCCGAAGCGCGGCTCGAAGACGCCAAGACGAATCTGAATCGCGTGAACGACATTTTCGAAGAAGTCACGCGCCAGATGAACTCGCTCAAGCGCCAAGCCAGCAAGGCCGAGCGCTATGCCAGGCTGCGCGACGAGATGCGCGCCAAGCTGCGAGTTGTGCTCGCCAGCAAGTTCACGCAGATGGATCAGGAAAGCGTGACCCTCGATGCCCAGATCCATGAACTGGGCGAGGAAATTCGCCAGCAATCCGAAAGCGTACAGCAGTCGGAAGCCGAGCACTCCGAACACACGCAGCGCGGCTACGCGATCGAGACCGAGACACGGCAAAATCGGGACCGGCTCAACCAAATCGCGATCGAAGGCGATCGCGGGAAAGCCCGCATACGAACCAACGAAGAGCGCTGCGCGGAGTTGATCGTGCGCAGGGCGTCCGCCGAAGCAGAGTTCGCGCAGGCTCAAAGCCGGCTGACCGCGCTTGAGGAAGAGCGCGACGGCCACCAGCAGTTGCTGGACTCCGCGGCAGCAGATCTTGCGGCGGCCCAGCAGGAGCTTGCGCTCAGCCAGGAGGAAACGGCGTGCGCCTCGATGAATCTTGCATTGCTCGAAGACGAGCAGGAATCGCATCGCGCGGCCATTTTGGACGCTGTCGGCGAAGCTTCCAATCTCCGCAATCAGCTCACGCAGTCCGAGGAGCGGCTGGCGGGCATCGGCCGCGAGGAGCAGCGCCTGCAGGCCGAGATCGCGACCGCCTCGTCGCAATCGGAAACCTTCGGCGGACAACGCGGTCAGATTGCGCTGGAATTCGAAAGCGTTTCACAGCGGGCGAGTGGACTGGCTGCCGAGATCGCGAGCCTGCGTGAGACCCTTGACACAAAGCGCTCCGCCGAAAGCGACACCAAGAAGCACCTCGACTCGATCCGCTCCGAATACGCCACGGCGCTCGGCAAGAAGGGATCGCTCGAAGCGGTCATTGCCGAACACGGATACTCCACCGAGTCGGTGCGGCGGCTGTTTCAATCCGGCGCGATGCAGGGAGGCAACACTCCGGCCGGCGTGCTCGCCGATTTCCTGGAAGTCGAACCCCGCTACGAGCGGGTCGTCGAAGACTTTCTGCGCGACGAACTGAACTTCGTCGTGGTCAAGTCGTGGGACGCCGCCGACGAAGGCCTGCGGCTGCTGCGCTCCGACGTCAACGGGCGCGCGACGTTCCTCGTGCATCCGGAAGACTCGCAAGCGAAGTTCTCTTTTCTCGCGGATGAGAGCCAGCACTACGCTCCGCTCAACGACACGGTCATCCCTCTGAAGAATTCTATTCGCGTGCTGAACGGATTCGGCAAGTCACTCGAAGTGATCCTGCCGAAGCTGGGCAACGGCTACATCGTGCCCGATCCAGCAGTAGCGCGCGAGCTTGCGCTCTCCAGCCCCGACGCGTTCTTTCTCTCTCAGACCGGGGAATGCTTCCACAACGTGACCGTCACCGGAGGCAAGCAACGCAGCGAGGGACCGCTTTCGATGAAGCGCGAGTTGCGCGACGTGCTGCGACTGCTCGAAGAACTGGAGCGAGCTCTGCGCGAGAAGGAAATGCTGGCGCTCACCTTGGGGCGCGAAATCAAGGAGACCGCTTCCCTGCTCGATCGTCTGGAAGAAGAAAAGCGCGAAGCCGAGAAGCAGGCGATGACCTCCGGACATTTGCTCAAGCAATTGGATGGAGAGATGTCGCGGGTGCGCGAGCGGATGGCGATCGGCGAACGCGAACTACAACGGCTGACGGCAGAACGGCAGGAGCAGGAAGACTTGATCTCATCGCGGCAAGTGGAACTGGCCGCGATCGAGCAAGCGCGTACGCAATTCGAAACCCAGCTCTCCGCAGGACAAGACCGCCTCGCCGCTTTGCGCGGCCAGCGCGACGATGCCGCCGAAACCACATCGCAGCGGGCTGCTCGCGTGGCCACTCTCCAAGAGCGCCACCGATCGGCCACGACCCTGCTTCAGCGCATCGAGGCGCTGGTTGCCGAGATGCGGGAGCGGGCCGGCGCTTTGCAAGCCCAAATGGAATCGGCGACCGCCGAAATCGCGCAACGGCAAAATGAGAACGTGCAACTGGCCGAGCAGTTCGTGCAATTCGAAGCCGAGCGCAACGCCGGAGAGGCGCGCGAAGGCCTGCTGCAACTCGAGTCCGAGCAAGTGCGGGCGCGGTTAGCCGAAATTGACGAACTGCTTCACAACACGCGCCAGCAGCTCGATCTCGCGCGTGACCGCCGAGGTGAGCTATCGGCCACGGCGGCCAAGCTGCAATCCGATCTGCAACACCTGGCCGACACTTGCCTGAACGAACTGGGCATGGAACGAGCGGTCCTGATGGCCGAGGCTGTGTCGGACAAGCCGATTCCGCTAGTTGCCGGGGATGAGCTTGCGGCCGAAGATCAGGCCCACCGCGAAATGCGGGCCCGCCTCGACGCCATGGGTCCGGTCAACATGATGGCGCTCGAAGAGTACAAGGAAACGGCGGAGCGCCACCACTTCCTCGAGACGCAGCGCAAAGACCTGCTCGACGCCATCGCCGACACCACGGCCACCATTCGCGAGATCGATCAAGTTTCGCGGCAGAAATTTGAAGAAGCGTTTCACAAAATTAACGAGAATTTCCAAGCCACCTTCCGCAAGCTGTTCGGCGGCGGGCACGGCTTCATGCGGCTGACCGACCTGGAAAACAGCGCGGAGAGCGGCATTGACGTGGTGGCGTCGCCTCCGGGAAAGAAACTGCAGAACGTGCTGCTGCTCTCCGGCGGCGAGAAGGCGCTCACCGCACTCGCGCTGCTCGTCGGAATCTTCCAGTACACGCCCAGCCCGTTCTGCATTCTCGACGAAGTCGATGCTCCGCTCGACGAAGCCAACATCGCGCGCTTCACCGAACTGGTGAGCGAGTTGAGCGTGCGGACCCAGTTCATCCTGATCACGCACAGCAAGCGCACCATGAGCATCGCCCCCGTGCTCTACGGCGTGACTATGCAGGAGCCGGGTGTGTCGAAGCTGGTGTCGGTGCGGTTCGGGGCGGCGTAAACGAATGTCTCTCCCTGAAAAGGAAGCTCGCGAATTGGACGATCTGGAGCGGTGGCAGATTGACGAAATTAAGAAGGGTCTAGAGGAGGCGGATCGCGGTGAGTTTGCCAGCGATGAGGAAGTCCGGCAGGTGCTGAGACGCTGGACGCGCGGGCGTACCAGAGGCAGACGTGCGTAGCGCCGGTTTATTCGTCATCGCGTGCGCTCTCGCTGTTGTGCTATTTACCTTCTTGCATCGAGGCTCGGGAGAAGGGGAACTGCCGCTAGTGAAGGGAACCATCCAGGATACAAGAATCGTTGCGGACCACGCGCTTCAGACGAAATGGGGGGGACAAATAACCTGGAGGGCGGAATACAAGGTAGCTTATTCCGTCGCGGGTCGTGAATATGTGGCCTGGGTAGATTCTGGCATCCGAGACGAAAGCGAGGACGGTGTTCGGTTGGCCTTGCCACGATCACGCCCCTCATGTTGGGTGCGGTACAACGTTAAGAAGCCCGAAGCGTCGAGTGCGGAGTGCCGCTGACGTGGCTCTCACTGAGTCCTTCAAAGTATAACTTCGGAAAATTGCGTTGACAGACCGACAGCTTTTTGCTTTATCCAACGCAGAAGCGTCCGTCCTTTTTTCCAGAGGCTTCCTCAGTTTTTTCCACACCCCGATGCCTCTAAAACCGGTGCTGGACAAGGCTTCTAGCGTACACTGAAACTGTCAACACTTTTTCGCGCAACGGCCGTTGCCGCAACCGGGCATGTGTGACGGAAATCGTTGACAAATTCTTCCCGACAAATAGAATACGCAGAGTTTTCTGCCGGTGAATTTAGATGAGCCCCGAAATTTTAGACTCCGTTCTGCTGCGAACGGATTACTCCGAATTGGAGTTGCACGCCAGCGGCAAGGTCCGCGACGTCTACAGCCTCGACAGTGACCACCTGCTGTTTGTGGCCACCGACCGCATCTCGGCCTTCGACTATGTTCTGGCCACCGGCATCCCGCACAAGGGCCGGGTCCTGACGCAGATTTCGCTCTTCTGGTTCGATTTCCTCAAGGACATCGTTCCCAATCATTTCGTCACCGCCGATGTAAACCGCTATCCGGCGGCAATTCGCCAGCACGCGGACGAACTCCGCGGGCGCTCTATGATGGTGATGCGCGCCGAGATGTTTCCAGTCGAGTGCGTGGCGCGCGGCTACCTGTCCGGCTCCGCGTGGAAGGAGTATCAAGCGACGGGCTCGATCTCGGGGGTCAAGCTTCCGCCGAGATTGAAAGAATCGGACCAGCTGCCGGAGCCCCTGTTCACGCCGGCGACCAAGGCTACCACCGGACACGACATCAACATTTCATTCGAAGAGATGTGCAAGCTGGTCGATCCCGAATTGAGCCGCCAGCTTCGCGACCTTACGTTGCGTATCTACAAGAAGGCCGCGGATTATGCGCGGCAGCGCGGCATCATCATCGCCGACACCAAGTTTGAGTTTGGACAAACCGCCCAGGGCATTACCCTGGCGGATGAAGTTCTCACACCGGATTCCTCGCGCTTCTGGCCGGCCGACACCTATCAACCGGGCAAGGCGCAGGATTCCTACGATAAGCAGTATGTACGGGATTACCTCGAAGAAATTCGCTGGAACAAACAACCGCCCGCGCCAGCCCTTCCCCAGGACGTTGCGCTGCGCACCAGCGAAAAGTACCTCGGGGCGTATCGTCAGTTGACGGGACGCGAGTTGGAGATTTAGCCCGCGTGCGCTGGGATCGTTGAACGATCGCTGAAACCATGAGCATTGCGGACTGGATCATTCTCGGCTTTCTGGTGTTTTCCGTGATTGGGGCAGCCTCCGAAGGCTTCTTCCATGAAGCGTTCGGTCTGGCTGGCTTGGTCGTGGGATACATGCTGGCCGCCTGGCAGTATCACCGCGTGGCGGACTGGTTCGCGCCTCATTTGAAATCGCCGTGGTTGGGCGAGATCGCCGGGTTCCTGATCATTTTTTTCGCGGTCATGATCGTCGCCAGCATGGCTGGACGGACCGCGCGTTGGGCCATGAAGGAAGCCGGTCTAAGCACGATTGACCGGATTCTGGGCGCGGTTCTGGGTCTGTTGCGCGGCGTCCTGGTGGTGGCTGTCGTACTCACCGCCATGGCGGCTTTTGCGCCCGCGGCGAGGTGGCTGGCGGGATCGGAGCTCGCTCCGTATTTTCTGGTAGGCGGAAGGGCGGCAATCTGGGTCGCACCGTCGGAATTGCGTCACCGCTTCTACCAGGGCTTGGATTACATGCGGCAGGCGCATTCGGGGGCGGGCAACATGCAGCCGGCATCGTCCGCGCCGCCGAAGTAGAAGTTGTCTCATAAAGCCCGTAAGGGATCTAGACTGTGAAACTGCGGAAACGAGGCGGCAGGTGAAGGATCAACTGGAAGCACTCATTCTTCAGATGTATAAAAGCAACATCCTGTATTCGGAAGCGGTCCGCGAATTCAAGAAGCGTTTTATCATAACCGTGCTCGAAGAAAACCGCGGCAATCAGTGCAAGGCGGCGCGGCAATTGGGCATGCACCGGAACACGCTCAGCCGAACCATGCAGGAGCTCAAAATCGATGTCCGCCCACTGCGCGCCGGCGCCAAGCGTCCGCCCCGCAGCGCGCGTCCCGTTATGCTGGAGAGAAAACTGGTTCGCTAAACGGCACTCGCGCTTGCGGCAAGAATTCCCGCGGCAAGAAAAAGGGGCGATCCCGAACGGGACCGCCCTGGTTTTTTCAGTACAGATGAGAAGGCTCAGTGCGCCGGTGGCTTCCTGTGGACGGGAGGCTTCGGCGCCGCTTTCACCAGCAAGGCTCCGTCGTTCATCGTCATCACGAACGGCTTCGGCACGTAGGAGACCGGCGTTCCCTCGAATTTAAAGTCCGTATCTTCCTTCGGCATCTGCTTCGGCGGAATCGCCGCCGACATGCTTAGATCGATGTCCCCGCGCTTGGCGTCGATATCGTCCGCACTGCCAGCCAGTGCCAATTTGGTTGTGGTTTTGCTTGAGGAGTCGATGCTGATGATGTGGGCTTCCATCTGCAGCGGCTTCCCCTTCAACGTGCTCCATACCTTGTCAGCGTCTTCGGGTGTGCCCTCGGAGAGAACCATCTGCCACTCCGCGAAGCTCATATCCTCAACCTTCTTGCTCTTCACCAGCGCCGACGCCTGCTCGGCGGGAGTTGGCGGCACGTACTTCTTGATCGTGAAAGTGGCCGGCGGCAGAGGTGTGGTGGCCGTCAGCGCAAGCACATCGCTCCATCCCTCTTCGCTGCCGTGGTACTTGGTGTACCTGCTCTTGCCGAACGCCGCGATCTTAGCCTTGCCGTCGCCCTGCGCCAGATTGGAAGCGCGCGCGATGAAGAAAAGTCCATTTACGTCATCTTCAGCCGCTCCCGCTGCCAGGTACGCGAGCGCCAGGTCATACACGTCGACCAGGTTGGCTGTATCCGCTTCCACTGCGGCCCGCAGAAACTGCTCGGCTTTGGCGTAGTCCTTGGCCTGGTAAGTTTTCAGTCCGGCCGCGCCGTTAAAGATCGCCTTCGTCTGCGTTTTCAGCTTGTCCCAGTCCGCAGCCGAGGTGCCATCCGGCTTGGGCGCGACCGGCAGACACTGCAAACCCTTTTCACCGTACTGGTCAGCTTCAGTGAGGTTCTGCTGCGCGTTCAGGCCTGCGGTCGCCATCGCCTGCTTGGTGTAGGTCAGCAGGGCCAACGCCCGGAGATTGCAAGGGTTCACCAGAAGGACCTTCTGCGCCGAATCCAGCATCTTGGTCTGATTGAGCGTCTGCAGGTCGGGCGTCTTTGCCTGACTGAGCAGTTGCTGGTAAGAGCCCATTAAAAGCTCCAGCGCGTCTTCCTTCATCACGCTGTTGGGATACTGGGTTAGAAACGCTTCCAACCCGCTGACTTTCGCCGCGGCGTCGGTTTGCTGCACGGCGCCTACATACGCGTTATATTCGGCCGGGTCTTTGATCTCTTTCTTCTGTGGAGCGGCTGGTTTCGGTGGAGTCGCCGGAGTCGGTGCGGTGCCCTGCGGCACCGGCGCGACGCCTTGCGGCACCGGCGCGGTACCTTGCGGCACTGGCGCGGTACCTTGCGGCACTGGCGCGGGTGCAGTTTGAGCGACGGAGGTAACGGCAGCTACCAGCAACATCGCGAGAACGATCTTCTTCATTACTGTGGCTCCTTGGCTCTTCGGGGAAGCTGGGATTAACATCTTGCTCAATTCCACCGAAACTCGGTGTCGGGCTTGTATCATGAACCAATCCTCAGCTGACACTCACACTGACTGGTCCCGAAAATTATGGGCCGCCGGTTTGACACGCTGCGGCTTAACATTATTCCGGTGAGCGGATTATAAGGATGTAATCACGCGATGGCAAGCAGTTTGCTCGATTCCTCCCTCTCGCCATTTCGATGCCGGAAAGCGCCCGCCCGGTGTAGATCGCTCTTTCAGCCCCTCGCTTCGATGCACAATACATCCGATCCGAAATAGAATAAGTTCTCGGGGAGGAACCGTCCTTGACGAAAACCGCATCGAACCCGCCTCTGGCCGGCCAAGTCGCCGTCATCACCGGCGCGGGACGCGGCATTGGCCAAGCCATCGCCTTGACCCTCGCCGCACTCGGCGCTCGCACCGTCCTCTGCGGACGCTCGCGCGAAGCCCTCGAACGAACCTCCGACGCCATCCACAACAGCGGCGCCCAGGACTCCGGGAAGAGTTCGGGGAAAAGCTCGGTGATCGAATGCGACGTCACCGATCTCGATTCTGTCGAAGCGCTCGCCGAGCGCGTCGAGCGCACTTTCCACCGCCTCGACATTCTGGTCAACAATGCCGGCATCGGCGGCGCGGGCGGCCCTCTCCATCTGCTGGCGCCCGACGTTTGGGACCGCGTGCTGAACACGAATCTGCGCGGCGTCTACTACTGCATCCGCAGCCTCGCGCCCATCATGATCAAGGCGCGCAGCGGACACATCATCAACATCTCGTCCCTAGCCGGCAAGAACGCTCTGCCCAACGGAGCCGCCTATGCCGCCTCAAAGTGGGGATTGAATGGATTGACTTACTCGGTAGCCGAGGAATTGCGCCCGCACAACATTCGCGTCTCCGTCATCTGCCCCGGCTCCACGCACACCGAGTTCAGCCCGCATCCGGGAAAGAACGCCGAGAAGATGCTGCAGGCTTCGGATGTAGCCCACGTCGTAGCCATGCTCGTGACCCAGGCCCCGCAATCCTTCGCCAGCGAAATTCTGCTGCGGCCAACGCAGAAGCCGTAGCTAGTTAAAATTGCTGCCGAGTGCCGATGGCCGGGTGCCCCACTCCTTCGCGTTCTCCGCGAATGAGTGGGCTGCACGAATTACCCTTGACGCGTATATACAGATGGTCTATCCTGTATATACGTTGGAAACGAGGAAAATCCTATGGCTGCGACCATGACGTCGATCCGCCTGGACACCAAGTTGGCCGACGAGGCCAAGAGACTTCTCGGCGTAAAATCCCGCACTGAAGCCGTGCATGTGGCACTTCGTGAACTGGTCGCGCTCAAGCGCTTCAAGGCCTTGATGAAGAAGAACGGAGGGAAGCTCTCATTCGCCGGTCTCGATGAGTGACCTCATTGTCTTCGATACGTCGGTTCTGGTGGACCATCTGCGCACAGACTGCCATCGGCGGCGGATGGAGACACTAAATGGACTCGTTCGTAATTGCGCGGTGGTCATGGCCGAACTGTGGCGTGGCGTTGTGACTTCGGCGGACGCGGAGCTTTTGCGGGCCCTCGCCAGAAATCATCCTACGCTGACTCCAACGGAAAAGAATTGGCTGGAGTCGGGCGAGATTCTCGCAAGGATCCGGGCTGATCGAGGGTTGGAAGCGCACAAGCTTCGCGATCTGCATTTCGACGTACTCATCGCGCTCACGGCCCGCTCGCATGGCGCACGCTTGATTACCTCAAACCGCGCCGATTTCGAAATGATCCATAGTTACCGCAAGCTCCAGCTTGAGATATGGTAGTTGTCGCGCGCCATGTCCACTTTCGCCATCTCACTCCCGCGCGTCGCCCGCCACAATCCGCTGGCAGCCGTCGGAGTCGCGCTGGTCTCTATCTTCGTGTTTGCGGCGATTTTCGCGCCCTGGATCGCTCCGCAAGATCCCGCGCACATCGATCTGCCGAACCGCTTGCAATCGCCCTCGACGCAGCATTGGTGCGGCACTGATGAACTCGGACGCGACATCCTCTCCCGCCTGATCTGGGGCGCGCGAATTTCGCTGTTCGTTGGCAGCAGCGTGGTGGCGTGTTCGCTGCTGCTCGGCCTCATCATCGGCAGCCTGGCCGGATACTACGGCGGAGGCATCGACCGCTTCGTCAACGTCGTTTTGATGAATGCGTTTCTTTCGTTCCCGGGAATTCTCATCGCGATCGCCTTCGTGGCCTTCCGTGGCCCCGGCATTTTCAATCTCGTTCTCGCCTTGTCGCTCGGAGGATGGGTGGGCTACGCTCGCCTGGTGCGCGCGCAAGTGTTGGCTGTGCGCGAGCGCGAATTTGTCGAAGCAGCGCGAGCGCTCGGCGCCGGGGATCTTCACATTATTACGCGACACATTCTGCCCAACATTATTCAGCCGGTGATTGTGCAGGCGGCGATCGGGATGGCGGGCGCGGTGCTGGCTGAGGCGACGATGAGTTTTTTGGGATTAGGTGTGCCGCCGCCCACCGCGAGTTGGGGATCGATGCTGAACGACGCGCGCTCGCACCTCTTCGACGCTCCTCATCTCGTGCTCTTTCCGGCGGTGACGGTGATGCTTGCGGTCCTCGCCTTCAACTTCATCGGCGATGCCTTGCGCGACCTTCTCGACCCCAGATCTCGGATTGAAGCGGGCTTGTAAGCCCCACATGAATTTACCTTTCCGTAACATTCACAGAATTGATCTCCGCGAACTGGTTTTCCGCTGATTACTTTTCCCCCCTTTACGCGTCCAACTCACTGACACGAAATTGTGGAACTTTTCCTGGGCCGGTTCGTATTAACAGTTGTCAAGGCAGGTTTGTATGAATGGACAGACGGAGCTCAAGTTTCAACTCGAATGCTTGCAGGACGTAGCGGTCGTGAACTGCTCTGGACGCATGGTGCGAGGAGCGGCGCTCGACGAGTTCCGGCGCCGGATCGAGCAACTCGAACGTGTCCGCGTGCTGGTGCTTGACGTTTCGGAAGTCGAGCAACTGGATGCCGGCGCCTTGGGAACCCTGCTGCTGGTGCGGCGTTGGGCAACGCAGAAGTCGGCAAAGATGAAGCTGGTGAATCCGCCGCTTTTCTTCCGCCGGCTGCTCGAGGCGACGCATCTCGCATCAGTGTTTGAGATTTCCTCGCTGAAAGAGGCCATCTGCATCTTGCGGTCGAAGGAAATTCCGCCAGCAAAGGAATGCCCGCCACGTTACGCCGTCGCCTGAATTAGCCGTCACATGGGCGCGATGCTTTATAATTCGCGCCCATGCAGCGCAACCTCAGGTGTCAGGTCTTAGCTGCCAGATCTCAGGCTTGTCACCCGCGTTTTGTTGAGAGGCCGACTGGCTCGTCCCTTGGATTCCCATTTCCACGCCTGCAATACTTCCGCCAGCTCAGTTCGTGGACACTCGCCGTTTCTGATCCCTCCTGATGACCCAACTTGCCCGCAAATTGCGCGTTACCGATTACTTCTCCCTGGGCTGGGGAACGATGGTCGGCGTCGGCTGGCTCGTCGTCATGGACGATTGGCTCTCGCGCGGCGGGCCGCTGGGCGGCATTCTTGGGTTCGCTATTGGCGGTGTTCTTCTTTTGCCCATCGGCTACGTGTATGGCAAGTTGGTGATGGCTATGCCCGACGCTTCGGGCGAGGTGGCTTACACCGCGGCAGTTTTCCCGCGGCCGATCAGCTTTTATACGGGATGGATGATGATGCTGGCTTACTTCATTGTCTGTCCTTGGGAGGCTGTCGCCGTGGGGCGGATTGCTGGCTACATCTTTCCGGCGCTTGATTCCGTTGAGTTGTACCGCGTCGCGGGAAAGCCGGTTTACTTGCCTCATCTGGCGATTGGACTGGCGCTCACGGCGCTGGTTACGGTGGTGAACTATCGCGGCATACGGCTGAGCGCCACCTTTCAGAACTGGAGCACGTTCGGCACGCTGGCGCTTTTCGCGGTCTTCGTTGGCATTGGCGTGGCTCGCGGATCGCCTGCCAATTTTCCGCCTCTGTTTACGCACGCTCCGTTTGTATCGATTTTGCTGGTGCTGCAGATTGTCCCTTACTACATGACGGGATATGAATCGGTAAGCAAGGCTGCCGAAGAAGCGAATCCCGAATTTCGCTCGCGAGGATTCTCGCGGGCCATCTTTGCAGCGATCGTTGTCGGAGCCGTGTTCTACATTATTGTGATTGCGGCAGTGGGCTTTGTCGCGCCTTGGCGTTCGCTTACCGGCGAACCATTCATGACTGCGGTTGCTTTCGAGCATGCGGTTGGCTCGCGCTGGATCGTCAGCATCATTCTCAGTGCCGCGTTGCTTTCGCTGTTCAAGGTATTCAACGGAAATTTTATCGCCGCCAGCCGCTTGCTGTTTGCCATGGGACGGCGCGGGCTGGTGGATGACAGGCTGGCGGGCGTACATCCTCGGAATCTGACGCCGGCGGCGGCGGTGGTCTCGGTTGGCGTGGCCACGGCTGCTTGCATGTTTCTGGGCAGCGCGATTCTGGTTCCGATCTCGGAGGTGGGATCGGTTGCTTCCGCCACGGGATGGTTCGCGGTGTGCGCTGCCTACCTTTGGATGAGGCCTCGAATCTCCGAGCGCCTGATCGCGCTGCTGGGCGCTCTGGTTGGCTTGGCGATGGTGCTGATGAAATTTGCGCCCTTTGTGCCGGGACATTTTTCCGGCTGGGAATGGCTCGCGCTGGCACTCTGGATCGTCCTGGGCACCTTGATTGGACGACCATTAATTCACCGTCCAACGACGGGCCGTCCTGGCGCTCCGGAACCACGAGAATTTGGGTGATCGCGTGCCGTTACTGGTTGTTCCATAACCAGTTATTCTTGGGCACCCCCTCGGTAAAGAGCTTAGAGCGGTGTCTGAGGGCTGAAAGCTGTCCCTGCCTTTTCAATAACTTAGGTCCATAAAATGCCTGATTTCGCCGCTCAACCCCGATTTTCTTCCCTTCATTGCCTTCTTCGTGCGTCGCTTTCACGGTTTCAATAGGATCAATGTGACCCATTCCACGCATCGAAACTTCTGGGTTTCACGGTAGGTTCCCTCGTGGAGAGGTCTATTTAAACGGGTTCCCGTACGCGGGACTACGGGGACAGTTCTAACTCCCACGGGGAGGAAAGCGAGAGCAGAATGCACAAGCCGATTAAATATGTCGAGAAGGCCGTGACCGTTGCCGCTACCGGCGCGTGGGCAGTGTTTGAGCGCCTCAACCGCGTTGCTCCGAACGCGGCGCCGATTCCTAAGTGGTCGGACAAGCCGCTGCTCAAGTCGTGGGAGAAATCGAAGCCGCCGCTGGGCTGGCCGCGGTCGACCGATTCGCTTTGTCCGCGGTGCATTCCGGAAATACGGCAGCAGATTCTCGACGGGCATCTGCCGGTCGACGTTTTGATGAACGAAAAGGTGGGCGAGATCAAGGCCCAGATCATCGAACGCGACGGCAAGATTTGGATGGTCAAGGACTGCCCCAAGCATGGGCACTTCGAAGACTTGATGTCGACCGACTTGGAATTCACTCGGCATCTGGAAGAAGTTTTTCCGGGGCGCGATATCCGCGCGCACAGCGACGAACATCTGCATCATCATGGGTCTTCTACGGTGAAGTATGGACGCGGCGCGGTGCTTACGGTCGATCTTACTAATCGCTGTAACATGATGTGCGATCCGTGCTTCATGGACGCTAACCAGGTGGGGTATGTCCACGAACTTACCTGGGAAGAAATCAAGACGGTGCTGGACAACGCCATTACGGTGAAGCCGAAGCGGCAGATGTCGGTGCAGTTCTCGGGCGGGGAGCCTACTTTGTCTCCTTACTTTTTGGACGCGGTGCGTTACGCCCGCAAAGTCGGATACAACAGCGTGCAGGCTGCCACTAATGGCATCGAGTTCGCCAAGAGTTTTGAATTCTGCCAGCAGGCGGTGGAAGCTGGAGTGCGTTACGCCTACTTGCAGTTTGACGGGATCGGAAACGCCGCCAACGATCATCGCGCGGTCGGTAACTTGTTCGACGTCAAGCTGAAGGCGATCGACAACCTGCATCGGGCGGGCTGCGAAATCGTGCCGGTGATCACCATCATCAACGGCATCAACAACGAGCAGGTCGGACGCATCATTCAGTTCGCGCTCGATAATCCTAAGAAGATCGGATTCCTCAGCTTCCAGCCGGTTTCGTTCACCGGGCGCGATGAAGCTATCACCGACGAACGCCGGATCGCGCAACGTTACACGCTGGCGCACTTAGCCCACGACGTGAAGAATCAAACCGGCTTTGGCGAACCCGCGCGGGATTGGTTCCCCATCAGTTTCATGAGCACGTTCTCCGATTGGGCCGACGTGATGCACGCCCAGGATAAGAACAACGATTGGGGCCAGCTATCTTGCGGGTGCCATCCTAACTGCGGAACGGGAATGGCTATGATGATCGATAAGGAGACTAAGGAGGCTGTGCCGGTTACCGCTTTCCTTAAGGGCGATCAACTGGCTAAGGATATTGCCAAGGTCAACGACGCGGCTCGTTCGAAATTCTGGACGGCGTTTGGGATGGCGCTTTGTCTGATGAAGAACTACGATCCGTTCCAATCGCCTACACACTTCAAGCTTATGGACCTGCTTAAGAAGTTCGATAAGAACTTCAATGCTACGGGCAGGAACTATGGCAAGGTCGGTCCGGACCGGACGATTGACGATGTTATGAAGCGGCGCCAGGACCGGTGGAATTTCCTGTTTATCGCCGGGATGTGGTTCCAGGATCTGTTTAACTACGACTTCCGGCGCACCGAGCAATGCATCATTCCTTATGCCACGCAGGAAGGCGAGATCAGCTTCTGCGCTTATAACACGGGTGTGGGCTGGCGCAACATCATCGAGAAGATGCACATGACTTCCACGCTTACTAAGTGGTACGAGGAGCATGGGCGTCACGAGATTTTCGCGGGCGGCAAGAAAGTCAACATGGAAGACAAGGAGCACGCGCTCTACCTGCGAGAAGAGATTGTTACTCACGAAGTCCAGCACGATCTCGACAAGCTGGGCATTGCGAAGACGGCGCGTGAAGAAAAGAAACGGGCTCGCGACAGCAAGGCCGAGACCAACAAGGTCAAGAACGACGCGGCCTACGACGCGCGCATGGCGCAGCTCTATCGGGAAGTGGTTCTGAAAGAGAAGCCGGCGACGTCGAATGAAGCAGGATTTATTCCGCTGGGCGCGATCGCTCCGGCAAACGGGAACGGCCACGGCGCCACGAAAGAGAAAGAGATTGAAGAAGTCGGCGAGCCGGTGGCGGGAGACTAATGTCGTAAGGTTTCGCAGTTACCGAGAGTCAAAGGTTTTACGGTAAAGGCCGCTCGATAAAGAGCGGCCTTTTTCATGTGGTCAGGCAAATCAGTATGGCCGCCGCTTGTTTCTCATTCCAAGGTCGACTATTGCAGTCTCGCCTTATTCGACAGCCATGAACTTCAGACAAACGGGCGACGGGACGTGGAGGCTCTGGCCGGCTTGGGTTAGTCTTCCGGAATTGGGATCGATGCGAAACACTACGATGTTACTCGTGTCCTGATTGGCCACTAACAGGAACTTGCCGGTAGGATCGATCTCGAAACTGCGCGGTGTTTTGCCTTGACTGGGGACGTGCTCGACAAGAGTTAGAGTCCCGGACTTACTGTCGATGGAGAAGAGGGCGATGCTATCGTGTCCACGATTCGAGGAATATAGGTACTTCCCATTTGGGTGGATGGCGATTTCGGCGGCGGTGTTGTGCCCGGAGAATCCAACTGGAAGGGCGGAGATGCGCTGTAGGGAGCGAAACTTCTCCTTCTCGTCGTTTACGAAGACGGTCACGGTGGAATCCAGTTCGCCGAGCACGTACATGAAATTGCCGTTACCGGAGAAGGCGAGGTGGCGTGGACCGGTGCCGGGGGCTAGCGTCGCCGAGAAGAAACCGCTCGCGTTTGAAATTGCAGAGCTGGATTCTGCGGCTGACCTGGCTTCACCTTTGCTCAGCGCGCCTTTCGACGCGTCGAACCGGTAAATCAAGACGCGATCCAAGCCTAAGTCCGAAACATACACAAAGCGGTTGTGCGCGGAGGCCTCGATCCAATGGCTGTGCGGTGCGTCCTGACGCTCCTTATCAGGTCCGAGCGCGCCGGTATCCTGGAGGACGGCAGCAGGTTCTTCCAGCCGCCCGTCCATGGCAATTGGTAACACGGCTACGTTTCCTCCAGTGTAGTTGGCGACCAGGACATACTTGCCGGTCTTATCGAACGAGATATAACAGGGGTCGGCGCCACGCGAGGGGACCTCATTCAGGAGGGACAGCTTGCCGGTCTGACGGTCGATGGCGAAGGCGCTGACCGCTCCGCTGCTGGCGCCTTTGTAACTCTGGACTTCATTCACCGCATACAGGAAGCGGCGGCTCGGGTCGATCGCCAGGAATGAGGGATTGGTGGTCTCGGCCGCCAAGCCTAGCGGAGTTAGTTCAGAGGATGCGGCGTCAAAGCGGTAGGCGTAAATGCCTTTGCTCTCTTTTCCGGTGTAAGTGCCGACGAAAAGAAGGTAGTTGTTCTTTGGGGCATCCTTGGCGTCGGTCACGGTGGATAGCGACAGGGCGAGGCAGAACCAGAGGAGGCATCGGCGGCGTGAGATTTTCATGAGGACTATCAAAGCTTATTTGGAGGCGGCACGCAAGTGTGCGGCGGCGTCACCCGCACCTTGAAAGAACGCAAGGAGCGGGCCGCCCCTCTGGACTTCAGGTAGATTCTTTGCGATATGCTTTCGGGATGTCTTTACGGCGATTGCCGGCTGGGGATGGGGCGCTGCTGCGGATCGTGAACGCTGCCCTGGCCGAGGCTGCGCGGCGCAGCGGCGAGTGGCTGGCGTGTCGACCGGGATGCACGCAGTGCTGCGTGGGCGTGTTTGCCATCAACCAACTGGATGCGGTTCGGTTGCAGCAGGGGCTGGTCGGACTCGAAAAGACGGACCCGCAACGGGCGGCGCGGATTCGCCAGCGGGCTCGGGAATCGGCGGCGCGGTTGGCGGAGGGGTTTCCTGGGAACGCGAAAACGGGCGTGCTTGACGAAGGTCCGGAGGCGGAGGAACGGTTCGCGGAATTTGCTAAGGAGGAGCCTTGTCCGGTGCTCGATCCGGAGACGGGATTGTGCGATCTCTATGAGACTCGGCCGATGACGTGCCGCACGTTTGGGCCTCCCGTGCGAACGGAAGGCGGGCTGGGCGTTTGCGAGCTTTGTTTTCACGGGGCAACGGATGAGCAGATTGCGGCTTGCGAGATGGTGGCCGATCCGGACGATCTGCAATCGAAGCTGCTGGAAAAAGTGGAGAAAGCGCGCGGGGCGAGGGGGCGGACGGTGGTTGCATTCGCGGTAAAGTGAATTTTTCCGATCCTAAGAATTCTTTTCTTGGATAGACCTCGCGGGCGGGGGCGCCCGCACCACTGGTTACATTGTTAAAGGACTCTTAATTTTGCATTCCATACCAAAGAGACCTTTCGCGCGGAGTTAGAAAATGATAGTTTCTTGCTGCTGCGACGTGCACAGTTATGCAGGCTAACGAATACGATCTGGTGGTGATTGGAAGCGGTCCGGCGGGGCAGAAGGGCGCGATTTGCGCGGCTAAGATGCGCAAGAAGGTCGCGATCATCGACCGGCGGCTCGCCATCGGCGGGGTGTGTGTCCATACCGGAACGATCCCCAGCAAGGTGCTGCGGGAGGCGGTGCTCTATCTAAGCGGCTTGCGGCAGCGGTCGTTCTATGGACGGGGCTATGTGGTGAAAGATCGCATTGCGATGTCGGACCTGGTGCTGCGGTCGACGGCGGTAATGACGCGCGAAGTGGACGTGATCAAGGCGCAACTGCGGCGGAATTACGTGACCGCGCTGGAAGGCGATGCGCACTTTGCCGATCCGCATACGATTGAAATCGTAACCGAAGATGGCGTGCAACAGGTTCGGGGCGAGAAGATCTTGATCGCCTGCGGCACGCGGCCGTCGCACATCGATGGGATTCCGGTGGATGGGAAGCGCATCTTCGATTCGGATCAGGTGCACTGCCTGGAGGAGATACCGCGCGAGCTGATTGTGGTGGGCGCGGGGATCATTGGGCTGGAATATGCGTCCATGTTCGCGGCGCTGGGAGTGAAGGTGACGCTGCTCGACCAGCGTCCGACGCTGCTGGATTTTGTGGATCGGGAGATCATCGAGAGTCTGTGTTTCCAGTTGCGGCAACTGGGAACGGTTTTCCGGGTCGGAGAAAAAGTAGTGACGGTTGGTTTCGACGAAGAGCGGGACAAGGTTTTTGCGACTTTGGAGAGCGGCAAGAAGGTTCGCGGGCAGGCGCTGCTGTATACGATTGGACGAAAAGCCAATAGCGACAAGCTGAAAATCGAGGCGGCGGGCCTGGCGCCGGATGAGCGCGGCAAGCTGGTGGTGAACGAACATTTTCAGACCGCGGTTCCGCATATCTACGCGGCCGGGGATGTGATTGGGTTTCCCGCGCTAGCCAGCACTTCTATGGAGCAGGGACGTCTGGCGGGTTGCCACATGTTCGGCAAGCCCAGCCGGATGCTGCCGAACCTTATTCCTTACGGCATCTACACCATTCCGGAAATTTCCATGGTCGGCGCCACCGAGGAAGATCTGACGCGCAGCAAAACTCCGTATGAGAGCGGGCTGGCGCGCTACTCGGAACTGGCGAAAGGGCAGATGCTAGGCGACGATCAGGGACTGCTGAAAATTCTGTTTGATCCGGATACGCTCAAACTGCTGGGCGTACACATCATTGGCGACCGCGCGGCGGAGATCGTCCACATTGGACAAGCGGTGCTGACGATGGGAGCGACGATCGAGTATTTTCGCGACACGGTGTTCAACTATCCGACGCTGGCGGAAGCTTATAAGGTCGCGGCGCTCGACGGACTGAATAAACTCTGAGCTGGGCTGCCGCTTCCCCGGCTGGCGCGGCGCGCCGTTTGCGCGGTGAATCATCCCTACTAATTCTTGCATCGCCAAGTTTGCGGTAATCTCGGATTCTCCGCTTCGGCGGCAAGTTCGCGGGCGGGGGCGCCCGCGCCACACGAGCAATGACTGAGTCCACGGAAATTCGGGAGGCTTCGCTGGGAGAGATTGCCCTGGTGTTTCTGAAACTGGGCACGATTGCGTTTGGCGGGCCGGCGGCGCATCTGGCCATGATGGAAGAGGAATTCGTGCGGCGGCGGCATTGGATTACCCATGCCGAATTTCTGGACCGGCTGGCTGCCGCAAATTTGATTCCGGGGCCGAGTTCTACTGAAGTTGCGATTTTTGTGGGGCAACTGAAACGTGGCTGGCGCGGACTGATTGTCGCGGGCTGCTGCTTCATCATTCCGGCGGCGTTGATTGTGTCGGCGATTGCTTGGGCTTATGTGCGCTTTGGCTCTCTGCCGAGGGTCGAAGGTGTGCTGCGGGCGGTCAAGCCGGCCGTGGTCGCGATCGTGGTCCAGGCGCTGGGCAAGCTGGGACGGACGGGCGTGCGGACACCTCTCCTTGGCGTGATTGCGGCGCTGTCGGCGGGGCTGAGTTTTTTGGGAGTCAGTCCAGTGCTGGTGCTGGTGATTGCCGGATTGATTTCCGCGGCGGCTTTGGCGACGAAGAACCGGTTGCTGGGCGCGGGCGTGTTTGGGCTTCCGAAAATTGTGGGACTTCCGAAAGCTGCCGCTGCGGCGATGACGGTTGCCGCTGTGGGCGCGGCTTTCCCGGTTAGGCTGGGGCGGCTGTTTTTGTCGTTTCTGAAAATTGGGTCGGTGGTGTTCGGCAGCGGATATGTTTTGCTGGCATTTTTGCGGGCTGAGTTTGTCGAGCATCTGCATTGGCTGACGGAGAAGCAGTTGATTGACGCGGTCGCGGTGGGGCAGTTTACTCCCGGTCCGGTTTTTACTACCGCGACGTTTATCGGGTACGTGGTGGCGGGATCGATGGGCGCGGTGGTGGCTACGGTGGGGATTTTTCTGCCGGGGTTCGTGCTGGTCGCGGTAAGCGGGCCGCTGATTCCGCGGCTGCGACGGTCGGCCGCGGCATCGGCTGCGCTGGATGGAGTAGTCGCGGGGTCGCTCGCATTAATGGCGGTGGTGGCGATGCAGTTAGGGAAGGCGTCGATTGTGGACTGGACTACGCTGGCCGTATTTGGCGTGAGCTTGATCGCACTGCTCCGGTTTCGCGTGAATTCGGCTTGGGTGGTTGCGGCGGCGGCGTTGCTGGGGTGGGTGATCCAGTGATTAGGATTCCGATTCGAGAAGAGCAATGAGCGAGACGCGGATTCGGATGGCGGAGCGTGGGGATCTAGCGCGGATCACTGAGATCTATAACTACTACGTTCTAAATACTCCGGTGACGTTTGACGTTGAGGCTTACACGGTAGAGCGGCGCGAGGCTTGGTTTGCGCAGTTTGGTGCGACCGGACGGCATCGGCTATTGGTGGCCGAGGAGAATGGGGCGGTGATGGGATACGCGGGGACGACGCGGTTTCGTCCGAAGGCGGCGTATGAAACTACGGTGGAGACGACGGTTTACTGTGCGCCGGAGGCGGTCGGGAAGGGCATCGGGAGGCGGTTGTATGCGGAGTTGTTTGACGTGTTGAGGGGCGAGGACATTCATCGTTTTGTGGCGGGCTATGCGTTGCCGAATCCAGCGACCGAGGCGTTGCATCGGCGGTTCGGATTCGAGGTGGTGGGAGTGTTCAGCGAGAATGGGCGGAAGTTTGGGAAGTACTGGGATGTGTGTTGGGTGGAGCGGGCGGGGTGAGAACCTGCGCGGGGCGCGCTCGCGGCCACTGTCCTAAGTCGACCAGCGTAAAACAGTTTCAAAGATGGCGCGGACCGCTATCGGAACAACTTATCGAGACCTGCGATTACGACGACCGCGACAAGGGCGACCGCTATGAGTAGCCAGCGCGTTTTGTAGAGCTTCATCTGGAGGTTGTTCATGGGTGGATGATACCCCCGACCGGCTGCAAAGTGAAGGCAATAACGGGCTAAATGATTGGCAGATCAGGGACATACCGGCTGGCGGTTATTCTTCGTTGTTTGCGCCGGAAAGGTTAAAATAGGTGATTGCGGCTTGCCCTGCTGGGGGCGCTGTGAGCCGAGACAAAGTCATCTTGGAGCGGCGTCTCGGAGGTTGCCTCGGAACGTTCTCACGGAAAAAGGGCGCGGCTGGATATTGAATCGTGGAACCTGTCAACAATCTCGAAGAAGAGCGCATGCCGGTTGACGCTAGCGCGCTGTCGGCTGGCGTGCCGGCTCTGCACGCCGCTCCGGGCATTGCTTCCCCGCAGGCTTCTGCACCTCGTCGGGCGCGGCCTTCGTCGCCGGTTTACTGGCGCGTCGAGGGAAGTCTGCTGGAGCTGACCACGGTTCGACCGATTGCGTTTTTCACCTGGAACAGCCAGACGTTTACGGCGCGGGCGGCACGGCGCTTCCTGGTGCTCTTGATGGCGTTGCTGCGGCCGTTTTTGTATGCGGCAAACCGCATTGCGGCGACCCGGATCGTGCACTCCGTGTTGCGCGGGATTACGCGCGACCGGCTCGATCTGCTGGGCGAAGAGGAATTCGAATACAAGTTGAAGCCGCTGCTTAAGGAAGAAGGAGTGCGGCACCTGAAGGCGCTGCAGGCTACGGGCGTCGACGTAGTGCTGGTGAGCCAGGGGCTGGAGCATGTGATGCGGCCACTGGCACGGCATCTGGGAGTGCGGTGGATTATCGCGAACCGGCTCGATTTCCGCGATGGAGTGGCTACGGGACGGCTGCTGAGTCCGGTGATCCGGCCGCGGGGATTGTTTGCTCGGATTCGCGAAGCGGGGCCGGATGGGCAGCAGACTCCGGCGCGATGGGTGCGAGCTTTGGGGTTGCGCGGTCCTAAGGCGCTGGCTTCGGCGATTGTGCCGGCGGTGCGAGTGGAAGCTCCGCGGGTTCGCCCGATTGTTTATTTCGACGAGAAGCGGTATCCGGCGCGGTTTTCGGTGCGGAAGGCGCTGGGCGGAAAGCGCGTAATGCTGATCGGCGTTACGGGGTTTATCGGCAAGGTGTGGCTGGCGAATACGCTGATGGATCTCTCCGAGATAGGGAAGCTCTATCTGCTGATCCGGCGGCAGAAGTCGAGTCCGGCGCAGGAGCGTTTCGAGAAGATGATCGAAGGCTCGCCGGTTTTCGATCCGTTGTTCGAGAAATACGGCGACCGGCTGGGCGCGCTGCTGGCGGAAAAGATTGAAGTGGTCGAGGGCGATGTTTCGCAGCCCGGCCTGGGACTGGATTCGGAGACGGCGGCGCGGCTGGGCAAGGATCTGGATCTGATCATCAACAGCTCTGGGTTAACCGATTTTAATCCCGATCTGCGGGACGCGTTGGCGGTGAACGTGGATTCTACGTATCACCTGATCGAATTCATTCGCGGATCGGACCACGCGGCGTTGCTGCATCTTTCGACTTGCTATGTAGCCGGGCAGCGCGATGGGCGGGTGAGTGAGCGAGTGCGTCCGAATTACACGCCGACGCACTTGAAGGACTTCGACGCGGAAAAGGAATGGCATCGGCTGCATGAGTTGGTGGAGTCGGCGGAAGCGCGGGCGGAAGGGGCGGAAGTTACCGAGGAACTGAAGAAGCAATCGCTCGAGAAAGAGCACGCGGCGAAAGGGCTGAGCGGGCAGGCGCTGGAGAATCAGATCCGCAAGAATAAGGTTCGGTGGTTGAAGAATTATCTTACGGAAGAGGCCACCCGACGCGCGAAGGAGTTGGGCTGGCCGAATACTTACACGTTCACCAAGAGCCTGGCGGAATCGCTGATTGCCAAACATGGCGCGGGACTGCCGATTGCGATTGTGCGTCCGGCAATTGTCGAGACTTCGGTGGCGAAGCCGTTTCGCGGATGGAATGAAGGGATCAATACTTCGGCGTCGCTGTCGTATCTGCTGGGGACGGCGTTCCGGCAATTGCCTTCTAACGAACGCAAACGGCTGGACATTATTCCGGTGGATGCGGTGTGCGCCGGGATGACGCTGATTGGCGCGGCGCTGGTGGAGCGGCGGCACGATCCGCTGTATCAGTTGGCGACTTCCGTTACAAATCCTTGCGACATGGGGCGCTCGATTGAGCTGACATCGCTCGGGCACCGGCGGCACTACCGGGCGCAGGAAGGCCTGGAGTACTGGCTGCGATTGCGGATGGACGCGATTCCGGTTTCGAAAGAACGCTATAACCGCATGTCGGCGCCGGCGCAGAAGATGATTATCAAGTCGATTCAGCGGGTGATGTCTCCGCTGCCATCTGCGATGACGAAGCCGCTGGCGAAAACCGAGCGCAACCTTGAGCGCGTGGAGAAATTAGTGGGCCTGTTCGAGCCGTTTATTCTGCACAACGAGCATGATTTTGTCGCGGATAATGTGGAGAAGTTGTCGCAGGCTCTGACGCTCGAAGAGAAAGAAGTTTTCGGATATGACACGGCGGGCCTCGACTGGTGGGAGTATTGGATCGACATTCATATTCCGGCATTGCGGCGGTGGACGTATCCGCTGATTGAAGGGCGTCCACTGGAAGCGCGCGCGCCGCGCGTGCTGCAGATGCCGCCGCCAGCGACGACGCGCGAAAATGGCGATGCGATGAACACGGGGACAAACGGAGCAACGTGGCAATATTCCTGACCGGTGGAACCGGGTATATCGGCGCGCATGTCGCCGCTAATTTGCTTGACCAGCATGACGCGACCTTGAATCTGCTGGTGCGCAGCCGCGATCCGCGCGACGCGGAACTGCGGCTTTGGAATGCCTTGCAGTTGCACCTGCCGTTTCCGAAATTCTACGAATACTTGCAGGCGAAGATACGGATTTTTCGCGGCGATCTTACGTCGGCACAATTCGGGCTCGCGCCGGACGATTACGACCGGCTTGTGCATACCACCGATTCGGTAATCCACTGCGCGGCCTCGCTGAATCGGAAATCGGAAAAAAGCTGCCTGAACGTGAACCTGCGTGGGACGCTTGAAGTGGTGCAGTTGGCGCGCCAGGCGCAGTATTATCATGGGCTGCAACGGTTTTCGAACGTGAGCACTGTGGCCGTGGCGGGGAAACGCAGACACGAAGTTATTGTGGAAGACCGGGCGATTGAGTGGGACCGCTCGGATTACGATCCGTATGCGCGGACGAAAAAATTTTGCGAGCACATGGTGCGCGAGCTGCTGCCGGACGTGCCGTTGACGATTTTCCGGCCCAGTATCGTGTTGGGAGACAGCCGCTATCCGCAGACCACGCAGTTCGACATGGTGCGATCGTTCGTGTTTTTGGCAGGATTGCCGGTGCTGCCGTTTCGTCCGCACGACAAAATTGACATCGTAAATGTGGACTTCGTGGCGGATGCGATTGCGACCTTGCACATGAAGGCGAATCCCGCGCACGATATTTATCATCTTTCTTCGGGCAACGATTCGCAGACGTTTCAGGAATTGACGAAGGCACTGGCGGCCGAGCAGAACAAGCGCGGGCCGGTGTTTTTGCCGATCCTTGAAAAGCCGTTCGGCTCCGTCGTCAACACACTGGCGAACCGCAGAGGGTCCGTCGGCCACGGGGCGGCGCTGCTCAAGGTCTTCCTGCCGTATTTGACCTGGAACACGGTGTTCGACAACACGCGGGTCACAAGCGAAATGGGACGAAAGCCGGCGCCATTTTCGCAATATAGCTTTCCTCTGCTGCGCTTCAGCCGCGAGCACAATTTTGAATATCCATATCAAGCCTGGCCGGAGAGCGCGAAGGCGGGAGGGTCCGCCGCATGATGGACTTCGTTCTGGAAGCGTGGGTATCGGGCATCATCGAGAGCAAGAAAATGCAGTGGATGATGGGCAAGCGGGAGCCGTGGCAGCCGGGCGAAAAATTGAAGCTGCTGTTCGCCGGCTACAACGGGACGCGCAATACCGGGTCGGACGTGCGGGTGGAAGAAATGCTGCGGCAGATCCGGCGGATTCTTGGGGCGGAGAACGTCGACCTCAGCATGATGACGTTTAATTTTGACCGGTCGCGCGGATATTTCGAAGGCACGTCGCAAGTCCGGCTGCCGGATATTTTCCCGCCGTTTCTGGCAAATGAAGTGCCCAAACATCATGGCGTGGTGGCGTGCGAAGGTTCGATGTTCAAATCGAAATTCGCCAACGCTTTGGCCACGATGATGATTGGGTCGCTGGGGATTGCGGCGGCGGAGAACAAGTTGTCGGTCGGCTACGGCGCCGAGGCGGGACACATGGATCCGCTGGTGGCGAAGATGTGCGGGCGCTATTGCAGGAATTCGCTGGTGATCACGCGCAACAACGAGTCGCGGAACATTCTGCGCGAACTGGGCGTCCCGACGGAACTGGGCACCGACACGGCGTGGACGTTTGAGCCGCTGGGCGCGGAGTATGGGCAGAAAGCGCTGCGCGATGTGGGTTGGGATGGGAAGACGCCGGCGCTGGTTGTGTGTCCGATTAATCCGTTTGAGTGGCCAGTGAAGGCGTCGGTCGCGAAAGCCGCGCTGCACAGTCTGACGGGCGCATATAAAGAGAGCCATTACCGCGGGCCCTACTTTCATAATGCGGGGCCGGAGGCGGACCGGGCTTACGAGTACTATTTGAGTTCGATTGCCAAGGCGGTGGCCGCGTTTCGCCAGAAGAAGAATGTGTTCGTGATCATGGCGGCAACCGAGCGCATGGATGCGCGGGCTTGCCGTCGTATCTCGGAAAAGCTGGGCGAAGTTCCGGTGCTTACTTCCGACGATTACAACATGTATCAACTGGTCAGCATTCTGCGTGCTTGCCGCATGATGCTGTCTTCGCGCTATCACGGGATTGTGACTTCGATGCCGGCGCTGGTGCCGTCGGCGGGGATCACGATGGATGAGCGCATACGGAATCTAATGAACGAACGAGGGCATCCGGAGCTGCTGATGTATGTAGACGATCCGGACCTGGAGGCGCGGACTCTGGCGGCGCTCGACATTCTGGATCAAGACGGGGAGCGGATTGCCGACGGGATCGCGCGGTCGGTAGTGAGGAATTTGAAATTGATGGCGCGCATGGGCGTGTATTTCGAAGAGGAAGTGCAACGGCGGTATCCGGAGTTTCCTACGCGGCGCGGTGAGTGGAGCTGGGAGGATTACCTGCCGCCGATGAGCGACGGGTTGAAGCAACTGGTGGCGGCGTACGGGTAGAGGTCGCGGGGAGAACGCCTTGCGGCGACAATTCCGAAATAGATGACTTTTCTTGAACAGATTTTCGCCAGCCTGGAGCGCAGCGGCGATGCCGTCGTGCTGCAGGAACTGCGCGACGGGCAGCCGGTTCCGCTCACTGCGCGGCAGTTGCTGGCTCAGGTGCAGGTGGCGCGGGCTTATCTGCGGCGGTTGCGGCTGAAGAAGGGCGACCGGTGCGCGCTGCTGGCGCACAATTCGATGCAGTGGGTGGCGATGGATCTGGCCGTCATGGCGGAAGGGCTGACGGTGGTGCCGCTGTATGCACGGCAGGCGCCGGCTGAACTGGTCGCGATGATGAAGGATTGCTGGCCCTCGGTGATCGCTTGCGGCGAGCAGCCGCTGGCCGATGCCATCGTCGAGGCGTGGCCGGAAGCGCCGCCGTGTTTCTGCTTCGAAAATGTTTTTACGGCCGGTCGTGGGCCGGTGGAGAATCCGGCGCTGGCGGTGGCGGAAGAAAATGTGGTGACGATCATCTACACCTCGGGCACGTCGGGCGAGGCGAAGGGTGTGATGCTGAACGCGGGCAACGTCGGGCACATGCTGGGCTGCACCTCGGGGCGACTCGATCAGCTCATGCGGGGTCGCGCGACGAAAACGCTTCCGGGGCAGGACGCAGTGTTTCATTATCTGCCGCTTTGTTTTGCGGGCTCGTGGATCATGATGCTGACCTGCCTGCTGCGCGGCAACAAACTGACCCTGAATACGGATCTGGGGAAAATTGCGACGGAGATGCGGCTGGCGGCGCCGGATTATTTCCTGAATGTTCCCGCGCTTCTCGAACGCATGCGCAAAGCGGTCGACGAGCAGCTCTGGAAGACGGGTGGTTTCCCGCTAAAGGCGTACACCAAGGCAAAGGGCGCGTGGGTGCGGCTACAGGAGGGCAAAGCGCGCGTCGGGGACGGGATTTGGCTGGGGCTGGCGAATCGGCTTGTGTTTCCGACGATTCGAAAAAGGATGATCGGCGGCAGGCTGCGCGCGCTGATTTGTGGCTCGGCGCCACTCAGCGTGGAGACGCAACTATTTTTTATGATGCTCGGCATTCCGGTGTTGCAAGTCTACGGACTCACCGAGACGACGGCGATCTGCACCATGGACGATCCGGATGCTCCGGTGATTCCGGGGCGCGCGGGGCCGGCGATTGCGGGCGTCGAGATGAAGATCGCGGAGAACGCGGAGATCGTAGTACGCGGGCCAAATATTTTCCCCGGATACTGGAGTCATCCGGAGGAAACGGCGAAGGTGCTGCGCGCCGGGTGGTTTCATACTGGCGATCAAGGCGAAGTGGATGCGAACGGAAACTGGAAGATTGTCGGGCGCATCAAGAGCCTGATTATTCTCGGATCGGGGCATAATATCGCTCCAGAGCCGATTGAGGAGAAAATTCTACACGAGTTGCCGGGCGCGATTCAGGTGGTGCTCGTGGGCAATGCGCGCGGATATCTGGCGGCGCTGGTCACGGGCAAAGTGAGCGGCGAGAAAACACAGGCCGCGTTGGACCTGGTAAATCCCGGACTGCCGCATTACAAGCAGGTGCGGGCTTTTCATTTGATCGAGGAAGCGTTCACCATCGAGAGCGGGCTGCTGACGGCGAACGGCAAGCTCAAGCGCGACTTGATTGCTGAGCGATTTCGAAATGAAATTGACGCGATGTACGAAGCCTCGAAGAACCAGGCTTCGAGGAATCAGGCCTCGAAGAACGAAGTGACGACAAACCAAGCGGCGAAGACGGCATGAACGAGTTCAAAGGGCAGACGCTTTCGTGGCAGATCGTGAATGGAGCGATTGAGCTTGCCTTGCATCGCGATCCCTGTAATGAGATCGGGTCGCTCACCCTAGAGGAGTTGGAGAAATTCGCGGCGGCTCTGCCTGCACTCGCGAATGAAGCGCAGGCGCTGATTATCCATTCGACGTTGAAGGCCGGGTTTTCGGCAGGCGCGGATTTGCGCGAATTGTTTGAGCGCGGGCAACAAATGGAAAAGAGCGCGGCCCTGCGCGGGGTGAGGGAATTCCTGGAGCGCATTCACTCCGTGATGAACGCGCTCGATGCAGCGCCGCTGACGACGATTGCGGCAGTGCATGGGGTGACGTTTGGCGGCGGGTTCGAATTGGCGCTGGTGTGCGACATTATTATTGCGGACCGCATGGCGCGATTTTGCTTTCCGGAACTGCGGCTGGGGCTGATTCCGGGATTCGGCGGGATTCCGCGGCTGAAGCGGGATTTGGGCAACGCTGTGGTGCGTGATCTGCTGCTGACAGGGCGCAGCTTCAATGTGATGAAGGCGCAGCAGATTGGCCTGGTGAGCCAGATTGCCGCCGAAGGCGAGGCGTTGCGGGTGGCGCGCGCTACGGCCAGCCAGGTGGGGAAATTTGACCGGCGGACGGCTGCGGCGGCGAAGGGGTTTGTGAAGCCGATCCCGTATGAGGAGTTGAAGCGGGAGATCGATATTTTCTGCGACCTTTATTCGCGTCCGGCCGTCGAAGAGGGGCTGCGGAGATTTGTGGAGAGCACGGACGCGCAGCCGTATTTGCCGTGACTCTGTAATTTTGGTTGGCGTAGAGCCGGAAAAGCTAAGGAGTTGCCCAATGTTCCTGACGCTATTGGCCGTAACCTTTTTCATTTCTCTGATCGTTTCCTCAATCGTGGCACGGGTTTTTGCCAGACCGATTGATGACATTCTCAAACGCATTATTAACGACACAATCAGTTCGGCATGGACTCGGTATCTGCAATTTGCCATCTATGTGGTCGGGATTTCGAGCGGCGTTCGGATATCGAACCTCGAGAATTACGTAAATCCCCAGCCGAACATTGCCCCCCTCGAATTGACGCGGAACCGCTGGGTACTCGAAGTGTATCGAACAATTATCGAGAGTTTGGAAGGGCTGGCCTGGGTGCTATTGGTGTTTTTTGTAGTAGCGCTGATCGCGTTCGTCATAGTCAGAGCGTTCGAGCTTCGCCACAAGCAGCTTGCTTGACATCCAGCCCCGCCTTTTAAGGCGCCTAGCGGGGAAACAAAATATGCCGATGCCCACCACCGATCACACACTCGACGAAGTTCTGAATCTCGCGGCTTCGCATTTCAAAGTGCCGCGGGAAAAACTTACGCCCGACGATGACTTTTTCAAGACGCTCGGAATTGACAGCCTGCAGGCGCTCGATTTGCTAACGCGGCTGGAGCATCACTTCTCCATTGAGTTGCCGGACTATGAACTGCAAGGCGTGTCGGATTTCAGGACCCTGGCGAACCGCATTCAGGCGCGGCTTTAAGAAGCAGTGGGCAGTGTTCGGTGGCCAGTGGTCAGTTGCTGCGTGTCGCCGAGCGGTTACGATCAGTAACTGGCCACCGACCACTGGCCACTGACCACTTCCTTGGGTGAGATAAAAACATTGCATGCTTGATCTCCGACAATATGCCAGTCTCGGTGCAGCGCTCAAAGATGCGCTGGAGCACTGGCCCAACGAAACCTGCCTGATTGAAGCCGATCGCGATCGCGAAAAAGTCCGGCTTACTTACTCTGATTTCAAGGAAATGGCTCGTCCGCTTTGCCGCGCGCTTGAGGATGCCGACTTCAAGCCGGGAGACCGCGCGGCAATCATCATGACCAATCAGTCGAAGTGGCTGATTTCGGCATACTCGATTTTTTTCTGCGGCGGGGTGCTGGTTCCGCTCGATTACAAATTGACTTCGGCGGAGCATCTGCAGTTGCTGGCGCATTCGAAGGCGCGGTTTCTGATCTGCGAATACTACTTGTGGCGGGCGATTACGCAGTCACCGGAGTTCGCAAAACTTACGGTTCAGATTGTGCTGGTGACGGAGGCGCCGGCCGGAGCGGATTTGCTGGGCGCTTATCGCTGGGAAGAATTCCGGCGCAAGGGCGAGCCGCAGTTCGTGGCGCGGCAGCGCGAGGACACGGCTTGCATTGTCTATTCGTCGGGGACGGGCGGGCGTCCCAAGGGATGCGTGCTTACGCACGACAGTTATCTGGAGCAGTGCGCTTCGCTGACAGCGTGGTATCCATTTTGGCCGGGTGTGCGATATTTGAGTATTCTTCCCACGAATCACGCGATCGATTTCATGGTGGGATTTATTGGGCCGTTCGTGTGCGGGGCTTGCGTGGTCCACTTGCGAACGCTGCGTCCGGAGTTTGTGCGCGATGCGTTTGTGCGCTATCGCATCACTTATGTGAGCCTGGTGCCGATGGTGCTGAAGAATCTGGAACGCGGGCTGCGTGCGAAGTTCGATGAATTGAAGCCGGGCAAGCGATGGATGCTGGACCGGTTGATCGGGCTGAATAAAATGCTGACGCGAGGGCGTCCGCGGGTGGGGCTCAGCCGGCGTCTGTTGCCGCAAGTGCACAAGGCGTTTGGCGGAGAATTGCGGGCGCTGATTGTGGGCGGAGCGTTTACGGATCCTTCGACGCTGCAGTTCTTTTACGATCTGGGAATTCCAGTGGCGTGCGGGTACGGGCTGACGGAAGCTTGCACGGCCGTGACCCTCAACGATCTGAAACCGTTTCGCGCCGACACGGTGGGCAAGCCGCTGCCCGGGACCGAGGTGCGGGTACTGAATCCAGACGGCGACGGGATCGGGGAAGTCGCGGTGCGGAGCCGCGCGGTCATGTCACATTATCTGGACGACGCGGAACAGACGGCGCAGACGATCGTTGAAGGCTGGCTGCTGACGGGCGATCAGGGGCGCTTTGAAGCGCATGGCCACCTGCAACTTGTCGGGCGCAAGAAGGATATGATCGTCACCGAGGGCGGGAAGAATATCTATCCCGAGGACATTGAGGCGGTGTTTGATGGCCTGCCGGTGAAGGAGTATTGCGTATTTGCCGCGAATTACTTGTGGCCGCAGAAGACGCTGGGGAACGAGATGCTGGTGCTGGTGATGCGGCTGGAGCAGAATCAGCAGTTCGACGAGCGATTGCGCGATGAGATGGTGGCCCGCAATCGGCGGCTAGCTGACTTCAAGCGCGTGAGCGGGTATCTGGTGTGGGAGAAAGATTTTCCGCGGACGGCGGCGCTCAAGATCAAGCGCGGGGAATTGGCGGCGGAGATTGGAGCGGGCGCGGTGCGAGCGCAAATCGTTGAGTTTTAGTTCTCAGTTCCCGGTTCTCAGTTCTCAGTAGAACCAAGCCTAGTTTTTTAAGGTCGGTCCTGTCCATGCGAGATTCCAACTGGGAACTGAGAATTGGCAACTGAGAACTGTTTTTATGAACGAAACTTTTTTTGCAATTATTAATCCGGCGGCGGGTGGCGGGCGATGCGGCGAGCGGGTGGGAGCGGCGCTGGATCGGCTGCGGGCGGCGGGGATTGCACTGGAAACGTCGCAGACTCGCTCGGTGGGCGAGGCTACGCAGATTGCGCGCGAGGCTTACGGGCGCGGCTTTCGAAAGTTCCTGGCGGTGGGTGGGGATGGGACTTCCTATGAGATCGTCAACGGGCTGTTTCCGGAGAGCAGGTCTCAGGTCTCAGGTGTCGGGTCTCAGGTGGCTCCGGCTGAGGACGATCGGATTGCCACGCTGGGATTTCTTCCGCTGGGCACGGGCAATTCGTTCTTGCGGGATTTTGCGGATGGAGTTTCCGGCCAGAGCGGGTTGGAGCACGCGATGGAGGCGTTGTTGTCGCGGCGTTCGCGGGCTTGCGATGTTTTTCGACTGGCGCACAAGGATGGAGCGATTTATTACACGAATCTGCTCAGCGTGGGCTTTACGGCTGACGTGGCAATGCTGAGGCATCGGCGGTTTTTGGCGTTGGGGCGGTTCGGGTATCTGCTGTCTGTGTTTCTTTGTCTGGCGCGGCTTGACCGGCGCCCGTTTCCGGTGCGATTGGAAGGGCAGCAGGAGTTTGACTCGCGGCGCTGCCTGTTTCTGACGTTTAACAACAGTAAGTTCACGGGCGGCACCATGATGATCGCGCCCGACGCGGTCACTGACGACGGATTGATTGAGTACGTGCGCTGGGGTCCGATTGGGCGGCTGGGGCTGGTTCGGAATCTGGCAACGCTCTATGATGGCACGCACACGCGGCATCCGTTGGCGGAGAGGCGGGCGGTTGGGCGCGTCGAGTTTCAACTCGACGGGCCGGTGGATGTGATGGTGGACGGCGAGGTGCTGAGGCTGGAATGCCGCGCGATCGAAGTGCTGCCTTCGGCGCTCCGGGTGGTGGTGTGAGGGCCATTTCCGCTGCAAACGTGGCTTGGCTGGTCAGCGTTGTCACGGCCACGAAGACGGGGCAAGTCCCGTCACCACACAATCAGTCGTGATATAAAAAACCTATGTCGCAAGAGCGAAGAGAACGGCGAAACGAAAAGCTGGGGCGCAAGACTTCCCGGCGGAATTGGGGGCGCATCGCGATCTATGCCGTGCTGATCGTGGCCGCGTTCGGGCTGGCCTACTATGTATACAATCGCAGCCAGCACAAGTACGACGGGTTCGCGCGCTGCCTGACGGCGCGCGGCGCGAAGATGTATGGGGCGTGGTGGTGTCCGCATTGCGTGGAACAGAAGGAAGAATTCGGAGCGTCGTTCGAGTACGCTCCCTACGTGGAGTGCGGCATCAAAGGCCAGGCACACGGAGAGTCGCAGGTTTGCAAAGATGAGAACATCAAGCATTTTCCCACCTGGCAGTTTCCGCCGACCGGCGAACGAGTGGAGCGCGTTTTTACTCTGCAAGAGTTGAGCGACCGAACGGGGTGCGCGCTGCCGTGACGGAGTTGACGCAGCGTCTGATGAGTCTGGTCGCGATTCTGGCGGTGTGCGGAATCGCGGTGTCGTCGGTGTCGCTGCAGCATCATTATGCGACGTCGAAGACGGCATACTGCGATATTGGGGAAACCTTCAATTGCGACATCGTGAACCGGAGCGACTATTCGTCGGTCTTTGGGATACCGGTGGCGTTGATTGGAATGCTCGGCTACGCGGCGCTGGCGGGGCTGGCCACCGTGTATCGGGAGCGAAGCGAGACTCCGGTGATGCTTTTCGGCGCGTCGGCGGCCGGCCTGGCGTTTGCTTTGCGCCTGGCTTACATTGAAGGACGCGTGCTGGGAGTCTGGTGCATTTTGTGTTTGAGTTCACTGGCGCTGATTTCGACTACGACGATTTTGGCGGTGGTGATCTGGTGGAAGCAGCGCCAAAGGACGTAGCGTCCGGCCCTCAGGGGCTAAAGCCCGGATGTTTTGTAGCTCTGATCGGCACGGCTGAAGCCGTGCCCTTCCCGAAACCTTTTACGAGACCAGCTCCAAAAAACCAAGAGCTGACAGCTGAGAGCAGAAAGCCCAACGACCCGTTCACTCATGTCCCGGCCCACAGCGCGAAAACTGAAACTAAAGACGAAGCCTGCCGCCACCGCTGCTACGCCGGTCGCGAGCGGCAAGTTGTGGTTGCATGAGCTCCGCAGCCGAATCTTTGGAAATACGCGACTGCTGCGGGTTTGGCTGCCTCCCGATTACGATGGCTGGGGCGCGACGCGCTATCCCGTTTTTTATTTGAATGACGGACAGAATCTGTTCGATCCGGCGACGGCTTATATCGGAGTCGACTGGCAGGCGGGCGAGACTGCGACGCGGTTGATTGCAGAACGGAGAATTCGGCCGTTGATTATCGTCGGCATCGACAACACGAAGAGCCGGGCTGAGGAGTACGTTCCATACAAGTCAAAAGATCCGACGGTTTTGAAGGCGAAGGGAAAACGCTATCCGGAGTTTCTGCAGCGTGAAGTGATGCCGCTAATCGAGGAGCATTATTCGGTATTAAAGGGACCGGAGGATACGGGACTGGGCGGCTCCTCTCTCGGAGGCCTGATCACGCTGTACACGCAACTGGCGGCGCCAGGAGTGTTTGGGCGATTGCTGATCGAGAGCCCCTCTCTGTTTGTGGCGGACCGGAGAATCCTCGGAGAAAGCCGCCGATTCCGCGATTGGCCAGCGCGCACGTTCCTGGGGATGGGGACGCGGGAAGTGGGACATGCGGAGAAGGACGAAAGGATGGTTGGCGACGTCCGCGAACTGGAAGCGATTTTGCGCGCGGCTGGGTTGGACGAACAGCGGTTGAGGGTTCGCATCGAAGAAGGCGCTGCGCACAGCGAATCGGCATGGGCGGCGCGGTTTCCGGAGGCGCTGGAGTTTCTTTATTCGGAGCGCGGTTGACGGGTGCGGGTGCCGGGCCCGGTGTTCCGGTGCGGCTGGAGACGGGGCAAGGCCCGTCTCTGCAGGGTGACGCTATTTCGCGATCACGCCGCAGGCGATGCGGTCGCCGGCGTTGCCAGCGGGGTCGGTCTTCTGGTCGTCGGGCTTGGCGTGGACTACGATGGCCGTGCCTCCGTTGCTGAAGAGCGAATGGCTGTCGCTGCCGAGCGTGACGTCTTTGTTCTCCATCTTGAAATGCGCCTTGCCGTCCGCGCCCACCGTGAAGTTGGGGTTGTCGCCGGCGTGATGGCCTTCCGGATTTTCCAATCCATGTTTCTTCCCATCGGGATTGAAGTGGCCTCCCGCGGACTTGAAGTCGGGAGCGTCGCACTTCGCGTTCTGATGAAAGTGGACGGCGTGTTCGCCAGGGGGAAGATTCTCGAGATTGAGTTCCATTCCGATTCCGGGCGAAGATTCCCACAGAATGGCGGAGCCCACAACCTTGCCTTGAGCATCCTTGAGCTGAACCAGAATCTTAGACGAACTGGCCGACGCGATAGCGACGATGAGCAGTGCGAGCGGGAGCAAGCGAGCGGTTTTCATGGTGGGATTATAGCGAAAATCCGGAGCCGCCGTTCCAGGGGCTGCGGGAAAGTCAATGTCGACAAGCAGCCCCTGAAGGGGCGGCCGATTAGGGTTTACGGCATCGCTAAAGCGATGCCCCGATACGAAGCCTGTGTTTTTCCGCGGCGTGTCCAATGCCTTCGCGACATTAACCCTGGGTTAATCGAGCCGGCGCTGGCATACCCGGCTCTGGCGCAGAAGGCGCGGCAATGTGACAATAGGTACATGCAAAGATCTCTCACCACAGCGCTACTATTGGCCGCGGCGACGATGCTGGCAGGAGATGGCTATGCCCAGCAGACTCCTCCAGCAAGCACTCCGGCGGCAACGACACCAGCGGCTCCAGCAGCCACAACTCCGAAAGCAGCCACTACGGCGAAAGCTCCGGTGAAGAAAACGGGAACGGCAGCAGCGCCGGCTCCGCTTACGACGCAAAAAGACAAGTTCAGCTACGCGCTGGGAATGAATATCGGGACAGGTTATTCCCAGGGCCTGAAAAAGCAGTCGGTGGAGGTGGACTGGAATCTGGTAATCCAGGGATTGAAGGACGCCGCGACGAGCGGCAAGACGCGCCTGACGGAAGACGAAGCGAAGGCCGTGCTCAACGAGGTGCAGACTGAGGTTCACACCAAGCAACTGCAAGCGGCCGCCGCCGAAGGCGAAGCATTTCTGGCCGCCAACAAAAGTAAAGAAGGCGTGGTCACACTGCCCAGCGGTTTGCAGTACAAGATTCTGACTACGGGTACCGGACCGAAGCCGGCCGCCAGCGACTCGGTTGAATGTAACTATCGCGGCACATTCGTCAATGGGACGGAATTCGATAACTCCTCCAAGCGCGGGAAACCGGTGACGTTTCCGGTGAGTGGAGTCATCAAAGGCTGGACGGAAGCGCTGCAGCTCATGCCTGTGGGATCGAAGTGGCAGCTTGTTATTCCCTCGAGCCTAGCCTATGGCGAGGGTGGGAATCCGCGCGGCGGAATTGGGCCCAATGAGACTTTGATTTTTGAGGTCGAACTGCTCTCGATCAAGGACAAAGCGAAAGACGAGAAGGCGACGGACGATAAGACTAAGGACGACAAGAGCGGCAAGCCTGAAGAGAAGAAGGAGTAACGCGATTCCAGCCAAGTGGCGCGGACATTCTCGTCCGCGTCACCTGGCCCGGATGATACAAATACGTAGGTCCTTCGCTTCGCTCAGGATGACAATCCAACTTACTGCGCATATTTCCGGCAACAGGACACTGACAGCCAACGACTAACAACCAGCGACTAGCGACCAATCGCTAACTACCCACGGCCTATATCGGCTCCAGCGTCATTTCATGCGCGCGGTGTTGCTCGACCGCAGCCTGCGAGAATGGGAACGCGAACGTCGCGCCTCCGTACCACGCCTTCCACTGGTCCAGGTAATACGGACTGAGGAAGATGCCGCTCTCCCCGGTCACCAGATTCAGCGTGCTTTCGTCAAAGTTCGCGAAGTTCCACGTCAGCCGTTCGGAGGGCCCAAACCCGCGGCCTACCGCCTTCACGGTGTAGGTGCTCCCGCTCAGCGGACGCAATCCCGGCCCGGTGAAGCGTCCAATCAACGGAAGATGGCTGAGCACCAGATGATCGATTTCAACCGGATAATTCTTTCCCCACTTCCACTGACTGAGGTCGGCAGGAACTTCGGACGAAGCCTTCGCGGCGTCTGCCGAAGCAACTCCCGTCTGCTTTACCGCGTTCTCCAGCGCAGCCGTCAGCAGGCTTCCGTAATCGGAGTATCCTGGCGGCAGCCAGCGCGCCGGCTGCTTGGTGAGCACGTTCTCCAGCCAGACCGACGACATACCCCAGTGATAGCTCTTCCAGCTCAGCGCGCCTGATTTCGGAAAAGGATTCGGCCCATTCGTCGCCGCGCCCAGTTTCGGCTCCAGCAGCAGCCGCACCAGTTCCGCGCGCGCCTTCGACTCAATCGTCGGCGCCGCTGAATCCGCCGACATCCGGCCGTCCCAGTCGCGCAGCATGTCGGCTGCGCGCTTCGCGCGGTCGGAGGCGCTCGCGGCGTGATCGACCGCGTACACGAACTTGTCGGCGCAGAAGCGGTCGTACGTCGACGAAACATCCATCTGCAGCGCCAGCATATCCGCCGGCGCAAACTTTTTTCCCGATTCCAGCACACGGTATATGCGATCGGTTCGCCACGGCGCTTCCCACTCCGTGGCGATCGAATATTTGTAGCCGTCGAGAGCGATGCGCCCGTTGGCGGTCGCCAGAATTCCCTCCGGAGGATCGTAAACATGGGGCATGTCGTCGAAGGGAATCCAGCCTTTCCACTCGTGCTTATCATCGCTGCCGCTCACCGGCAGGCTGCCATCGCCGGCGGCGCGAATTGGCACTCGCCCCGTCGCCTGATAACCGATGTGACCATCCACGTCGCCATACATCACATTTTGTCCCGGCGCGTAAAAGGTCGAGAAGGCCTTGCGAAACTCATCCCAATTCTGGGCGGAGTCTACGTCGAAGAAAACCAGCCCCTCGCCGTCCTGCAACGTCCAGCGCAGGGCGATCTTGCGGGTCTCGCCCGGAATCAGTTCCGTGACGATCGGCCCGTGCCGCGTGGTCACTACGTCGAAAACCACGTCCGGCTTACCTTTCACGTGAATCGTTTCCTGGCGGTGCTGCGGATCAATCCAGCCTGCCGGAGTCTTGTACTGGCCCTGCGCGTTGAACTCTTCGATAAAATCGTCTTCCACGGTGGGGCCGACGTTGGTGAATCCCCAGCCGATGCGCTGGTTGTGGCCGACGATCACGAACGGAACTCCGGGCAGCGTAACGCCGGCGACGTCGAAGTTTCCGGCCGTCGTTGCTGTTGTTGCTGCTGTTGTTATTTTCAGGTGCACCTCGAACCACAGGTTCGGCATCTGGTGGTCGAGGTGCATATCGTTCGACAGCAGCGGCTTCCCCGAAACCGTATGCTGGCCGGAAACGACCCAGTTATTCGATCCTGGGCGGAAAGAGTTATCGGAGTATCCCGCCCCGGAGGGAGGAACCATGGAGTATTCAGTCCCGGAGGGGCGACCAAGATTAGCCCAGCGCTTCAGCGCTGGGAAAAGCGAGAAAGATGATGCAAGTCCCGTAGGGACGACCGAACTCGCATGCGCACTTTGTAGCCCCTGAGGGACCCGCCGAGCAGGCAGGGCCAAAGTGATTCGCCCGGTTCCGCCCTCCGGATCAACCTCTTCGTCGTCATCCTCATCTTCATCGCTAGCGCCGCTATTGACCGCGGGGATTTCATCCATCCGCCGCACTTCGGTGGGCGGACGGTCCCGCCACGAAGAATTCACGTACAAGTCCGCCGTCAGTTCCGGTCCCAACTTCGCCAGAACTTTTTCCCGCGTCAGCGCGCGCTCGTAGCTGTAGTGATTCAAGTCCTGCACCATGCGCGCGCCGACCAGCAGGGAGTCGGTCACGGTCCACGGCCGCGGCGTGTACTTCAGCAGGCGGAATTCGAGCGAAAGCCGCTCACGATGCGATTCTAGAAACGCATTCACTCCGCGGGTGTAAGCCTCGAAATAAGCCCGGTCGCGCGCGGAGATGCTTTTCTCCGCTGCTTCGGCCGCGATCCTCAGCCCCAGAATTCGCTGCTCGCGGTCCATCTTCACCGTGTCTTCGCCGATGACTTCCGAAAGTTCTCCGGCAGCGGCGCGCCGCATCAGGTCCATCTGCCACAGCCGGTCCTGCGCGGTCACATAGCCCTGGGCAAAAAATAAGTCTTCAAGCGTCGCCGCTTCGATCGTCGGAACGCCCTGCCGATCGCGCACCACCCGCACCTTGGACGAAATCCCCGGCACCCTGACGCTGCCATCCAGTTGTGGCACGGCGGAGTGGGCAATCCAGTAGAGCCACCAGACGCCAACGATGAGCGCCACCAGCAGTGCGCAAACGGCGTAGTAAAGAATCCGGAGCGCAGGATGGCGCCGGCGGACTTCAGAGGGTGAAATCTCGGGCAGGGAGGCCGCAGAAGACATTATTGAAAGATTGTAGGGGCGCGTGCTGTCTGTGACAACCGCGCGCTCCTACAACGCATTCAACTGCCGAACTACTGCACGGTGAGTTTGAAAGTGCCTACAGCCGTGGTGCTGCCTGACGTGCCGGTTACAGTTACAGTGTACGTGCCCGGCGTCGTGCCGGAATTGCCGCCACCGCCGCCACCGCCGCTTCCACTGCCGCACGCGAGTAAGCCTGCAATGAGAACCACTAGGAGAACCGGCGCGCCCAGCCGCGTCCTCCAGCTACGTCGCCGCCCTGGAATGCCAATTCCCATTCCAAACAGCAGGCCGAAGGCCAGGGTGGTGCCGCCAGCGTTCCATCTAAAACCATGGCGCTCGGGATGCGCCAAAACTGCGCTCGTTGGAGCCGTGGTGGTGATGGTCAGCGTGGCCGTCCCGGCATTGGCACCGGTAATGCTCACCGGGCTGGTCGTGCCGAAGCTCACCGTGGGTGGGTCCTGGGCGCCAGCCGGGCCTGTGATAACTGCCGTCAGCGTCACGCTGCCAGTGAAGCCTCCGCTGGGCGTCACTGTAATCGTCGAAGTGTTGCCGGTCGTCGCGCCAGGGGTGATCGACACGGCAGTACCGGAGACACTGAATGGTAGAGCAAGCTCGAACACGGTGCCGAAATCGTTAACGCCGCCGGTGGTTGTGGTACCGTACAGGTTGCCCGCTGCATCCTGGATCAGGCGAGCCTGGGGTTTTGCTCCGTCAGTGCATCCCGCAGCGGAGCAGAAGCTGTAGAGCACCGTTTCCGTCCAGTTGCCGCCCGGTTGCGCCGGAGGTGCGAGTTTGAACACCACGCCGGCATTGTTAGCACCGTACTTAAATGTGGTGCCGTACAGGTTGCCCGCAGCGTCCTTGATTAATCCGCCCTCGGGGACCGCCCCGTCCGTGCAATTCGCTCCGCCTTCGGAGCAGAAGTTGTAGAGAACGGTTTTCGTCCAGCTACCACCCCCTTGTGCTGGAGGTTGAAGCTTAAACACAGTGCCGCTGGTGTTTGCACCCCCTAAAGATGTGGTGCCATACAGGTTGCCCGCAGCGTCCTCGATCAGACCGGCCCAGGGGTAATTCCCGTCCGTGCAATTCGCAACAGAGCAAAAGCTGTAGAGTACCGTTTCAGTCCAGGAGCCGTCCGGTTGCGCCGAAGGTGCGAGCTTGAACACCGTGCCACCGTAGAAGTCTTCGGCAAAGTTGATGTAGGGGCCCGCACCGCCTTCATTTGTGGTGCCATACAGGTTGCCCGCAGCGTCCTCGATCAGCCCGGCCTCGGGTTCCTGCCCGTCCGCGCAGTTCGCTTCGGAGCAGAAGCTATAGAGCACCGTCTCAGTCCAGCTACCACCCTCTAGTGCCGGAGGAGCGAGCTTGAACACCGTGCCATCGAGGCGGTTCCCACCCCAGGCTGTGGTGCCGTACAGGTTGCCCGCAGCGTCCTGGATCAGGCCAGCCCAGGGGTACTCCCCGTCCGTGCAGTTCGTAGCAGAGCAAAAGCTGTAGAGCACGGTATCAGTCCAGTTACCACCTTCTAGTGCCGGAGGTGCGAGCTTGAACACCGTGCCACCGTAGTAACCTCCGGCATAGTTGAAGTAGGATCCTGCTCCCTCAATTGCAGCGGTGCCGTACAGGTTGCCCGCTGCGTCTTGGATTAGACCAGCGAAGGGGATTGCCCCATCCGCGCAACCCGCAGCAGCGCAGAAGCTGTAGGGTACCGTCTCCGTCCATGTGCCACCCTGTTGCGCCGGAGGTGCGAGCTTGAACACCATGCCGTCATAGTTAGCGCCGCCTCCCGTTGTAGTGCCGTACAAGTTGCCGTCAGCGTCCTGGATCAGACCAGCCCATGGGTCCAATCCGTCCGTGGCGTTCGAGCCGAAGCTGTAGAGTACCTCGTAGTCATAACCGGAGGCCGTTTCTGTGGTGCTCGCCTGGTGACGTTTCCCTGTATTTGCCCGCAGCTTGGGCGAGTGGCCTGACTGGTTGAGGATTTGACTTTGCGCAGCCGCAAGGGTGGCGAAAGCAACCAACCACAACGAAATCAGCATGAGGACACACAATCGATGAATGCGGATTTTCATAAACTGCTCCCGGATCGGGCGGGAATCCATTTTTTGATCGAAAAACGGCATTAATATACGCGCACCCCGCCTGTACCGCAATGATTGTGGGACGCCTGTTTGTGGGAGCCGGGTATCCTCATAATTCGTGTTTTATTACGAATGAGTGGACGCGCACACCATACCTTGCAGCGTGCAATTTCTTGATCGCAACCCATCCGTAATCGAAATCCATTGACTTAAGCCCCGCCGTGCGTCAGCATAGATAGGAGACATTTGATTGGGGCAGTGAAGAGGTGAGCCATCCACCAAGACGGCCCTCGAAACTGCCCCAAAACCATTTTCAGCGTTGTTTTGGGGCTAAGTCCTTATTTCGGAATACTTTGATATAAGTCCTTATTTTTCAAAGACCGAAGCGAAAAAATCCCGCTAACTCCCTGATTCCACTAGACAGGGGGGGAGGGGGGTGGGGGTACCAGCTAGTTAACACAGAGAAAGCAGCAACAAAATCAGGTCTGAAGCGGGGAGTCGGTTGGCGTAACCCGCGCTCCGCCAGTATCATGTTGGCGACCCCTTGGCGCGCCATGATTGACTCCGCGCCGCCCAATATGCTGCAGAAACGAATTGACGATCAGCCGACTATCTCGCGGGAGAGCATCCGCGAAGCTGAGGGAATTTTTCTTCAGCATCTCAAGCGTGTCGGCTTGAAGCAGACCGAACAGCGCAACGCCATTCTGCGGACTTTCCTGGAGACTCGTGAACATCTTTCGACCGACGAATTGCATCGGCTGGTCAAGAAAACCGATCCGCGCATCGGTTTCACCACCGTCTACCGGACGCTGAAACTTCTGGCGGGTTGCGGCCTGGCCAGCGAAGTCGCTTTTCACGACGGCATCGCGCGTTACGAACACCAGTACAACCGCCGCAGTCATCACCACATGGTGTGCACCGAGTGCGGCGCTTCGGTCGAATTCTTTTCGGAGAAGGTCGGAGAAATCGAGCAGGAGATTGGACGCAAACACCGTTACGTCACCACCCGGCATACTTTCCAGATTTATGGGGTTTGCGAGGAATGCCGAAAGAAGACGAATGGACGCCGAATTGTCTAGTTCTGCTGATAGTCCTGCAAATAATCCGGCGAATAGTTCAGCCGGTGGCGCCGCGAATCCGGCGCAGGCCTCGGTGACGTGTCCGCATTGCGGAACGGCGATGCCGGCGAAAGCCGCGTTCTGTCCGGGATGCGGATGGTCGATGACGCCCATTCCTTCCGCGGACCGGGCGGCCGCGGTGGTCGCTTATCTCACGTTCGCGCCCGCGGCAGTGATCTTGCTCCTGCCGGCGTATCGCGGCAGCCGCTTTGTCCGCTTTCATGCCTGGCAAAGCGTCTTGCTCTGGGGAGTCTTTTTCATTTTGACCATCGCCGCGCTTTTTCTTTCGAATGTCGCTGCCGCCATGCTTTTTCTAATCTTTGGAATTCTGGCTTCGCTGGCGATGTTGTTTTCGTGGATCGTGCTGTCGCTCAAGGCATGGCAGGGCGAGCGCTTTGAATTGCCGCTGTTCGGCGAGTTGGCGGCGCGACTGCCGTAGAGCAGGTCTCAGGAAGGCAGGTCTCAGGTCCTAGGTGTCAGGTCTCAGGAAGAGCAAAACCAATCTCATTCCAGCGTGATGGGCGTGTTTCCTGAGACCTGAGACCTGCCCCCTGAGACCTTGCCGTTCTCGCCTGCATCGTTGAAAATAGTCAGTTCGCTTGCATCGAACTTTTTATCTTAGGAGACCTCATTGGCCCAGCTTCAGCGCGTTAAGATCAGCGCTCTCGGCACCTACGTTCCACCCCGCGTTCTTACCAACGCCGACCTTGCGAAAATGGTCGACACTAACGATGAATGGATCATGAGCCGCGTCGGCATTCGCGAGCGGCACATCGCCGACAAGGGTGTGGCCGCCAGCGACCTGGCGGTCGCGGCGGTGAAGAAACTGCTGGCGTCGCATCCCTTCGATTTGCAGGAGGTCGATCTGATCGTGGTGGGCACGGTCACGCCTGACATGATGTATCCCTCCACGGCTTGCCTGGTCCAGCATAAATTGGGCATCGAGAATACCTGGGGGTTTGATGTTTCCGCCGGATGCTCAGGATTTCTGTACGCGTTCAATACTGGGGTGAAGTTCGTCGAGTCGGGGCAGTACAAGAAAGTGCTGGTGATCGGTTCGGACGTGAACTCGTCGATGACCGACTACACCGATCGCGCCGTGTGCATCATCTTTGGAGATGGCGCGGGCGCGGTTTTACTCGAACCGACGCAGGATGAGGAGGTCGGTGTGATCGACCATGTTGCCCAGATCGAGGGCATGGGAGGACAGTTTCTCTACATGCCGGGAGGCGGAAGCCTGAACCCGGCCACGCACGAGACGGTCGATCAGAAAATGCACTACATCCATCAGGACGGAAAGAATGTCTTCAAATATGCGGTGAAGAAGATGGCGGAGATGACCGAGCGCATCCTGGCTAAGAACAATCTGACCGGCAAGGATGTGGATTGCTTCATTGCCCACCAGGCAAACCTGCGGATCATTACGGCCACCGCCGAGCGGTTGGGGATGCCGATGGAGAAAGTCGTCGTCAACATCGACCGCTACGGCAACACGACCGCGGGCACAGTTCCCCTCGCCATGCAAACGGCGCTCGATGAGGGCAGATTGAAGAAGGGAGACCTGGTTTTGATTGCGGCCGTCGGCGCCGGATTCACTTCCGGAGCGACTTTGCTGCGCTGGGCTTACTGAAACTGGTAATCGACGCTATTGAAGAAGCGAACCCGTACGCCAAGTTCAAGGGCAAAGCCCATGACAGCCCGACGGGGGAGCGTGACAAGCGCCTGCAGACGCTTTTCCATGAGTAGAAGCGCCGATCCGCATACTGGTATCCGGCCAAAAGCTCGTCCGGGCTCATCTGTTTGGGACGGAAGACCACGTCAGCCCGGCCGTTGTACTTGCTCCAGTCGCGCGTTAGAATCCGGCCCTCCGCTTCCAGACGTTGGTACAGCCGAGTTCCTGGAAAGGGAGTAAGGATGTTGAAGGTTGCATTCTGCACTCCCGCCGCCTCGAGGAAGTCCAAGGTTTCGCCGAAGATCGCGGGTCTGTCGTTATCGAAACCGAAGACAATACCTGCCTGCACCGCTATGCCATGAGAATGGATCCGCTCAATCGCGCGACCGTAGTCAGACACGCGGTTGAAGGGCTTCCGCACTTCATTGACGCTGCTCTGGGAGATTGACTCCAGCCCGACGAACAGTTGCTTGCAGCCGCTTGTCGCGGCCAACTCCAGGAACTCGTCGTCCTGAGCGGCATGAATGCTTGCCTGGCTGCTCCACCACTTGCGATGGGCAGCCAGAGCGCGGAACAGCGTCTTGGCGTACTCCATGTCGCTGGCGATGTTGTCATCCCATAGGATGATCACCTTGCCGGGGAAAGAGCCGTACTCTTCTGCGACCGCGTCCACGCGTCGCTGACGCACGCGGCCCTGATACATGACGGCGACCGTGCAGAAATCGCAAGCGTGTGGGCAGCCGCGCGTGGCAAACAGAACTCCACCCGTGTGATCGCGCCGGTGAAACAGGTCCTTCCGCGACATCGGGGCATCTTCCAGAGCCGCGGGTTCAGTGGAAGAGTACCTGTGGCTGTGCCGCCCCGCGTCAAAGTCGCGCAAGAATTGCGGCCAGTGGGATTCGGCCTCACCGACAAAGATTACGTCCGCGTGTGCCTGTGCCTCATCGGGCATCAGAGTCACGTGCGGTCCTCCCAACACGACCGGAATTCCCCGCTGCCGGAACCGCTCTGCCATGGCGTAGACGTGAGGCGCACTCGGCGTGTGGAAGGTAATCGCCACAAGATCCGCTGGCAGGCCGAAATCTACCGGCCTCGACACCTCGTCGATATGGAGCACAGTCCAATGCGGCGGTGCGAAGGCCGCTAAATACGGCATGGTGATCTGCTGAAAGTTCAGGACACGGGAACGCCGTGCCTTCTGGATTTCGGGTGAGGAAGCGGTGATCAGAAGCAAGGATCGCACAAATGCGTTGGACGTTGAGACTTACTTGATCGCCATCACTCCGACGAGCGACTCGAAAATCCTGCATCCATCGGTGCCGCCCAGTTCGGGTTCGGAGGCGCGCTCGGGATGGGGCATCATGCCGAGCACGTTGCCTCCGGGGCTGCAGATGCCGGCTATGTTTTCGAGCGATCCGTTGGGATTCGATTCTGGCGTGATTTCGCCTTTCGGGGTCGAGTAACGGAAGACGATGCGGTTGTCGCGCTTCAGTTCGGCGAGTGTCGCGTCATCACAAAAATAATTGCCTTCCATATGGCCGATGGGGATGGTCAGCACTTCGCCTTTGCGGCACTTGTTCGTAAACGGCGTTTCGTTGTTTTCGACTCGCACCTGCACCGGCTTGCAGACATATTTCAGGCCGATGTTGCGCATCAGCGCTCCGGGCAGCAATCCCGACTCACACAAAATCTGGAAGCCGTTGCAGATGCCTAGCACCAGTCCGCCTCCGGCGGCGAACTTGCGGACGGATTCCATGACCGGCGAAAACTTGGCGATGGCGCCGGTACGGAGGTAGTCGCCGTAGGCGAAGCCTCCGGGAACGATGATGGCGTCGCAGTTCTGGAGGTCGTGCGAGTCGTGCCAGAGGAAAGTTGCCTTCTGCTTCGCCACCTGCTCGGCGGTCCAGAAGGCATCGTGATCGCAGTTCGATCCGGGAAAAATAATGACGCCAAATTTCATCGAAAGCCTCGAAACAAATTAGATTCAGTTGGACTCAGAGATTGAAACTGTCAAAGATCCGCGGGTGGATGGTTCATGGTGACAAGCTCTCATTCTCAGGTCAAGGAAAAAGTGAGCTGGCGCTGGGGCATGACGGAATAAAAGCCGTTCTCCGCAGTTTACAATGATGTGCGTGTCGCGCCTCGACGCTCAATCCGATTCGTTTGAAGAACTGGCGATGCCGCTCTTCGATCAGCTGTACAATTTCGCGCGCTGGCTGACGCAGAATCGCGAGGAAGCCGAGGACCTGGTTCAGGAAACCTATGCCAAGGCTTTGAAGGGGTTTTCGTCGTTCCAGTTGGGCACTAATTTCCGGGCGTGGATGTATCGCATCCTGCGCAATACGTTCTTGACCTCGCGCACGGGATTGCGCGCGACCATGACCGTATCGCTCGATTCCGAGGAGGACGGGCCGGACTTGGCAGTTGAGGGCGCAACGCCGGAAACGATTCTGATTGAGCGCTCAAACCATGCACTGGTGCAGGGTGCGATCGATGAACTGCCGGTGCATTTTCGGGAGATTCTCCTGCTTTGCGATGTGGAGGAGATGTCGTACCAGGAAATTGCGGGAACGCTTTCCATTCCCATCGGAACCGTGATGTCGCGCCTGTCGCGCGCCAGGAAAGCGTTGCGCGGCTGCCTGCAAAAGCAGTTGCCAACGGGATGAATTATGGGTTGTGAGGATTGGAAACTAAAACTCGACGCCTACGTCGACGGTGAGCTTCAACCGGAAGAGATGCGCGCTTTCGACGCTCACGTTCGCGGCTGCCCATCCTGTGCGGCGGATGCTCTTGCGCGTTTGCAGATGAAGCGCGCTGTGCAGGCGGCTGGAAAACGGTTTGCTCCCGGCGCTGAGTTTCGCAAACGGATGCAGGAGCGTATGGCGGCGAAGCCGCGGCGAAGCAGTGTCGGTTTCGCCTGGATGTGGATCACTGCAACCGCTGTCGTCGCCATTGTTGCGGTGGCCGGGTTGACTGCCTCTTACGAGGGACGCGAGCGAGTCCGCGCACAGCAGGTCTACAGCGAGGTTGCGGACCTGCATGTCGCGACGCTGGCCAGTGCATCGCCGGTGGACGTCGTTTCTTCGGACCGGCACACGGTGAAGCCCTGGTTTCAGGGGAAGATTCCATTTGCCTTCGATTTGCCTGAACTCCAGAACACTGAGTTCTCGCTGCTTGGGGGCCGCATGACGTACCTTGACCAGACCGCGGGCGCGCATCTGATCTACGAATTGCGAAAGCACCGGATTTCTGTGTTCATCTTCCCGGAGGGCTCGGTGCGGGGCAGATTGAACGCAAATTCTTCGGTGACCAAGGAATTGTCGTTCAGCATGGAAACCTGGAGTCGAGGCGGGCTTCGCTATTTCGTGATCGGCGACGCCGGCACTGCCGATATCGACAAGCTCGCGAGATTGTTCAAATCCACTGGCTCGTAACTCAACTCGGACTCGCGAAACGGCCTGCGTTGGCGGGCGAACTCTGCCGGGCGCTGATGATTTGGACATATAATGTTGCCGTCCTCAAAAATCAAAAGCGAAATTCCAACCTTGAGTCAGCAACCGTGAGCACGGCAGAAAGGAAGCCCTTGAAAATGAGATTCCCTACTCTTGCGCTGCGGGCGGCGGCGCTTTGCTGCGTTTTCGGCCTTAACGCTTTGCCTTCAGTTTGCCGGGACAAGTCTTCCGCGCCGAGCATCCGGCGCATTCGGAATGGTGTGCAGTTAGCTACCGGCGATCTGAACGTAAGGGTCCAGTTCTATTCGGAGGGCACGGTTCGGGTCGTGAAATGGCCGGTGGGCGGCACATCCGAAAAAACCAGCCTCTCCGTTATTCAAACCGATGCACCGGACCTGGGCGTACGTTTTGAGGAGAGCGGTGAGACCATTAGGCTCGGTTCCGCGCAGATCAAATTACTGTTGAGGAAAAGCGATGGGGCGATCCGGTATCTCGACAACGACAACCGGACCATTTTGGAAGAACAGGCGAAGCCGGTCTTCACTCCGTCTCAAATCGAAGGAGAAAAGGCCGCTTTCAGCGTGCAGCAGAATTTCAAGCTGACACCCGATGAAGGGGTGTACGGGCTTGGACAGCACCAGTCCGGCGACATGAACTATCGCGGACGGACGGTGAAGTTGGTGCAATCCAACACGGATGCGGTTACACCGGTTTTGGTTTCGACTCGAGGATACGGGATTTTCTGGGACAACTATTCCAAGACGATTTTCTCCGACAATCGCGAGACGGCGTCGTTCTGGTCCGATGTGGCCGACAACATCGACTACTACTTCTTTTTTGGTCCGAGCATGGATCAAGTTGTCGCCGGATACAGGAACCTCACGGGACAGGCTCCGATGTACGGCAAGTGGGCCTACGGCTATTGGCAGAGCAAGGAGCATTACGCGAGCCGCGACGAATTGCTGAGGATCGCGCAGGAGTATCGCACGCGGCGGATTCCGATCGACAACCTCGTCCAGGACTGGAATTACTGGGGCGGGAACGACATGTGGGGCGGAATGTTTTTCGACGAAAAGAAGTACCCTCACGCCAAAGAAATGATCGACCTGCTGCACCAGCAAAACTTCCACCTCACGATTTCCATCTGGGCCGGGCTCGGACCGGCTTCGCCGATTTATCAGGATATGGAACGCAGAGGATATTTGTATTCGCCGGTGGGCTGGGCAGGGTTCAAGTACTACGATGCATACAATCCGGCGGCCAACGATTTGTATTGGAAGTACGCTAGCGAGGGGCTGTTCTCCCAAGGCATTGACGGATGGTGGATGGACTCGACCGAACCGGACATCGTCAACGCGCTGACGAAGGAGTCGGAAGAATATGAGATGAAGAGGGTAGAGAATAATCATCTCGGCTCTTTCGCCAGGTATCTGAATCCTTACTCGCTGGTGATCACCGACTCTGTTTACAGGAACCAACGGAAAGAGACTGACCAGAAGCGTGTTTACATCCTTACGCGGTCCACCTTCGCCGGGCAGCAGCGGGCGGCGGCGACGACCTGGTCGGGAGACATCGGCGCCAATTGGGACGTTTACCGGAAACAGATACCGGCGGGGATCAATCACAGCATGGCCGGAATTCCTTATTGGACTTTCGATATCGGCGCGTTTGTGATTGGGAGTTACGGGGGCGTGTTTTCGAACGGCGGCAAGGATCCGGCGTACCAGGAGCTCTACACGCGGATGTTTCAGTTTGGGGCATTCTGTCCCATTTTTCGGTCACACGGCTCGGAGACTCCGCGGGAGATCTGGGAGTTTGGCGAATACAGCGACACGCTCCTGAAGTTCGATAACCTGCGCTACCGGCTGCTGCCCTACATTTATTCCCTGGGCTGGCAGGTTACGCACGATGGATATTCGATCATGCGCGGGCTGGCGATGGATTTCACGCGCGATCCGAAGACTTATGCCATCAGCGACCAGTTCATGTTCGGGCCCGCGATCATGGTGTCTCCGGTGACGGAGTACATGTATCATCGGCCTCCGGAGGACAGCATTCTTATCACGCCCGAGAACTTCAAAACGAAAGACGGGAAGCCGGGGCTGGACGCCAAATACTATTGCGATGCGGAGTTCAAGAAGCTGTGTCACGAAGAAGTGGATCCGAATATCAATGTGTATTGGTACACGGGCTGGCCCAGTTTTATCACCGGTCCTAAATTCTCCATGCGCTGGGACGGCAAGCTGATTCCGCAGCAAACCGGAAAATATCGATTTCACATGAAGAGTTTCGGGCCGAGAAGAGTTTATCTCGATGGCAAAGAAGTGCCTCATAACTACGATTCGGTGGAGTCTTATACGATTCCCGTAGAGCTCGAGGCCGGTAAAGAATATAATTTTTCGTTTGAGACTTCGAACGCCGTGCTCGGCGCGTTCCGGGCGCAGATGTTCTGGAAGACTCCGGAAATTCATGCGCGGGAGGCGAGCTTCGAACCCAGGCAGAGAACCAGAGGCGTTTATCTGCCGGCCGGGAATCAGTGGATCGATTTCTGGACGGGAGAGACTCAGTCCGGCGGCGCGAGCGTGGTTGCGGATGCTCCCATCGACAAGATCCCGCTTATGGTTAAGTCCGGGTCGATTGTTCCGCTGGGCCCATTCATTCAATACTCCACGGAAAAGCCAGCCGATCCTTTGGAATTGCGCGTCTATCCGGGGGCCGACGGGAGCTTCACGCTTTATGAGGACGAGAACGACAACTACAACTACGAGAAGGGCGTCTATTCAACCATAGATTTTCACTGGGATGATGCGACACACCAGCTCAAGATTGATGCCCGAAAGGGAGTTTTCCCTGGGATGTTGAAGACGAGAACTTTTCAGGTTGTCCTGGTGAGAAAAGGCTTTGGGAATGGGGTGGAAGTTACCGAGAGCCCGGACAAGGTGATTTTGTATCAGGGCGAACAAACGATTGTTCAATTGCCCCAGTGAGTCATTGCGGCGGCAGCTGCCTTCGGCGGCTAAAGCCGGAAACCATTCTCAACGGCTGTTGGTATGCCTGAAGGCATACCCTGATACGGACCTCGAATTTGTCCGCGGCCTGCTAAGACACGCCTTTACGCCCACGAGCCGAGGGTTGGCGCAACATTTCTATTCTTTACTTGCCGCTCCCTGAATCGTCATGCTGGTGGTAATTCGGGTAGGCGGGGCGCGGGTGCTCCTGGAGGGGATGTTGTTTCAGTTGCTCCAGCACCACTTCGATGGCTTTGTCGAGTTGCGCGTCGTGGCCCCGGCGGTATGCGGCGGGATCGAGCTCGACATCGTAATCCGGCGCTACGCCGTGGTTTTCCACCTCCCATTCATTGTTGAGGCCGTAGATGGCGGCGCGCGGAGCGGTTACATATCCACCATCGAGAAGCTCGGGATAGCCGCCAATGCCCACCAAACCGCCCCAAGTTCTCTTCCCTACCAGCGGACCTAGGCCGGCTTTGCGGAAATACCAGGGGAGCGCATCACCGCCCGAGCCGGACATTTGGTTGATGATCATCACCTTCGGTCCGTAGATTGCCTCCGATGGGCTGGACCAGTCATGACCCTCGCGGGTGACGACTTTGCTCATCAGCGGACGCCGCAGGTAGTCGATAATGTAGTCGGCGAGTTGCCCGCCTTCATTGAAGCGCTCATCGACGATCAACCCATCCTTGCCCACCTGGGAGAAGAAATAGCGGTTGAAACTGGTATAACCCGCTCCGGCGGTATTGGGCACGTAAACGTAGGCGACGCGGCCTCCGGTGGCCTGATCGACCTTGCGGCGATTGCTCTCGATCCAGGCGAGGTGCCGCAGATTTTCTTCACTGTCGACGGGCACGATTGTGACTTCGCGCGCGTCCGCGTCCTTGCCGTCGGCATTCGCGCCGACTTTCAGCACGACCTGCTTGCCTGCGGTCTCTTCAAAAAAGCTGTAAATATTGTCGGAGGAGTGCAGTTCGCGGCCGTTCACGGCGAGAACATAGTCGCCCACTTTGACGTTGACGCCGGGCTGCGTGAGCGGCGCTTGCAGGCCGGGATTCCAGTTTTCGCCGTCGAAGATCTTGCCGATGCGGTAGCGGCCGTTTTCCAGAGTGTAGTCGGCGCCGAGCAGGCCTCCTTTGAGTTTTTTCGGCTCTGGCGTCTCGCCTCCTCCGATAAACATGTGGCCGACCGTCAGTTCCCCGAGACACTCCTGAAACAGATAGGTAAGCTCGCCCCGCGAGGCAATGCCCTCGAGGTAGGGCGCGTACTTCCTCTTCGCCTTGTCGAGATCGAGACCGTGATAGTGCGGATCGTAGAAAAAGTCTCTTTCGATGCGCCACGTCTCATCGTAGATTTGTTTCCACATGGCCTTGGGCTCGACGTAGACCTCCATCGAATCGAGCTTGAGCGGGCCGAGGCCGGGCTTGGGAGGCGCGCCGGGCGGAGGGGCGTCATCGCCGGCTGCGGTAGCCCATTGCTCACCCTTGCGGTAAAGGATCTTGCTGCCGTCGAAAGATACGGTGTAGTCGTTGACTTCGTCGATCAGCTTCTCGACCTTGCGCTTGCTCAGGTCGAATTTCTGAATGATCTGCGGCAAGTTGTCCTGATTGTCTTGGGTGACGACCATCGGACCTTCGGCAAGAAACAGAATTCCCGACTTGCCCGCGAGCAGGTTGACATAATTCTTCGCAGGAATGGGCAGAGCGACGATGCGCTGGCCGATACCGTCAATGTCAATCTTTACGGTGACGGGTTCTTCTTTCTTACTTTGGTCGTCTTTGCTTTTGTCCTTGTCTTTGTCGGCGGATTTATCCTTGTCAGCAGAGTGAGTTTTGTCTTTCTCCGGCTCCGCTTTCTTTTCATCCTTCGACTTCTCTTCATCGCTTTCGGGCGCCACCGGCGACGGCAGGTCTTTACTCAGCACCGCGACATAGACGCTCCGCGTGACCACGTGCTCGTCGCTCGACATGTCGAGCCCCGAGGTCGAAAGGGCAACGTTTGTGGACGCGGTGAAGTAGAGATACTTTCCATTCTTGTCGAACGCGGGATAGAGCGCGTCGCTCATGCCGTCGGTGACCTGAAACGCTTTGCCCTGGTCGAGCGAGTAAACAAACACGGCGTGCTGGCTGCTGGGAAGCTGCCGGGTGTATGCGATCCATTTGCTGTCGGGCGCCCAGGTCTGATTCAACTGGGTTGGGCCGAAGCCGCCGTAATAATCGGTGTCGATGAGCTTCGGCGTTGGGTGATCGAGATCCACGTACCACAGGTTCAAACGCTTATCCGAATACGAAATCTTTTTACTGTCGGCGGACCAGGTTGGCGAGTAGAAGAACGACGGCGGGTTGCCCAGATTGACGTGGCGAACCGGCCCGAGTCCGTTCTGGTCGCGGATCGCGAGCTCATATTCTCCGGACTCGTCGGAAAAATAGGCGATCGACTTGCCATCGGGCGACCATGACGGGTCGCGATCGGCTACGGCGGGACTCCGCGTCAGGTTGCGAATGTCGCCCTTGTCGGTGGGGACGGTGAAAATCTCTCCCCAAGCTTCGAAGAGGGCGCGCGCGCCCGAGGGAGAAATGCCGAAATTCTGGATGCGCTTGGGATCGACCTTCGCGAAATGCGGGCGCACGGCGGCGATGTCGCCGGCAACATGAATGGAAACGTTCTTGGCCGTATGCGTGGCCAGGTCATAAAGCTTGATGGCGCCGAACTGCTCGATGACGATGGCATCCGGACCCGCCGATGCCGTCTTGAAATCGAAGCCGTCGTTGTGCAGGGCTTCGGAAACCTGTTGCGTTTTCGTGTCGTAGGCGAACAGACTCACCGGGCCGTTGCGGTCGGAGAGGAAATAGACCGTATCGCCGACCCACATGGGGTAGTGGTCGTTGGAATTGTCGCGAGGCACTCTCACAATGCTCGAATCTTTCAGATCGGCGATCCAGATGGGCGTTGTCTGTCCGCCGCGATAGCGCTTCCAGGCTGGCTGCCACTGCGGGTGCGGCACATAGGCGAGGTGCGAACCGTCGGGCGAGTAAGTGGCCTCCCGGCCAATAGGAATCGGCAGTTGCGTCGGGAATCCGCCTTCCACGGGGACGGTGTAGAGCTGGTCTTCAAAGTGCCTGAAGCTGCTGCCCCAGGAAGCAAACAGAATCTTCTTGCCGTCGGGGGTCCATCCGAGCACATCCTCTTCAGCAGGATGGAAGGTGAGGCGGCGCGGGACGCCTCCGGTGGCGGGAACGACGTAGACATCGCGATTGCCGTCATATTCGCCGGTAAAAGCGATCATGGCGCCGTCGGGCGAGAACGAGGGCAGGGTTTCGACGCCCATGCCCGCGGTGAGTCGCCGGGCATCGCCTCCATCGCGGCTGACGATCCACAGATCGCCGCCGTAGTTGAACACGATCTGGGTTTTGCTGACCGAGGGGAATCGCAGCAGGAGTGGAGGGTCGCTCTGCGCTGTCGCACTTTGCAGGAGAGAGATCGAAACGAGAAGGACAAAGATTGCCGAGAGAAACTGGCGCATGCTGGCTCCTGACCGCGGTTGGATGGACGGGCTTCACCGAAATACGTTAGATCCGGGGTTTCAGCCCACATCCTCGGGTGGCAGCGCCCGGTTCGCGGGCATTCCTGCCGCCTTCTAAAATCGGCAATCATTGTACACTCGGGCACCGCGGGAAAGTGCGGGCACGAGGTGGGAATTCCGCTTGGAACCGTTTTGCAAGAACGGGCCTCAACCGCTGGCAGCCTTATCTTCATCTTGATCTTCATCTTGAACTTTGGGCTCAGCGTCGTCCTCCGAGCCAGGTTTCTTGACGTCTTCTTTGGGAAACGGAACAACCTCGGCGGAGATAGCGCGCGGCGGCGGGAAGAACTTGCGCTTGGCCCAGTTGAGCAATCCCAGATTGGCCGCTCCGAACAGGGCTGCGATCAGAGGATATTTGTTAATCGTCTCCAAAAAATTGACGGTGACAATCGCGCTCCCGTTTTCCAGAACGCGGCCCTTGCCGGAGGCTCCAAACTGGAGGCGATCGGTGCCGATCATTAGAGAATCTACGGTTAGAGGAGCTTCTTTGTGCGCAGATTGAGCCACCAAGCCGTCGTGCGGTTTGTTCTGCCCCGCAGCCTGCGCTGCAAACACTGCAATTTCCTCGGCACGGAAGCTTTGCCGGTGCGCGTGTCCGAATGTTAGCAGCGGGAGCGGCGGACCGCCCGTGGGCCATCCCGAAGGCTGAACGTCGGCTGCTTCCCAGCGCAGGCGGTAGCCCGACCCGGCCCGAACCTTGACCACGACCGGAAAGAACCCGCCCGTGACCTGCTGCCAGTCGCCAACACGCAGCGTCACTTTGCAGGAGGAGTTCGACAGAATCGCGTCCCCGAACGTCCCTTGCGACGAAAGGGTCACGGTCGAGTCCAGTCCCTGCATCTTCACTTCCAGCAAGCGGTGCCGGTCGGAGGGAGCCAGTTCACTTTGCGAGAATTCGACGGCGCGTGCCTGTCCCGGAATGCCCGTGGCCGGCACGGCCCAGGTCTGTGCGCCCGTAGTCTGCACGTCCTTGGTCTGGTCGTCCTTCGTTTGTACCTGCACCGCCGTGTTGCAACTGCGATTGGGGGCCGAGGACGTGAGGTAGCTGATCGCGGACGTTTCCGGCGGCGCGTGCACTCCAAGAGATGCCAGATTGTGCAAGGTTTCGTCCGCGAGCGTCGCCTGGTCGAAGTAGGCATCCACCACCATGCGCTGCTTCTGCGACTCGGCGGGTTGGTCAAACCCGAACTCGAAGCCGCCCGCATCGGTTTCGGGATTCTTGAAAGAGACCACCTGCTCCGCCGCCTTCACCGTTGCCGGACTGAACTTGGTGGTCTGGCTGAGATCGGCGATTGGCACGTTGACCAGGTAATACTGCAGGTAGGCAGCGGCGGCCAGAACCATCACCACGATCGCGCGTTGAACGGGCGGGCGGCGGTAGAATTCCGCCAGTCTTGCCCAAAGGCTTGCTCTGGACACCGGCTGAGCGCGCTGCCCGGCCGGATTTGAGATGCGCTCATTTCCTGGCGTAGGCCTTGGCGCAGTTCCTGGCACGTTTCCTGGCATGGCCTCACTCCACGGTGACAAAATCTTCGGACAGAGCCGTGGCCCAATCTCCGTCCTTCGCTCCATACCAGGCGCGCACCTGCACCAAGTGCTGGCCGGTCGGCGCTTTCAGCCACTGCTGCAGTTCCGGAGGAAAGGCTTCCGCGTCCTTGCCGCCGCCGTCGCCTTTCCCGTCCCAGTCGCCGTTCTTGGCCTCGTTCCTGGCGATGCTGCCCTCCGACTTCTTACCGATGCGCGCGGCAATAATCTGGCCATGATCGTTGGCCACCCGGACGAAGTTGACCTCCACGTTCTTGAAGTCGGAAATCGAATGGAACATGTAATGCGCGCGCTCTCCGCGCGCCGGGTGAATCGCTGCCGGAGAAAAAGTCACCTGGTCGATTCCAATCGAACCCACCGCCTTGGGACCGGCTGCGACTCCGTGTACGTGCAGATGCGCCGGACTCAATTGGCCCGCGCCGTCATCCAGCGATCGCAGCGTGTACTCCGCCACCACTGATTCGCCGCCCACTCCCGCGGGAACCGACAGCCGATTCTGCCAGTGGCCGGCCTTTCCATTCAGCCGGTAGATGATGGGCTCCATCCCCTCCGGCGCGATCACCGCGATCAACAGGCTGTCGCGCTCGAGTTGGTAGTCGAAGACCACGGGCCAGTTGCCCTTCACGAAACCCATCACGGAGAACGCACTCATGCTGAACACGCGCGGCAATTGCGGCCCATCCTTGTCGAGCAGGTGAGCCCGCGCCTCGGAAGCGCCGCCTCCGGAAGTCATGCCTCCGAAGCCGCACATGGGGGGCGCCACGCCTGGGGAGTGATAGATGATGGTCTGAGTCGGTTCGGGCGCAGGGGGAGCATCGCCGGCGGCGGCCTGCCCGCGATGCGCTACCGCTTCTCGGGACTGTGCCGCGACTGCTGGCGCTGCGAACGTTAACGCAAGCGTCACCGCGATCGTTACCGCTATCGGTAGCGACGCAAACGCAGACGGATTCCTCCACCACGTTTTCGCGCAGGTCAGAAGATGGTGATTACGGGGGAGTGAATTTGAGATGCTGCTTCCCATGGGGACACCTCCAGTCGGGAAATGCGGGGAAGACTCGCCGGCCAAAAAAAAGGCCGCTTAACACGTGAATCTATAGGACTACAGACAGGGAAGACGTTACTGGTGGGCAGATATTAGTACCAACCAGCATTGGTGTCAATGGAGTTTCCATCCACCTACTTGCGGCCGAGCAGGCGGATGCGGGAAGTGAAGCTGCGGCCCTCGAAGGCGCTGAAGGTGAGGAATTGTGGCGAGTCGATGTCGCTGTTGACCAGGTAGGGATTGGCGTGGCCGGTGATGTTGTCGAAACCGCCCCGCAGAGCCCAGTAATATCCGAAGAGATGGAAGCGCTTCTCGAGTTGAAGGTTCAGAGAAAAATAATCGGGGAAGCGCCGCGATCCGGGCGGACCGACCAGTTGCTGCTGATCGTTGGTGACGTTGAAAGGGAACCCCGTGCGCGTCTCGAGCGAATAGGCAATCTCGGTTTGGTGAATGATGGGCAGTTTGAAGAGCGGCACGTATCCCCAGGAAAGGAAGCGATTGGGTGTATCCCAGGTGTAAGGCCCGAGCTGCTGTGCGCTGAGCAGAGGGTTGTCGACGTTGAAATCCAGAACCTGGTTGGAGTGGGCTCGGGAACGGGTGTAGGAGCCCATCAGCATGTAGCTTTCCCGGAAGTTGTGGCGGAGGCTCAATTCGAAGGCCTCGTAGCGGTCGTCGCGCGTATTTTCGAGGATGAAGTTGCCGCCGGACCCGCTGGGCGTGTTGTAGACGAAGCCGCGAGAACCGCGTTTTTCCAGAAATTCCGCTTTGAGATAGATGGCGGCGGGAAGTTTTTTCTCGATGCCTGCGCTCCAGTTTACGAAACGTGGAGTTTGGAGGGCGTTTCGATCGACGGAAAATGTCGTGGGCACGGTTGAAGTGAGCACGCCCGACGTGTCGAAGAAATAGTCGGTGCGCTGACCGGCTAAAGGGCGGGCGATGAGGAACAGGATGGTGGGATCGTAGACCAACCCGATTCCCGCAGAGAGCTTGGTATTGCCCGAGTTGTCGAGGACGTAGGTTCCGGCAAGGCGCGGAGAGAGGAGTGGGGTGCGGATGATTTCGTCCCAATCGAGGCGGAGGCCAGGTTCGACGAGAAGACGATTCGTAATCAGCCAGCGGTCTTCGGCGTAGGCGCTGGACTCGAAGTTGTAGGTGGAAGAAGGCGAACCTCCGGAAAAAGTCGAGTAGCGCGAGCAGAGCGCAGTGGTAAGGCAGGTATTCGGGGGCGTGGGCGGCGTTTGGCCCAGCAGAAAAGATATGGGCTGGCGGGCAAACTGGGCGTCGTAGGTAAGACGGTCGAAGTCGGCTCCGAACTTGAAATCGTGGCGGCCATGCCATCGTTTCGGAGCGAGAAAGAGATTCGATAGAGCTTGCCAGCGGCGGGCGCGCGTGGCTTCGGACAGATAGTAACTTCCGTTGGCCGTCTCACCGAGCGTCTCCTGGGTGATGTAGTACGGTGACGTTCGGTAGGGAGTCCACTTCAGCTTGTATTGATCGAATGCCAGTCCGGCTTCGAGCAGTTCGCCACCCGGGAAATAGTGCTGGTCTTTCACGCTGGCCACGTAGGCGGATTCGACGTCGAGGGGGTTCGACAGCTGCGGACTCTGCGGCGAGAGACCATCGTATTGATCGTGGAGATGGTTCACCAAGAAGCTGGTGGTGACGATGTTGCGGCTGGTGACATTGGCCTGGAGTTTGGCCAGGTTGCCGATGCGCAGCAGGTGACCGTTGTCGGCATTGGCGGGGAGTTCGGTAAAGACAGTGTTGTCATATTCGCCGTCGAGAGCCTCGTAGAACCATATTTTCCTTTTCCGCAGCGGGCCGGAGAGAGTCAAGCGCGGCAGTAGCTGGTCGAACTTCCATCCTCCCTTGTCTTGCCAGGACGGCACGAAATCGGTGGCGGAGAAATGCAAGTGATCGTTGCCGATTCCGGTATTCAGCAGGAGCAGCCCTCCCGAACCCTTGCCGAACTCGGCGGGCTCGCGCGCCGGTTCGACCTGAATGGAGCGAAAAGCATCGCTGCTGATACGGGCCAGCACTTGGCCGTTGGCGGGCTGGGTGATGTTGAAGCCATCGAGCGCGGTTACGGTCTGATAGGTTTCCGCGCCCGCGATGTGAGGCTGCCCGTAGACGTCCTGGACGACGCCGGGAATGAAATTCAGCACGTTGCGATAGTCATGAGTGGCAGGATACGGAATGTCGAGTACATCGAGTCCGCTTAAGGTTTGTTGCGCGGCGATCTGGGCGGGATCGATAGCGGGCGAGGATTCGAGCACGTCGACCACTTCGCGGACTTCCTGCTGGTGGGAAAGAACTACCTCCAGCGTTGCGGACTGCCCGACTTCGAGCGCGGGCTGAACGAGAGCGTAGAAACCTTCTTTTTCGACGCGAAGCTGGTAGGTTCCGGAGGTTATGGCGGCGAAGCGGCAGCGGCCGGAGAAGTCAGTCTCGCAGCGCAGATTGAACGCGGGCGGCATTTGTAACGACACTCGCGCCGAGGGTACGGCGACGCCATTTTCGTCGGTGACCGCGATTGTGAATGGGGAGGTGGGCGCCGGCGTCGGGGTTTGAGCGGCGGCCAGGGCTAGCCAAGCTAGGACGGCGATGAGTACCGCGAGGCGCATGCGAGATCTCGCGAACGGCCTGCTCCAGAAAATGGATGCAAGTGCTTAGTGTAGCGTCCCGTCTATTTCTGGGATAGCGTTCGGCGCGGATGGTCATCAACGGGAGGCAATTACAAAAGTACCGTTGCTCCTACGCTGACTAGAAGACAACAATAGGGCGGAGATATGGCATCCTATGATTCGCACCTTCAGAAGTGCCGCCACCCTCAGTGTTTTCCTGCTGGTATTCGGGACCTTTCACGCATATAGCCAAGCGGCTGAGAAACCAGCCCGAGCTGCCGCTGCGCCGGACGCGGAACAGCCTGCCGCGGGACTGGAACAGTACGGGCCTCATTTGACCCTCTGGCAGGCACGCAAGATGGTCGTCACCGAGTTCCGGACCTGTTCCATGCTGGTCGTCGGCGACCCCAGCAGCTTCAAATTCAGCCTCGACAGCTTTGAATTCGATGCCCGACCGATCAGGCACAAAGAGTCCGAGCACTACAAGGTGGACCTGAAGACCCTGCCACAGGTCTCCGCCAAACGCGGCTTTGCGGGCATATACCGATTGAAGGACGAGCACGGGAAGGACCTTCCCGAGCCGCTCAAAAACATGTTGTGGGCAGATTCCGCGGCTGCGTCGAACGTCCCATTGCTGGCCAACGCGATCAATCGTTTGCGCGAGATGGCAGGCGAGCAGGGCATGGCGCTGCGCAATTTCCCGCAGGCAGCGGCGGATTGGCGAGCGCTTTTGCCGAAGCCTCCGGTTCCGGAAGAGATCCGGGCGCAACGACTGCTGGCCGAGGCCGCTTTCAAGGAGGGGAAACTGGGGAAGGCCCTGTATCACTACGAAACCGGCGTGGAGCTCGATCCGGTGTGGTCCGAGGCCGCTTCAACGCCGCTCTGATCTCGGCGGAACTGAAGTTCTACAACGATGCGGTCGAGCAGATGCGCGCTTATCTGGAACTGGAGCCCAATTCGCAAGATGCGCAATCCGCGCGCGACCAGATCGTGATCTGGCAGGACAAGGCCACGGAGAAAGCTCAGGAGAGCCCCGAAGAACAACCGCAGAGCCGGGTCTTAAAGAGACGGATGTAACGGAAAGACGACTGCCGACCGGCGGATGCGCTCTGATCCGGAGCCCCTCGCCGGTTCGTAGCTATCGTTCCGTTCAGTGTTTGGCCTTGTCTTCCCAGATAATCATTTGCTCGCGGGCGTCCTTGGCGTCTGGAGCGTCCGGAACCAGCTCCAGATAGTGCTTCATGCGATCGGTGGCATCGGCATAGTTGTTCTGCTCGGCATAAATCAGCGCCAGATTGAACCAGCCCGCCGGCCACATGGGCTGAATTTCCAGCGCGCTCTCGAAGTGCTCGACGGCGCCATCCAGGTTCTTTTCTTTAATTGCATTCTCCGCCAATATCCGGTGACGATCGGCTTCGGGACTGAGCGGCGGCTTGACGGGATTCTCGCGCCAGGATTTTGCAGCCGCGGCGAAGGTTGCAAACTCCTCGTTTTGATAGGCAGCGTACAGAAGCCGATTGAACGCATCGGCAAACTCTTGCGCGGCGGTTGCGTCCGTCCAATAGAAAACCTGCCCAGCGATAGGGGAGCGTCCAGGGTCGGGGACATAGCCGACGTTATAAAGGGGACTAGGAGAATACGAAAATTTGCCAGCAACAACTCCACCCTTAGGGTCGGATGCGCCCAGGCGATACGCCTGGATGTAGTCCGTGGCGTCAATGGCTTCCGATGCATCCTTTGCTTTGAAACCCGCTTTCGTGAAGCTCACGGACACTTTACCCGCGTTATTGGTAAGGGGCCCAGCCGTAACTTTAGACGTGTATGGAGCTACGAAATCAAAACCTGGGGCGCGAACGCGGATATCGGTCGCCGGGGAGAGTTCAAAGGTGAAGCACCCCCTCACCATGAGAACTCGCTGACACGTTCTCATGGTGCCGACATATCTTTTCCTGATGGCCCCGATCAGCATAGCGCGCGCCTGAGGGATGGAAAGGGCGCTCGCGTTGGCTGGCGGCGGATCGCCTTTTTTGACGGAAGCAATAGCAATGGCGGCCTTCTCATCGGCGTGAAGTAAGGTGCCCGGCGCGATCAATAACACCAGAATCACCGCGTACAACAAATTCTTTCGGCTCATTGGATTCTCCCTGCCACTTCTGCTTCAGAACGGAACGCGCTCCTGTGACGTGCTGGAGCGGAAACGCAATTGCTTCCGCAGACTTTCTTTATGCCAGGTTGCGCCCTGCCAGCCTTGAGGTGTTTCCCCGCATCCCGCCCGGTCAATTTGCATTCTGATAGCAGCTTGCCTCCGCGTTCATGCGATCGATTCGCGCGCCCAGAATGGACTTCGCCTTTTCGAACTGCGCGTCGTTCTGCTGCACCTGCTGCAATCGCCGATAGCCCAGATATCCAACCGTAGCGTCGTAGCTTAGGTCGATCATTAAGCTGGTTGTGTCCCACACCTCTCCGACGAAGGTGGCATTGGCGGCAATCTTTCCCGCAGTCGTTCCGATGACGGCAGCATTCGATAGTTTCTTGAGTTGGTCGGCGTGATGGGCGGCATACTTGAGCGCCATCTTGAGCCCGTCGAGTCCAGTTTCGTAGTCTCCCCCGGCCGTCTTGGATAGCGCGTTGTTCTCTTTGAAATTCTTGCAGGTGACCTGGTCGTTCTCGTAATCGCATGGCATTTCCATGTCGGTCAACCAGCCGCCAAAGTCACGGGCATTCGTGATTCCCTCGACGCGCGTTTCCCAGTTGAAGGTGCTCTCCCATTGGCCTTCCAGGGTCTTGCGCCGTTGGAGCAGAGGCTGGATCTGGTTCTTCTCCATATCGGCCCACTGCGACTGGAGAGCTGCCAGGTGCGCAGGATCGTCGTTCGCGGTACTCATCGCCTTGCGGGCATCGTCCATCTGCTGCCGCAGATCGCGGGCCTCCGTGGTTGTCTCCTGGATTTCGTCGTGCAATTCAACCTCGGTATCGCGAAGAGCTTCCTTGGAGGAGTCGAACAAGTCGTCGACTCCCTTGTCGATCGCGTTGAAAGCCACGTCCTGCGCCGCTTTACGCATTTCTTTCAACCACTCATTGCGGTCTTCGTTCTCGCGCTTTTGCGTTTCCAGCAACTTCTCGAGCGCTCCACGCTCCAACTCAAGCTTTTTATGCAAGTCCTCGAGCGACGGAGCGGAGCCACTCGTCCCGGTAGGCGCATAGCGCGAAAGGCACTCCCCCACGCTCTCGATATGGCGCGTGCCGCCCGGCAGTGGCGTGGGCAGGATCGCCGGATTTACCGATGGGCTGGGCCTTACCGCGGCGGAGGAAGTCACGGCGGGTGGGGCTGTCACTATAGGCGGAGCCGTCATGCCTGTTCTTACAGGCGGCGAACCGGCGCCACCGCCGCGGCTCGCGGTCGCAGCCGGTGCCGAAGGCGGCAATGATGACGATGACGATGCGGAGGACGGCTGGCTAGAGGTGGCGAATGCGGGCGCTTGGGTTGCGCCTGGCCCCAGCGGTGTGTCGAAACCGGCGCGCGCTCCCGCAGAAGCGCCTTCCAGTGTTGGCGCGGACGCGGCTGCCTGCGAAGCCGCAGCTTGTTGTCCTAGCGATGCCATTGCCGAGGGCTGCGCCGTGGCGCCTGGATTCGGCTGCCCGGCTGCCGCGTCGCTTTGCGCCCCGCCCAGCATGCGTTGTTGCTCTTCGGGCGGAAGCTTGCTGAACTGCTCGGCCACATCGGCCAACTGCTGCGGAGTCATCTTGCTCGGATCGAGCATGGTGGCTTGGGCGGCCGACCCGGCGTTATCGCCGGTCTTCAGTTGTAAGCCCGAAAGCTGCATGCCCGATTCGTTCGCCGGCGCCGGTGCGGGACCGTTGGTTGCATCCGCTGGCGCTCCGGGAGGAAGGCCGCCTTCATTCGGCCCGGCGGGGACATTCGCAGTTGGCGCGGATCCCGTGTCACTGTCGCCAGTCTTCAGCGCCAGTTTTGAATTCGACAGTCCCGATCCTTGTCCGGGACCGCCGGTGTAGATTCCGGGCAGCCCGGGAATCCCATACGGCACCTTGCCGTCGTTGAGATAAATGCCGGGCAAGCCTTTGATTCCGGCCTGGCCACCGGTGCTGTCGCCGAACTTGAGCGCCAGACCAGGGCTGCTGCTCGCCACATCCTTTAGTTGAAGGCTGGGCAATCCGGTCAGTTTCAGCGTTGCCGAGAGACGGTTATACATTGCGGCCAACCGGCGCGCCTCTTCTTCACGGTGCTGTTGCTCGGCTTCGGCCTGTCGGCGCTGCAGTTCCGCCATCATCTGCTGCCTTTGCAAGTCGGCCTGCGGATTCGAATTCGAACTCATCAGCCACCGGCCAAACTGATAACCGAGCTGATAGAAGCCGTTGTACATGTTGGCATTGGCAGTGGAGGAGTTGCCCCCGGTCCTGCCCCAATTGGGGCCGGGCGTGCAGCTTACTCCATTGCTGTTGCTGGGAGAGCCGCCGCATCTCGAGCACCAATCCGCGTAGGATGAATAGTTCCCTCCCCAGCCGTTGTTCGGAGCGCTGCTGCAGTTCTGCGCGAATGCCGCCGGCGAACTCAACGCCAACACTGCTAACAGGAAAAAAGAGACGACTAGAGCCTTCTTCACGGGTGCCTCCAAACGACTGCGTCCAAGCAAAGCGCTGCCATCGTCTTACTTCGCCTTGGCCTGCCATACATAGATTTGGTCCTGCGCGTTGCGAGCGTCTGCCGCATTCGGCGCCAGCTTCAGATACGTTTGCATATCGGCGATGGCAGCTTTGTACTGCTGTTGCTGCTCGCCCTCCAAAAAACCGCGGTTGAAATAAGCCTGGGGAAACCACGGGGCGACACCGATCAGCTTGCCGTACGCTTCGGTGGTCTTGGCGAAGTCCTTCTCCCGGAAATAGGTTTCGGCCTGCACTTGGTATTGCCGGGCGAGCTCGGGCATGGCTGGTTTAACCGCAAGCTTTGGATAGATTCGGAACAGGCCGTCCGGGATCTTGACGTTGCAGATTGCCTGCCCGTCCGCCATGAATATGGTGCAATCGGAATATGCGGTGTTCCACGCTTCGAAAGAAGCCGGCCAGTCTCCCTTGGCCTCAGCCGTTTGGGCCGCTTCAATGGCCTTCATGGTGGCCGCGCCGCGCTTCTCGAGGTCGAACATTTCGAGCAAATGATCTCCGCCAAAACTTGCCTGTAAGCGCGGGTCCCGCTGCAGAAGTATCGCTGCATCCGCCTTGGCTTTATCGAGCTGACCGAGCTTCCACTCCGCGATTCCGCGGAAAATGTACAAAGGTATGTCGGTGGCCCCTAAGGCGACCGCTTTATCGAAGCTGTCAATCGCCTCCGCGTTTCTGTTCAGCATCAACAGTGGGTATCCGCGCCATTCGTAGGCGGCTTGTCGCACTGAATCGGGAAGCTGGTTCCGAGGCTTCAGGGCTTCGTCCAAGGCGGCCACCGCTTCCGAATAGCGTCCCACGCCGTGCAAGCCCAGCCCGCGATATGCGAGGCACCAGGCATTTTTGTGGTCTCTAGCAAGTGCTGCTTCGGAATCCGCCAGCAACTTGTCCCACCGCTGCGTCTCCAGGTCTAGCGCTGCGCGCAGCACATACGGGTTTGCCTCCCTCTTGGGAGCCAGGTCGACCGCGCGGTTGACATCGAGGAAGGCTTGATCGAGATCGCCTTGTTGGTTGTACAAGCCAGCCCGCAAATGAAAGCACAACCACGACCGGGTGTTTCGCTGGATGACAGCGGTAATCTTGGCGATGGCTCCATTTGCATCGGCCTTAATTCCGGAGTTATAGGCGTCCCAGCAAACTTGATCGTCGGCCGGGGTTGGCGGGTTGATGGCGTGGAGAGAACCCGGAAGGCAGCACCACGAGCAAGCGATCATGACAAACAGCAGTCGGAATTGGCCGGAATGGGCTCCCATTTTTCTTTGCAAGACTTCGTATCCCTCGCTCATTTGCTTTTTCTCTCCATTGGGCACGCGGACCGTTCCGTTACCTGGCCTTCTTGAGTTCAGCCTCCCAAATGATCATCTGGTCGCGTGCCTGCTGTGCATCCTGCGCATCGGGAACCAGTTCGAGATAGGCGCGCATGTGCTGCAGGGCTTCGGAGTAATACCCCAACTCCGCGCTAATCAGCGCGGCGTTAAAATGCCCCTCCGGCCAAACGGGATAGGATGTCAGTCCGTCCTCATACTCGCTGATCGCTGTATCGAGGTCTTTTTCGCGAAGCGCGTGTTCGGCCAATAACCGGTCCTGCCGAACCTCTTCCGGGATTGGCGGTTTGGGGGACAGAGCGCGCCAGGCGTCGGCTTTCTGCTGAAAGTCGCGCCCCCCGGCATCATCGTCCGGCGTTCGCTCGCCGCGGGCTGCGGAGCGCAAACGGTTCATTGCGTTGGCAAATAATTGGGTTTCATCGCGAGTCTGCCAGAAGAGAAGTCCCCAGATTCTCGCGTTCTCGTCAGGGTTGACGTTCGAACAGGTTAGTCTCCACGATTCGGAAAAAAAGGGTTCTTTACCATCGACCAATACCCCGGTGCCATCTGCGTGATCAGACCAGGAATACGTGTTCTTGCGACGGCCAGCAAGTGTAAAGGTGCCGATGCGCTTCAAGTCCACCCTATATGTGCTGCCAGAAGGCGAGCCCGGCACAGTGCAGGTCGGCGTGAATATGCCCGGGAATACAGCGGCGTAAAACTCGATGCTCTCAGCATTGATCTTGATCTGGGAAGGCACCGTGAGCAAGGCCATGGTCAGGCGCACATGCTGCAGTCCCATAATCACCGCTTTGCGCGCTTGCCAGATAGTCATCGACCTTGTCTGCGGCGTGGCGGTTTGCGCAGCTTGAGGGGTCTGCGGGCTCGACCGATCCTGCGCGACAGAGCGCTGTGTGACGGATGCGACTACAACCGACAAGATGGCAATGATTGCGAAACTTCTAGATACGCGAGTCATGCGAAACTCCTTTTCGAATTGTGCGCGAATTCGGTCACGTCGCCGAATCGCTTACCACCATCTCTGGCGCCGCCGGCTCCTTACTATTGCGCAGCCGGTATCGCCGCCTGCTACTTTCGCCTTTTCGCGCCGCCTTGCGATTGCTCGGTATTCTTGGCCAGTGCGGCGGCGAGTTGCTTGAATTTGTCCTTCCAGATCACGATCTGGTCGCGCGCCGATGACGCATCGGGAGCCTCAGGCGCTAAGTCCAGATAGGCTTGCATTTGCTGGACCGCCTCGTCGTAGAACTGCAACTCGGCAGCGATCAGAGCGGCGTTGAAGCGGCCCTCGGGCCATACCGGATCCATCTCCACGCCCCTTTCGTAGTGATACAAGGCATCTGCGACCTTCCCCTCCTTGAAAGCAGTCTCGGCGAGCAGGCGTTGTTCCCGGACCGCCTCCGGAATCGGAGGTTTCGGCGACAGCGTGCGCCATACCGACACAGCCCCAGAGAAATTGCGCGGCGCCATGATGCCGTGATCGCCCGCCATATACCGCAAACGGTTGAGCGCTTTGGCCACCAGCTCGGCGTTCTCCTGGTCCTGCTGATAGTGGGAGTGCCACCACAGGTGGTCGATAGGCTTGGGGAGATCGTTCCCGGCCTCGTCCTTCAATCGGTACACTCCGCCAAAGCCGCGCTTTGGGAAGACCTGCGGGAGGGTGGTCAGGTCCACTTTGTAATGCTGGAACCCCTTGAAATTGGAGAATTTGGCGTCGAATTCAAAGCTGTCAAAGTTGAACTTGAAGCTGGCGGGATCCGCCGCCATCGCTATGGGACTGCTCTGGAACCCGGTGGTCACCGCGCTGATTGCCTGGCGCAAGGTGAGCGGGGCGCCGTTCTGTTCCAGTTCGCTCGCGGATTGTTCCGCCTCCGAAGCCCTGGTGAGCCAGGTTGTCCACAGCTCGTTCCGGTCGACAACAGTAACGCTGGCTTCGGACGGCTGACCGTTGCGGACATAGCCGATGGCGATGGTTGAGCCGATCGCGTGCGCAGTGATCGCGTTTACGAACTCGGCAGCGTTGCCAACCGCGCGACCGTCCGCGGATGTGATGGTGTCGCCAGCCTTGAGGCCGGCTGTGCTTGCAGGGCCGCCTTCGATAACACTATCGACCACAATGTTGGAAACTTGTTCGGGCGGCTGATTTCCGGTCTGGAATTGAATGCCAATGGAACCGACTGACGGACCTGACGTCTGGTGATTGGCTGACGGCACAGGCGCGCCGCGATTGATCGGCTGAATCTGAGAAGCGCTGGCCGCCAAGGAAGCGGACAGAAGAATGATGACGGCCGGAAATGCTCTGCGAACCATGAGTTCGCTCCTTTTTAGACCCGCTTTCTACCCACGGATGTTCATGGCAACCAACCCCGGCAGCGGCTTTGGTCCAACAACAATCTCTTGCGCTGAATGACCGCGTGAGCATGGAACACGGCGTTCTCGGGCTGCCACCGTCTGAAGCGCATACGGGTCAGAACCACGGTTCGGCGCGCCTGCCCGACAGTCATCGAGTTCGCCTGCGCAGCTGCCTTTTTGTACAACTGAATGGTCGATCCCTAAAGGAGGAGGGTCAACGGTACTTCCGTAATCTGCTCGGGCCGCTCAAAGGAATGCGGGGCCCATCTAGGAGAACCGATCTCCGACTTGCTGCGCTGAACTCTTGCAGATGAAACCAGCGCCTAAGGCGCCCTAATAACGCAGCGCTTGCGGTATGCCTAAAGGCATATCCTGATACAAATGCTGCTTGCACCGGTCTTGCCTGCACCAAAGGCTGCGCCGTTACCAACTTAGGTGCGGCTGATTCGAGTGCGGTTTCGCTTCAGGACACGCCTCGGGCGTTGAGGTATTCGCTGTATTCCTTGTCGGTTTTGAGGATGTGCTCGCGCAGCCAGGTTTGCAGGAAATCCAAAAGGGCCGGGGGAAGGTCGGGCCTGCCCGCCATGTTCGACAGGTTGAAGGTGGCAAGTTTCTGGGCGAGTTGCTGGTGGTCGTTGCGATGGGCGGCCAGGCCGGGGAATCCGTGCTGCTGCATAAGTTCTTCCTCGGCGGCGAAGTGGCTGATCGTGTGCTCGATCACCTTCTCCAGGACCTCATCGATGACATAGTCGGCGCGGCCCGCGCGGAGCGCGTACTCCAGTTCGGCAACTGTGCGGAAGAGTCGCTGGTGTTGATGATCCAGCTCAGCGATGTTGACGCTGTAGCTCCGATCCCAGCGAAATGGTTGGTCCATGCATGTAACTCCAGAAGGGGCTCAAATGGACAAGATTCCCCAACCATAGCGTCATTCTAATGGCGTGAAAATGCCGCAAGTCACTCGTCGGAGTGACGTTGATCACAGCGGCTTGGGCATGCTTCGTCACTGGACTATAATTGCGCGCACCAATGACGCTAACCTCTGGCGCGAACTGCAGCCGTGGGAACGCTAAAGTGCAGTCGCTGGAGAAGCAAGAGGTGAGCGTGAAAACTTTGTTCGAGGCGTTTTGGTCGATGCGAAGAGATTCACGAATCCGATCGGCACAGTTCGGCGGCCATGAAGAAAACGCCGCCGCCAAGAACGGATGCGCCCGATGACTGCCGCCCGTTCCGACGCGCTTGTGCTCTTCGGTGTGACCGGCGATCTCGCCCACAAGATGACCTTCCCGGCGCTCTATGCGATGGCGAAACGAGATGCCCTCAAAGTCCCGGTAATCGGCATCGCTTTTCCGAAGTGGAGTCTATCGCGTCTGCACAAACGGGTGACGGACAGCATCAAGCGCTCGGGCGGGATCGATGACCGGCGTGCGCTCCATCATCTTCTGTCCGCGCTCAGGTACGTGAACGGGGATTACAAAGATCCAGCTACGTTCGCGGCGCTAAAAAAGGAGCTGGGCGGCGCTCGGCGCCCGGCCTTCTACCTCGCTATTCCGCCCTCGCTCTTCGAGACAGTGATCAAAGGACTGGGCGCCGCGAACCTGGCCAAGCAGGCGCGCGTCATTGTCGAAAAGCCGTTCGGGCGCGACCTGGCCTCCGCGCGGGAACTCAACCAAGTCGCGCACTCGGTGTTCCCGGAAGACTCGATCTTCCGCATCGACCACTTCCTCGGGAAAGAGGCGATCATGAATATCCTCTATTTCCGCTTCGCCAATTCTTTCCTGGAGCCGATCTGGAATCGCAACTACGTGGCCAGCATCCAGATCACCTTATCCGAGAATTTCGGCGTGGGGCGGCGCGGCGCTTTTTATGAAACTGCCGGCTGTCTGCGCGACGTGATTGAGAACCACCTCTTCCAAATCGTGGCGCTGCTTGCCATGGAGCCGCCGGCCGGCCGGCATTTTGGAGCCGTGCAGAGCGAGAAAGCGAAAGTCTTTCAAGCCATGCGTCCTCTGACGCCCGACGACCTGGTGCGCGGCCAGTACGCTGGCTACCGGAAGGAGCCAGATGTGGCGAAGAACTCCGACGTCGAGACTTTCTGCGCCCTGCGGCTTTTCATCGACTCCTGGCGATGGGAGGGGGTGCCGTGGTATCTGCGCTCCGGCAAATACCTGCCAGATACCGCGACCGAGATCCTGGTGGAGCTGAAGCCTCCGCCGCAGAGGCTTTTCGCTGACTCGGCGCCAATTCCAAAGACCGGCCGCGCCAATTACCTGCGCTTCCGGCTCTCTCCCAACTCGGCCATCGCCCTCGCCGCTCGCGTCAAGCGCGCAGGGAAGGACTTCGTTGGGGACCAGCGAGAGCTTTACCTGTGCGAAGAACAGCAGGGAGAGGAAACGCCCTACGAGCGCCTTTTGGGCGACGCCATGATCGGCGATGGAGCGCTCTTTACCCGCGAGGACGCAGTTGAGGCCGCCTGGGCGGTGGTTGATCCAGTCCTTAAGACCCACTACCGGGCCCGCCCCTACAAACGCCACAGCTGGGGACCGAAAGCGGCTGACGCGATCATCGCTACAGGCGGCTCTTGGCACAACCCCGGTCCCAAAGAGACATCCGGACGATGAGCGCCGGATCGATGAGCGCCGGCGAGAATTAGATGAAGCAGCACGGGGAATAAGATGAATGACCGTCCCGGGAGGGCGATCTGATGACGACCGATTTGAATGCGACGGACCCCGCTGGGCGAAAGCCACCCTCGTTCGGAATTGGCCAGTTCCTGTTAATAGTCGGCTTGGCCGTCATCCTTTTTCTGCTTGGCCATAGCATGGTGCGTCACCGGTTCTTTCAAGGCGGCCGGGTCCACCGGAACGGCTCCATTGGACAATAGCAGGCACCGATCTATAGATTTCTGTTTTAAGCCGCGAGCAAACTTGGCTCTAATGGTGTTTGATTTGGTGGAGCTAGTCGGGCTCGAACCGACGACCTCATCGTTGCGAACGATGCGCTCTCCCAACTGAGCTATAGCCCCACAGGATGGCTGGTCACTTTCTTAATCTTAGCAGCCGTGCACTGGTTTCGACTAGACGCGGTTGCTGGATTCGTGCTCGTCTATACGAGCCTTCAAGTGCGGCGGCTCGATTGCGTCGCCAGTCAGTACGGACTGCAATTGCAGCTCAAGCTCCCACGCCGTGTGCGGGAAACTTCCGCGTTTCAGAATCCTCCTGGCTTCGGCGTGGTAATTACCGCCCCGGTATGCGGAGAAAACGTTCTTGTAGCTGGCACACGCGATTTCCGCCGCCGGAGCGGAAATATTCGACGGCAGCCCGAAGGGAAAAGAAAAGTGCGCCGTCGGCCCCAGCTTCCGCCTGATATCCTCGCCTGAACCAACGATCTCGTGGCGCAAGAACTCCTCGTCGGTCGAGCCGCAATCGGCATGATTGCGCGTGTGGCTGCCAATTTCATAGCCGCAGCGCTTCAGAAATTCGATCTCCTCCCAGGTGTTAGGCAGAAAGCCATGTTCGTTGAACAACTGGTCGTGGGCAAACTCGCGGCCGTTCGACATGTGTTCGGTCGAGATGAAGTATCCGATCGGCAAGCCGGTCTCTTCGGTGACGGCACGCAGGTTTACAAAATTGTCGGCGTACCCGTCGTCGAAGGTGATGGCTACGGTGGGCGCGTTGACCTCGCCCTTCCGCACCAGTTCGACTGCCTCGCTCAGACTTACCACGCGATAGTGCCGCCGCAGGTAATTCACCTGGCGCAGGAAGTACGCCGTCGAAACTCCAAGGCGATGCGGGCGGTCGGAGACTAGATGGTGATAGAGGATCATCACCGGAAAATCCCGCTGCCGCCGGCGCCGCCAGTTGCGGAGCGCTAGCGGCACGGCATACAGCAGAGACTTGAGCAGCAGTTTCCAGGCCGGCCAGCGAAAAGAATCGTCGTAACGCTGGCGCCGCGCCGCCAGTTTCTTTTTCATCTGCAGCAAGTCCTCGGCGGCAGGATTTCGAAACAGTTTGCTGGGACCGGTCTGCGGAGTTTCCGTTACCGTTCCGTTGGCGAAGTCGCGAATCGCAGCCACGATGAGGTCCGCGCCCACCACATCGGCCTTCAGCGCCAGACTCTCCAGATCGTCGAAGGGGTCGATTGGAATCAGCGCCGAACGAATTACGCCGCCTACATCAACCTTCGCCTCGACGCGGTGAACCGTGACTCCGATTTCTTTTTGGCCGTCGAGTAACTCCCAGAGTCCGACCGCGCCGCCGCCGCGGTAGTCGGGAACCTTGCGCTTGTGAATGTTGATCGAGCCTTGCTTCGGAATCTCGAAGAGCACAGGCTTCAGGATGCGCGTGCCGAACACCAGGCCAAGGTCGGCATTGAGTCGCCGCACGAAGTCAAGCGCTTCGCCGGAGTGCATGTCGGGAGTAATGAAAAGTTCGGCTCCATGGGCTTTGCAGGTCGCGTCCAAATCGTCGAGGCTATAGCCCGGGTTGCCATTCGGTCGCTTCGGAGCCGCATGAATAAAGCGGATGACTGCGTCGAGCCGGCCGGTCAGCTTGCGATCGACGGCTGCGAAGACGCGATGCAGGATATAACGCCAATACACCAGGCGGGTCATTTTTTTGCGCCATATCCCCATCCGCTGGGACAGCGTCTTCGGAGGGCGCCGTTCATAAAGCACTCCTACCACTCGCGCTTCCGGAGCGTCCCGGCGAATGCGCGCCATAATGCGCGCCACTTGCCGCGGCGGAACCGAAGTGAAGATCACGACCTGGAGCGGATTCCCTGCCATTTTTTCTTTTCGTCCCGGCCTGTAGGGTACAACTGGCGCAGCGTCTGCGATGCCGCAACGGAGCAATTTCCGCAGAAATGCTACGCGGGAAGCCTTTCAGTTTTCAGGGGGATTCAGAGCAGCGTGCTTGCCCTCGCGCCGAAACAGGAGAAGCAGTTTGCGACAGCATCGCCGGCTGCCAACCGCATAATCACGCCGATCATATCACGCGCTTCCCGGCGCTTTCGGCGCGGCGGGCACTCTCGAAGCGGGGCATGAAATCGAACCTATATAATTTGATCGTGAGTTCTTCCAAGGTGAAACAAGTGGCGTCGGCGGACTTCCCTACGCGCTGGGGACATTTTCTGATTCATGGGTTTACGACCGTGGCGCCCGCATCCGGCGACGGCGCCAAGACCGAAGAGGCGGTGGCGCTGGCGATGGGCGAAGTGCATTCCGGGTCGCCGTTGGTGCGCATCCACTCCCAGTGTCTGACGGGCGACGTGTTTGGATCGCTGCGCTGCGATTGCCGCCAGCAGCTCGAAATGGCGCTCTCGATGATCGCGGCCGAGGGGGCGGGCGTCCTTATCTATGAACAGCAGGAGGGGCGCGGCATTGGGCTGATGGCGAAACTGCAGGCTTACGCGCTCCAGGACAGCGGATTCGACACGGTGGAAGCGAACGAACGCCTCGGCTTTAAAGCCGACCAGCGCGAGTTCCTGATGCCGGTCGAGATCCTGAAGGCGCTGGACATTCGACGAGTCCGCCTGCTCTCGAACAATCCTGACAAAGTCGCTGCGCTCGAACGCGCCGGGATCCAGGTGACTGAGCGCGTGCCCTGCGAAGTCGCGCCCACCGAACATACGGAAGAATATTTGAAGACGAAGCAGGAGAAGCTGGGGCACTTGTTTAGCCATCGGCGGGATCTGCATTGACATTGACGGGATCAGCATTAGATTGATCGGCGGCGGGCGAGCTTCGCTCGCCTGGACAGCCGAGGGCGGCTAGTCCCTACGTAATTGCTGAAGAGGCCCTCAGTCTCGCAGCAATCGCTTTAGTTCATCCTGATTCTTCACTGGCAGCCCGCGCAGCGCGGCTCGCGCTAGCGCTACATAAACCTCGCGCTCTCCGGGATGCTTCTTCAGCACCGCGAAGTGTTTCGCCACCGTCTCCGCGTCTCCGCGAACCAGCGGCCCACTAAAAGACCGCGCCGGACCCAGGCTCGAGTAGTTCGCCAGAGTCTGCCGGATGATGGGAAGACTCTTGCGGCGTGCATCCTCGCGCGTAAGTCCGGCGGCGCGCGCTGTTTCTTCGAGCGTCACCAGGAACGCCAGCAAAAGCGGCGAGGTCATCGTGGCCCACGCGTGGTACGCCGCTTTGCGCTTAGCGGGCAATGAAAAACTCTTGCCGCCCAGCTCGCAGACGATGCGGCGTGCCACTTGCGTCGCCGCCTCATCGCCTTCCAGGGCGAAAGGCACGCCCTCCAAGGAAGGATTTGCTCCGGCAACGAACGTCATCAGCGGATGCGCCGACGCGACGGCGGCGCCTGCCCCGCGCAGAGGATCGAGTTCACGGCTGGAGAGCGCGCCGCTGGAGTGCAGGGCGAAACGGGGTATAGCTTTTTGGTGAAGGAGCACGCGCGCAAGCAGATGATCCGCCAGAAGCGAAGCCGCACTTTGAATCTCACGGTCGGGGACGCAGAACCACAGCAACTCGGCGTCGAGTGCGGCGGAATGGGCCGTGCCTGCCTGCGCGCCAACTTTCGCCGCAAGCAGGCGCGCTCTCCGAAACGACGGCGGCGAATCGCGCGCGACGATCTCGGTAATGGTGAAGCTGGCATCGCGCAGCGCTGTGGCCAGAAAGGTTGCCAGGCTGCCGGCTCCGACAATGGCGACGGTGGGCTTCCCGGTCATCTTCTTTTTCTTTCTTAGCATCGGTTTTGCGGCCATCGGTTTCATGCTCAACCGCGCAGCATACCTTATATTGTTGTTATGGCGAAATCGACAGGAACGAAATCATCTGGGACGAAATCGGGGCAAGCTCGCGTTCTCTCTTCGCGAGTCAGTTACCGGGGTCCGGTGTTCAGCGTTACCACCGACGAAGTGGAAGAGCCTGGAGGCGTGCGCGCCCGGCGCGATGTCGTCCGGCATGCGGGCTCTATCGTGGTTCTGGCCATCGACGATCTGGCCTCGGGTGACGCGGCCAAGGCGGCCCGAAAAGGCGAGCCGCGCGTTCTGCTCGAGCGCCAATATCGCCACGCGGCGCAGTCGATGATGTGGGAGCTGCCTGCCGGACGCATCGACGACGGCGAAACCGCGCTCACTGCCGCCAAACGCGAGTTGCTCGAGGAAACCGGCTACAGCGCCCGCCAGTGGAAGAGAATCCTGCATTTTTATGTGAGCCCCGGCTTTCTCGACGAAACCATGACCATCTACCTGGCCCAGGGCCTCCGGGCCGGTGAAGCCCAGCCGGAGCCGGACGAGAAGATCGCGATTGAGTTTTTCACTTTATCGGAAGCGAAACGGATGGCGCTCAATGGGCGCATTCGCGATGCCAAGACGATCGCCGGCATCCTGTGCTTTACTGAGATGGCGCGCCCAGCGCGGTAGAAGCCGGCTGGGGAGAAGTTTGGTTGCCGGCGCCCGAACCCTGGAGTGGCGTATGATTTCGAGGGGTTTCGGCGTCGCCAAAACGATGCCTCGATGCGAAACTTGAGTGGTTTCGCCGATGCCCGGATGAGAAACCACGGTTCTTCCGCGGACGGAGAGAGCCGCGCCGATAACCATCTGGTTACCTCATGGGTCCGCCTGCCAGCCGCGGCTATGTGATTCCAATCCTTGACAGTCCCTCCGGTGAGCCGCACAATTCCTACACATTTTTTTGCGGGCCCTGGAATCGCGCCTTTTCGGGGAAGAAGCGCAAGAAAAAGGGGGGAGCACGTGGAACGTTTGAAAGGCACCGTCAAGTGGTTCAACAACGCCAAAGGATACGGCTTCCTCGGCCGCGACGATGGACCGGATGTATTCATTCACTACAGCTCAATCACCACCGAGGGCTATAAGAGCCTGCAGGAGGGCGATAAGGTGGAGTTTGAGATCGTCCAAGGACAGAAAGGGCCGCAAGCGGCCAATGTAACCAAGACTCCCTGAGCGGAGGTTGTTTCAATCAGGCCGGGGTTTCCCGACCGAGGTACCTGTGCTACGACGCCCGCGCCGATTGTGTCCTCCGGCGTCTGCCGGCTCCCTGCCGCTTTCTTCAGCGTTACAATCTCTCTCGGGTTAATCACTCTAAATGGACAACAAGGCTATCGCCGGACTTCTCTACGAAACTGCCGATCTGCTGGAGATCGATGGGCAGGACTCGTTTCGCGTGCGCTCCTATCGCAATGCGGCAGCGGCCATTGAGGCGCTTCCGCAACAGGTGGCCGACCTGATTCAGGAGCCGAAGAAACTTCTCGAAATCCAGGGCATTGGCAAAGGGATGCTAGCCAATCTGCAGATGCTTTTCAAGGATGGCAGCATCGAAGCGCACACCGAGCTGCTGAAAAAATATCGGCCGTCGATGCTTGAGCTGCTCAAGATTCAAGGGCTCGGGCCGAAGACGATTGCCTTGATCTGGAGCGCTTATCAGGTCAGCGACCTGGAGGGCGTGGAGAAACTGGCGCGCGAGGGCAAGATTCGCACGCTGCCGCGCATGGGCGAGAAGCACGAGTTGAAACTGCTTAAGGCGATCGAAGACTATCGCCGCATCGCCGGGCGCTTCCTGCTCGACACCGCCGAAGAGCTGGCCGAAAAAGTCGTGGAGCATCTCTTAGCGGCTCCATTGGGCGATCTGGGCGTCGAAAAAGTCACCCCTGCCGGATCGCTCCGCCGCGGACGCGAAACCGTTGGCGACCTCGACATCCTGGTCACGGGCAAGGCCTGCATCGAGTCAGAACCACGGCAGAAAATCATCGAACATCTGCTCCGTTTTCCGGGCCTGATGGACGTCATCGCGCAAGGCGAGAACAAGGTCAGCTTCCGCCACCGTAACGGCATGCAGGTGGACGTGCGCCTGCTGCCTCCGGAATCGTTCGGAGCGGCCATGCAATATTTCACCGGCTCCAAGGCGCACAACGTGGCCCTGCGCCAGCGCGCCCTCAAGATGGGATTCACGCTCAACGAATACAGTCTGGCGAATGTTGAAGACAACAAGCCGGTCGCGCGCAAAACGGAGGAAGAGATCTACGGCAAGCTGGGGCTCGACTTCATCCCTCCCGAACTGCGCGAGAATCTGGGAGAGATCGAAGCCGCCGCCGCGCACACGCTGCCCGTGCTCATCGAGCAATCCGACATTCGTGGCGACGTGCATATGCACACTGTCGAAACCGACGGGCGCAACACCATTGAAGAGATGGCCGAAGCAGCGCGGGAGCGCGGCTACCAGTACATGGCGATCACCGACCACTCGAAGAATCTCGCCTTCGCCAACGGCCTCACCGACGAACGCGCGCTCGCGCACATCGAACGAATCCGGGCGGCCGGAAAGAAGATGGAAGGCATTCACATTTTCGCGGGAATAGAAGTCGACATTCTGGGCGATGGCTCGCTCGATCTCTCCGACGCGGTGCTCGAGCAGATGGACATCGTCATCGCCAGTGTGCACTCGCAATTCAACCAGGACCGCGCCGCCATGACCGATCGACTGCTCAAGGCCGTCGCCAATCCCAATACTTCGCTGCTCGGGCATCCCACCGGACGCCTGCTGCTGCGCCGCGACGCTTACTCCTTCGATCTTGACGCGGTTCTCAAGGCGGCGGCCAAACACAAAGTCGCGATGGAACTGAACTCTTATCCGGACCGGCTCGACCTGAGCGACGTTAATCTTCGGCTAGCGAAACAGCACGGCGTGAAGATCGTCATCAACACCGATTCCCACCACACTTCGCACATGGAGAAAATGCGCTACGGAATTCTGCAGGCGCGGCGGGCCTGGCTCACGAAAGAAGATGTGCTGAATACCTTGCCTGCGGCGGAATTTGCCCGGGCCATGAAGCATGCCTGGTAGCGGGGACGCCTGCTGCGCCGACGGGCGGGAGGGGCAGTAGTGGGAAAAACTTTACCCACGCCGCAGGCGCTTCGCTTCCTCTTTTGGATAACCGGCCTGGACGCTTCCGCCTTGATCCCAAGTATAATTAACAGGATACAGGGATTGAGACCCTCCGACTTTGGACTCCATTTTGCTCCTTTCAAGCCGCGCTGGACCTCGCCCGGCGACTCCCCAGCGACTGGTTCGAATCAGCGAGGGTGTGATGTTGTGTCAAGATAGGGAGCGGCATCGCGAGTTGTAATTCCCCCGCAACAGGACGCATATAGGCTGGTGTGGCAGCCGGAAAATCGCATGGTCAACAAGAAAGTCGTCATCATTGGAGGCGGACCGACGGGGCTGGGCGCCGCCTATCGTCTGCACGAACTCGGCTACAACAACTGGGCGCTTTACGAGAAGTCCGATGACGTTGGCGGACACTCTACCTCGCATGTGGATCTGCAGGGATTTGTCTGGGATGAGGGCGGACACGTTATCTTTTCGCATTATCCGTATTTCGACAAACTGATCGACGACATGCTGGGGAAGGAAGTGCACGAACGGATACGAGAGAGCTGGGTATACCTGAAAGATGTATGCGTTCCGTATCCGTTTCAGAACAACCTGCGGTACTTGCCGAAGGCGCTGCAGGTAGGTTGCCTGATGGGCGCGGCCAAGGCTGCGGCGCGCCGAAACGGCGACGCGGCGAATTTCCGGGAGTGGACGCTGAACACATTCGGCGAGGGCATCGCCGAGGTATTCATGTTCCCTTATAACTCCAAAGTCTGGACCACGCCCCTGGAGCGCATGTCGAAGGGATGGATTGCCGAGCGCGTGTCGGTGGTCGACTTCAAGCGACTTTTGGAAAACGTGCTTTACGAAAAAGACGACGTGGCCTGGGGCCCGAACAATAAGTTCCGCTTTCCGCTGCACGGCGGCACGGGGGAAATCTACCGGCGCATGGCGCGGCGGTTTCCCGACAAGATACGGACCGGAAAACAGCTCGCCGAGGTCGACACGGCGAAGCGAAAGATTTCTTTTAGCGATGGCACCGGCGACAACTACGACGTGCTGATCTCAACCGCGCCGCTCGATCTGCTGGCGGGCATGCTGAAGCCCGCCGACTCGAGACTGCGCGAGGCCGCGACGCTGCTCGAACACAACGATCTGCTCGTCATGGGTATCGGATTGCGAAAGAAGATCGACACCGGCAAATGCTGGGTCTATTTTGCGGACCCGGAAATGCCTTGCTATCGGGCGACATTTTTCTCGCATTACTCGCCTTTCAACGTCCCCAACGGCGACACCGAGCAGTACAGTTCGCTGATGGGCGAGATGTCGATTCCGCTGGGGCAAACGGTGGATATCGACAGTGTGTATGAACAGATGCTCGCCGGTCTGATCCGTTCGAAAATCCTCGACGAATCCGACCCTGCGCGCATCATTTCGCGCTACCACCGCCTGGTGAGATATTCCTATCCCATTCCGACGATCGATCGCGACCGGGCACTCGCCATTTTGCAGCCGGCGCTGATGCAGCAGGGCATTTATTCGCGCGGACGTTTCGGCGCGTGGCGCTACGAAATCGGGAACATGGATCACTCGGTCCTGATGGGCGTGGAAGCGGCGAATCACATCGTGAAGGGTGAGAAGGAACTGGTCTTTTACAGTTCTTGATCGAAACAGTTTTTATGTAAACAGCTTTCTTTATGGAATCAGCTATGGGCCACCAACCGCCAGCAGCGCCACGGGTGAGCATCGTCATCCCGTCTTACAACACCGCGCCCATGATCGCCGCATGTCTGGATTCGATCTTCGCCCAGACCTTTCAGGATTTCGAGGCCATCGTGGTCAACGACGGTTCGCCGGATACTGCCGAACTGGAGAAGGTGCTGCAGCCCTACCTTGATCGGAACTCTGATCGGAACTTTGGTCGGAACTCTGATCGCATTGTGTACATCAAGCAGGCGAACAAGCGCGCGGCGGGGGCGCGGAACACGGCGATCGCGAAAGCGCGCGGCGAGTTTCTGGCATTCCTCGATAGTGACGACACGTGGCTGCCCGACCACCTGGAATCGCAGATGAAGCAGTTCGAAGCGGACCCTTCCCTCGGCCTGGTTTACGCCAACGCGGATGCGACCGGCGACCCGGCTCGCCCCATCACATTCATGGATCGAAACCCCTCCAACGGTGAAGCGACCTTTGAGGCCCTGGTGGTGGAACATTGCGTGGTATCGATTGCCACCGTGGTCGTGCGCAAGGCGGCCATCGTGAAGGCGGGAGGGTTCGACGAAAGTCTGGCCCGTTGCGACGACTATGACATGTGGCTGCGCACCGCGTTTTACGGCGCCAAGATCGGCTACAGCCGCCAGATCCAGGCGCGCATGAACGAGGGCCGGCCGGGATCGCTCGGCCAGTCGCGCGCTAAAATGGCGGAGGCGTACTGGTCGATCCTCGATAAAGCCGACCGGCAATTGCCCTTGACCTCTGCGCAGCGGCAACTGGTGCGGGACCGAGCCGCCGAGATTCGCGCGCGGTACTTGCTCGAAGAGGGAAAGAATCTTCTTTCCGCGCGAAATTTCCCCCAGGCTCGTGAGCGGTTCTCGGAAGCGAACCACTACTTTCGCAGAGCGCAATTGAGTCTCCTGCTATTCGGGCTGAAGGTGGCGCCGAATGCGACCAGCCGGCTCTTTACATTCTGGAGGCAACGGCATAACGGAGCTCCGGCTTGAGGCAATTCGCAATTCGCGATCGGCGGTTGGTAATCGAGGAGTGCGCGTGATTCGGTATCTGACGGCGGGTGTGAAGCATGCGTTCGGGCTGTACCGTCCGGGGCGAACGGTCCCCGTGCGTCCCGATGATATTTTGCTGGCTTCCTATCCGAACTCGGGGAACACGTGGATGCGGTTTCTCATTGCGAACCTCGTCCATCCGGATCGGGAGGTGAGCTACGGCAATCTGCACCAACTGGTTTTCGATCCGGACGTTAGCGTGAAGCGAGACTTCGACCGGGCGCCGCGGCCGCGCATCGTCAAGACGCACGGCAGTTTCGATCCCCGCTACCGGCGAGTCATCTATCTGGTTCGCGATCCGCGCGACGTGGCCCTGGCGCAGTACCAACGCCTGCGGCAGTTGCGGAGCATCGGCGATGAGTTTTCTCTGGAAGACTTGATTGGGCGCTTCCTTGCAGGGGGACACGCGGCAAGCCTCGTCTCTACGGATCATTTTGGATCTTGGGGAGAGAACGCCGGGAGTTGGCTGGCGGCAAGCTTCCGTCATCCGGGCCTTCTCCTGTTGCGGTATGAAGATCTGCTCGCCGACGCGGCGCGCGAATTGACGCGGGTGGCTGAGTTCGCGGGATTGCCGGAGACTACGGAGAGAATCTCTCAGGCGGTCGCGCGCAGTGCCCCAGACAAGATCACGGATAGTGAGAAGGAGCAAGGTCGCGATGTCCCGCTTGTTCCATCGGCGAAGTCCGGCGGCTGGCGAAGCGATTTGCCCAAGCCACTGGTTGCGCGCATCGAGGCTGCGTGGGGCGACATCATGGCTTGCCTGGGATATGAGCTCGTGACCCGCGACTCGCACAGCGCTCTCGAGTCCAGCCTGCTTGGGTTGCTGGCGGTTGGCGCCGCGGGCAGCACCGGCGAGCAGCGGGAGGAGGCTCTTGTCGGTGATACTTCCGAACGCGCCGGACTATCCGCCGAGAGGACCACGGCGCGATGATCGGACTTCGATGAACCTAGCTTCGATGAACCAGATTCCGATGAATCAGACTTCGACGATCAAGCGCCTTATCACTGCGACGAAGCGAGTACTCGGACATGCGAATCCGGGACGCTATTTTGAAGTGTTTGACGACGATACGTTCATCGTTTCGTTCCCCAAGTCCGGCAACACCTGGACGCGATTTCTGATTGCCAACCTGCTGCATCCGGAAGAGCCTGCCAACTTCGGCAATATCGACCGGCTCATTCCTGAATCGGAGGGTCTGACGCGAAACCAGCTGGCGCGCGTGCCGCGGCCCCGCATCATGAAGAGCCACGAGTATTTCGATGCGCGCTTCCGGAAGGTCGTCTACATCGTGCGCGACCCGCGCGACGTGGCCGTATCTCAGTTCCACTTTTTCAGAAAGAAGCGGCGAATCGGCGACGACCATTCGATCGAGCAATTCGTCACGCGCTTTGTGGCGGGCCAAACCTGCGACTACGGTTCCTGGGGAGAGAACGTGGCGAGCTGGCTGGTCGCACGGCAGAATTCTCCCGGTTTCCTGTTGCTGCGCTATGAAGACATGGTGGCGCGGACGGGCGTGGAATTGACTCGGGTCGCATCGTTTCTGGGTGTGCAAGCCACGCCAGACCTGGTGGCCCAGGCAGTGGAGCGCAGTTCCGCCGATCGGATGCGAAAGCTGGAAGGCGCCAAGGCAACCGCTTCGGTGACCCAGAACACGCGCCAGGATATTCCGTTTGTGCGCGCGGCTGGTTCCGGCGGCTGGAAAACGGACCTGCCGGAAAAATCGGCTTTGGAACTGGAAACGGCGTGGGCGCCATTGATGAAGTGGCTGGGTTACGGGCCCTCCCTGGTGCGGACTCCGGCGGCAAACGAGGCGCGGATCAAAGTGCCCGCGCCGGGAGCGCCGGCCCGATGATGTACGGCATAAAACGGACCGCCAGGTATTTGCTGGGCACCGACATTGCGGGCCGGCAGATCGCCGTGCGTCCGGACGATACGTTCATTGTGTCTTATCCGCGCTCGGGTAATACCTGGACCCGATTTTTGATGGCCAACCTGCTCTTTCCCGATCAGCCGGTGAGTTTCGTGAATATCGAACGGCTGATTCCCGACGCGGAAGCGCTCTCCAGCCGGTACATGAAGCGGATCCCCAGCCCGCGCGTGATCAAAACCCATCAGTACTTCGATCATCGCTATCCGAAGGTTCTCTACATCACGCGCGATCCGCGAGATGTGGTGCTTTCCTACTACAACTTTGCGCGTAAGTTTCGCCATATCGCCGACGATTATCCGCTGGAGCTGTTTGTTCGCGGCGTTGTCAATGGGACACTGTTTTCGACGGCGTGGGGTACGTGGGCGGAAAACGTGGGCACCTGGGTGGCGGCCCGCAATGGACGGCCTACATTTCTTCTGCTGCGTTACGAGGATCTGATGGCGGACACGCCGGCCGAGTTGGCGAAGGCGGCGCGGTTTTTCGGGGTGGACGCGAGTCCTGAAAAATTAAGCCGGGCCATCGAGAACAGTTCCGCCGATCGCATGCGGGAATTGGAGAAGAAGGCTGGTGACGAGTGGGTCGCAAATAAAAACAGGCGTTCCGATATTCCAATGGTCGGCAGCGCCGTGGCGGGCAAATGGAAGTCTGTGTTGCCGGACGCTGCGGTGGCAGAGATTGAATCGGCATGGGGAAACATCATGACGCAACTGGGGTACGATCTGGTCACGCGCACGAATCGCTAATCACGCTCGGGCGCCGATCACTATGCGGAAGCTTGAAAAAACTGAGATCCTGAAAAACGTCGGCTCCAGCTGGTCGGCGCTGGCCATGAACGTCGTGGTCGGGATTTTTCTGTCGCCTTTCATCTTGCACAGGCTAGGCGACGCCGCCTTCGGCATCTGGGTCCTGATTTTTTCGGTTACGGGTTACTACGGGCTGTTTGATTTAGGAATCCGCTCCTCGATCATTCGCTACGTTTCCAAATACACCGCAACCGGCGAGAACGACCGGCTGGCGTCCTTCGTCAATACCAGCCTCTTTACCTACACCATCATCGGCGCTCTCAGCATGGTTTTGACCACCGTGCTGAGTTTCTACGTGGGCGGACTCTTTCATATTCCGCCGGGGATGCAGGCCCAGACGCACATTCTTCTGCTGCTGGTCGGGGCGTCGGTCAGCGTGGGATTTCCGCTGGGCGTTTTCGGCGGCATGCTGGAGGGCTTGCAACGCTTTTACATTCTGAATTGGACGAGCATCGCGTCCACCCTGCTGCGGGCGGCGCTGATTGTCTATTTCCTGAATCGCGGATATGGACTGATCGCGGTCGCGCTGATCACGGTGGGGCTGCCCGCCCTATCTTCCATTCTTCGCGGCATCATCGTCTTCCGGTTGTGCCCGGTGCCGCTCGGCCTACGCTACGTGGACAAAGAGTCCTTCCGCAAGATGGCTACCTATGGCGGAACGACATTTCTGGTGATCGTGGCGGGACGGCTGCGCTTCCGCACCGACGAACTGGTGCTGGGCGGAATGATGTCCACGGTGGCCATTACGTACTTTTCGATTGGCGCGCGGATCGTGGACTACGCCCAGGAATTCGTCTCGAGCATGGCGCAGATTTTTGTCCCCATGGCGAGCCAGTCTGAAGCGAAAGGCGATCTGGACCGCTTGCGCAAGGTTTATATCGCGGGAAACCGCGTGTGCGCGATGTTGATTCTGCCCATCACGGTCATCCTGATCCTGCTGGGGAAACACATCATCCGGATCTGGGTCGGCGCGCGGTACATTCCGCACAGTTATCCGGTTCTGGTGGTGCTGATTATTCCTTTCGCGCTGATGCTCATGCAGGGCGCTTCGGGACGGGTGCTGTTCGGCATCGGCAAACATCAATCCATGGCAAAGGTTACGCTGATCGAAGGGATCGCCAACTTGATCCTGAGTATTGCGCTGGTTCCGGCGTTGGGGGTGGTGGGAGACGCGCTGGGCACGGCGATTCCGCTGTGTTGCACGTTCCTGCTCTTCATGCCTCGCCATTTAGGTAAACAGATCGGCGTGCACGCAATCAGTTTCGTACGCCAGGCGTATTCGTTGCCCCTTCTACTGAGCTTGCCGCTGATCGGAGTGGTCTGGCTGGCGAACCGGTTCTTTACTCCCAGGAACCTGATCGAGTTAGTGATGGAAATTGGCGCGGCGTTCTCGATTTATGGCATCGGAGTGCTCTGGGCCTATAAGACAGGCCGCGTGTTTAAGGTCGAGGAGTCTGGCGTTCCCGTCCAACCGCTGGTCCCTCCCGTGGCGACGGAGCCCGTGATCTCGGTGGAATACCAGGAAAAATCCTAGCGGCTCGCTCTTCGAAACCGCTCCTGTGATCACCCGCGTGTCTGGTCGGGGAATCCCGCCAGTAACTCTGCTCTTGGTTATTTTAGTTTCGCCGGCTATCCGCCTTTTTCCGAAGCCATGCCCTAAACGCTGCATCGCCCAGACCGCCCGTCCCGCGCCTGTTTTCATCTACTTCACACCAGGGACACCGGCGGACACTAGCGCCATGCGAATGGGTACATGTCGAGGGCGCAGGTACTGAAGGTCCGCCGATGCACTTCTGATATCTGGGATCGCTTGACTCATCCCGATAGATTCAGCGTGAGGACTCATACGACTGGTCCCCCATTCTTACGGTCGAGGTCTTGCAATGTTTGAATCAGTGTCAGTATTTGAATCCCAAGATGCACTTTTAAGACGTCATACCAGATTTTCCCACGCGCTTGGACAGCGCCTGGGCTGTTTGATGCTCCTGCTATCGGTCGCGCTGCTGACCAGTTCGTGCGGTTCGCTGGCACAAGCCAATGGCGGGCAGAGCAACGGGAACCCAACCCTGAATCTGTCCGGAAATCTTCCCGCGGGCACGGTCAATGGGTCTTACAACGCGGTGCTCGCGGTAAGTGGCGGAGCCTCCCCCTACCATTTCTCGGTGAAAACCGGAACCCTGCCCCCCGGCATCAGTTTGAATCCAGCTACCGGGACGTTGTCGGGCCAGCCCACAACCGCAGGCAACTTCTTGTTCGACGTCATTGTGACCGATTCCCCGCACCCCGATGAGGGGAGCCAGAGGTTCGCCATTGCCGTGGCTAGCAGCGTCACTGTAAATGTGTCTCCAGCTAGCGCAACGTTGTCCTCGAATCAGACGCAGCAGTTCACGGCTACCGTCAGCGGAACTTCGAATACCGGGGTGACCTGGTCGGCGACGGCAGGCTCGGTTACCGCCAGCGGTCTTTACACTGCTCCGGCAGTAACGGCGCAAACCAGCGTGATGGTCACCGCCACCAGCAAGGCCGACTCCACGAAGTCAGCCAGCACCGCGGTCACGGTCGATCCGGTGAGTAACCAGGCGCTGCAAATCACGACTGGCACTCTTCCTCAGGGCGAGCAAGGGAACGCCTATAGCGAAGTTTTCGCCGCGACTGGCGGAAACACGCCCTACAGTTGGAGCATTTCCGCAGGCACTCCTCCGGCGGGAATCGCCATGAGCACAAACGGAGACTTTGCCGGTTTGCCCACCGCGCCCGGTACCTTCAACTTCACAGTCACGGTCACGGATGCCACCAACAATACTGCGACTGGCAGTTTCAGCGCCACCATCGCTGCGGGCAGCAATTATGACGGTCCCGCGGAACTGCCGAAAGTAACCGTTCCCAGTGCAATGGCCGACACGCCCGCCCCGGGAACAGTGATCACAGTCAACGCCGGCGGCGATCTGCAAACGGCCTTGAACAGCGCGCAATGCGGCGACGTGATCGAACTCCAGGCGGGCGCAACCTTTACCGGCCCGTTCAATGTTCCGGCCAAAAACTGCGACATCAACCATTGGATTTTCATCCGAACCAGTTCTCCGGAGAGCGCTCTGCCTGCGGAAGGCCAGCGCGCCACGCCCTGCTCTGCCGGGGTCGCTTCTCTCCCGGGGCGCCCGCAGTATAGCTGCTCGAATCCCAAGAACGTGATGGCGAAAGTCCAGATGCAAACGGCTGGCGACGGTCCGTTCCAGATCGCGGCCGGCGCCAACTTCTACCGCTTCATCGGGCTGGAAGTGACTCGTCCCAACGGAACCCCGGACTCCGCCCGGCTGATCGCGGGCCAAGGGACCGCGGATCACATCGTGCTCGATCGCTGCTGGCTGCATGGGCAGCTACAGGATGAGACTCGCAACGGCATGGACCTGAATGGGATGACTAACGTTGCGGTCGTCGATTCCTATTTCAGCGATTTCCATTGCATCTCAGACACCGGAACTTGTACCGACGCTCATGCCATCTCCGGAGGCAACAGCAACACCCAGGATGGTCCCTACAAGATCGAGGACAATTTCCTGGAAGCCTCGGGCGAGGCCATCCTGTTCGGCGGCGGACCGGCAACGTTGACCCCCACCGACATTCAAGTCCTGAACAATCACTTCTTTAAGCCGTTGCAGTGGATGCCGGGCAACCCGAACTTCATCGGCGGGCCGGGCGGCAATCCCTTCATCGTCAAGAATCACTTTGAACTCAAGAATGCGGTTCGCGTGCTGGTCGAGGCGAATCTCATGGAAAACAGCTGGGGAGGCTTCAGCCAAACCGGTTACGCCATTCTGCTCACCCCCAGGAACCAACCCACCCAGGCCGGAAATGGCCCCTACGTTTGTCCGCAGTGCCAGGTGACCGACGTTACCATCCGCTATGTGCGCATCTCGCATGGCGGGGGCGGAATCCAGATGGCAACCGAACAGGACATTCCAGGAGGCAAACAAGGACTGCCGGCGCTGGCTGGTGCTCGCTTTAGCATTCATGACGTGGTTCTCGACGACCTCAACAAGAAATACGTGGGCGGCGGCACGGTGTTCGAGATCGTGAACACCTGGGTCAAGAATCCGCTCAACTCCGTAACCATTAATCACGTCACCGGTTTCCCGGATTCCACCAGCCACATGATGATCGTGGGGGATGTGAAAGGAACTGCGCTGATGTATGGCTTGGTGTTCACCAACAATCTGATGATCACCGGCCAGTACCCGGTGTGGGACGCGGTGGGTGGCACCTCCGGCAGTTGCGCCGGAGCCGACGTGCCGCTGACCACCATGAATAGCTGCTTCACCACCTATACCTTCGCCAACAACGGCCTGATTGCGACTCCGACGGCGTTTCCAGCGTCGAAGTGGCCGACGGCCAACATGTTCCCGCAGACCGTCGACAATGTCGGGTTCGTCAACTTCAACAGCGGCAATGGCGGAAACTACGAGCTTGAGTCGAGCAGCCCTTACAAGAACAAGGGCACGGACGGCAAGGATCTCGGGGCCGACATTGTTGGGCTCAGCGCAGCGCTGGCGAACGTCGAATAACAACTTCGGCGGATTTTCAGCGTCCAGGCAATCAAGGTCCGCGGCTCGCCGCGGACCTTTTCTTTTTCATTCCCATAATCACGATCGGCCGGGAAAGTCGCCCGATTGGGCGCGTGCTATCATCCGTTCATCGAAGTACGCTGTGGATGAAAGGCCTCTCCGCGGCGATGCCAGGCGCATGCGCGGGGCGTGCGATTGATGCGTATAGATACCTTAAGGAGAAACTGAAAACATGGCTCCGCTTCCTTTGCGATCCTCCCGCTCGGTTCCCCAGGTGAAAAGCCCGCAGTCGAAGACTTTGCATTTTTTTTGTCTGGTCTTCTGTTTAGCCTCGGTTTTTTTCGTCTGGTCCGCGCTGCCGGCACTGGCGGCTGCGCCTCCCACCGGTGAGAATGCCTATTGCGGCAAGGGCAATGTCGCGCAGTTTGGCGACAAGGACGGCATCGCCGAACTCCCCAAAACCTGTTATTACACCGCGCTCGACGGAACGCCGTCGCCGGGAAAACAGATTCACGTTACCGCCAAGTCCGATCTGGCCGACGCTATCGACGGCGCCAAGTGCGGAGACACGCTGCTTCTGCCCGCCGGAACCTCTTTCGAAGTGAAAGAGCTGCCCTCGAAAAAATGCGACGACCAGCACTACATCACGGTGCGAACCGACACGCCCGACTCCAAACTTCCCCCCGAAGGCACGCGCATCTCTCCCGCATGGGGCGGAGTCGCCAGCCTCCCCGGGCGTCCGCCCTTTGCTCAACCCTCCGGTGGACCGGCCAAGCTGCTCGCCACCCTGGTGGTGCGGCGTCCCGATGGCGTGTCCCTCGGAGATCACATCCGCTTCATTGGCATCGAGTGGACCACGCTTCCCGACGCCAACATCTACCGTATCGCCACCGCCGAACACTCGGACCATGTGATCTTCGATCGCAACTGGGTCCACCCCGCCGATGGCAGTGAAGTAGGCCACGGCATTGGAATCATCCACGGCTCGCACACGATTGCCGTCATCAATTCTTACATTAGCGGCCTGAATTGCATCGCCCGCAAGGGAAAGTGCACCGACGCTACTGCCGTCGGTGGCGGCGGCACCAGCGACGATCCCATCTTCACCCTTAAGTTTTACAACAACTTTCTCGAGTCCTCCGGAGAGAACATGCTCTTCGGCGGCAGTGCCGCCACCATCGTTCCAACCGACCTCGAAATCCGCCGCAATCATCTGTTCCGTCCCATGATCTGGAAGGAAGGCGAGCCCGGTTACACGCCGTCGGCTTTGGGGCAGCCCTACATCGTGAAGAACAACTTCGAGGTCAAGAGCGCGATCCGCGTTCTGTTCGAGGCCAATCTGCTCGAGAACAGCTGGGGTGGTTTCAGCCAGACCGGGTATTCCATCCTGCTCAACCCCGCCAACCAGTCCGACCGGTGCCCGTTGTGCCGCGTCAACGACGTCACCATCCGTTTCAACCGGATTCGAAATGTCGCCGGAGTGCTGCAGCTGGCCAACGCGCTCTCGAAGATGGGCGGCGCTGCCGCCGACGGCGGGCGTTACAGCATTCACGATCTCTTCGCCGACGATCTGCACGACAAGGATTACAAGGGCGGCGGCTCTTTCCTGATTCTGGTCTCCAACCGGCCCCCGGTGCATGACGTGCAGATCGATCACGTAACCGCGTTTGTCAGCGGCGTTCTGCTCTCGGTGCTGAACTCCGATGCGAAGCTGTCAAACCTCACGATAACTAACAGCGTGTTTGCGGTCGGAGATCGGAGGCCGCCGGTGGCCTCGGCGGGTGGAGGTCCCGAGAGTTGCGCATCCAGAACCCAGCAGCTCGGATCTGAAGCCGTGCTCCAGGCCTGCTTTGATCCTTATAAGTTCGACAGGAACTTGATCGTCAGCGGGCGCGGGTCCTTTCCCAAGGGAAACATCACCGTCGGGTCGGCCGAAGCGGCCGGCATCCGCAACCTCAAAGACACCGTCAGCAAAGATCCCAGGCTCTGCCACGCCAAGGGGCCGGGCTGTGCCAAGGCTTCTCCCGGGGCCGGGGCGGCTTCCGATGGGCGTGACTTGGGCGCCGATATTGACGCGGTCGAAGCGGCTATCGCGGGCGTGGAATAGAACGTCGAGTCGAGTCTGTTCGCGAGGTTACGTGGTCACGTTCGTTTGACCAGACGGCAGCGCACAATCGCGGTGGTAAATTCGCGCGTCAAACGGTTGTGAAAATGCCGAAGCTTCCGGATGGGTACAAGTTCAAGGATGGCGAACTTGAGAGGACTCTCTGCTATCAACTTCTCGAACTTCGCTATTGTCATCTGGTTCAGACCCCCGGCTACCTCGCTGAATCGGGTCGCCCCATCCGTCTTAAAAGTGGACCGCCAGCGGATCAGGGCCTGCTCGCTAAAGATGAGATGTGCCCATGGAAAAACGGAAAATAGATGACCGCCCAAAGGGTGATACCAGGTGGGTCCGAAGCTGACGAGCACCTCGCCTGCCGGCTGCAGGAGCGTGTTCATGATGCGCAGGATTTCGGCCGGGTCGGCAAAATGCTCGAAGGCATCCATGGAAATGACCACGTCCGCAAGCTCGTTCGTTGAAGTTGTGAAGACGCAAGTATTTTGAACTCCGGCGTTGAGCGCCTTCTGCCTTGCTGTCCGCAGAACGTCGTCGCGGTTATCGATGCCGATTACGCGCTTGGCTCCTCTCCCAGCCAACTCCACGGCATCGGCTCCTTCGCCGCAGCCGAAGTCGACGACAACTTTCCCGGCGATCCGGGTGAAGATGTCATTCCCCATTTGAATCGCAAGCTTCGATTTTCCTTCGTACGCGGATCCGCTACAGCAGCCGGGGGCGCCGGGCGAAATCCTTTTCAGAATTCGATATTGAATGTTGGTGAGCATTTCGCTTTCGTCGTCCTTCGCAGTGGAGACAGGCGTTGCGGCGTCAAGATGACCCCCGCCAGCGCTGTGGAAACTCCACTAGACTCCAAATTGACGCAGGTGATGATCCAGGTGTTTGTACATCCCCGTGCTCCACTCATGCGGCGTGAGTGCGCCAAAGAAGGGATGCGGATGCTTTGTGCATTGCGCCTCCCCGCCCTGGTGAAACTGCCGGACACGAACCTTGAGTTGTTCTTGTTCCCGGCTGAAATCTCGGGGATCGGAGACCACGAGCATCTCGTCGGTGGGGCTGTTCCTGGGAAATGGTTTCTCGTTGCTATAGACGGGCCGGACGAATCGTCCGATCAGCCGGCCCACGAAGACGCGCGGGCGCACGAGCCGGCCGGAAGCAAGATCGAGCGCGGCGGAGCAATGCGCCATCATTTGTGCCACGTCCATTTTGCCCCACTGCCGCTGAGCTGCCGGCTGAAGCTTGTCGATACGCCCGATTACTTCATTAATCGCATCTGGCTGAAACAGATTCTTCATAAGGACTGCTCCCGGGTCTCCGGCTGAATCGTCGGAAATGATAGCATCCTAGCTCGGTCTGAGGCCTGCTATGGTCTGTCAAAGAAAGCAATGACTCTGCTTCGGCCTGATTAGCTCCAACTTTAATTGTCCAGCCAATCGGGTGACTCCCGTAACCCCTGTTTTGACAATGGTTTCAAAGAACCGGACCGCTTTGCGTGATAGACTTTTTTCAGGGTGAACATGCCCAGCCCAAGCGATCGCAAGCACGCTCCTGTCTTCGTAATGGGGTGTCACCGCTCGGGGACGAACTTGCTGTACGACATGTTGTTGTCCTCGGGCGGGTTTGCCATCTACCGCGGAATTCTTCCGATTTATAAAATTCTGATTCCCCGTTTCGGCTCCATGAAGAGCCGCGCCCACCGCGAAAAGATCGTTGAGACCTGGCTCCGCAGCAAAGGCTTTAGGCGCACCGGCCTCGATGGCGCTCAGTTATCGGCCCGCATCCTGGACGAGTGCCGCAACGGCGGAGACTTCATACGCGTCGTCATGGACGCGGTGGCCCAAAGCCAGCAGGCCGAGCGCTGGGCGATGTACGATGCCGACAGTGTGCTGCACGCAGGGCGCTACAAGCGCGATCTGCCCAATGCTCTGTTCGTGCACATCATCCGCGACGGACGCGACATTGCGCTCTCGCTCAAGAAAATGGGCGGCTTCACTCCCCTGCCCTGGGACCGCAGCCAAACCGACAGCCTGGTCGCGACTGCGATCTATTGGGAGTGGATGGTGCACCGTGGCCGCGCCCATGGCCGCAACTTCCCCGCTGACTATATCGAGATCCGCTACGAAGACCTGATCACCAACCCGCGCGAAACGCTCGGCAAACTCGGCGGCTTCCTCGATCACGATCTGGACTACGATCGCATTCAGCGCGCCAGCCTCGGCCGCCTGTCGGAAACGAATTCTTCGTTTCGCGAGGAAGGCGCCAAAGAAAAGATCAACCCGCTCGGCCGCTGGAAGGAACGCCTGGCGCACGCCGATGTTGCCGCCATCGAAGCAGCTGTGGGCGAGTGTCTCGAGGAAAATGGCTACGAACCGTCGCTTCCCGCCGCCGAGCGCCGCCGGAGCTTGCGGCAGTCGTGGATGCGCGGAATGTATCCCGCCTTTCTCGGCAGCAAGCTGTGGCTGAAGTTGCATACGCCGGTGGGCCGGCTCGCCAATATTTCCGCGCTCGAACTTGAAGAAGAACCAGTGCAGGTGGCGGAGTCAGTCCGGTCCTGAGGGTCGAGCTGAATCCCGCGAGCCGGCGCACTTTCTTACCAAGCTGTGGGTCGAAGGTCGCAATCTGCTTCACATCCGTTCAACGGACGGGCTTATTTTGAGGTAAAATGGCAGTTGGCCATTGTTTTTAACAGTTTACAAGTGGCACATCGGCTGGCTTTCGGAAGGCAAATTGCTCCTTCCCCATGTTCAACGTGATTTTAGGCCGGATTTCAAAACCGGCGCAACGGTCTTCATTCGTGGCTCCGCTCGGGTTCGAGCGGTTACCTGCAGCCCCAACAGATAGCTTGACGAGCCATGGCAAAGAGGGCGACCTTAGATTAGAGCCCCCCAAGTGATTTTGATTTCAGCATAAATTTTGGTTAGAACATCCGGGAGGAATACTGCTTTGAACGCAACCATCAGTCATCTTATCGCCCCCCACGGGGGAGAACTTGTTCAGCTGCAAGTGCCGGCCGCGCGCGCCTCAGAGTTGAAAGCGCACTCCAAGGATTGGCCGTCGTGGGACCTGACCGCCCGGCAGCTTTGCGATCTGGAACTGCTCATGAGCGGCGGTTTCTCGCCGCTCGGCGGGTTCATGAACCGCGCCGATTACGAGGGCGTCTGCCACAGCATGCGGCTGGCCAATGGCACCCTGTGGCCCATGCCGATCACGCTCGACATCAGCGAGGAATTCGCCAAAAAACTGACGCCGGGCACGAGCAAGATCGCGCTGCGCGATCCCGAGGGCGTGATGCTCGCCGTGCTCCACGTTGAAGATGTCTGGCAGCCTGACCGCAAAGCCGAAGCGCTGGCCGTTTTCAATTCCACCAGCGCCGCGCACCCGGGCGCCGACTACGCCATCAACAAATCGAATCCCTGGTACGTGGGCGGAAAGATCGAAGAATTCCAGGCGCCCTCGCACTACGATTTCCGTTCGCTGCGCTTCACGCCCGCCGAACTGCGGGCCGAATTCAGCCGCCTCGGCTGGACCAGCGTGGTCGCCTTCCAGACCCGTAATCCCATGCATCGCGCTCACGTCGAGCTGACCATGCGCGCCGCCAAGCAGGTCGAGGCGAATCTGCTGATCCATCCCTCGGTCGGCATGACCAAGCCGGGCGACGTGGATTATTTCGTCCGCACCCGCTGCTATCAACTGCTGCTCGCCAAGTACCCGCACGGCACGGTCAAGCTATCGATGCTGCCGCTAGCCATGCGTCTGGGCGGACCGCGCGAAGCGATCTGGCACGGGTTGATTCGCAAAAATCATGGCTGCACCCACTTCATCGTCGGCCGCGATCATGCCGGCCCCGGAAAAGACACCGATGGCAAACCCTTCTACGGTCCTTACGACGCTCAGGAACTGTTCAAGAAGCATGAAGCGGAAATGGGCGTAAAGATGGTCCCGTTCCAGATGATGGTGTATCTCCAGAACGAAGACCGCTACGTCCCGTCCGATGAAGTGAAAAAAGGCGCGAAGGTGCTCGACATCTCGGGCACGGAATTGCGCCAGCGCCTTAATGAAGGCCGCGATATTCCGGCTTGGTTCACCTATCCCGAAGTCGTGCAGGAATTGCGCCGCAGTTATCCGCCGCGACACAAGCAGGGCGTTACGATTTTCTTCACCGGGCTTTCGGGATCGGGCAAGTCGACCATCGCCAACGCGCTGATCACCAAGTTCCTCGAAATGGGCGGGCGTCCGGTCACGCTGCTCGATGGCGACCTGGTGCGCAAGCACCTGTCGAGCGAACTCGGATTCTCCAAGGAGCATCGCGACATCAACATCCGCCGCATCGGCTATGTCGCCTCCGAGATCACCAAGAACGGCGGCATCGCAGTGTGCGCCCCCATCGCCCCTTACGATGCGACTCGCAAAGCGGTGCGGCAGATGATCGAACCCTTCGGCGGGTTTATCCTGGTCCACGCATCCACCTCGATCGAAGTGTGCGAGCAGCGCGACCGCAAAGGCCTGTACGCCAAGGCTCGCGCCGGCATCGTCAAGGAATTCACCGGCATCTCCGATCCGTACGAGGCGCCGGTCGATGCGGAAGTCGTGATTGACACCGCCAAGCTGAGTCCCGAGGAGGCGGCGCAGACCATACTTCTGCATCTCGAACGCGAGGGCTTCGTCGGCGCCAACGGCAACGGTTAGTAATGTCAATAAAGCCGATTAGTACAATGGACTTCATGACATAATGACCGTGGACAATGTTCTCGGCTCCCAGTTCTAAGTGTTTCGACCCGGCTTTGCTTTTACTGAGAACTGACAACTGACAACTGAGAACCAAAAATAAGGCATGGAATTCTTGCTGCTAAAAGTGCTGATCGGCTTCATCGTAGGAACGCTGATCGGGTTGACGGGGTTGGGCGGCGGCGTACTGCTGCTGCCCATGCTCATTTTCGGCCTGCGCGTGCCCGCCATCATCGCGGTCGGATCAGATGCGCTGTTCAACTTTTTCACCAAGATTCCCGCCAGCATCATGCACTTCCGCAAGGGCACGGTGCGAAAAAAGGTCGTGCTGGCGATGGCGGTCGGCAGCATTCCCGGCTCTTACCTCGGAGTGACTTTTCTGGTGCACCTGCGCCACGTCTATGGCAACGGCGTCAACGATTTCATCAAGTCCGCGGTGGGATTGCTGCTGGTACTGATTCCCACGCTGCTGCTGTTCCAGGGACGAATTGAGGAACGTCTCGCCAAGCGCGAGCCCACGATGAAGTCGTTTGCCGGCATGAGTGTGATCGGATTAGTCGGCGGATTTCTGGTCGGCATCACGTCGGTCGGGTCGGGCAGCATCATCATGATGATGCTTCTTCTGTTTTATTCATTCGCGCCCAAAGTCATGGTGGGCACCGACATTGCCCATGCCGTGATTCTGACCGGCGTCACCAGCCTGTTGCACTGGCGGGCAGGCAACGTCGATCCCCACCTGGTCGTTTCCCTGCTGATCGGATCGATCCCTGGAGGAATTCTAGGCTCGCATCTAAGCACGCGCGTTCCCGTACTGTGGCTGCGGAGAATCCTGTGCACGGTTTTGCTGATGACGGGCGCAAGAATGCTGTGGGCGTGAGTCTCGTGTAGAGACACGGGGCTTGCCCCGTCTCTCTCCGCGGCGGAGACGCGGCAAGCCGCGTCTCTACAGGGAAGCTAACCACTACTAACGGAGATTTAATGTCGTCTTCTTCCAATTCGCAAGAAATTTTCGAACGCATTCACGCCGCCCTCGAAGCGGCGCGCACCGTGCTCAACCGCTTCACTCCCGGCGCCATTGCCACCGAATACAAAGTTGGACACGACCCCGTCACCGAAGCCGACCGCGCCGTTGACGACATTCTGCGTAAGACTCTTCTCCGCCCCGGCGAAGGCTGGCTCTCGGAAGAGACGGTCGACGACTTTACTCGCCTCGATAAACAGCGCGTCTGGGTTGTCGATCCGCTCGACGGCACGCGCGAGTTCGTCGAGGGTATCCCCGAGTTCTGCGTTTCGATCGCCATGGTTGAGAATGGAATTCCCGTCGCTGGCGGAATCTGCAATCCGGCAACCAACGAACTTATTCTCGGATCGCGCGCCACCGGCGTGACCTACAACGGCAAGCCCGCGCAGCCGAGCCAGCGCAAGGATCTGCACGGCGCGCTCGTGCTCGCCAGCCGCAGTGAAGTGAAACGCGGCGAGTGGAAGCAGTTCGAGTCCGCCGAATTCAACATTCGTCCTATGGGATCGGTCGCCTATAAGCTCGGCTTGGTCGCCGCCGGCCGCGCCGATCTGACTTTCACGCTGGTTCCGAAAAATGAGTGGGACGTGGCCGCGGGCGCGGCGCTGGTTGAGGGCGCCGGAGGCTGGGTGCTGAAGCTCGACAATTCTCCGCTGCGCTGCAACCAGAAGAATCCTCTGATCTCCGGCCTGCTGGCGGGAGGCCCGTTTCTACGCGATCCGCTGCTCGCCATGCTCGACCGGCACTCGCAGACCATCGGCAGCAGGCAATCCTAAGAAACCGAGGGGTCGGGGTCCGGAGCGCTGCAGGAGCGACAACCGTTATGAATGGCACTCTTATAAATCGTCGTCGATTTTCATGAATTGTCATCCTGAGCGAAGCGAAGGACCTATGTATTTTGCTCGCAGCGACGGGATGCATGGGTCTTTCGCTTCGCTCAGGATGACAATTCAATACGATGACAAAGTCTGTTGAGAAGAATGATGGCTTCCTCGCGCATTGTGTTCCTGATGTACCACGAACTGGAACTCGCTGGCCGCAAGCTCTGCCAGTCCGAGGCCGGCTACGTGCGCTACATTCTGCCGCTCGAAACTTTCCGCAGGCAGATGGCGTGGTTGAAGGAATCCGGCTGGCGCGGCCTGAACGTCGGCGAAGCCATTCGCTATCCTACCGAGCCGAGCGTTTGTATCACGTTTGACGATGGCTGCGAGACCAACTTGATCGCCGCAGCGCCCGTGCTCCGCGAGTTTGGCTGCAACGCAACCTTCTATCTCACCGCTGGATTCCTGGGAACTCCCGGCTATCTCAATGCCAGCCAGGTGCGCGATCTCGACGCGCAAGGTTTCGAGATCGGATGCCATTCCATGACCCATCCTTATCTCTCCGATCTTCCGGAGCCGGACCTGAAACACGAAATCATGGATGCCAAGCTCCAGATCGAACAAATCGTCGGACATGCCATCGAACACTTCTCCTGTCCCGGAGGACGCTACGACCGGCGCACGCTGCAGGTGGCGCGCCACGCCGGATTCGCAACCGTCGCCAACAGCCGGTTCCATGCGAATTCGTCCCGCACCAGCCCTTACGAACTCGGCCGCGTAGCCATGCTCCGCGACCTGACCATAGCGGAGTTCAGCGACATCTGCCACGGCCGCGGCTTGTGGAAGAGACGCCTTCAGCATGAGGCCCGCCACGGCGTGCAACGCGTGCTCGGAAACCGCGCCTATGATCGCTTGCGCGCGGTCTTGCTGGGGGAGTCACGCCCATGACTCTGCCCCGGATTCGTTTTCGCCGTTCTCCGTCGTTTTCCAATCGATGCGGATCAAAACCTCGGTTGACTTCTGTAACCCCTGTTTTGACGGGGGTTTCAAACGGCTCACGGCGCCTCGCGTGATAAGATTTTCAGGGCACCCATGCCCAGTCCGATGCCAGATCTGTGGCGAAGCGGGGACGCGTCCCACCCCGAATAAGTTCTGAACATGAATGCGATTTCCCTAACCTGGCAGCCCGAAGGCGCGTTTCATCACGTGGGCTTCGTCGTAGCATCGATTGCAAATGACGTCGAGAGCTTCGCCAGCGTGCTGCAGGCAGATTGGGACGGGCAGGTTTTTCACGATCCCAACCAGGGTGTTCGGGTCACGTTTCTGAAGAGCCGGCGCGCGGGCGATCCGCTCTGGGAATTGGTGGAACCGGCCGATGGAGAATCGCCGGTGCACTCCTTCGCCGCCAAGGGAGGCGGCCTGCACCACGTTTGCTATGTCGTCGGGAATCTGGAGCAGGCAATCGCCGACGCTCGCTCGCTGGGAGCGCTGGTCGCGCGGCAGCCGATGCCGGCAGTAGCATTCGGCGGACGGCGCATCGCCTGGATCTATACCAGAAACCGTCTGCTGATCGAGTATCTGGAACGCTGATTCGATTCTAAGCTGGATGTCCGATGCGATCTCCAATCCGCCGCCTGCCGAGCGCCATCCGTCAACCCTGCGCGCGGAAATCGACGGCCTGATCGCCCAAGGCGCGTTCGATGCTGCCGCGCGGCGGCTGTCCGAACTTTGGCGGCGCGATCCCGCGGCGGGCACGGCAAGCTTCGTGACTTCGCGGCTCGACGAACTGCGCGACAAACTCGCTCTTACAAACTTCCAACTGGCAAAATTCAGGTTTGCGATTCTGCGCTCCTTCACTGTTGAACCGATCGTGCCGCTATTGCGGGCGGAGGCATTCGCGTACGGTATCGATCTCGAAGTTCACGTCGGCGATTTCAATACCTACGTGCAGGACATGCTCGACGGCC
>Ga0181523_10000052_pt1 | contig 106559 bp, 85 predicted proteins | sample PEATcosm2014_Bin_43_FD_119752 | JGI IMG/M metagenome (GOLD analysis project Ga0181523, IMG submission 119752) | Peatland microbial communities from MTU Mesocosm Facility, Houghton, MI, USA - PEATcosm2014_Bin05_30_metaG | ecosystem: Environmental > Terrestrial > Soil > Wetlands > Peat | place...
CAGCAACGGACCGGATCGCGCCATCGGCCCTCCTTCGGCGCTGCTGACTCTGCTTATCTCTCATTTCACCAAACTCAACCATAGTCATTTCAGAGGCTTGTCCTGGGTTATGCAACAGCTTCTGGGTATTTTGGCTGGGGCGGAAGGATTCGAACCTTCACCGTCCTCATTAACAGTGAGGTGTCCTACCAGTTGGACCACGCCCCAGCGGAGTTGGGAAACTGCTCACGGCAGAACCGCAGCAGGTAGGCTTCACCGCAGTGCTCGCGGGAGAAGACATAGGGAAGAATAGCACGCGGGTTGGCATCAGTAGAAGTGAGATGGAATTAGGTTGCGCATAAGGAATGCTTATCGAATGAACGGAGGGCCTCGCCAAGACGAAGTGCCGGTCCAAGCATTGCGGACGCAGATTTGAATTTCAAAATGGCTTCTCTCTTTTCGTAATCCAAGAAACGACCACTCTTTTCAAAAATTCCAAATCAACAATGCTTCGAAAAGTATCGGCATGGAGGTTGCAATCGAAAGGAATTTAGTGGAAACTATCCAGTCGCAACTTGACCCGGACGCGCGCTGTTCGGCAGAGGAGTGGCCATTTCTCCTGAGATTGACGGCCCTGGGAGATTTCGGACCCTTTAGCGCAAATTTGACATGGCGCAAATTTTTCACCGAAGTGCAAATTTAATCGCACGGTTTTCTGTGCTCGCATTGGTGGTAGTTGCGAACCTAGCACTCGCCGGAGTGTTGCTTGTCGCCCGATCTCCTTACATGACGAACCAGCGAGTGAGCCGGGTACAACCGATCCAATTCAGCCACAAGCATCACGTGGGAGATGACGGGATCGATTGCCGCTACTGTCATACCAGCGTGGAAACGTCCGCCTACGCGGGCATTCCTCCGACGAAAACCTGCATGAACTGCCATTCTGTTCTCTTTAATAATTCCGCGTATCTTGAACCTGTGCGCGATAGCTACCGCACGGATCGCTCGATTGAATGGGTAAAAGTGCACCGGCTGGCCGATTACGTGTATTTCAACCACAGTATCCACCTGAGTAAAGGAATTGGCTGCTCGACATGTCACGGTTCGGTGGATGAGATGCCGCTGATCTTCCAGGCTTCTCCGCTCAACATGCAGTGGTGCCTGGATTGCCATCGCGATCCGGCAAAAAATGTTCGTCCCAAGGATCAGGTTTTCAATATGCAGTGGAAAGCGCCGGCGAACCAGGAAGAGATCGGCAAGAAACTTGTAGCGGAGTACAAAATCCGGACAGTGAACGAGCTGACAAGCTGCTCGACCTGTCATCGCTAGCGAACGATATGAACGATTACGCAAACGAAAATAAATTTCGCATCCTGCAAGGTTCACAGGCAAATGACGCGGCCGATGATCATCCCCACGATCACGAAGAGCAAGAGGAAGAAGAGACAACCGAGCAAGGACAGCGGCTGGACCTGACCGCGGTACGCGAGAAGCTCCGCGAAAAAACCGGCAAGCAATACTGGCGCACGCTCGAAGAACTTGCCGATGATCCGCATTTCGAGGACTTGCTGCACCGGGAATTTCCGCGGCACGCCTCGGAGTGGGACGAAGCCGTCGATCGCCGCGACTTCCTCAAATTGATGGGCGCTTCACTGGCACTTGCGGGACTTGCCGGCTGTGGCCGTCCGGACATCGATCACATCGTGCCCTATGTGAGGCAACCTGACGGCCTGACGCTCGGTCGGCCGAATTTTTATGCCACAGCGATGCCGTTTGGCGCGGATGCGGTTGGCGTACTGGTGGAGAGCCACGAAGGACGCCCCACGAAAATCGAAGGCAATCCGGATCATCCCTCGAGCCTGGGGGCCAGCAGCGCATTGGTCCAGGCTTCGATCTTGAATTTGTACGATCCCGACCGTTCCCAGACAGTGCAACAAGCCGGCGAAATTCGCTCGTGGTCGGCGTTCCTCGACGCGGCGCAGGCGCTGGCGACCAACGTGAAAGCCACCAATGGCGCGGGTTTCCGCATTCTTTCGGGCGCACTCACGTCACCGACTTTGATCGCGCAAATTCACAAGCTTCTGACGTTATATCCGGAGGCCAAGTGGTACCAGTGGGAACCTGCCGGCGGCGATGGGGCGCGCGACGGCGCCAAGTTGGCCTTTGGGCGCAATGTCAACACCGTGTATGAGGTTGGCAAAGCCAACGTGATTGTATCGCTAGACGCGGATTTTCTTGCCAGCGGACCGGGACACATTGCTTACGCGAAACAGTTTTCGCGGCGCCGTAAACTGAACGGGCCGAGCGATGCGATGAACCGGTTGTACGTGCTGGAGCCAACGCCTTCCGTGACCGGTTCTTCGGCAGATCACCGCGTGCCGCTGCGTTCGAGTGACATTGAACTGTTTGGCCGCGCGCTCGCAGGGAAATTGGGAATTGGTTCGGGCGGCACAGTTGCGGGCGAGGCGGGCAAATGGGTGGATGTTGTCGCCAAGGAATTGCAGAAGGAACGCGGCGCTTCCATCGTTATCGCGGGCGAATATCAGCCCGCTGCCGTGCATGCATTGGCGCACGCAATCAATGCGGCGCTCGGCAACGTCGGCAACACCGTTTATTACACCGAGCCTCATGGCGGCGACGCAGGCAACCTTGATTCCATCCGCGATCTTTGCGCGGAGATGGATCACGGCAAAGTGGATCTCCTGCTCATGTTGGGCGGAAATCCGGTCTACGACGCGCCGCACGATTTCGATTTTGTGAACAAGTTGAAGCGTGTTCACACCGCTGTTCATCTTAGCTCGTATTTCGATGAAACTTCCGCGTGGTGCCAGTGGCATGTGGCGGAATCGCATTACCTGGAGAGTTGGAGCGATGCCCGCGCGCACGACGGCACCGCCAGCATTATTCAACCGCTGATTTCGCCGCTGTATTACACGCACTCGGCGCTGGACTTGGTGGCGGCGTTCAGCGACAAACCCGGCTTGCCTGCCTACGACGCGGTCCGGGCGTACTGGACGGAAGCCTCGACGCACTTGCCTGCTTCCCTCGAAGTAGGATGGCGCAAGTGGCTTAACGACGGCGTAATTGCGGGAACAAAGTTCGCTGCCATCAATCCAGAGCTGAAATTCAACGCGTCCAGCCTTCCCGCGTTTCAATCCTCGCCGGCCGATCAGCTTGAATACATCTTCCGGCCGGATCCAGCGGTGCACGACGGACGATTCGCCAATAATGGTTGGCTGCAAGAACTTCCCAAGCCGGTCACGAAGCTCGTGTGGGATAACGCGGCGCTGATCAGTCCGAAGCTGGCGCAAGAACGGGATTTCGCGCACAAGGTGCAATCGCGAGGCGGCGAACACGGCCAGGTTCGCGCTCCGCTCGTTGCTATCGAACTGAACGGAAGCAAAGTGACCGCTGCGGTGTGGACGTTGCCGGGCCAGGCCGAGAATACGGTTGTTCTTCCGCTCGGTTACGGCCGCACGCGCGCTGGATACACGGGTTCGAATAAGGGATTCAACGCCTACGTTGTGCGCACCTCGAACGCGCTGTGGACCGCAACCGATGGCAAGATGACGGCCACCGGAGATAGTTACCCGCTGGCCTGCACGCAATACCACTTCAATATGGAAGGGCGGCAGATTCTCAGCACGGCTACACTCGCGGAATATCAGAAGAACCCGGCGTTTGCGCAGGAACATGCGGAAATGCCCGCCAAAGACGATTCACTGTACAAGGAATTCGCTTATCCGGGTTACGCGTGGGGAATGGCGATCGATCTGACCAAGTGCAACGGCTGCAATGCGTGCGTGGTGGCCTGCCAGTCGGAAAACAACATTCCTATTGTCGGCAAGGATCAGGTGATGCGGGGACGCGAGATGCACTGGATCCGCATTGACCGCTACTATACGAACACGGAATCCGCCACTAGCGGAAAAGCAACCGGCGATCCCTCCGAATACAATCCCACGCTCGACAATCCGGAGACCTTCTTTCAGCCCGTGCCATGCCAACAGTGTGAGAACGCGCCTTGCGAGCAGGTTTGCCCCGTTGGCGCCACGGTGCACAGCGCGGAGGGCCTGAATGACATGGTCTACAACCGCTGCATCGGCACGCGCTACTGCTCCAACAACTGTCCGTACAAAGTGCGGCGGTTCAATTTCCTTCGTTTCCAGGATTGGGACACGCCGCAATTCAAGTTGATGCGCAATCCGGAAGTGACGGTGCGCAGCCGAGGCGTGATGGAAAAGTGCACGTATTGCGTGCAGCGCATCAATAATGTGCGCATCGACGCCGAAAAGCAGGATCGCCCCATCCGCGACGGCGAAATCGTAACCGCCTGCGAATCGGCGTGCCCGTCGGAAGCGATTGTTTTCGGAAACGCCAACGACCCGAACAGCCGCGTGGGCAAGCTGAAGGCCCAACAGCGCAATTATTCGATCCTCGGTGAACTGAATGCCCGCCCGCGCACGACGTATCTTGCGGCGGTGCGCAATCCGAATCCGGAGCTGGAGAAGGCATGAGCGTCACGCAGCCTCCTTTAAATTCGCCAGACATCCGCCGGCTCGACCCGGTCCTGGAGCCGGGGCATACCTACGCGTCGGTCACAGACAAGATTGCTGCCGTAGTTCTGACCAGGCCGCTGGGCATCGGCTGGCTCGCCGGGTTCACGTTGGCTTTCGGCGTTGTGATGCTGCTGTTCATTTCGATCGCCTGGTTGGTCATCAAGGGCGTCGGAATCTGGGGCATCAACATCCCCATTGGCTGGGGATTTGCGATCGTCAATTTCGTGTGGTGGATTGGTATCGGCCACGCCGGCACGCTGATTTCTGCGATTCTTTACTTGTTGAACCAGAAGTGGCGCACCTCGATTAACCGTTTCGCGGAAGCAATGACGCTATTCGCGGTGGCTTGCGCCGGTTTGTTTCCGCTGATCCACACCGGCCGGCCGTGGATGGCGTATTACATGTTCCCCTATCCGAGTACGATGGGGATCTGGCCGCAGTTCCGCAGCCCGCTGATTTGGGACGTTTTTGCAGTTTCCACGTACGGTACGGTGTCGCTACTTTTCTGGTTCGTGGGTTTGCTGCCTGACCTGGCGACGCTGCGCGATCGTGCGAAGAGCCGCTATCAGCAAGTGATATACGGCATCCTCTCGATGGGCTGGCGCAATTCCGCGCGCCATTGGCACCGCTACCAGTCCGCTTATTTGCTTCTGGCGGGCCTTGCGACGCCGCTGGTTCTTTCCGTGCACACAGTGGTGAGTTTCGATTTCGCGATTGCCATCGTTCCCGGCTGGCATACCACAATTTTCCCGCCGTACTTCGTTGCCGGCGCGATTTATTCCGGGTTCGCAATGGTACTGACGCTGGCCATTCCCTTGCGCAAAGCGTACGGCCTGGAAGATTTCATCACCATGCGCCACCTCGAGAACATGGCCAAGGTCATGCTCGCCACTGGATTGATCGTGGCTTATGGCTACTTCATCGAATTTTTCATGGCGTTTTACAGCGGCAATAAGTTTGACGTCTTTCTTGCCGAGCAGCGTTTGCACGGGCCGTATTCGCATTTTTACTTTGCGCTGATTCTGTGCAACATCCTGACGCCGCAATTGCTATGGTTTGAAAAGGTACGTCGCAACGTGGTGGCGCTCTTCCTGATGTCGTTGGTGATCAACACCGGCATGTGGCTGGAGCGTTTCGTTATCGTCGTCATTTCCCTGACGCGCGACTTCATGCCCTCCGCCTGGGGTCGCTACTCTCCCACATTCTGGGATTACAGCACTTTCATCGGAACCCTGGGCCTCTTTGTCATGCTTATCTTCCTGTTCGTGCGTGGATTGCCGGCAATCGCCATCGCTGAAATGCGCGAACTGGTGCACGAATCGGACGCCAAGAAGGGTCACACATGACGGAACATCACTCCCCTCTGCACGGCGTTATGGGCGAGTTTGAGACGCCGGAACAATTGCTGGCGGCCGCAAGAAAGGCCCGGGAAGTCGGGTACAAGCACGTGGATGCGTATACGCCATTCCCGATTGAAGGACTTGCGCACGCGATTGGTTTTCGGTGGACCGCCGTGCCACTCATTACCTTAATTGGCGGAATCGGCGGCGGGCTTACCGGATTTGGCTTGCAATACTGGTGCGCGGCCATCAGCTATCCCATGAACATCGCAGGACGCCCGCTGAATAGCTGGCCCGCGTTCATTCCGGTGACCTTCGAACTGACCGTCCTTGGAGCATCCCTGTTTGCCGTGGTCGGCATGCTCGCGCTCAATAAGTTGCCCCAGCCTTATCATCCGGTGTTCAACGTCGAACGCTTTGCGAGCGCTTCCACGGACCGTTTCTTTCTTCTGATCGAGGCGCACGATCCGAAATTTAATTTGGCGGAAAGTTCACGGTTTCTCCAGGAATTGTCTGCGCGACATGTGTCCGAGGTGAAGGATGAAGAGTAGGTCTTCACTTTTGGCAATGCTGGGCCTATGCGCGGCCGCTTTTGGCGGCTGTGGCGATACGCTGCGTCAGGACATGGCCAATCAGCCGCGCCTCAATCCACTTTCGCCAGCGCCCATTTTTCAGGATGGACGCTCTGAGCGGCCGATCATCGATAACACCGTTGCGCGAGGCGCACTGGACGAAGATGCGCTGTATGTGCCGAAGGATTCCAACGCGTTTCCACTGTCGCTGACGAAGGAACTGCTGGAGCGCGGCCAGGATCGTTACAACATATTTTGCTCGCCGTGCCACGGGCTGCAGGGCGACGGCCAAGGCATGGTCACGATGCGCGGCATGAAGCACCCGCCCAGCTATCACCAGGAGCGCTTGCGAAACGAGCCCAGCGGCTATTTTTATGACGTGGTTACGAACGGCTTCGGGGCCATGAACGGGTACTCTGCCCAGCTCACCCCGCGCGACCGGTGGGCGATTGTCGCTTATGTTCGCGCGCTGCAACTTAGTCGCGACGCGCATGTCGGCGATTTGCCGGCGAATTTAAGGGAGAAGCTCATGGCCGGAGGAGCCGCGCAATGAACGCGCAAGACTACAGTGCACCTGCAAGCGTCAACCGCGTTCAAACACTCGGTTGGATGATTGGCGGGGTAGCGTTGTTGCTCGCGCTTGTCGGGGCCTTCACCTCTCCGGAAAAGTTTGTGCGGTCCTACTTATTCAGCTATTTGCTGATCCTGGGATTGACGCTCGGTTCGCTAGGCCTGCTGATGCTGCAGCATCTAACTGGTGGAATTTGGGGCATCGTGATTCGTCGCCCGCTCGAAGCGGCCTCGCGGAACATCTGGCTGGTGCTGGTGATGTTCGTTCCCATCGTCCTGGGAATGAAATACCTCTATTCCGGAAATGGCAGCGAACTGGGATGGCTGAATTCGCCAAAAAACGGAGAGCACGCGCTGACGTCGTGGCAGCAAGGCTACCTGACGACCAACGGATATGTGCTTCGCGCCGTGATCTATTTTGCGATCTGGTTTTTGCTGGTTTACCTCTTCAATGCCTGGTCCAGGCAGCAAGACACAAATTCCGAGGACCGTGCGTTGCGCCGTCGCATCAAGCAGTTTGCCGGCCCAGGAATCATTCTTTATGTTCTGGCCATGACCTTCGCGGCCATCGATTGGGTTATGTCGATTTCGCCGCACTGGGCCTCGACGATTTACGGTTTCATATTTGTGGCGGGACAGGCCATCAGCTCCATGTGCCTGATGATCATCGTGGTGGTACTGCTTTCCCGCTGCGAGCCCTATGCCGGATTTATCCGGGAACGCCACCTGCATGATCTCGGCAAATTGCTTTTCGCCTTCAATATGCTTTGGGCGTATTTCGCGTTTTCGCAACTGCTGATCATCTGGTCGGGCAACCAGCCCGAAGAAATCAGCTTTTACCGCACGCGGTTGTATGGAGGATGGGGAGTGATGGCCGTGATCGTGCTGCTGTGCACCTTCGCCCTGCCGTTCCTGGTTTTGTTGTCCCGCGACGTGAAGCGCAATGCGAGCCTGATTTCGAAGGTTGCCCTTTGGATGCTGGTATTCCGGCTCGTTGATCTTTACTGGATGACGCGCCCGGAATTTACTTCGTCGCCGTTACCGGACTGGCGAGACATTGTTGTACCCGTGGCGTTGCTTGGTCTTTGGGTCGGTTTTTTCGCCCTGAACCTGAAGCAGCGCCCGATATTGCCCTTGGGAGATCCGAAGCTTGCAGAGGTCTTGACGCATCATGAGCACTGAGCATCACAACCACGGCCAGGCAGAAAACGGGAGGCCGGTCCATCAGGATGTATCGTTTGAGAAGACGGATGTTCACACTTCTCCGATCCTGAAATTCCTGGCGTGGCTCGGGATCACCATCGTCGCTTCCTACCTGCTCACGTTCGTCATCTATCGTGGGTTGAAGAACTATTGGGCGAGCACCTACACGCCTCCCATGCCCTCACGTATTGAGGCCGGCCCCACCATGCCGCCGGAGCCGCGCTTGCAGGGCATGCCCGGTCACTTGACCGACCCGCAGCAGGATTGGCGGGACAAATTCAAAGCCGATTCCGAAGCCAACAAGACATTGGCGTGGATCGACCAAAAATCCGGCATCGCGCAGATTCCCGTGACCGACGCGATGCAGTTGATTGTCGAAAAGGGTTTGCCGGCCGTGACACCACCGCCGGCGGAAAAGAAGTAAGAACGATGAAAGCACTACGCAGTTTTCTGGTGATGGCGGGCTTGCTGCTTTGCGGCACTCAGAGCCATGGCCAGATGATTCCAGACGACGTGGGCCAATCGTCGAACGGCCTGCCTCCGGCGCTGGTGAACGTCGGTTTCGATCCGCAACTGAACGCGCAGATTCCGCTGGATGCGGCGTTTGCGGACGAATACGGGCAACCCGCGACGCTTCGGCAATACGCCGGCAAGAAGCCGGTTGTGCTGGCGTTTGTGTACTTCACCTGTCCGATGCTTTGCAACCAGGTGCAACAGGCGCTAGTCGGCACGTTGAAGATGATCTCGTTCAATCCTGGGACAGAGTACGAGGTAGTGATCATCAGCTTTGATCCCAGCGATACGCCGGATGAAGCGCTGAAGAAAAAACAGGAAGCGATGTCCCGCTTCGCACGGCCGACGACTGACCCAGGCTGGCATTTTCTTACTGGTAGCCGCGAGTCGATTGATACCGTGACCAAAGCTGCTGCGTTCCGTTTCAGCTATGACCCGAAGACCAAGTTGTATGGCCACGCCAGCGGCATTCTTCTGCTGACGCCCGATGGCCGCATCTCCCGCTATTTTTTCGGCGTGGAGTATCCGCCGAGCAACGTACGGCTGGGACTGGTGGACGCGTCGGCAGGGAAAATCGGAACGCCGGTCGATCACCTTTTGCTGTTTTGCTACCAATACGATCCAACGAAGGCCCGCTATAGCGCCACCATCCTCACCGTTATCCGCATGGGCGGAGTCGTGACGCTATTTTGCCTGGCCATCGGTTTTGTGATTTTCCGCCGGAGAGAACATCGCGGCGGCATAAGCGGAAATATCGGGCCGGGTTCGCCGACGCAAGGAGCACATTAGAGCCGTGCAGTCACCGCTTCCATTCTTTCCAGAGCAAGCCTCCAATTTCGCGGGAAATGTGGACGCGCTCTTCTCGTTTGTCCTGTTGACCTGCCTATTCTTTGCCGTTCTAGTGACGCTTCTGACGATCTATGCGGCCTTCAAATACCGTCGAACCGAGCCCGGAGAAATAGGTTCCGACATCGAAGGCAACAATATTCTCGAAATTGGGTGGACGATTATCCCCTTGGTCATCGCGCTGGTCATTTTTGCCTGGGGCGCGGTGGTTTATGTGAATTACCGGACAGCTCCGAAGGATACGCTGGATGTTTACGTGGTGGGCAAGCAGTGGATGTGGAAACTGCAGCAGCCCAACGGCAAGAGAGAAATCAACGAATTGCACATTCCCGTGAATCGCGACATCAAGCTGATCATGGGCAGCGAAGACGTGATCCACGATTTTTACGTACCGGCGTTCCGCGTGAAGATGGACGTGGTCCCGGGCCGCTACAACACCATGTGGTTCCGTCCCACGAAGATCGGCAAGTACCACTTCTTCTGTTCACAATATTGCGGCACCAATCACGCCGTCATGGGCGGCTGGGTCACGGTGATGGACCCGGCGGACTATGCGGCGTGGCTCTCCGATGAAGCGGGCGACGTGAATCCTGTCTCCGCCGGGGAAAAGCTGTTTTCCCAGCTTGCGTGCAACACATGCCACATCAGCAACGGCACGGGCCGCGCTCCTTCGCTCAACGGAGTTTATGGAGGCAAAGTGCTTCTTTCGGATGGCACCACCATCACCGCTGATGATGCGTACATCCGTGAATCGATTCTTCAGCCCAAGGCAAAGATCGTGGCTGGGTATCAACCAGTGATGCCCACGTTCCAGGGTTTGGTGACGGAGGAGCAGATTTTGAATCTGACCGCCTACATCAAGTCCCTGCAGTCGCAGCCAGTGCCCGCCAAGGGTGCCGGAATTGCGCCAGCAACGACGGGGAAGAAATAGTCATGCGTATCGCGAGAACCACCAATCCGGGACCGGCCCTGCGTTTGCCGGAGAAGCATTATCTGAACGCCACGTATGGAATCCGTTCGTGGCTGTTGACCACCGACCACAAGCGGATTGCGCTGCTCTATTTGCTCTCTGTCACGTTCTTCTTTTTCATTGGCGGTTTCTTCGCCATGATGATTCGCCTGCACCTGCTGACGCCGAGCGGTTATCTGCTTTCTGCGGATACCTATAACCGCATGTTCACCATGCACGGCGTGGCCATGATCTTTTTTTTCCTGATTCCGTCGATTCCGGCGATTCTGGGGAACTTCCTGATCCCGCTGATGATTGGCGCCAAGGACCTGGCCTTTCCGAAAATCAATCTTCTCAGTTGGTACATTTACATCGTCGGCGGAGCGTTTACCCTCTACTCGATGGTGACCGGAGGGCTGGACACAGGGTGGACGTTCTATACGCCATTGAGCACGGTGTATTCGAATTCTGCCGTGGCACCGGCGGTCGTGGGGATATTCATCACCGGGTTTTCGTCGATTCTTACCGGCTTGAATTTTCTTGTGACCATTCACACCATGCGCGCGCCGGGCATGACGTGGTTCCGCTTGCCGCTTTTTGTCTGGGCGCACTACGCGACTTCGGTGGTGATGATTTTGGGAACGCCGGTTGTGGCTATTACGCTGGCGCTGGCCGCGATGGAGCGAGTCTTTGGACTTGGTTTCTTCAACCCGGCCATGGGCGGAGATCCGATCCTGTTCCAGCACCTCTTCTGGTTCTATTCGCACCCCGCCGTGTACATCATGATTTTGCCGTCCATGGGTGTGATCAGCGAGTTGATTCCCACGTTTGCGCGCAAGAAGCTGTTCGGTTATCACTTTGTCGCCGCCGCCAGCCTGGCTATCGCTGTGATCGGCTTCCTGGTTTGGACACATCACATGTTCCTTACCGGGCAATCGACCTACGCGGCGCTGGCGTTTTCCTTCCTCACTTTCCTGGTCGCGATTCCCTCCGCAGTGAAGACGTTTAACTGGACCGCGACACTATTCGGCGGGTCCATTTCGTTTGATACGCCGATGCTGTACGCGTTCGGGTTCCTGGGGTTGTTCCTGATTGGCGGGCTCACCGGATTGTTCCTCGGCTGCCTGGGCGTAGATATGCATGTCCACGATACCTATTTCGTCGTCGCGCACTTCCACTACATCATGGTTGGTGGCGCGGTCATGGGGTACTTGGGTGGGTTGCACTTCTGGTGGCCCAAAATCACCGGGCGCATGTATCCCGAGTGGCTTGCGCGCATCGCCGCACTGGTTTTGTTCGTGGGATTCAACTTGACGTTCTTCCCGCAATTTGTGCTCGGCTATTTGGGCATGCCGCGCCGCTACCATGTGTACCCACCCGAATTTCAGGTTTATAACGTGATGTCTACGGCCGGCGCTTCTATCCTCGCTGTCGGCTATCTATTGCCCATGGTTTATCTCACCTGGGCGGCATTCTACGGAAAAGTTGCCGGCGATAATCCCTGGCCTGCGACCGGGCTGGAATGGAAGACGCCGTCACCGCCGCCCACGGAAAATTTTGAAGTGACGCCCGTAGTGACTTGGGAGGCATACGACTTTCACAATCGGCCCGACCTCGGACTGGACGATTCTAGCCATCCCGCGGTTGCGCCGGCCCACGGAGACGACTGAAGTAAAACCGGGCTTCAGCCCGGTCACAGGCGGTCCGTTGACGCCTGAAACTGACGGATAGGGGAGTGCGAAGTGCATCGCACCGGAGCGCTGTACGGACAATTCAAGACGCTGGAGCAGCAGAAAGATACGGCCTCGCTCGGAATGTGGATCTTCCTGGTGACGGAAGTCATGTTTTTTGGCGGGATCATGCTGGCGTACACGATTAACCGCCATACCTATTTTCATGCCTTCGCGATGGGCAGCAACACGCTCAGCCTCAAGCTGGGCGGCTTTAATACAGTCGTTCTTCTGGCCAGCAGCTTTACCATGGCCATGGCGGTGTGGTCTGCACAGGTGGGCAAGAAAAAGCTCATTCCGCTGTTCCTGACGCTGACCATCGTTCTGGGTTTCGTGTTCTTCGGCGTGAAGTATGTGGAATACGCGCAGAAGTTCCACCACCACCTGGTTCCCGGGAAGAGTTTCGATATCAGCTATTGCGTGAATCATCCGAACCAATGTGAAGACGTTGACGGTGCGGAATTGGATGTCGAACGCGAGGAAATTGCCAAGGCGCTGGCGGCGGATCCGGACCTGAATGCGCACGCCCAGCTTTACTATTCCGCCTATTTCGGGATGACCGGCTTGCACGCGCTGCACATGGTCATTGGAGCGGGGTTGCTGCTTTGGCTGCTGCGCAATTCCTTGTCCGGGTTGTACACGCCGGAATGGAATACACCGGTCGACCTCGTGGGCTTGTACTGGCACTTCGTCGATATCGTTTGGATCTATCTTTTCCCATTGCTGTACCTGATCGACCGGCATAAGTAGGGAGTGACGCGCGTGTCTGAACACGAACACACAGAACATATCGTTGCGCCAGGTACTTACCTGGCCATCATCACCACGCTTCTTATTTTGACGGGCTTGACCGTCGCTGCAGCCTACGTCAACCTGGGCAGATTTAATATTGTGGTGGCCCTCGCGATCGCCACCGTCAAGGCCACGCTCGTGGTGCTGTTCTTCATGCACGCGAAGTACAGCCCCAAGCGCACGAAGTTGGTGATCATGGCCGGGATTTTCTGGCTGATTATCTTGCTCTTCATGACCCTGAGCGACTACGCCTCGCGCGTTGATTACCGGGGTGTGCGCTACCCCATGACACAAAATATCTCTCTTGGTTCGTCACAGCGCTCCTGAGGCTATTTACACCCACAACGGAGTTGAGACCTACGCCTTTGCTTCGGGATAAGCCGCGGAGGGGGCCTGTGCACCAGGCTCAGAACTTGCCTGACTCGCAACAGAAATCTCTTAACGATACTTGGTGTGGGAAAAAATTTTCCTAAAGAAATTTCAGTGGGGGCAAAAAAAGTGAGGGGAAGAACGAACCGGCCCAGCCCTCAATCCCCTAAAGGGATCCTCGGCTCGTCTCCCCCACGTCTCAAAGAGACTGCAAGCGGCTCGCCAATGTAAGCGTTGCATTTTCAACGCGTTAAAGTCAGACCCCCTGGTAAAAATGAACTACCCCCGGGGAAAAAATTACTCTGGCACCTGCGCATGAGAAATTTCTTGCCCATCCTGCATGCGTCGAACGCTCGTGTGACAGCGCGCCGCCTTGACCATCCTGTGGCCGTGTTGCTATGTTGAAAGACTATACTGGGCTCAGTCTACTCACTGGGTGCCAGGGCTCCTGTGGAGGGAGCGCTTTACCTTATGGCTCTCCGTAAACTGGTTGTGCGAGGCGCACGGCAGCACAACCTCAAGAACATCAGCCTGGAAATCCCACGGAACTCGCTGACGGTCATCACCGGATTGTCCGGATCCGGCAAGTCTTCTCTCGCATTCGACACGATTTACGCGGAGGGACAGCGAAGATACGTCGAATCTCTGTCGGCGTATGCGCGCCAGTTTCTCGACCAGATGGAGCGTCCCGAGGTGGACGTAATCGAGGGATTGTCGCCTTCGATCGCCATCGAGCAAAAGACCACCACGCGGTCGCCGCGGTCTACGGTCGGTACCATCACCGAAATCTACGATTACTTGCGCGTGGTCTACAGCTCGGTTGGCGTACCTCACTGCCCGAATTGTGGGAAGCCCATTACGCGGCAATCGAGCGAACAGATCGTTCAAGCGATCCTGCAGGGGGAGCTATGCAAACCGGACGATCGCATCATGATCCTTGCGCCGATCGTGCGCGGCCGCAAAGGCGCCTATCGCAAAGAACTGGAAAAGCTGGCGCAAGATGGTTTTGTGCGTGTGCGCATCAACGGGGAACTTTTGCCCCTCGACCAGACCCCGGTGCTCGACAAGCGCAAGAATCACACGATTGAGGTGGTCGTAGACCGACTGCTTGTCAAACAAGGGATTGCGACGCGGCTGGAACAATCGATTGCGACTGCTTTGAAGCTCGCACAAGGGCTGGTAACCGTGGCCGTAGTGGGCGGCAACGAGCACACCTTTTCCGAAAAATTGGCTTGCCCCGATTGCGGACTATCGGTTCCGCAGCTTGAGCCTCGTTCGTTTAGCTTTAATTCGCCGTACGGCGCTTGCCCGGAATGCCACGGTTTGGGTTCAAAGTACGATTTCGATCCGGCGAAAGTGATTGTGGATTGGACGCGCCCACTGTTCGATGGAGGACTCGGACCGGGTTCCGGCTCGGCGATATTGAAGCGCACGCTCGAATTAGGTGCTTACGCACACGGGTTTCACCTGGACACGCCTTTCGAAAAATACCCCGCGCGAGTGCAGAACCTGTTGCTGTATGGCTATCCACCCGCCGGAGCAAAAAAGATTGTCGGAGGGAAAAGTGGCAACCCCTCGAGCACCGAAAAAGGATTTCGTTTCCAGGGAATACTGAAATTCTTGGAGCGCAATTTTGAGGAATCGAATTCCGATTCTTACCGCGAGTGGATGACGCAGTACATGTCGGCGACGCTATGCAGCGCTTGTCTTGGACGGCGACTTCGCCCGGAATCGCTTGCCGTGAAACTGGGGGGATGGTCGATCTCCGACTTTACGGCGCTGGCGCTGAGCGACGCGCGCCCGGCGGTGGACAAAATTCTTTCGCAACTGACGCCTCGGCAGAAAGAAGTGGCTGCCAGGCCACTTGCAGAAATCGCGGAACGACTGGACTTCCTGCTGGCCGTGGGACTCGGGTATTTAAGTCTGGAGCGCTCAGCGGCCACACTTTCCGGCGGCGAAGCGCAACGCATCCGACTGGCCACGCAAATCGGCTCGCGGCTTCGTGGTGTGCTCTACGTGCTGGACGAACCTTCCATTGGCTTGCACGCGCGTGACAACGACCGGCTCTTGCGTTCGCTCGAGCAACTTCGCAATCTCGGCAACACCGTTCTCGTGGTGGAGCACGATGAGGACACCATTCGCCGCGCGGACTATGTTGTCGATCTGGGTCCCGGCGCAGGAAACGCAGGGGGTTATCTTGTTGCTACCGGCAAGCCTGAAGAGATTGCGGCCGCGCCAGATTCTCTGACGGGGCGGTATCTTTCCGGCGCCGCGCAAATATCCGTTCCGGCGAAGCGCCGCGCCGCGAATGGAAAAGCGATTCAGATTCTGGGTGCTCACGCCAACAACTTGAAAGATGTAGACGTTTCTTTGCCGCTCGGGTTGTTTACGGTGGTGACCGGTGTGTCCGGCTCGGGAAAATCCACGCTGGTCAACGACATTCTCTACCGCGCGCTGGCGCAAAAGCTTTATCGCTCCATGGAACCGCCCGGCCCACACAAAATGATTCTCGGGATCGAGCACATCGATAAGGTGATTGAAATCGATCAAGCCCCGATTGGACGGACCCCGCGCTCCAATCCCGCCACCTATACCGGGGTGTTCGCGCCGATTCGCGAGCTTTTTGCCCTGTTGCCGGAATCGCGCGAACGCGGATACAAGCCGGGGCGGTTCAGCTTCAACGTCAAAGGCGGGCGATGCGAAGCCTGCCAGGGGGAAGGTCTGCGGCGCATCGAGATGAATTTTTTGCCAGATGTTTATGTCACCTGCGAGGTCTGCCGCGGACGCCGCTATAACGCGGAGACGCTTGCCGTGCGCTACAAAGGACACAGCATTAATGACGTCCTGAATCTACCGGCTTCCGATGCCCTGAAATTGCTCGAGAATATTCCGCACGTACAGCAGAAACTTTCCACCATGGTGGAAGTCGGCTTGGGCTACGTGCAGTTAGGCCAGTCAGCCACGACTCTTTCGGGCGGTGAGGCGCAGCGCATCAAACTGGCTCGCGAACTTTCCAAACGCCAAACGGGTCGTACCGTTTACATCCTCGACGAACCTACCACCGGTCTGCACTTCGACGATGTGCGCAAACTAGTAGACGTGCTGCAACGCTTGGTGAATCTTGGCAATACCGTTCTGATCATCGAGCACAACCTGGACGTAATTAAGCAGGCCGATTGGATCATTGATCTTGGCCCCGAAGGCGGCCAGGGCGGCGGGCGCATCGTGGCCCAAGGAACGCCAGAACATGTGGCGCGCACCAAGAAGTCTTATACCGGACAGGCATTGTCACGAGTGCTGCCTATGAATGGCGCTTCCGGCGTGCAAAACAATGCTGAACAAAAGAGTGCTTGAGGGACGCCTGGTCGGCCTCGCTTGCGCTTGCGTGCTTGCAGCTTTACCTCGTACAGTAATGAGACCTGCATGAGCATTTATTCAATTCATCCGGTAACGCTTGGGGATGTTCGAACCTATCCGCTTGCCGTGCGTAAAAGCAAAGTCACCGCTGCTGATCTCGCACGGCCCACGGCACGTGGCGCTTCCTTCAGGAAATTCCTAGATTCGCTTCCGAGGATTTTGGCAGCCAAGGAGCTACGCGATCTTGCCGCTTCAATTCATGCCGCGCGCAAGCGAAAGAAAGCCATTTTGTGGGGCATCGGCGGCCACGTGATCAAGGTGGGGCTCGCACCGGTTCTGATCGACCTGATGCGGAAAGGCTACGTTTCCGGGATCGCCATGAACGGGGCCGCGCTCATCCACGATTTCGAAATGGCCATGGCCGGCAACACTTCCGAAGATGTGGAAGCCTCGATAGGCAAAGGCCAGTTCGGTATGGCCCAGGAAACCGGATGGGGCATGAACGAAATCGCGAAACTCGCTCACCGGATTCGCATGGGCTACGGAGAGGCTGCCGGGCAATATCTCACCAGCGGCATACTGGCGCCGAAATATCCGGAGCTGAGCCTCTTGGTTGCGGCCTATAAAAAGCGCATCCCGGTGACGATCCACGTTGCCATCGGCACAGACATTCCCCATATGCATCCTTCGGCGGAAGGTGCAGCCCTGGGCGCCGCTTCACTGCACGATTTCCGGCTTTTCTGCGCCATGGTGCAGCAAATGGATGCCGGCGGCGTGTACCTGAACTGGGGCTCCGCCGTTCTGCTCCCGGAGGTGTTTCTGAAAGCGGTTTCCGTGGTGCGCAATCTGGGCGTGCCGTTGCATTCCATCACTACCGCCAACTTTGACTTCATTCAGCATTACCGGCCAATCATGAATGTCGTGAAACGTCCGATTGCCGCATTCAATCGGAAGAAGGGCGAAGGGTCACGAGGATTTGCGATTACCGGTCACCATGAACTTTTACTTCCACTCTTGGCCGGTGCGCTTGTCGCCGGATGGCCCGCTTCGAGAAAGCGCGCAAAGTGATGAATCCGTTTGACGAGACTCCACCGCCGCAGGAGCCGGGCCCCAGTTCGGAGAACTCACGAGCGCCAGAAGAGCTGAGCCCCGCGCCAGACGCGCCGTTGGAACCTACGCCGAACTTCATCCTGGAAGAATCCGCTCCATCCTTGCCTCCCGGGCGCTTGTACCCGGCGGACTTGCAGATTTCGTGGTCGTGGCCGCATCTCATTGTCTTCCTCGTATTCATTCTGATCAGCCTCCTGAGCGTGCAGACCGTTTTCCTGGCTGTCTATGCGCCGCATGAGAAAATGTCGGCCGACCAACTCCAGCAGTACCTGTTGTCCAAGCCGCAGGTGGCCATCGGGAGCACGCTGCTCGTTTACGGACTCATTCTGTTTTTTCTATATGTCAGTCTGGCGCTGCTTCGTGGGATGCCGTTCTGGAGCACATTGGGATGGAGGAAGATTCTCCCGAAAAGCGACGGCCAACCCCGACATCCGCTGGTTTATTTTTTCACCGGTTGCGGCCTGTCACTGCTTGTTTTTGCGCTAACGGCAGTTCTGAAGGCGCCTGAAAATGCGCCCATCGAGGATGTTTTCAAGCATAAGGAAACAGCAATGCTCTTCGTGGCCATGGCGGTGCTCGTGGCTCCACTCGCGGAAGAGACAATTTTTCGGGGCTATCTTTACCCCATGTTAGCCCGCTGGTTCGGAGTTGTGCCGAGTGTCGTGGTGACCGGCGTTCTCTTTGGCTTGATGCATGGGCCGCAACTTGGGGGAGCCAAGAGCTTGATTGCCGTGATGTCTCTTGTAGGCATCGTCTTTACGCTGGTTCGCGCGCGAACGGGCACCGTTTTCGCCAGCTATCTGATGCATCTGGGATATAACTCGCTGATCGGGGTCAGTTTGGTATTGGCCACGCACGGGTTCACGCAGGTGCCCACGAATCATTGAGCTTTCGAATCCTGAATTTCATTCGATACAATAAAGAGAGAGGAATTGCAGAAGAATGTACGTTGCACAGCCCATCGAATGGACAGACGAGGGCGTGGTGATGCTGGACCAGCGCCGGCTGCCCGCTGAGGAAATCAGTTACACCTACACCGACTATCGCGAAGTGGCCAAAGCCATTCGCGAAATGGTGATTCGCGGCGCGCCGGCGATCGGTGTAGCCGCTGCCATGGGAGTCGCTCTCGGAGTGCAGAAGTCTTCCGCTAGTTCCATCGAGACTCTAAAATCTGAGTTCCTGGTGATTTGCGAAACCCTCGCGAAAACGCGCCCGACCGCCGTGGACCTGTTCTGGGCCCTGGAGCGCATGAAGCGATGCTTCCATGAATTGCTGGATTCGCGTGCGGATCTGGTGTCCATTCGAAAGGCCATGATTGAAGAGGCCCGGGAAGTTCATCGTGAAAAACGTGCCACCGATGAAGCCATAGGCCGCTACGGCGCGGAATACATGCCCAAAGATGGGCAGGTCATGACGCAGTGCAACGCGGGCGCGCTTGCAACCGCAGGCATTGGTACGGCGCTCGGAGTGATTCGCGTTGCCTTCGAACAAGGGCGCAAATTGCACGTGCTGGTTCCGGAGACGCGACCCTATCTTCAGGGTGCACGGCTAACGGCCTGGGAACTGCATCGCGGCGGCATTCCGCTTACGCTAATCACCGACAATATGGTGGGCCATTTTTTGAAGACCGGGAAGGTGGGAGCGATTGTCACGGGCGCGGACCGCATCGCCGCGAATGGTGATACGGCCAATAAAATTGGCACCTATCAGATTGCCGTACTGGCCAAAGAAAATAATGTTCCTTTTTATATTGCCGCGCCGATTTCCACATTCGATTTGTCGATCCCGGATGGCGAGCACATTCCGATCGAAGAGCGCACCGCGGAGGAGGTGACTCATCTGCAAGGAGTGCGAATTGCGCCGGCAGGTGTGCCTGCGGCGCACCCAGCCTTCGACGTGACGCCACATCGCTACATCCGCTCGATTTTCACGGAACGCGGTGTGGCCACAGCGCCCTACACCGAATCTCTCCGGAAACTGGCGGCTGCTCCCGCGGTTGGGGCGGCTCGCTAAGCTTCTTATTCGTGCCGCAGCGCTTCCGCGGGATCGAGGTGCGCCGCCCTCCGCGCCGAATGAACCCCGAAAGGCCGCCCCGAAGACCACGCCAATTCCGCCGGGTAGAGAACGGGCGATTGGATTTGTCTTATACAAGGGCAGAACCGCTTTTTCGATTTACGTCCCTTTCAGACCAGATCCTTGCAGGAACACTCCTGTGGGTGTCTGGGCCTTTCGTTTGCACCCTTCCCGCTGTCTTCATCACCCTCAAACTGATCTCACCCCGGGTCGTCCAACCTTTCGCTCTTCTATTCAATGCTCCGGGGTTTGTCGGGAAACAATTTTCCTCGGCTGGTACCCCTTCGCGGCTATAATTCCGCCCATCCTTCGGGGGTCGTACTTTCATGACCAATAGTCCGCAGCAATCCCGCACGGCCATCCTGCAGATGCACATGAGCGAATTTTGGTCGGGGGACCTCGGCCTTACCCTCGTCTCCATCTCTCTTGGGATTCTAATTTTTGTGATTTTCCCTCTGCGTCAGGAAGGCCTTTCCGGGCGGTTTTTCTTCGACCTCCTGATGGTTACGCTGATGATTTCAGGGGCCTTGGTGACAAACCAAAGCCGCATCATTACCGGTATCATGATCGCCATTGTGGTGTTGGGCGCAGCGGCATTGTGGGCTTCGCGTTTCTTTCCCACGGCATTTCTTCAGCGGCTGAGCAGTGTCCTGGCCATCCTCACGTTGCTGCTTTATATCCGCATTGTGTTGCTGGTGATGTTTCGCCACGGACCGGTCACCTGGAGCCGCATCCAGGGCGGCGTGTGTGCGTATCTGCTGCTGGGTATGGCCTGGGCTGCCGCCTTTGGCCTCGTTGAACAACTTCACCCGGGGTCCTTTCACTTCGTTTCCGAGCCAACGAATATTGATCAACTCAGCTCAAAACTTCTCTATTTCAGTTTTGCTACTCTTACCACCGTGGGTTTTGGCGACGTGCTGCCGGTCTACCCTATCGCCCGCTCGCTGGCCATCGCCGAAGCCATCGTTGGACAGCTTTTCCCCGCGATTCTCATTGGTGCGCTCGTCGCCATGGCCATGCAGGCTCGCCCGAAATCCTGAACGATGCTAGAAAGCCATGGTTTGCCCCTAGAATGCCTATTCTTCACCGCCCGTTTTTCGCGATTTGCAGGCTATCCCGTGGCCGCGAGTTTCCGGCGAAGTTTCCTCCCGCTGTTGATCTTGTTGCAGGCAGCGTGTCCGCGTGGAGTTTTCTCTCAGCAGCCACCGGCAATGTCGTCACCGCCAACGCGTCGCTACCCGACCTGAATGACATTGCAACGACGTACTTCTGTGTGCGCCAAGTGGGCAACACGTTTGCGTGACCGCAGCGACCATCCTGCTCGATCAACGCCTGACGCTAGACTCCTCACGGCCTTTGGACGTGGCAAATCGGGCAGACTCGCTCGTTCGTTAAACCTTGAGACAATCGGCAGCGATCATTCGCCGCAACGACGAGCTGGCAGCAATCCTGCGTGAGGAGCGCTGCAGATCTTTCAGGCCGACGTGACTACCCAGAGCTGGCTTCGATCCTACATTGATAGCTGTTTCGGGTGAGCAGCCCTGACTCGGCGGGAACTCTTTCTGCTGGCCATCACGCGGATCAAAAACAAGTTCGGCAGGAACCCTTTTCACCCTCGGTAAAGACGCGCCTGTACAATTCGCAATCAAGCAGTAAGAAGGACCGCGCCAGTCAGGCACTCACCCGAGCTCCCAAGCCGAGTTATTTGTGTACGGGCAGGATTTGAACCTGGTGGTGTTCCAAGAGTTTGCCGGTAGCGTGGTCGACAGCCGCGACGGCCGTCTGATAGTTGGTCTGGGCCTGGGCGAGCGAAAATTCCGCGTTAGCTAGCTGCGTCTGTGCGTCCAGAACGAAGAAAATCGTGCTCCCGCCCAGTTGATATTTGCGTTCTTCCGCTTGAAGATTCTTTCGCGCCAGATCCTCGGAAATTTTCGCCGCTTGCAGCGTGAGTTTTGCCTGTTCCAGCAAATGTACCGCGTTCGTGACGTCCAGCAAGATCGTCTGCGCCGTGCGAGCCTGGCGATATTGGTCGTTGCGCTGGGAAACGACGGCATCCGCCAGATTTGCCTCTGCCGCGTGATTCTTGATCGGGAGCTGCAGGGTCAGGGATGCGCCGTAGGTTGGATATTTGAATCCGAACAGTTGGCTGAGGCTGTCGCCCAATCCACCGGTGGAAAGCAACGTGGGTGGAACCGTTGTCACATCGTAGGAATTGCCGCCCAGACCCGTCGGGGAGTAAAACCCACCCAACTCCAGGTCGGGACGGAGGTTGTTATGGGCCAGGCGAATGTTGAGGGCATCGGCGGCAAGCTGCTGCGTCGAGGCTTCCACCTCCGGCCGGTTCACAAGCGCAAGCGCTAATGCACTGGCAATGTCGATCTCGAAAAGCGCCTCGGGCGGGTCGGGTTTTTCGGTCAGATTCAGATCCAGAGCGTTAATCACGGGATCGCGGTCCGCGGCAATCAACTGACGAAATTGATCTTCCTGCTGCTTCAGATTGTATTCCGCTTGAATCAGATTGACGCGGCGGGCGGCAACTTCGGATTCGGAGCGGTAAATGTCGAGTGGAGGCAAAGCACCGAGACTGAGCGCCTTCTTATCGCGTTCGTAGCTTCGCTGGGCTTCCTCGTACGATTTGTTCTGGACCCGCAAGCTCTCGCGCGCCAGCACGACGTTCCAGTATTGGGCAATGACGGACAGAAGGACGTCGCTAACTTCCCCCTGGAAAGTGGCCTCCGATTGGTGGAGGTTTCGCTGGGCAATATAGATAGGGGCGCGGTTGGAAAAAACGCCGAAGTTTTTCAGAAGCGGTTGCGTGATCTGAAAGGCCCAGGAGGTGCCGAAGAACGGGTTGAGTGTATAGAAATCGCTGTTGGTGGACGACTTGGTATTGAGGAAAGTAGTTTGGAAATTCGTACCCGTAGCGAATGTTTGTGCGTACCCGAATTGCGTGGTCTGCGTCAGTGAGTTCAGGATGGGTGCGCCTTGCAACTGGTTGGAGGTTTGCGTTTTTACGCGCTGGTCGTTGAAGCTGGCGTTCGCTACGGGGTCAAATGGAGCAAACTGCCGGTGAACATTATTAAGGGCGAACTCGACGTTGGATTGATCGATGTGAATATCGATGTTGTTGGCCATCGCCAGACGAATGGCGTCGTCGAGCGTCAAAACGAGTTTGCCGTCGACAACATGATCCTGGAATCCCTGAGGTGCTGGCAGTGGTGGCGCAGGGGCAATTTTCGCGGGGATGCCCAGAAGTCGTTCGCGAAGATTGGAGTCCTGCGCAAGAGAGCGTGCTCCACCTAGGGCAAAGCAAAGCGCGATCAGCACGAGTGCGCGGAAGTATTTCATACCTGACCTCCCCGAGAGGGTAGCGAAACTCTTCGCCGGGATTTCGGCGTTTATTCGTAACGGATCGCTTCAACTGGATCGAGCCGTGCCGCCTTCATCGCCGGATAAATCCCGAAAACGAGCCCAACGGAAATCGACACCAGGAACGCCAACAGGATCGAACCGACCGTAACCACCGTGGACCATCCGGCGAACCAGGCGATCAGTTCAGACATGATGAAGCCCAGAACGATTCCGACCAGCCCGCCCGCGAACGAAATCAAAACTGCTTCGACCACGAATTGCCGCACAATGTCGCGCTGCCTTGCTCCGACGGCACGCCGCACACCAATTTCCCGCGTGCGCTCCAGGATTGCCGCCAGCATGATGTTCATGATGCCGATCCCCCCGACCAGCAGAGAAATCGAGGCAATCGCCACCATCACCGTATTGAACAGCTGTTCCGTCCGTTTCTGTTCGGCAAGAAGTTCGGCGGGCACGACCACGGAAAAATCGCCGGCGTTGCGGTGCGATGAGTTCAGAATGCTCCGCACGATTTCGGCGTTCGTGGCACTTGTATCCGGGGAAGTCAGCCGTAGATAGAGGGCGTCCACCTCGTCCTTCCGGCCACTCTCTGAATCTTCCATACGCAGCCGCACGGAGTTCAGCGGCGCGTAGATGACATTATTCAAATCCTCGTTCTGCACACCCCCGGAGTCGCCCTGGGCGGCGAGTTGCGGCGCCACCACCCCCACGACATGAAACCATTGTTCGTTCAGCTTGACGTATTCTCCGACCGCAGCCGACGTGCCAAATAAACTGTCTTTGGCGGCGGCACCCAGAACGCAGACTGCTGCCGCCGCATCCTCCTCCGCCGAATCGAAGAAGCGGCCTTCTGTCACGTGAAGTCCCGAAATGGGAAGGTACGAGGGTTGCACACCGTAAAGGATCGGCGCTTCCTGTTGAGGTTTTGGCAGGACCTTCGAAGGCTCGAAGCGTTTCCGGGGCGTTCCCTGTTCGATGTCCGCGACATTCTTGCGAATCACGTCGTAGTCCGTCAGAGAGAGCCCCGGCGAAAGGCGACGCACTTTCTGATAAGCGGGCCAGTTCGGCGCTTCTTTGGCGTACACGATGAGATTGCGCACGCCCAGTTGTTCGATGAACGCCATCACTTTCTGCTGCGCCCCGGCGCCGATCGAGAGCATGGCGACAACCGCTGCCACGCCAAAGATCATTCCCAGCATGGTCAGCAGCGATCGCAATTTATGGTCACGCAAATTCTCAAAGCCCAGCAACAGGTCGGGCAACCACTGTTTGAGCGCTGCCTCGCGGCGAAGTTTGTCGGTGGCAGAGGCGGAGTTCATGGGTATTGATCAGCGGCCAGCGGTCAGCACAGGTCCGCTGCCAGTCGAATCTCTTTTCTGATTGCCTCTCTTTTCCGGGTTCACCAGTGCCACCTGGTTTCCGACCGAGAGACCTTCCACAACGGCACGGCCTTCTGTGAACGCGCGGACCTTCACTTCCTGACGTTCGAAGGACCCCCCTTGCTTCAGATACACGATGCTCTTTCCACCCTCGTCAAAGATCGCTTCACGCGGGACGGAGAGAACTCCGTTCATTTGACTCCCCAGGATGGTGACTCGCGCAGCGTAACCAGGCCTCAAGCGCAGATCCGGATGTGCCAAACGAAGAGCCACTTCAAACGTGCGTTGTGGATTGTCATCCCAGAATTCATGCGCCGATGCGCCCGCAATATTCTTCACCGTGGCGGGAAAATACTCGCTGGGCAGAGCGCTGACGCGCACTTCTGCCGGTAGGTCCGCGCTCAGCAGGGAACGATCCGTTTCCTTTGCTTGCACCGAAACTTCCAGTTGCGACATGTCGATGGCTTCCGCGATGGGGCTGCCAGGTCGGGCTTGATCGCCAACCTGATAGTCGGGCAGGGTCATGCCGCCAAAGAAGATGCCACCCATAGAATCGCGATTGCCTTGGACCACGATGAGCCCCTCGATGGTGGAACGCACCGTCATCTTCTGGATATTTTCTTGCGCTTGTTCCATCGCCAGCCGCGCTTTATTCTTTTTTTCCTCGCTCAGCGCGATGGACGCCTCATTCGCGGCAGCATGGGATTTGATGTCCTGCTCCAGCTGTGCCAGGGCACGCTTGGCCTCGTCGAGTGCCAGCAGGTTTTTCTTTGCATCAATTTCACTGACCAATTCGTTCTTGCTCACATCGAGTTCGGCGCGGCGCACGGCAAACTTGTCTTTCAGCAGCGCCAATTGGTCTTGCGATACTTGCACGGCGGCGTCGGCGCGCGCCTTGTTGATCTCCTCCTCCGCTTGTGCCAGGTCGCTGCGATTCTGTGCCAAGTTATATTCCTGTTCGCTAGGATCGAATCGCAGGACAACATCCCCGGCATGTACGTGGGTGCCGGTGCGCGCGAGCTCGACGATTTGCAGCGTGCCGCCACCAACCGGAGGAGCACTCAGGACGCGCGTATCCGTGCTCTTGATTTGCCCCGTGGTGACCACCTTCACTTGCAGGTCACCTTTTTGCACGGCGGCGGTGGGAACATCGGCTTCCGCGACAGAGGAAGGCCTGCGGCAAGAGGAGAGCGTGCCCCCCAGGAAGGACAAAAGTAAAACCGCTGCGATGGTGTGAGTGCGGCTCATAGGTCAATCGGTAACCGGCGGCTCGCGCAACGCAACGCGATCGCCAGGCGCAATCCCTCTCGCGATCATGGCTTCTTCTGCGTTACGGCGCGCAACCTCAATGGGTGTTTCTACAAAACGCGGCCCGCGCAAAACGTAGGCAACGCTCCGCCCAGACTTCCGGAAAACCGCGCCTACGGGAACGACAATCGCGTCGGCGACACGATCCACCGCGACCCTTGCCGTGGCGCTCATGCCCGGGGCGAGTCGAGTGTCGGAGTCCGTCAGTGCCACCCCCAACGAAAAATTTCGAGGGAAGGGCCAGCCCGCATTGAAATCCATGGAAGCTGTCGGACTGATCTCATCAATCTTTCCCTCCAGGCTCCGATCGGGGATCGCCTCCAGATGGATCGATACCGCCTGGCCAATTCGCATTCGCCCGCGGTCCGCCTCCTCCACGCGCGCCGTGGCCCGAAGCGTGGAAATGTCGGGGAGCTCGGCTAGGCCCGCGCCGGGCCACACGCGGTCGCCCGGCTTGAAGGGAACTGTGCCTGTCGGATCCCAGTGAGTCAGAATCGTGAAAGATCCATCTAGGGGTGCGCGCAGCGTCAGTGACTCGATTCCGACTTCGTCCTGTTTCACCTGGTACGACGCGCGATCGCGAAGTTTCACTTTGCTCGCCAAGTCGGACTTGGCCGAAGAACGGTCCGCATCGAGCCTGGTTTCGTTTTCCTTCACCTTTTGCTCGGAATCGTCCACCTTCAAGAGCGCTTTTTTCCCGTCGATGTCGGAGAGGATTTCCTGTTTGCTCGCGTCCATCCGCGCGCTTTGCAGATCGAATCGCGAAGACATCACATCGGTGAGGTCCTGCTCCTCCTTGAGTTTCGCGGCGGCCACCGATTGTTCAATCGCGGCCTCAGTCGATTTCAGGGCGGAGCGGTCCTGCGCGAGCTTTTGCTGCAAAGTAGAAGTGTCGAATTCGACGAGCGTGTCTCCCTTTTTTACCTTTGTGCCCGTGGCCGCTATTTTCAGGATGAGCAGATCGCCCGCACCCGCAGGTGCAGTGATCGTGACGGAATGAAGTGCCTTGATTTCTCCGTGCACTTCCACGTAATCCACGAATTCCTTGCGAACCGCAGGTGTGGTAGGGAGGCTCGGAGCGGAACGCACCTTGTGCACAAGGAAGAAGCCCACGGAAAGTAACAACAGGGACGCCCCCAAAACACTCGTCTTCCACCTCGCGCGCAATGCACGAACCAACGCCGTCATTTGGACACCTTCGAAAATTCGCTGGAAACGTTCCGCCGCACCACATCACCTTCCGCCAGCCCCGAATCCACGGCCACTTCGTCATCCCCCCACAGAGAGATCCGAACCGCTTGTTTAGCGAACCCGTCGCCACTCCGGCGATAGATGTAGGTCTTGTCTGATTCCGAAACAATGGCGTCACGTGGGACTACCAGTGATTTTTCCCGCCCGCCGAGACCGAAATCGATGGCAGCCGAAAGATCCGGCAACAGTCGCGGATCTTCCCCCTGAATCTGGAAGCGCGCGGAGAAGGTGCGAATGGTATCCGAGAACTGGCCGCCGTGACCGAGCGGGGAGAGTTCCTCGAGGACACCGGGAAGCACCAGTCCAGGGTAGGCATCCAGTCGAATCTGGGCCGGTTGGCCAATCGACAGCCGCGCAAGGTCCACCTGGTTCACATCCGTGCGGACTTCCATTTTCGACGGGTCGACCACTTGAAGAAGGGGAACGCCCGGGCGGACCGAATCACCAAGCTGCACGGTGCGCATTCGACCGCTCAGCCAGACGCTGTTGAATACAGCGATGCCTTCCATGGGAGAACGGAGCGTCATGCGCGAAGAGTTGGTCTGCGCGTAGCGCATGGCCTCTTGGGCGCGGTCGCGCTGCAGTTCCAGGATGTGGATGGCCGCTGTCGCGGATGTGCGCTTGTGCTCGTATGTCTCGCGGAGCTGCTTCAGCGCGGCTTGCGCTTCCTCGAGGGCTTCTTGGTTCTTTTCCGCGTCAATCCGGGACACGATTTCATTTTTCTGCACTTCCAGCCGAGCACGGCTCAGGTCGTCTTCGGCTTGTTTCAGGGCGGTATCGTCCTTCGCACGCGCGATTTCTTCTTCTGACTTCTTCTGTGCGACCTGGCCGGCAAGAGAGACAAAGGTGTTCTGTTTGTCCAGAAAGTCCTTCATCTGCGCCTGAGGATCGAATTCCACCAGTAGGTCGTCCTTTTTTACGTGCGCCCCGGAGGCAATCAGCTTGGTGATGACCAGCGCGTTGATCTGCGCCCCTTCGAGAATTGGCGTCAGCGCGACAAACGAGCGCGCGGCTTGCGTCGTTCCATTCAACCGGAGAGAGGGAGCGAAATCTTTGCGCACCACACGAAAGGTCGTATCCGTTTGTACGGCGGAAGGAGACGCCGCACGCGTCCGCAACCGCGGAACGAACACCAATAGGAGAAGAAAAAGCAAACCGGCGGGGAGTAGCCAAATCAGCCAGCGGAATCGCTTCGGAGTAGGTTCCGTGATGGATTCCATCTCAATTGACTCGATGCAGGGCCTTTCGGCCCAGTTGCTTCCAACAGCGAACAGTATGTTCGCTAGTATAGCGTGACGTTGGGTGCGCTAGTTTGGAACTGATATCTCTTAGCAATAGACGGAGGCGGAGCGAAAAAGTGCCTCGCTTTGTTCCTAAAAAGGCTCCCAGGCGTTTGAATGGCACCCGGGTGAAACGGCGTTCACTCCACAATCGACCACGTGTCGTCAGCATCGAACGAGGTGATTGCCTTGGCGCTCTCGACGGTCTCCGGGCCCAAGTCCTTTTGATAAATTCGGCCGTCCTTGCCGATCAGGAAGGTCATCACTCCGCTCTTCCGATACTCCGCCGGATAAGCCAGGAACGCGAATCCCCGCGTCATAATGCCGTTCACCACGTAGCTGTGCGCTCCGCCATCCGCGTGCGCTCCCTGTTCCTTCAAGATTCGGTAAAAATATCCGTGAAACGCCTCTGGCGATTCCTTCGTGCCTTTCTGGTAGCCTTCCGCGCTGGCTCGCGCTGCCAATGGCCCTAGAGGGCTTTCCGCTTCGCCTTCGCCTACTTTCCAGTACAGGCCGTCGTGTTTGCCTTCGCTGCTTGTGAATCTCTGAGCGTACTGTTTCACCTTGCCGCCATCGTGCGCCGTGCCGAAATACTCCGTTTGGGCATCTGCCATTTCATTCAGGATGTCGATCACCGTCAGCTCGTTATCGCCGATCTGCCTTGCCAGAATCTCTTTCTTCGCACCTTCCGCACTGAAAGACCACTGCCCATCCGTGCTCTTCACCAAGGGAAACGGGAACGGGTAATTCTCCACTCCCACGTTCAGGACCAATGCATCGCCTTCCAGTTTTCCCCAGCGGTGCATGGTTTCGTAGTCATTGGCGAAGGCAACAAGCGCGGCCTTATCTTCCGAGGGGTCCTCCGTCAGCAAATACTCTCTGCCTTCCGGCCCGAAAATCGCCAGAACCGCGTTGGAATCCTCCGCCTTGGCCGCGGAATAGACCGCTTGTCCCGCCGACTCAGGAGAGGAAAACTTTTTTGGCTCCGTGGCTTCCTGTTGCCGAGTCTGCTTGCACCCGCAAGAAAACGCCACAACCATGGCGAGCACAAAAATTGAGCCACGCGACCATAGCTTCCATTTTCTCGCACGTTCTGCTTCCTTCATCTCGACTCCTTCGTCCACGGCCGGCTGCAGTGTCATCCGATCTCTTTACTCGCGCTGGTTATCGCTGGGCCTTTCCGCCGCTCGGCGCCTTCGGCGGCGGGCTCATGCTGCGATTTCCCCGCGCGCTCTCCGACCTACCTCCCGCTGTGCCCGAAAACGCGTTCGGCTTCGGCGCGGGCTTGGCGGCGGGCGTTGTCGCTGGATAACCCCGAAGCTCGCGCGTGTTCGGCGGTGTAGCCGGCCGAACCGGACTTGCCGATCGTGTGGTGGGTTTCGGCTGCACGCTTGGCGGAACGGGTTGAACGGATGGGCCGCCAGGTTTGATGGGCTGCGTTGGTGGTCCACCTGGTTTTGCCGGTAAGGTCGAGGGTCCTCCCGGTTTAACCGGTTGAATGGACGGCCCGCCGGGTTTCCCTGGCAACGGCGTCGGATTCACAGGGGGCTTGCCACCGGTCGGCGGACGATAGGGCGGCCTGCCGCCCGGAGGATAGGGAGGACGCCAACCCGGAGGTGGCGGTCTCGGGGGACGCGGAGGTGGGTAATACGGTGGCCGGTACCCCGGACGAAATCCGGGATAGTAGCCGCCCCACCAGTAAGGATTTCCGTAATAAGGCGAGCTGCCGCAATAAACCACACGGCCATTCCAATTCATCCGCCATCCGTAATAACCCCAGCCGCAGCTCGAACTATTGATCATCGCGCCCACCGCGATGCCTACGCCAAAGGAAAGAACTGCCACGGCGGCAACATCACCCGAGCTGTATCCCGGCGTCGTTACCGGCGCCCCATAAACCACCGTCGGGTTGTACGTCGGCACGTAAACAATCTGAGGATTTGCCGGTTGAATGACGATGACCTGCGGGCTCTCTTGCGTGACCTTGATCTGTTCACCGGATTTCAGGTTTCCCGCTGCGTACGCTTTCGCGCGCATCCGCTGGATCGCGGCCATCACGTCGGCTTGCTGATTGGCGGACACATCGCCCAACGCGGACGTCCACCCGAGATTCTTCGACAACTTGTCCAACACGCTCGGGAATTGCAGCAGCGCCATCACTGCGGGATCCCAATCCTGGTCCGAGGCAGCCTGGATTAGCGCGTCGCCACTCAGGTTGTAGTTCGATTTAACGAAGGTGTCTGCTGCTTCCACCTGGTCGGGATAGGTCGCCGCCCCGAGAATTTGCGCGACCAACGCATCCGGGTAAAGCGCGATCGGTGCTAGCAGCGCGTCCAAATCGCTATCGGGCACAGGTGCATACACCTCTTGCGCCACGCGCGCCGGCTCTGTCGCGGGAAAACCTACGGTGCTCGGAGGCATCGTGGCCCACAAAAGCACAACGCTTGTGAGGACAGCCAGCGACTGTTTCAGGCAGTTCATAGTGGTCTGTATTCTACCTAGTCACTCGGTGAGATGCTTTCTTGATGGGGGCGGGGGTTCAACGGAGCAAACAATACCATTTCAAAAGAAAAAGTAAAGATGCGTTTCCGCGCTCGCACGCGCGCCGCGCGTACTCTTCCAGTTCAAAATCAGTTTCCGTGCTTCGCCTTCGCTTCGCCCGCCGCGGTTTGTAGATGCACACGCGCGCCGATCACCAGGTCGGGGATCACAAATTCCGTGAACCCGTCGACTTGCGATAGCTTCAGCGTTTCACAACAGCCCCGTTCCGGGTTCTCGTACTTCGCCGAACGGAACGTCCCTTTCACCTGAACCTGGACCTGCGAGGGGTCCTGGTCATAATTGATGAGTTCCACGATGGTCTCGCCTGGCTTCTGTCCGGGATACTCTGCCACCAGGGTTGTCAGCGAATTCCACAAACTCACCGGCGTGTGCTGTTTCACCATCAATCGGCGGATATCCTGCGCAAACGTTTCCGGGTCCGTGAGCGCTTCTCCCAGCTCAATGACGCGGCCTTTCCCGACTGTGTACGACACGGAATGCCCGTTCGTTGTTGCCGCGGCCGGCACATCCCAGGGATAGGTCCCGGGCAAATTCACCAGCACGCCCACACCTCCGCGCTCCGCGAAGGCGCGAAAGGACTCCGTCAGATCCTTACTCAAGGCGGCGAATGCAATCACAACGTCAAATCCCTCGAGGTCCCGGGCTTTCACGTCCGCCGAATGCAGTACGCGATAGGGAATGTTGTGTCGGGCCATCAGGTTGAGCGCTTCATACGACAATTCGTAGTCGTTGGTCAGCACTCCCACGGACACAGCCGCTTCCCCTTCGCCGTGCCTCCCTCGTTCGTAGAATTTGAGGGTCTGTTTCACCTGCTCCCAGTTCGCCAGCGCGGCTTTCTCGCCGCTCGCTAATCCCTTCTGCTGCCGTTCGTGCAATTCCAGAATCAAGTCCGCGTGAAATGCTCCCGCTTCTGCGACCGCCAAGGAGTAATCCGCCGGTCTGGGCCCGCGTTCTTTCACCAGTGGATCGCTCAGGTCCCATGAGAAGGTGTAGAGCGGCGCTTGGGCTAGTTCAAATGCCCGTTCGTGCCGCACCATCGCCAGATTCGCATTGAGCCAGGGTTGCGAGGTCGGGCTGGACACCTGCAAGATTCCGTCCTTCTTGAAAACCAGCCAGCCGCGCATCTCCGGCTGTTTTCCGTTTGCGTTTAGGACCAGAAACTTCAGCTTCGGATGGGTCGAGCACATTTTGCGTGCACTCTCTTCCAGGTGCATTTCCTCGGCCGCGCTGCCCGTCAGAATAATTCCCGCTGCGCCTAATTCAACTGCGGCCTCGGCTGCGCCCGGAGCCAGTCCGAGCGTGGCCTCGAGATACACCTGGTATCCCTGTTTTTTCGCCGCCTCCACAAGGCCCTTCGCTTGGTCACCCCAGGAAATCACCAGTTGGCTCACTCCCAGAATGTTTGCCGGCGGCACGCTGCTTTGTGTCCATCGCACGTACACCTCGCCGCTCACCGTGGGCGCCAGAACTGCGCCAAGCAACAACAGAAAAATAACTCCGCGTAGCGTCCTCATCAGTTTTCCCTTGGACTCCCCGACAAATACTTGTGTCCCGCGACGTCCGCTTTGGCCTGCTCTTTTTGCTTGTTGCCCCCCAGGCGAATCTCCGGCCCGGTCGTCACCGTTTCTGTTTTCCCGTCTTCGGAAACCCAAATGGCTGCTGCATCCGCGATGGCCTTCACGATGGGCTTTCCCTTTTCCGGACCCACCAGAAGGAGCGTCGTCGATAGCGCATCTGAAGCAGTTCCCGTCTTCACCACGATGCTCAGGGCGTATTTCGTCTCCAGCGGTTTGCCATTGGCCGGGTCGATGATGTGCCCTGCGGTCGCGTTCCCCAGCAGGCTCGCCGGCGTTTGTTCGGATGTGGACACGCTGTTTTCGCTCAGCAACACTGTGGGGTCAACGCGGTTCGAAGGATCTCGTAGGTGCACTTCCCACGCGCTCTGTCCCGGCGGCGCGCCCATCCCATAAATGCTGCTCTGGCCCGCATCCACCAGCGCGTTCTTAATTCCGTTTGCGCGCAGAATCTCCACCGCGCGATCCACCGCGTAGCCTTTTCCAATCGACCCCACGTCGATGCGCATGCAGGGCGAACGAAATTCCACCATGTCGGGGGGAGTCAGTTCGATCTTCTCGTACCCCACACAGGCGCGCAGCTCTTGCTGTTGCGCCTCTGTCGGCACGCGGTCGCCTCGCAGCGCGGCTTTCCACAAATCCACCAGCGGCGCCACGGTGATGTCGAATTTTCCGCCGGACACTTTCGAATATTTCACGGACTCTTCCATCACCCGGTACAGATCCGGCGGCACTTTGACAGCGTGAAAATGCCCATTGCGGTTCAATTGGCTCAGTGCGCTTTCCGGCTTGTAATTGCTCAAGAGATTGTCGAGCGCCACGATCCCCGCGAATGCCTTGTCGATGGCCTGCGATGCCCGCTCGGGCGATTCATCGTAGGCGGCGATCTCGTACACTGTTCCCATGCTGTATTTTGTTTTGTGAACCAGCGACGTTTTGGATTCAGGAGCGCTCGCAAATGAAAGCGGAAGGCATACCGCCAGCCCCGCCGCCGCAAGCGTTTTATTCCAGCGCATACACGTCACCGCTGTTGCTCGCCAGATACATCGTTTGCCCGGCAATCACCGGAGCTCCCTGCACCGCTTCTCCGAGCCCTGCGCGCCACAACACCTTTCCTGTCGCGGCGTCCAGCGCCAGCAATCCCCACGACTGTAGATAAACGACGGAATCCCCAAACACCGCCGGGGCCGTGATCACTTCGCCCGCAAGCACCTTCCAGCGCAACTTTCCGGTTGCCGTTTCGAGCGCGTACAGATAGCCGTCTTTGCTGCCGATAACCGTAACCTCACCGTTCACCGCCGGCGACGAGGAGACCCCCATTCCGGTCTCGTATTTCCAGAGAACCTTTCCGTTGCCCGCGTCCAGCGCGTACACAAAAAAGTCCTGCGAACCGATTAGCAGCGTGCCTCCGACCAGAGCCGCTGAGGAATCGATTCCATTGCCCGTTAGCGTGCTCCAGAAAACCTTTCCTGTCTGTGCCTCCAGGCAATGCACATTTCCATCGCCGCATCCCACGTAAAGTTTGTTTTCAGTGGCATACGCTGTTGAATGTACTCGACCGCCCATCTGCACTTTCCAGCGCAATTTTCCCGTTCGCGCGTCGACCGCATACATGTGGCCGTCGCCGCTTCCGAAAAACACCGTTCCCTGCCTGACCACCGGCGACGCCCAAACTTCTCCGTCGCTCTTCGCTTCCCACATCTTTGCGCCAGACTCCCCATTCACCGCATACACTTTGGTGTCATCGCAACCGAACAGCACCATTTCCCCACTCACCGCGGGTGTGGAATGAATCGGTCCCCCGGCCTTGAATTTCCACTTCACTTGTCCGTCATCGGTCCGGATCGCGTGCAGAAACCCGCTTGTCGAGGTTACGTAGAGTGTTCCTTCGCGAAGCACCGGCGCGGTGCGAATGGAACTTCCCACCCGCGTCTGCCACCGCGCCTTTCCGGGGGACGGCAGCAAGGGCGCGCCTTGTCCTCCCGTCCGGGCATTGTCCTTCAGCAAAGTGATCCAGTCGTTTTCAGGAACTAGCGGGCCTTCTGCTACAGGAGATTTGTCTGTCATGGTCGTCAACTGAGTTGCAGCTTTCGGTAATCGATCTGTTTCACGTCAGAAACGCCGAGACCCAGTTTTCCGGCAGCCGCAATGTGGCCCGGCTGGCGGTAAAACAGGTTCTTACTTGCGTCTTCATAGAATGCGCGGCTATTGGCGGTGATGCTCTTCGGATCGCGAGCCCACACGGAGGGAGCGCCTTTCGCTTGCCGCTTCTTCTCAATGGCTTCCAGTTCAATCGTGTCCATGGCCACGGGGTCCGTGCTTACCAGCAGCACTCCCGCCGGATAGATGAAATTGGGATTCTGGGTCAGTGGGCCGCCGTGCCACACCATGCGCATTCCGTCCATGATGTTCAGCACCACCTTCGAGCGCAGCGGCTCCACGGTGCACATCACGCCAATCAACGGGTTGGTGAACGAGTAGGGCGCCTGGTGCGATCGCGCCACATTATTAAATGTCCCGTAGGCCACATTCTTCAGACAACCGGTTACTCCGCTGGCCGAATGATCCTTCAATGTGGGCACATTGATGATTTTGTCCAATCGGTTGGCTACCACGCTGGCCATGTACGAGCGCGTCTCCCACTCCCCAAAGAAATCCATCTGGCAATACACATTGGCGTCGTACCCGGTTGCGTCCAGCAATCCATCCTGTATTCCCAGGATTTCAATTCCCGGCGGCAGCAGTATTTGGTAGCTGCCAAGATCCATCTCGTATCCGAACCGGTCATACACCACAATGTTTCGGGCCGGCACTCCTATCGCGCGCAGCCCGCTGATAATCTCCCGGACCAACTCCGGTGAAGAGCAGCACGCCGGGGCCCCGGACGGATTGATCTTTATGCCCACTACATCTTTCGGATCGATGAACTTTGCGAACCCGGCCGGCGTGGAGTTCTCCCCGGTCAACTCTTTCAATCCGCGTTCCAGCATTTCATGAACGATCGGTTGCGACACCCGGTTATCCACGATCGATCGCGCGTCGGCTACTTCCACCACTCGGCCCGGGAACAGTCCGGGCATCCCCAAGGGAGACTTTTTGCCGAGCGGTGCTTCCCGAACGTCAATGGGCGGGGCCTGCGGTTGCCTAACATCATCGGTCGCCACGGCCGGCACGCCGCCGAGCAATAGTCCTGCGCTTCCGACACACGTCCTTTTTACGAATGTCCTTCGATCCATGCCCATGGTGGCTCCGAACTTTTTTCATTACAGAAACCGCGCGGTCACGCCGTCTCTGAACCCCAGCTTACTCTCAAATTCATTTTTCCACGAGAGGGTGATCTTCCACTGCCGGACAGCGGCACTTTACTTGATTCGTTTTAATGCTGGATGATTCTCTGTTCTGGAAGTAATCTCTTACTGCATGCTGACAAACCGCAAGGTCGTGATTCCGAACGGAGTCTGCGGAGTGAGGTGCTTTTCTTCATCGCCCGTTTTCTTAAAGCGACGAATCCCTCCTCGATTTCTCCGCGGCGTGTAAAATCGGACTCGCTTTCGGTCGTGCAGAAATCGCCCTGTTTTCTCTCCGCGTCGGACATTCTCCGGTGCAGGCGAAAATGGAAAGGACCCGGTATGAAACTCTCCGCAAGAATCGTTTATCACTTCGGCGCTGCCCTCGCTCTGCTGGCCATGCTCCCCTGCGCTCAAGCGCAAGCCCCGCGCTACGATCTTCTTCTCAAAGGCGGCCATGTCCTTGATCCGGCGAATCACATCGATGCGCTGATGGACGTGGCCGTCTCCGGCGGCAAGATCGCCGCCGTCGAGAAGGAAATTCCCGTCGCGTCGGCCGGGAAAGTCGTCGACGTCTCCGGCCTGTACGTCACTCCGGGCCTCATCGACATTCACTATCACATCGGGCTTGGCGGTGCACCGCTCAACTGGTTTGACCCCGAGGCGCGCTCCCATGAAGATCCCCTGGGCATTCCCGCTGATCTTGCACTTCAATCCGGCGTAACTACCATCGTCGATGCCGGAACCGCGGGCGCGGAAACCTTCCTGCAGGAAAAAGAAGGCGTCATCGATCACGCCAAGGTGCGCGTCCTGGCCTTCCTCAACATTGTTGCCAATGGCATGAGCGGGGGGCTGGAGCAGAGCGTTTACGAAATGGACGTCAAGCGTTGCACGGAGACCATCAAGAAGTATCCCGACATCATCGTCGGCGTGAAAACCGCTCACTATTGGACCGGGCAGCCTTGGGACGGCGAGCATACCCCGTGGGCCGCTGTGGATCGCGCTATCGCCTGTGCCCAGGCCACCGATCGCCCGGTCATGTTCGATTTCTGGCCGCGGCCGGACCGCACTTACGCCGATCTGATTCTAGAGAAGGCCCGGCCGGGTGACATTCACACCCACGTCTTCGCACAGCAATTTCCGATCATCCTGCCCGATGGCAGGCTCAATCCCATCCTGCTCGAAGCGCGCAAGCGTGGCGTTATTTTTGATGTTGGCCACGGCGGAGGAAGTTTCTGGTTCCGCAATGCCGTTCCCGCGGTGAAGCAGGGCTTCCTTCCCGATTCCCTATCCACGGACTTGCACACCGGCAATTTCACCATTCTCAGTTTTGATGAGGTTATTTCCAAATTTCTCTCCATGGGTGTGCCGCTCGATGAAATTATCAAGCGCTCCACCGTCAATCCCGCCAACGAGATTCACCACCCCGAGCTAGGGACTCTTTCCGTGGGCAAGGAAGCCGATATCGCCGTTCTTCAGGAGCTTCACGGAAAATTCAGCTTCATCGATTGCGGGTACGCCCGCATGAATGGTGATGTCCGCATCACCGCGCGCATGACTGTACGCGCCGGGCGCATCGTCTTCGATCCCTCCGGCCTCAGCATGGTCGAGTGGGAAAAGGCTCGTAAGCAGTATTTCACCGCGCCCACTCTCGGCGCCGATACGCCTTCGACGGCGGACGATTTCCCGCGCCATTGACGACGTCATGATTTTGCAGGGACCGCCCTCCGAGAGGGTTCGCTCACGTTCTTTTAAGGAGACTCGCATGTCTGAAAAAATCACTCGTCGAAAAATGTTGCGCAAAGGGGCCCACGCTGCGATCGCCGGCGCCGTTGGAGCTTGCGCTGCAACTGCTCTCCGGGCTGCGGGATTCGCTTCCGATCCGGCAACCGCCAAGGGTGTCGACTATTATCAGAAGCTTGGCGTCGCTCCCTTCATCAACGCCGCGGGCACCTACACGGTTCTTTCTGCATCCACCATGCCCGACGAAGTCCAGGCCGCCATCGCCTTGGCCTCTCAGCACCCCGTCAATCTCCTCGAACTTCAGGACGCTGCCGGCGACTATCTCGCCAAACGTTTGAAATGCGGAGGCGCGCTTGTCACTTCCGGTGCCGCCGGAGCGCTCACGGTTGGCACCGCCGCTTGCATCACCCTCGGCAACAAACCCGCCATCGTCAGCATTCCCACGGATATGGCCGGTCTGAAAAACGAGGTGATCGTCCAGAAAGCCCATCGCTACGACTACGACCACGCTCTGCGCAATTGCGGGGTTGGCTACGTCGAGGTCGAAACCATGGACGAGTACGAGAAAGCGTTCAACGACAAAACAGTGATGACGCACTTCTTCAACGCCGCCGAGGGTGGCAAAATTTCACGCGAAGACTGGATCCGGGTTGCTCACAAACACAGCGTGCCCTGCTTCAACGACGCCGCTGCCGATGTTCCCCCCATCTCCAATCTCTGGAATTACACCCAAATGGGTTTCGATCTGGTCACCTTCTCCGGCGGCAAAGGCTTACGTGGTCCGCAATGTACGGGACTGCTCCTCGGCCGCAAGGATCTGATCGAAGCGGCCAAGCAAAACAATTCCCCCTACTCCAACACCGTCGGACGGGGTATGAAAGTCGCCAAGGAGGAAATCGTCGGCCTCGTTGCCGCCGTCGATTGGTTCCTCAGCCAGACGGACGAATCGCTCGAAGCCGAATTCCAGAAGCGTGCCGACCTGATCGCCGCTCGCGTGAAAGCCCTACCGACGGTCGAAACAAAGACTTTCTTGCCCGCTGTCGCCAATCACGTCCCTCATCTCCTCATCACCTACGACCAGAACCGCATCAAAATTTCCGCGGCCGAAGTCGTGGAGAAAATGCGCCGCGGCACTCCCCGCATCGAATTGAATCCTGGCACGGGCGGCGCGCCCGCCAGCGCCGGCTTGCCAGGTGGCAGCAACACCATCATCGTTGGCGTCTGGATGTTGCAGCCCGGCGAGGATTCCATCGTGGCCAATCGGCTCTATGAAGTTTTCTCAGCCGCCCGACAAAAGTAATCTCTTGGTATTCTTGTTCGTGACCGGACTGCATGACTAAGCTGGCGTTTTCTTTCTCTGACCGCGTCTTCGTCCTCACCGGTGCGGGAATCAGCGCCGAAAGTGGCATCCCCACTTTCCGCGACGCCGGGGGGCTGTGGCGCAACTATCGTTTCGAGGATGTGGCCTCGCCTCTTGCATGGCGCCGCGATCCACGTCTCGTTTGGGATTTTTACTCCATGCGCCGTCAGGTTGCTTCCGCGGCCAAACCGAATCCTGGGCACTTCGCTCTGGCCGCCCTGGAAAACGCCCTCGCCGATCGGTTCTTCCTTTGTACCCAAAATGTCGACAATCTCCACGAGCAAGCCGGTTCTCACCGCGTCCTGCACATGCACGGAGAACTTTTCAAAAGCCGTTGTGATTCCTGCACCGCTGCGCCGTTCGAGGACACTTCGCTGCACGAATCGCCCGCCGATCTGCCCAGGTGCTCCTGCGGCGGCAAAATCCGGCCACACATTTGCTGGTTCGGCGAAACCCCGTTTGCGCTGGACCGCATTTTCGCGGCTCTGGACGACTGTACTGTCTTTCTGGCCATCGGCACCTCCGGCACCGTCGCGCCCGCGGCGAGTTTTGCCGCTCACGCCAAACGCCGCGCAAAAACAATCTACATCGGTCCAGAGCCTCCCTCCAATCGCGACCTATTCGGTGAATCATTCCTCGGTAAAGCCGGTGAACTTCTCCCCACTCTCTTTGCGGTCTGATGAAATTAGTTTTCTTCCTCGCGGACCAGGTACTTTTTCCAAAACAAAACCTGCGTACCCCTGCCAGCCGTTCTCTCAAAGGAAATTCCGCCCAGAGCAACAGCGATGTCACGGCCTTCACCCAAAGTATCGACAAGCCCGTTCCGGAAGCCCACAAACTCATCCACTCGTTCGACGCACGGGACTCACCTGAATTCCTTCGCTTGAATCGACCGGTTCTCCTATTTTATTCTGCCCGGGAGAGCAACAAGGAGTTTCGCTCCATGGACCCGCAATCCCCTGCGCCAAAATCTATCTTCAAGAATCCTTATCTCTATTCCGCGTTTGTCTTTGCCGGCGTGCTCATCTATATCGGTATCCTTTTGGTTTCGCGCTATGAATCCAACCGCGAATTCGAACGCCGTAATGCGGAAAAGGCGGAGGAAAAGCGCCGTGCGGATGATCTCGCCGCAGTCGAGCAACTCGGCGGCTCGGAGCTGGCCATCCGTTCCCTCTACGTTTCTCCTGCGGTCATCCGTCACGGAGAGACCGCGCAGCTTTGCTACGACGTGGCCAACGCCAAGAGCGTCACGCTCGATCCTCCTGCCGGCGAGGTCTGGCCTTCGCACAATCGCTGCCTCGCTCTTTCTGCCAAGAAAACCACCACCTACACGCTTACGATCACCGACCCGTCGGGCAAATCGATCTCCGAAACCGTCGACCTGCAGGTTCACTAGCCCTTCTACACTTCTATAAGTCTATGAAAATAGGTGTGTTATTAAATTATCGTGAAACAGCCACTCCTTCCCCTTGTCCACCCATTTCTCTGCCCCGTATAATGTCGGCTAGCGGAGTTCGGCCTTGCCGAACTCCGCATCATTTTTCTCTATACCCGTGGCAAGCGAATGACTGATCCTCTGGCAAAAATTAAGAAGAAACTGCAGCAGGAAATCGATTCTCTCGAGCACGAGCTCAACGTCGAGCTCCCCAAAGAGATCGCCGTGGCGCGCGCTCACGGCGATCTGTCGGAAAACGCGGAGTACAAATACGCCAAAGAGCGCCAGGGTTACGTCAACGCCAAAATCGGTCAGCTCAAGAAACGCATGGGCGATCTCGGCATGCTCAATCTCACGAACATCCCCCGGGACCGCTCCGGCTACGGTTCGCGCATTGTTGTACTTGACCTGCAACGCAAGATTGAGGTCGAATACAAATTGGTCAGCAGCGAGGAAGCCGATGTCGAAAAGGGTCTCATCTCCACTACTTCTCCCATCGGCCGCGCGCTTCTGAATCGCCAGGTTGGCGATGAAGTGCAGGTTGCCACGCCTGCGGGCAAAAAGGAATTCGAAATCGTCCGTCTCGTGACGATCCACGAAGAAGCGTAAGTCTTCCCGCCCAGCCGCGGTGAGGTCATATGTTTACTTGGGGCGCCGGTCCAGCACTAGGTCTTCTCACTTTTCTCGGCTACGCCGTCTTTGTTCTCGGCGCCTTTTTTCTTTGGCGCAATCGCGCGGAGTTCACCTTCTGGGTGGACGACGAATTAACTACCCTGCGCCGCAATTTCTCCCGCTATGTCCCCGCAGGCCCTTTCTATGAGCGCCGTGGCGAATCCCGTCTCCGCGTCATCCCCGTCAGCTTTTTTCATTCCGTCACGCAGCTCCCACGCCGCCGCTTTTCCTGGGGCGCCTTCCTCCTCTTCCTCGGCTTGTTCCTCTTCGTCCTGGACTTCTTCGTCTAACCGATTGGCCACAACCATGCTGTCTCTCTCGATGGTGTTGCGAGAGTGAGAAATCCCCCTTCTGCTTTTCGTGGCCCGCTGCTAACGAATCTCCGTTCTCTGCTATCCTGCTAAAAATGCGACCTTCTCTCATTGTTCACGGCGGGGCCTGGGACATCCCCGACGAGGCCATCGAAGCTTGCAAAGCCGGTTGCCTTCGCGCTCTTCACGCGGGCTATTCCATTCTGTCCAACGGCGGCCACGCTCTGGACGCCATCGAAGCCTCCCTTACTGTCCTCGAAGACGATCCCGTCTTTGACGCCGGTTACGGCTCGCACCTCAATCTGGATGGCCAAGTCGAATGCGACGCCATCGTCATGGACGCCGCCACGCTTCGTGCCGGCTCTGTCGCCGGCCTTCGGCGCATCAAAAATCCCATCCAGGCCGCGCGCGCCGTCCTTGAAAAATGTCCCCACATGATGCTCATCTCCGAGGGTGCGGAACAGTTCGCCTTCGAGAAGGGCATTTCTCTTTGCGATCCCGAAGAACTCGTCTCTCCCGCCGAACGCGAAGCCTGGGAACGCTGCCGCAAAGACACGCACGCCAGCGAACATCATCGCGGCCACGAACAGGGCACCGTCGGCGCCGTTGCTCTCGATGAGCAGGGAGGCCTGTTCGCCGCCACTTCCACGGGAGGAACCTGCTGCAAACTCCCCGGCCGCGTAGGCGATTCTCCGCTCATCGGCTGCGGTTGTTACGCTGACTCCGAAACGGGCGCTGTCTCATCCACGGGGTACGGCGAAGCCATCATGAAAGTGGTTCTCGCCAAAACGGCCTGCGATTTCCTTCGCCCCGCAGGCTCCACTCCTAGGCGCGCCGCTCAAGCGGCGGTCCAACTCCTCGCTCGCCGCGGCGGCGGCACGGGCGGCCTCATCCTACTCGACAAGAACGGCAATCCCGGCTACGCCTTCAATACCCCCCGCATGGCCTACGGCTTCGCCAACGCAGAAGCCGGCTTCATCACCGCCGTTTGATTCTTTCTCTTGCTCTTCCCGGAAGCGCAGGGCCAGTCGCTGCGCTGTTCCCGTCTGGGAGCTCTTCGCGAGAACCTCGTGTTACTTGACACCGCTTCTGGCTTTATCAATCATGCATCGTGCATCGAACAAGACTTCTTTTTCCGCCGGATGAGCAACTCCAGGCATGCGCCGCCCTAACAAGACGAATCCGGCCGCGGAGGCTCTCTTGACCCGCATTCCGCGGCGCAAGTTCTTGGAGCAGGTGGGCGGATGCTCCAGCCTGGCGGTGCTCAAACTGGCCTCCCCATCCGACGGTGGCGCTGGTCTTCCGTGGAGCGGCGGCGAAATCGACAACCAGGTCTTTCGACTTTCCCTCTCACCCGAGAAAAGTCTGAAGCGCACGCGTTTGCTGCACGTTCCCACGGGAATGCTTTTAGCGGACGCGGATTACAGCTATTCTTTCGGAGTTCCGCAGTTCCGCGAAAGCGCACGAGCTTCCGACCCTGACGGCGCTTCGCTGATCTCGCTCCGAGGAGATTTGCCCGGAGGTTTGGAGATTCTCCACGAGTTTCGCCTCTCCCACCAGCAACCGTGGCTTGAAGAACAGATCACCGTCTCGAATCACGGCCCAGCTCCCCTGGATTTGAGTTCCTGGCGTTGCGGCTTCGTGCTCCCGCTTCCTTTGCCATCGGACACCCGACTCACCGGTCCTTGGGCGCAATTCAAAGTCACCGCTATTCCGTTTCGCCGTGAGCCAAACGGCTCTCGATCCCAATATGCGGAATTCTCCCTCGCGCAGGTTTTGACTGAACAATATTCCTCCGAACTTTGGACCTCCGATGCCACCGTTACTTCTGCCTATGCTTCCGAAGGCTGGGCTTGGACCGACGGAAAGCAGGGTTTCTTGCTTTCCAAATACAGTCAGAAGGGCATGGAATGGTCTCTCCTCGACCGCGTCCCCCTCGAAGCGCGTCAATCTGGCTTCCGCTGGGGCGGCTGCGGCATTTATCGAGGCGATCCGGAGCACGGTGCTTGGCTCCTTCCCGGTGATTCGCACCGCTTCGGCATGACGCGCCTAAGTGCCTACACCGGCGGCATGCGCGAAGGCTTCGACACCTTTCGCCAGGAGATGGAAGAACGGGGTCACGGTTGCCCGAACGGTTTCAACCCGCCTGTCCATTGGAATGAACTCTATGACAACAAGCTCTGGTGGCTCCCCAACGATCAGCAGAACGACCCGGAGATGCGCAAGAAATATTACTCCCTGGCGGACATGAAACGGGAAGCCGCCAAAGCCAAGTCCATTGGCTGCCAAGCCCTTTACCAGGATCCCGGCTGGGACACTTCCTTCGCCTCGAAAATCTGGGATGAGTCCCGGTTGGGCCCGTACAAAACCTTCACGGAAATGCTCCAGCGGGATTACGGTCTGAAATCTGCTCTACATTCCCCGCTCTCCGGTTGGGGTGATCCCACTTCTTATCCGAAGGAATCTTATCGGCTGGACCGCTTTGGCCGGCGCTCTAGTTGGGTTCCTTCAAACGGGTTCGAGTCGTCTCCGCTCTGTGGCGCTTCTCGGCAGTATGTCGACGAGACCGCGCGACGCCTTTTGGCTCTGGCCCGCGAGGGCTGCTCTTATTTCATGTTCGATGGCACCAGGTACCACTCTGAGTGCTGGGATCCAAACCATGGCCACACGGTTCCGGCGCGCCGCGAAGAACATGTCCAAGCGACGCTTCGTCTTGCGCGCATCATTCACGCCGAATTCCCTCAGCTGCTCATCGAAATGCACGATCCGGTCATGGGGGGAGACATCACTCGCGCCGTTCCGATCTATTACGGCCACGGACGCGCTAGCGAAGGCCAACAGTTCCCCGAAGCGCCCGGCTTTGATTCTGTCTGGGCTTTCGAACTCATGTGGATGCCCATGGACAATCTCCTCAACGGCAACTCCATCGCGCTTTACTACTACAACCTCGCCTACAACATTCCGTTGTACATCCATATCGACCTTCGCACCGATAACCAGAACGCCTTAGCCTTTTGGTGGAACGCCTCTACCTGCCGCCATCTCGGCATTGGTGGGACCCCCGAAGATCCGGCGGTCCGCAGAGCGCATCAAGATGCAATGGCCAGCTACTTGCGACTTGCTTCTTTCTTCAAAGCAGGACGTTTCTATGGCTTGAGTGAGATGACCCATCTCCACGTCCATCGAGCGAACTCCGCGGCCGTTGTGAACTGTTTCAATCTCGAAGATCACCTGGTCGACCGCCAATTCGATTTTGTCCCAGAAAGATTCGGCCTCGACGGCCAGCGATCCTACCAATGCAAAGGAGCTTCCTGGCACAAGGAGGCGAATCTCTACACACTGTCTGTATCCATTCCGCCGCAAGGCCACAAACTCATCGAAATTGATTCCGTCTGAAGTGCGTGAACAGTCAGGCGCGAAGGCCACAGGCTGGTTCGGCCGGCCCATAGCGCTTTATGAAATTCTCGATGCTGGCAATCAAACAGAGTTTCGGTTCGCGCTGTTCTTCATCCGAATTACGCCCGTCCGTCATCCAACATCCTCCGCACAATCGGCCACGCACCAACCTCTACGCGCCTTAACGCACACAGTCAACCGCAGCGTGCCAAGTCTGCTCAGGACGAGCTCGCTCCTTTCTCTGTTCCGGCAGCCTCGAGCGATGGCAGCCGTTCCTCAAGCCGGTCGTGGCTCGCGGCAACTCCACGCCCCATGCCGGAGCTGAGCATGCCCTCGACGGCTGTGCCAGCTTGGTTGACGAACAGAAACCGGCCCATGCAGAAAGCCCAAGGTTGACTGCGCATGGGCTACCCTCCGTCCCCTTGGGAATGAGCGCCTGCTCTCTAGTTGACCCCTCCGCCATCTCCCTCTACCATCTCTCTATGTCCCGGCTCCTGCTACTTCTCGCCGCGTTTATCCTGTCCGTCACCTCTGTTTCCGCGCAATCCGTCGACGAAATCATCGCCAATTACGTCGCCGCCCGCGGTGGCCTGGACAAAATCAAATCCGTAAAGACCGAGCGCGTCACCGGCACGATTTCTTTTGGTCCCGATGCCGACGGCCTTTTCTTCGTCGAGCGCATGCGCCCCCTAAAGTTGCACATGGAAATCACCCTGAATGGCCAGACCCTGATTCGCGTGTACGACGGAAAATCTGCAGGCTGGATCTACAATCCCTTTACGCCGAATCCTTCCGTCCAGCCCATGGCCGAAAACGATCTGCAAAATATTATTGATGAGGCCGATTTCGATGGACCTTTCGTCGATTACAAGGACAAGGGCAACAAGATCGAATTCGCCGGCAAGCAGGATATTCTCGGCAAGACCGCCAACAAGCTAAAGCTCACCAACAAGAGCGGCGACGTCAGCTTTTTCTTCTTCGATGTCTCCAACGGTTTGCTTCTGAAGTGGGAAGGCACACGCAGAATCGCCGATAAGGACGTGCCCTGGGAATCCTTCTTTCACGATTTCCGAGAAGTGAATGGCTTGAAGTATCCGTTTCTGATCGACTCCGACGCGCCCGGCACCGATCAGACACAAAGAATCATCGCTGAAAAAATAGAAGTGAATCTTCCTATGGAAAATACGCGCTTCGAGAAGCCAGCTCCTCCCGCTTCTGCGCCTGCCCCGGCCGCACCGCCGGCTCCCGCGTCACCGCCGAAACCGAATTGAGCGCTGCGTAATCCCGAATGTCCGCCGACTTTTCAGAACGGAACTCTTCTGACAGCGCCCTCGGCCTTTGCGCCCATTGTCTCCACGCCCGCCCTATCGCCTCCGCCAAGGGCTCCCGGTTTCTCCTCTGCCAACTCTCGCAATCGGATGCGAAGTTTCCGAAGTACCCGCCTCTGCCGGTCCAGCGCTGCTCCGGTTACACGCCAAAACCTGCTGCCCGCTGATGCGGAACGTGCCGCATCGGTGACCAGAATGGGAAACTCGTTCGGGCGCATACTTCCCTGCGGCGAAACCCTTCGGCGTCGCCCCTCTCCTCGTCTCTCTCTTTTCCCCCTGTTCACACCCTGGTTGCTGACAGCGCTTGCTCTCTGCCTTCTCAGCTCTTCTTTTGTTCAATCGTGGAAGATCACCCGTAATCCCCCGGGCGTCGCGCTGGAGCTCGATGTCATTGCCGCGCTCAGGCTGCTGTGCTAGCATCGGCTCGTTAAGAAGAGCGGACCAGGGATTTTTCGATTCTCCTTCGCCCCGCTTCTCGGGACCCAGGGTAGGGCCGCGCTCTCCTTCATATCTACAACTTCGCCAGGCGCGGGCCCGCGCCTGTTTTTGTCGGCGGACCATCGCCCGGTGACCTTGTAACTCACCCCGACGCGGAGGACTGTCATGAAGATTTATCCCACGAAGGACATCAGAAACGTTGGCATTGTAGGCCACGGCGGCACCGGCAAGACGCAACTGGTGTCGTCGTTGCTTTTCACCGCCGGAGCGACCCAGCGCTTTGGCAAAGTTGCGGAGGGTACGACCACCACGGACTGGGACGAAGAAGAAATCGCGCGAAAAATTTCCATTCAAACCGGAGTGGCTCACGCGGAATGGCCCTGTACTCTCTGTTCCGGCAACAACGTCAAGATTAATCTCCTCGATCTCCCCGGTTACTCCACCTTCATCACGGAAACCAAAGCCGCCCTGGTTGCTGCCGATGCCGCTCTCATCACCGTCGACGCCCACGTCGGCGCTCAGGTTACCACCGAGAAGGTCTGGGACTATTGCGCGGAGTACGATATTCCCCGCGCGTTCGTTCTCACCTGGATGGACCGCGAACTCTCCAGCTTCGAGCGCTCCATGGAATCCCTCACCGAACTGTTCGGCCGCCAGGTTGTCGCCTTGCAAATGCCGATCGGAAGCGAAAGAGGTTTTCGTGGCGTCATTGATCTCGTCTCCATGAAGGCGCATCTGTATGCGCCCGACGGTGATGGCAAGGCCACCATCGAAAATATTCCGGATGCTCTGAAAGACGACGCCGAAGAAGCCCACGAAAAGCTCGTGGAAATGATTGCCGAAGGCGACGACGAAATGATGGAGGAGTTTTTCCGCGAGGGCACTATTCCCGTCCAGGATCTGATCCCCGCGGTCCGCAAAGCCATCGTTTCGGAAAAGATCGTGCCCGTGCTGATGATCTCTTCCACACGCAATGTCGGCAGCGCCAGCCTGCTCACCTTCCTGGCCGATGTTTTTCCGCATCCCGATGAGCATGCACAGGTGGGATTCACTGCGCCAGCCGGAAAGGGCGATCGAATCGACCGCAAATACGACGACAGCCAGCCGCTCTCGGTGTTCGTGTTCAAGACTCTGGCGGACGCCTTCGCCGGCCGCATCAACTACTTCAAGGTGAAGAGCGGCGTCCTCAAGAACGACGCCACCCTGCAAAATTTCAATCGCAACATCGCCGAACGCTTCCAGCACACCATGGTTGTCCAGGGCAAGCAGCTCACCGAAGTGCAGGAATTGCATGCGGGCGACATCGGCGCCATCGCCAAGCTCAAGGAAACGATCACCGGTGATACGCTTGGCGACAAGAACGCTGTGATTTTCTATGCCCCCGCGAGCCTGCCGGAACCCTCCATCACGTTTGCCGTCGAACCGAAATCCCGCGCCGATGAAGACAAGATCGGCGTGGCCATCCACAAAATCATGGAAGAAGATCCGGCGCTGCGTTTTTCTCGCGATCCGCAGACCAAGGAATTCCTGCTTGCCGGCAACGGCCAGCAGCACGTAGAAGTGGTGGTGGCCAAGCTGCAGAAACGCTACAACGTCAACCTCACCCTCAAGCCCCCGAAGGTTCCCTACCGTGAAACGATTCGCGGCAAGGCTGACGCCGAGGGGAAGCACAAGAAACAGTCCGGCGGGCACGGCCAGTTCGGCGTCTGCCGCGTCAAGTTCGAGCCCAGTGAGCGCAACAAGGGCATCGAATTTGTCGACGACGTGTTTGGCGGGGCCATTCCCAAGAACTGGATTCCTTCCGTCGAACGCGGCATTCGTGAATCCGCTGCCCGCGGGTATCTTGCCGGATTCCCCATGACCGATTTTCGCGCCATTCTCTACGACGGCAAATATCACGATGTGGATTCGTCGGATATGGCCTTCAAGATTGCCGGCTCGCTGGCCTTCAAGGAAGCCATGAAGCTGGCCCGGCCCGCCCTTCTCGAACCCATCATGCACGTAGAGGTTTTCGCGCCGGATCAATATTCCGGAGATTTGATGGGCGACTTGAGCTCGCGCCGCGGCCGCATTGCCGGCAGCGAAACACGCGGCCACAACGTTATCGTGAAAGCCCAGGTTCCGCTGGCGGAAATGCTGTCCTATGCCACGGACCTGACTTCCATGACCCAAGGCCGTGCCAGCTACTCCATGGAATTTTCACATTACGATTACGTGCCCAATGAACTCGCCGAAAAGGTCATCGCAACTCACAAGGCGACTCACGGCGAAGCCCTCGTCGAAGAAGAAGCGTGATTCTCTCTGTTGGTTCAGAGAGGGGCCCCGCACGTTCTCAGCCGTGCGGGGCTTCGGCTATCCAGGCAGGCTTAGCGGGGGTAGCGTGGCGTAGGTGCGTCGCCGCCACGCAAACATTTGTCTTTTGCCCGTGTGTTTGGGCTTGGCCGCCGACAATCGCCCTCAGAAACAATCCACTGTCCCCGTTCCTCCTGCCCCGATTCGTTGTAAAATCTCCGCGGGAAACCGCCGATCTGGCTTCCCTTTGCTTTCGCTCCAAAAGGAGTGTCACCCGACCATGGCACGAAAACTGAGCATCTCGCTGTTTGTGGGCATTCTGATCCTTGCGGCGGTCGCCGGCGCACAGGATCTTCCCACCGCGAAGCCCGAATCTGTGGGGCTTTCTTCGGAGCGCCTGGAGCGCATCAGCAAGACCGTTCAGAAAGACATCGATGACAAGCGCATCGCCGGCGTTGTCACCCTGGTCATGCGTCACGGCCAGCTAGCCTGGTTCAAGGCCCAAGGCATGCAGGATCGTGAAGCGGGCAAACCCATGCGGCCCGACACCATTTTCCGTATCTGCTCCATGTCCAAGCCGCTCACTTCGACCGCGGTGATGATTCTCTACGAGGAAGGACGCTTTCTGCTGGAAGACCCGCTCTCGAAATATCTCCCCGAATTCAAGAACATGAAAGTCCTGGTACAACCGGCCAACGGCGAACCGTATACTATCCCCGCCACGCATGAAATCACCATCCGCGACCTGTTGCGCCACACCTCCGGCCTCACCTACCAATGGAATGCTGCCCTCGGCCGCGAGTACCAGAACGCCAACGTCGCCAGTGGGCTGCTTGCCTACGACGGCACCATCGGCGACAGCGTGGAGCGCCTCGCAAAACTTCCGTTGCTCTTCAATCCCGGCGAACGTTGGGAGTACGGCCTCAGCGTGGACGTCCTTGGCCGCCTTGTCGAGGTCATTTCCGGGATGCCATTCGATCAATTCCTGCGCACTCGCGTTTTCGATCCACTGGGCATGAAGGACACCTACTTTTTCCCACCGGAAAACAAGCTCGATCGTCTGGCCACCGCCTACACCTACTATCCCGACAAGGGCCTGAAGCGCTTCCCAGACACCCCCATTACCGAAGGTCCATTTATCTACTCCGCAGACTATCCCTATCGCGGCCCGAAAAAACTCTTCTCCGGCGGCGCCGGCCTCAACTCTACGGCGGCGGACTACGCGCGCTTCTGCCAGATGATGCTCGAGGGCGGGAAGCTCGGCAACGTGCGAATTCTCAGCCGCAAGTCCGTCGAATTGATGACCCACGATCAACTGGGAAAGATCGCACCAGACCAGGCTTTCGGTCTGGGGTTCGGAATCGAAGGAACCAAAACTCCGCTCACCGAATTAGGCACCCCCGGCGAATACAGCTGGGGTGGCTTTTTCTACACTGCGTTCTCCGTCGATCCGAAGGAAGAGATGATTGTGATTTTCATGGGTCAACTTCATCCCACGGGCGACCTGGAACTGGATCGCCAGGTACACGAGCTCGCCTATCAAGCAATCAACGACTGAAGAGGGCCCGCGCGAGCTAAGTTCCTCTCGACCTTTAGCGAAGGTTGCGCTAAGGTTCACGGGTCAATCGACAGTGCTGGTCTCCCGCCCCCATCCCAGCCGAAGTCCCAGGCGATGTTGAAACACGTCCGGTGCGTAGCTCTTTTTGCATTCCTCTCGTTTCTGTCTCCGCATTCGTTTGCCCAAAGCGCCGACCCTAGACCTGTTCAGGTCACGGCTGATTTCGTGTTTCCTCCGAGCCCGATTTTGCAGGCCGGTGGGCAGCATCTCGTCTATGAACTGCAGCTCACGAATTTCGGTTCATCGGCCTACACGCTTGACTCCATTGACGTGAAGGCCGGCGATCGCTCCTTCCTATTTTCGAGCACCGATCTGAAAACATTGATCCGACTGCTCGGTGACAAAACCAGAGGTTCCCCCAACCAGACGCTTGAACCCGGGCGTTCCTTTATCGTGTTCCTCACCCTCGATTTCGATCGAGCCAGCGAGATTCCTGGTGTTGTTCCGCACACCATTCACTTCACCGCGGACGACAAATCCGCTCACACGATTGCAGCGGAACTGCATGTCCGCCAGCGGGTTCCGATGATCGTGGCTCCGCCGCTGCGTGGACCCGATTGGCTGGCCATGGGGGCCACCGGCCCGAATTCTTATCATCGCCGTGCCTTGATGGAGGAGGGCGGACAAGCATGGCTGGCGCAGCGCTATGCCATCGACTTCGCCAAGTTCCACAGGGTGGAGGGAAAGGCATTCACCTGGAAAGGTCCCGAAGACCAGAACTCCAGCTATTTTTGCTTTGATGAGCTCATCCACAGCGTGGCACCTGGCAAAGTGGTCGAGACGATGGATGGCCTCCCGGAAAACGTACCGCATTCCGGCAAATTCGCCATCGAGCTTACCTGGCAAAACGCCGGGGGCAACCATGTCGTTGTCGACCTCGGATTTGGCTTCTATGCGTTTTACGCCCACATGCGCACGGGCTCGGTGGCCGTGAAGGTAGGCGATCGTGTGACCACCGGCCAGGTCCTCGGTCATGTCGGCAATACCGGGAGTTCTACGGAGCCCCATTTGCATTTTCACATCATCGACCGGCCACAATTTCTCTCTGGCCAAGGAGTGCCTTACGAGTTTACGAACTTCTGCGCGAGTCCGAGAATCGAGATCCCCACTGTTCCGAATTCCGATGTAGTGAGCTTTACCACGGTTGGACCGATACAACCGGTGCAGAACGATTATCCCCCCGAGAACGCCGCGCTCATTTTCCCTTGAGCACTTGCCGGGTGCGTGATCGAAGGGCAGGGCGCGTTTCGCTACGCGGGAAGGGTTTTGCCTTTTGTCTCGTGCCCGAACGGCAGCACCACCAGGCCGAGAGCAAAAGCGATCGAGGTGAGGGCCACAGGGATGCCCAGGGTGTGGAAGTGGGCCACGCCCGCGCCGACCAGAAACGTGAAACCTGCGCCCAAAAATCTTCCCACGGACGTTGCGAACGCGAAGGCACTACCGCGGCATTCCGTCGGGTACTGCTCCGGCAGCCACAGTGTATACATGGCAAAATTGGCTCCGCCCAATCCCAGGAAGAACAGGCTCACCAGAAACAGGTTCAGCGCATTTGCGGGCAAGTAGAAGATGTATCCGAAACCAATCGCGATGGAGAACAACATGCAAACGAAATAGACACCCAGCGTAAGGCGCCTGCCCAGTCGTTCCGCCATCGGCGGCAAGAGGATGCAGCCCAGAATGGTGGCTAGAGAAAGCAGCATCGTGGCCACAGACACAAGATGGGTGACTTCGACTCCCACAATCTTCTGGCGCACAGCCAACTCCGTTACGGCCGCGGGCACATACACCGATCCCGCCCACAAGCCGATGATGGAGACCAGCACATACGTTGAATTCAGCAGTGTTCGCTTGCGGAACTCCGGCGTGAATAGCGCGGCCAGCGGCTTCACGATCGACCATTTGCGCAATACCTGCGCCTTGCTCTCCCACCGCTGCGGCTCCTTCACTCCGTAACGGATGAAACTCACCAGCAGCGCCGGCAATCCGCCCAACGCAAACATCGCGCGCCAGCCGTAGTGCGCGCCCACCAGATAATTTGCCAATCCCGCCAGGAAAAAACCCACGTAGTAGCCCGTGTGCATCCAGCCGGCTCCCCTCTTGCGCCGGTCCTCGGGCCACTCCTCGGCCACAAAGGTTCCGCCCATGGCCCACTCGCCGCCAATCCCGATGCCGGCAAGAAAACGGAACAGGGCCAGCTGCCACACCCTCGTGCTGATGCAGCAGAGAAACGTAAACAGCGAATACCAGAGAATCGTCAACATCAACGTGCGCACGCGCCCATACTTGTCCGCGACCGGGCCCCACACTAACGCACAGCCCCAGCCCAGCAGGAAAAGCGCGAACAGCAACCCGCCGTAGTAACCCACGCCCGCTACATCACTGCGCAGCCCCGATTTTGGCAGAAGTTCCTTGAGTGCCGGCACCATGACCAGCGCGAAAATGTAGGAGTCCATCCCATCGAGTGCCCATCCGCCCCAGGAGGCGAGAAATCCGCGCCATTGGTTTTTTGTTAGAGGAGTCGAAGGAGGCTGAGTCATCGCAGATTGTCATTCGCACACTACTGACTTCTGCCCGTATCGGCAAGAACTTTTCCGGCCGAAAAAGCCCGTGATTCGTTTTTTTCTGGGTGGCGCGCTAGCAACAGCCTTGCTACTCGCGGCCTTCTCCGAAAGTGTAGATCAAGCTGACGGAGGGCCGGATGTTGGACTGTCCCTCGACCACGATATTGGAGTTGAAGAACGAGGTGCGCAGGTAATCCGCTCCGACGCGCAAGGCAAGGGCCCGCGACAGCCTATACTCGAAGCCTGCTCCACCAGCCCACGCAAATTTGTTCACATAACCGAGTACGATCTGGCCGTTGCTCTCATAATTCACGCCCGTCTCTCTTGCTCCGCCCAACAGCACGTGGGTGTACACATAGAAGTTTCGCTTGCGCACCGGGTAGAAGACCGGTCCCGCCATGTAGGTCAGTAGATCCGCGCTGTGACCTGAATGAAAGGCGTTAAAACTCCGGGCGTAACCCAAATCCAGCGCCACTCCGAACCGCCGGCTGAAATCCGCATTGGCTACCGCCTGTACCCCATTCATTCCCAGCCCGTTCTCGGAAGGCACGGTGCCGTCCACATAGGAATACCCGAATCCCGCTTCCAGAACCGGGGCAACTCCAGCCATCACCGGGCTCTGCCCATTCGCTACGGGGGCGAACAGAACCAAGAGCAGTGCGATCCTCACGATTGTTCTCATGGATTCCTCAGAGAAGCTTTGGCTTCCTCGCCTCCGTCAGACACTCTGCCCCGGGGTACGGTGTCTGTTGAAATGGGTCCGGCCTGGTTTACTGAGGGATGGGAATTAAATTATAGAGGGTGCAAACGCCGAGGTTCAACGAAGGAAAGGTACAGGTCCGATTTTTGAAGTTTTTTATTTTCAGTGAGTTACGCGCGTGCGGGGACCTGTCCCCAGGGCTCGTTTTGCCCCAGCCGCCCCTTTCTTGGGCTTCAGGTCCACTTCGGCAGGAACATCCCTGTCTGTCGGGAGTGCTCGTCAAATCCAGGGCCGAACTCTTCGCGGAGGAATCTTTCTTCTCTTCGCGCCTTGAAGTACAAGGCGGCCAGGACGACTGCCACCCCCATCCATCCCCGAAGCTGCCCCTCGATCATGGCCGAACCTACCATCCCGAGCAGGATGCCAGTATAGATCGGGTGCCGTATCCAGCGATACAATCCGGACCGCACCAGTTCGTGGTCTTTCTTAAGGGTGACCATCCCGCTCCAGTTCGACCCCAGGCTCAGCCGCGCCCAGATGCTGAGCCCAACGCCGATGGCCGTCAGCACCAACCCCGCGGTCCAAACGGAGGGCACGTTTGGCCCCACGTGGTGCTGCGGCAGGCTCCCGAGGGGGAATGAGCCGAACAGAAGCCAGAACCCTAGAATCACCAACAGGCCGTGCTGCGCTCGCTCGCCCCAGCCTTCCAACTTCTTGGTCTTCTTCCTTCGAAACCCCAGCAGCACCCACACCAACAGCAACAGTAGCCACAATCGCCCGGCCCAGCCCGAAGCCTCATCCGCCGTCAACCAGTCCCAGTGCATCACCGACCTTCCCTTGCCTGCGCCAATCGACCTGTTCCGACAGGCTGGCGCTCATCCGTCAAGATTGTATACGTTCCACTCGCCTTTACAATTTCACAGGCGGGCCGAAGCGTTCTTCCCCGCCACTGTGGCAGCGCAGGCACTATTTTTCAGCGCCAATTTGGAGGTTGTCGCACCGGCTTCTGAAAGCCAATAATCGCATCATGAAAAAAGCCGCCCATTCCCACCTTCGTCCTCAGACTCGCGCGATCCACGCCGGGGAGCCGCCTCGTCACGGCGTGGGAGCGCCGGTCACTTCCGCTATTGTGCGCTCTTCTACATTTACGCTTTCTTCCAGCGAGGAACTGAAACTGTGGGCCGAAGGAAAAAGCAAATCCTTCATGTACACGCGCGACGGGAATCCCACGCTGGCCATGGCGGAGCAGAAACTCGCGGCCCTGGAAGGCGCGGAAGAGGCGGTGGTCACTTCGTCGGGTATGGCCGCGATTTCCAGCACGCTGCTGGCCTTCCTTAGCCAAGGGGACGAGCTGATCAGCACCGCGCAGGTCTATGGCGGGGCGTATCGCCTGATGCGCGACACCTTTCCACGTTTCGGAATCACAGTACGACATGTGCAATCGTCGCTCGAGGGGATGGAAAAGCTGGTTTCTCCGAGAACAAAGTGCCTCTACGTGGAAACGCCAACCAATCCCACACTCTATCTGGTGGATTTACGAAAGGCCGCTAGGTTTGCGCGAAAGCATCACCTCATCAGCATTGTCGACAACACCTTTGCCACCCCCATTCTTCAGAACCCTCTCGAATTTGGATTCGACATGGTCGTACACAGTGTGACCAAGGGCCTTTCCGGACATTCCGACCTTCTCGGTGGCGTGGCTGCCGGCAGGGCCGAACGCGTGGCCGAGGTCCGCCACATGGTTTCGCGCTTCGGCGGCTGCATGGATCCCGACGTTGCCTTTCTCCTGATGCGTGGCATGAAGACACTCGGAGTGCGCCTGGCGCGCCAGTGCGAGACGGCCTTACGTGTTGCGAAATTTCTCGAGAAACACCCCAAGGTGGCGCGCGTCCACTATCCCGGACTCAAATCCCATCCCGATCACCTGCTCGCCAAAAAGCAGATGCACGGTTTTGGCTCCATGCTGGCGTTTGATTTAAAAGGCGGTTTGCCCGCGGCCAGGCGATTCTGCGATCACGTAAAGCTCTTCTTACTTGCGGCCAGCCTGGGTGGGGTCGAATCCCTCGTCATACTCCCGATTTATGGTTCGCACTTCAACATGAGTAAGGACGAATTGAAGCGCGCCGGTGTTGAGCCCGGAACCGTGCGCGTCTCCATTGGACTAGAAGAGGCAGAGGATCTTATCGACGATCTCCGGCAGGCGCTCCGCTAGTTTTTCTTGGAAGTAGGGTCGGAAGTTAGCCCGCGGTGACTTCCGCAGGAATATTCCACTCGGCCTGCTCCGGGAGCGCGGATTTCACGATGTCTTCCAGTTCATGCGAACTCTTCACATGGTCGGGGTAATTGTGTGCGGTCAGATCAAACGTGGAACCATAGCGAGCGCGCACCGCTTGCAGTTCTTCCTGCAAACGCAGGGCAATGCGCTTGGCGTTTAACGTTTCGGTCTCCGGGAGCACAATTCCAAAAAAATCATCGGACAGACGGTAAATCGAATCGGATGGGCGCAGCTTCCTGGACATTGCCTTGGCGGCTTCACTCAACGCCGCGTTCCGATCGTTCTGGGAGGTGCGCGCGCCGGGTTTTGCCTTCACCAAGACAAGGGACAACTGTTTTTCCATGGAGTGCGCCCGCCGGAACTCCATCGTCAGCCGGTCCCAGAAATGGTTCTGATCCGGCATGGAGTTCAGAATGTCTGCGCTCGCTTGAATCTGCAGCGCCACATTTCGTTCCAGTTCTGCCAACAGCTGATCCTTCAAGTTGTTGAACGTTTTTTGCCGGTCGAACAAATAACCCACAAACAATACGGTCAGCGCGCAGAACCCGAAGAATGCCACGCGCAGCGTCCACTTATTGCCTTCCGGATGCACGAACACCAGCGGGTACATGAAGATGGCCAGGCCAGTGGCCAGAACCAGGACAAAGATCGCGGAGAATAAGGTCAGTTGCAATCCCCGTCGTTCGAGACGGTCCAGCTCTTGTCGATCGATCGCCGCCATGAAACTACTCCGTTTCCCTCGCGCGCTGTCCATCGAGCCAGCCACACGAAACCGCTCCACAGGGGCAGGATGCATCCTACCGATGCCGCTCGCAATAGACCGAACGTACATTGTTTTGAAAGAGTTATCGGCGTGCAAGAAACTGCAGCAGCCCTCCTTGCGCCGGGTCGACGCAACCAGCGCGCACGACCGAATTCCTTCGCTATGCAAATCGCGACCCCTAGGGGTGGGCCCCTTCTCTGCCGTATTGCGTCTGGTCCACAAACTCGGCAGCCAGCCCCTTGGCCCCCACGCCCCACCCCTTGCCGCTGATAAAGGTCACCGCATTTAGCCCCGGTGAGTCAATGGGCACCCAATGGACCCCATCCCTGCTCGTTTCCGCCCCGTTCGGTCCCACAGCCACGAAACCTGCATCGAAGGTATCGACCGCCGAGCGGAAACCGGTGGGCAACGTCTCTGCCAGATGCCAGCTTTCCCCTTCATCGTTCGAATACGCAGCCGTTTTTAGAGCCTCTTTGGTTTTGCTGTAGTCGCCCCCGACGACCACAACGGTATCGCCGGCGCGCACAATCGAAAAAATGCCTTGCGAGGGTTTTCCGCTCAAAATCGGTGTCTCGTTCACCGTCCAGGTCTGCCCAAGATCCGCCGAGTGAAACACTCGTGCCCGCGGGCCCCCGGTAGCGAAGTACATCTCCGTTTTTCCGTACAGCAAAAGACTCGAGTTGCTCGCCGCAAACGCTCCTTCTTGCAAAAGCGCTGCGGGCATTTGCTCTTGTGGCAATTCCTTCCAATGCATTCCATCTGTAGTTGAAATCAGCAGAAACTTACCGTCTACCGGATCGCTCAGGGCAAAGCAATGTTTCTCCTCTGCGCATGCCAACGCGTCCAGGAAAAACGACTTCCGATTATCGCTGTACTGCAATTCCCAGGTGACTCCGCTGTCTCGCGACTTATAAATCCGCGATTGCTGCCCTTCCCCGCTGGACATTACATACACGGTCTGGCCATCGAACGTTTGCACGCCCCGGAAATCCAGACTCTCGGCGCCGGAAATGCGCACAGGTTCCCAGGTTTTCCCTCCATCCACCGAGCGAACAATGGCCCCTTTCGATCCGGTCGCCCAAACAACCGTGCTGCCGCGGTGCACAACCACAGCCACGCCGCGGAGGTTTGCGTCCACGCCGGTCGATTGTACGGACCACCAGGACGCGGTCGCGGACATAAGCAACAGGATGCTCGACAGGAAAGTACGCATGGCAGGGGAGTCTATCAGGATTTCGGGGAGCTTACTTCTTGAGCGTGGGGGCGTTGGTGGAGATCACGGTTCGGGCTTCCGGGTGTTTTGGACTCCAGTCCTCGGGAGGAAACGCCACGCGCCAAAAGGTCGGGCACGCCACGGAAAACTCCAAGCCTATTTCTGCTTTCCCGGAACGCACCGGGCCGAGGAAAACGACCAGGCATTCCTGCTCTTCCTGGGTGTGCTTGTGCTGCATCAGGACTTTACTCCCGCTGGTCAATCGTGCCTGCAATTGCACCAGCGCTCCATGCGCGTTGATCGCCAGTGTGGACGCTTCTTCTTCAAACTGTTTGCCCTGGGCGTCGTTTCCGCGCACCCTGACGGCCACCTGCATCAGTACGCGTTGGCTCCGTCGACGAGGACTTGGATGATTCGGAGAGTTCGGAGTTGTGGCCATAAAACCTCGTAAACTTGAATATACCTCGGGAGCTGTAATTGTCGAGCGCCAAGGATTGACAGCGTATGCAAAGAGAACACGAGGGAGGGCCCATCCGGCAGCAGGAGACGGATTCCCGATGGCCCCGCTCGCAGCGGGTTGCACATCTCCCCGGCAGGGGCGGGCCATGGCGGAGCGCTAGGCTCGCTGATCGATGGGCAGGAAAGGCCGCGTGTCGTAGCCCAGATAGACCTGCCGCGGTCGCGCGATCTTCTGCTCCGAATCCAGGAGCATTTCTTCCCACTGCGCTACCCACCCGGACATGCGGGGAATCGCGAAGAGCACCGGGAACATGGTCATCGGGAAGCCCATCGACTGATAAATCAGGCCGGTATAGAAGTCCACATTGGGATACAGCTTGCGCTTTATGAAGTATTCGTCCTCGAGGGCAATGCGTTCGCATTCCAGGGCGATTTCCAGCATGGGATTCTTGCCCATCAGTTCGAATACTTCATAGGCGATCTTCTTGATGATGCGCGCCCGAGGATCGTAATTCTTGTAGATGCGATGGCCAAAACCCATCAGCCGCGTTTCTCCGGCCTTCACCCGTTTGATGAAATCTGGAACCTTATCCACTGAGCCGATTTCCATCAACATCCGCAAAGCTTCTTCGTTCGCGCCGCCGTGCAGCGGGCCATACAGCGCCGCCGTGGCTGCCGCCGAAGCACAGAAGGGATCGACGTGACTGCTGCCCACTCCACGAATCGTATTGGCCGAACAGTTCTGTTCGTGGTCCGCATGCAGAATGAACAGTACATCCAGCGCGTGCTCCAGCGTGGGGTTCGGGCGGTAGCGCGTCTCGCTCGTGCGGAACAGCATGTTCAGAAAATTGCCGGTATAGCTGAGGTCGTTGTCTGGATAGACATAGGGCATCCCCAGCGTGTGCCGGTAAGCAAATGCCGCCAAGGTGGGCATCTTCCCAATCAGCCGGTAGGTCTGTTTCTTGCGCGATGCCGCGTCAAAAATGTGCTTGGAATCGGGATAAAACGTGCTCAGTCCGGCGATCGTCGAAATCAGCATGCCCATCGGATGGGCGTCGTAGTGGAATCCGTCCAGAAATTTCTTGATGCTTTCGTGGATGTAGGTGTGATGCGTGACGTGGTACTGCCAGGTCTTCAGCTGCTCCGCGTTGGGCAGTTCTCCGTGCAACAAAAGATACGCTGTTTCCAGATAATTTGATTTCTCCGCCAGCTCTTCGATCGCATAGCCCCGATAGCGGAGGATGCCCTTGTCCCCGTCGATATAGGTGATCCGGCTGATGCAGGAAGCCGTATTGTTGAACGCGGGGTCGTAACTCATCATCCCGAATTCGGCTTCGTCCACCTTGATTTTCCGCAGGTCGCTCGCGCGAATCGTGTCGTGGGTGATGGGAACCTCGTAGCTTCGTCCGGTGCGGTTATCCGTAATCGTCAATGTCTCGCGGCGAGACGAGCCAGCCTCCACGGTTTTCGTTTGCGTTGTCGGAAGAGCAGAGTCCATGCAAAGTACCTCGATTTAGGCGGCTCGGAGCGTAGCCTTGTAGGAACAGCTACTTTACACCAAAGAATCGCGAGGAGGAAAGGACGCGCGCGCGTGCGCGCAGCCGGGGCAGAGACCAGAAGGGAGGCTAGGGGATGGCGGGGGAAGGGGATCGGGTCGGGGGAGAGAGGGGGGCCAATAATCCTCTTGACAATATTCGTTATAACGACTACTATGGGCCTGTTCGCAGAAGGAGGCCCAATGATTGAGATCCGCAAAAGTAACCATCGCGGCCACGCCGATCACGGCTGGCTCGATTCCCGTTTCTCTTTTTCCTTTGCCGAGTATGACGACCCCGCACGCGTGCAGTTCCGTACCCTGCGCGTGATGAACGACGACCGCATCGCAGGTGGCGGCGGTTTCCCGACTCATGCCCACCGGGATATGGAAATCGTCACGTATGTGCTCGATGGCGCGCTTGCGCATAAGGACAGCATGGGAAATGGTTCCACCATCGGTCCGGGTGACGTGCAATATATGAGCGCCGGAACGGGCGTGGCGCACAGCGAGTTCAACGCCTCGGACACCGAAACAGCTCACCTCTACCAGATCTGGATGTTCCCGGATAAGAAGAACTATGCGCCGACCTACGACCAGAAGCACTTCTCGGAAGCCGACAAGCGCGGCAAGTTGCGCCTGGTGGTCTCCCCGGATGGCCGCGAAGGCTCGGTGAAGATCCGCCAGGACAACCGACTGTACGCCACCGTTCTCGGGCCGGGCGAATCGGTGAAGCACGCGCTGAAGCCGGATCGCCACGCGTACGTGCAGGTGGCCCGCGGCAGCGTCACACTCAACGGCAAGGAACTGGAGACGGGCGACGGTGCGACCATCTCTGCGGAGAAATCGCTGCAGCTGACCGGCGTGACCGACACGGAAGTCCTGCTGTTCGATTTGGCATGAACCGACCCAGGAAACGGCCGCCAGCCGCGATCGAAACGGATGGCGGGAAGCAGCGATTACCTATAACCAAGAGAAAAGGGGCGGGGGAAATCCCGCTCCTGTTTCGATTCGAGGGTGATTTTAATTTTGTGCTGCCATTTTCTGGAGGCTGCGCCATTCACGGCACAGCGAAGATAGCGCCACGCGGCGCACTTACGCTTGTGCGCTCGGGCGCGAAGTCCACGACGACGCGGCGCAAAGAAGCCCGACAACGATGGCGCCCAGCAGGATGAAGAGCGATGTCGAGAGTGCTTCCGGCTTGGCAGTCATGAGGTAGATGATGCCGAGAGCCAGCATGAAGCGCGTGCGGATCAGCGTGACCATGAAGGGATCCTGCACGCGCGCGAGAATGGACTCTGGAAGGGTGACATTTCCGTCCGGGAGTGCAGCGCGAATCCGTTTCACGCGCGGGAGGATGAACACGAATCCGATGCCGAGCGCTAGAACGATGGCCAGCAGCGATGCGGAGATCCAACCCTGCTTCATGCTTCCGGTCAAGGAGGCAAGATAGCCTCCGCTGATAATCAGGACCAGCAGGCCGGGGCCGGATATGGGCAGAGAGAGTTTATAGATGCGCAGCCAGGAGCGGGTTTGTTCCGAAGTGCTGGCGCGACGCAGCAGAGACGAAGCGGACCATTCTAGGCCATAGCCGACGAACAAGCCGACCAAGCCTAGGAAATGTGTGAAGAGTGCAATCGCATAAGGGTTCATAACGAACCTAGTCTACAGCGGACTCCTCTGCGAAAGCGCCCGAAATTTTCATCGCAATCAGCCGCGGGTTCGCTGGAACTCGCGCATATAGGCGACCAGGGCTTCGACCGCGTCCTGGCCTACGGCGTTGTAGAGGGAGATGCGCATGCCGCCAACCGAGCGGTGTCCGGGCGTGCCGACGAGATTCGCGGCAGCAGCGCCTTTGGCGAATTCCTTTTCTGCGCCTTCGTCGCCGCCGGCGATGCGGAATACCACATTCATCAGCGAGCGTGAAGATTTCTCCACCGGGCAGCGGTAGTAGCCGTTGCTGTTGTCGATGGTGTCGTAGAGCGACTTGGCCTTGGCTTCATTGCGTTTCTGAATGCCGGGGACTCCGCCTTCAGCCGCGATCCATTCGGCGACGAGCCCGAGGATATATACCGCAAATGTCGGCGGCGTGTGATAGAGCGACTTTTCCTTGATATGCGTGCGGTATTGCAGAATCGTCGGGAGATTCTGATCGGCGCGTTCGGCAAGATCTTTGCGCACAATCACCAGCGTGACGCCGCTGGGCCCCAAGTTTTTCTGCGCACCGGCGAAAATCAATCCAAACTTGGAAACATCGAAGGGCCGCGAAGCAATGTCGGAAGACATATCCGCGACCAAAGGCGCGGCGCTGGCTGGCAACGCATGGTACTGCGTGCCTTCGATGGTGTTGTTGGTGCAGAAGTAAGTGTAGGACGCATCCGAGGAAAGGTGGATCTCATCGGGGCGAGGCACGCGCGTGAATTTGTCTGCTTCGGTACTGGCGGCGATGTTGTGAAGAAAACCTTTCTTCAGCTCGGCGATCGCCTTGGCGGTCCAGGCACCGGTGTGCAGCACGTCGATGGGTTTTCCGGGCAGGGCCAGGTTTTGCGGCACGCAAGAAAACTGCAGGCTGCCGCCGCCTTGCACGAAGATCACCGCGTAGTCATCCGGAATGGCCAGGAGTTTGCGCAGATTCTGCTCCGCGGCGTTATTGATGGCTTCGAATTCGGGAGAGCGGTGCGACATCTCCATCACGGACATGCCGGTGCCGCGGTAATCGAGCAGCTCTTCGCGGATGCGTTCGAGGACCGGGAGCGGCAGAGCAGCGGGTCCAGCGTTGAAATTAAAGGCGCGCTTCAAAGGCCGCGCAGGGGCAGTCGTGCTCACGATGTGGACAACCTTTCTGAGAGATTTGTGCGGGACGCCGGCAACGAAGGAGCCAGAGTGCGGGCCGCAAAATAGAATACCAGAACTGCGGGATGGATGTTGCGAGGGTCGAGAGCTGAGCGGGCTGTAGAAAATGTCAGAGCCTTGTGAGCTTCCGGCGGAACAGAAACTCCGCCCGCTCCAAAGCAAGCGAAAGCCGATCTAGCCATCGGCGACTCCATCGAACAGGCGCACGGAAACGCGTGCGGAAATGTCCCGGGGCCGGGTTACTTCCCCTTAGGAGTTACAGAGCGATGCCCATGTCGGCGAGCATCTGTTTATCGTCGGGAGAGAGGCGCTCGTCGAGGGTGACGTCCTTGGCGTAGCGATCGTTGTTGACGCGGATAGACGGAAGGTCCTGAAGATTGCCGCAATCCACCTCTTCGATGGTGTTTTGCATGGCGGCATCAATCCATTTGTTGAAATCGTCTTTTCTCATCGCAAGGCCCTTGTCCCCCGTCCCACTACGTCGGGATTTTCTGAAGCAACCCTGCCGCTGCAGGTAGGACTGATTTTCAGGAAGGAAGTGAACCAGCGCTGTGACCGAACGCACACACCTTTTTCTGGCACGCCGCGCGCGGCGAGTAGGGTGAGGGCGAAGGGAACTTTTTTCCGCTGGGAAGAGCCAGCACAACGGAAGGTGACGAGTTAGGCAATCATTTCAACAGCTTACGTCGAGCAAGGAGCAAGGCCTGTGCCCTCGGGTAGGCGCCGAAGGAGCGGCGCGCTGATCAAGAGGGTGGTTGCTCGCGAGAAAAACCAGCAGAAGAGGAGGTAATGGACTAGGCAAACAGGCTAGCGAGTTTGCCTGGCGCACCTGCTAAACCACCAGGCCTCCTCTGGGGTCAGGGATGACCAACGGGAGGGGAGAGCCACGTCGTGCGCCGGAAAACGGAGCGTACAATTTCGTTGTCCTGGGGAAAAACGAAATCGTTGGCCTAAAACCCGCCACCGGCGCGAACGTGCCCACAGAGGTTGCAGAATCATGGGGTTAGGCGGCCTGACGCATTCCTTAGAAGATAAGAGGTAACATCACAGGTGAGTTAGCGATGAGAACACGACGGGAGGAAGTCGGTTATGGACATTTTCAGGCAAGGACGTGGAGAGAATCAGGAGTTTACCATGCGGCCGGCGATACCGGGACTGCGGAACATCCTCGTTGGTGCCGTGGTGCTGGTGGTGGCGCTGTTTCTGTTGTCGTTTGCGGTGCGTGTGACGCGCATCGAAGCGGGGCACGTGGGCGTGGAGATTAATCTGGCGGGCCGGCAACGCGGGGCATCGGAAATACCGGTGCGGACCGGATGGGTGCTGTATTCGCCGCTGACGACGCAGATAATCGAATTTCCGACGTACGTGCAGACCGTGAAATGGACGAAAGACACGAACGAAGGACACCCCATCAACGAGGAGATGGGATTCAATTCGAAAGAAGGAATGGAAATTTTCGTGGACGTTTCCCTGTCGTATGCCATCGACCCGGCGAAAGCTCCCGACTTTTACGTGAAGTACCGCGTGGATGACCTGGACCGTTTCACCCACGGAATTTTGCGGGACATCGTGAGGAATTCGCTGAATGAGGTGGCATCGACGTATGTGGTGGAAGATATCTACGGCGAAGGGAAGGCCGAGTTTCTCCACAAAGTGGAGGCGATGATTCAGTCGAAGGTGACGCCGGTGGGCGTGGGCGTGCAGCAGTTCGGATTTATTGGCGCGCCACGCGTGCCGCAAGTCATTGCCGCAGCCATCACGGCCAAGGCGCAAGCCATTCAGCAAGCGGAACGCGCGCGGAATGAGCTGGCGACGACACAGGCGGAGGCGGCCAAGAAAATCGCAGAGGCGGAGGGAGATGCGAAGTCCATGGTGACGCGGGCGCAGGGTGAAGCGGATGCCAACCGGATCCGGCAAAATTCGCTGACGCCACAACTGCTGGATTTGCGGCGAATTGAAAATGCGCGAGCGCTGATTGATAAGTGGAACGGACAATTGCCGACGGTGGAGTCTGGGCAAGGGAGCGGGATGATATTGCAGTTGCCGAAACCATGAAACGAAAGTTGTGAAGCGCGAGCCGTCGTCGAGTGGTTCGCGAAGGGAAATGTAAAGCTAACCCCTGTTACGGGAAAACAGCGGCCAACGTTCGGCAAAACTGCCGCGTTGGCCGCCTTCGGCTTCGCGAAACAGGGGATCGCAGAAAAAGACTTTGCCATCGGGCCGGACCCGCGAGAGATTGACGAGACGCTTGGGCTGCCCGACGGGGAGGTCACCAGGGATCAAGGCAGGGATCAGCGCAAAAATGGCTGTATTGGCGCCGATTCCGAGGTTCAAAGAGAGCACCGCAACAACCACGAAAACGGGATTCTTCCCGATCGGCTGAGGATGGTAGCAGGAAGGGTCTGTCACAGCCTCTCCTTGGGAATTACCTCAAGAATCCAAGGCCCAGAGAGCATCCTCCGGCTTAGGCTCGGAGCGGGGCCAGTTCAAGCACAGGGTTACGGGGAGGACTCGCCTAACCAAGCACGGGGCACAGGTAATGGTGCGCCGCTACGCAGAAGCGGTGGAAACGTTGGGGAGAAGGGCGAATTCGACGCGGCGGCGGATGGGGTCGATACGTTCGGCGCGCACGCGGACGCGATCGCCGAGCTTCCAGGCGAGGGCGCTGACCTGTTTGTGGCTTCGGCCGCCGCGACGGCCTTGGCCGCCCAGTACGGCGACGATGGCATGGTCGCGCTCGCGGTAGACGCAGCGGGCATCTGCGGCTTCTTCGAAAGCGGTGATGGGCAGAAGACCCTCGACGAAAATGTCGAGGAGCTCGACGAAGCAGCCGTACTTTTGGACAGAGATGATCAGGCCGTCGTACTCGTCGCCGAGATGTTGTTCCATGAACTGTGCAGTTTTCCAGGCGATGAGTTCGCGCTCGGCAGTGGCGGCGCGGCGCTCGGTGTCTGAAGTTTCCGCGGCAATTTCCTCGAGATGCTTTTGGGAATAGAGAGTGGCTTCGATGCCCACGCTGGGTTTGATGTAGGAAGGAGCCTTGGCGTCGGGATTCGCGAGGGCCCACTTTAGGATGCGGTGAACGATGAGATCGGGATAACGGCGTATCGGCGAGGTGAAGTGGGTGTACTCATCAAAGCCCAGAGCAAAGTGGCCGAGAGAATCGGCGGCGTATCGCGCCTGCTTGAGGGAGCGCAGCATTAGATAGGAAACGATACGTTCTTCCGGATGGCCGGAGAGTTTTTCGACCAGTTTCTGGTAATGCTGTGGGGTGATCTTGATGTCCGTGCCGGGAAGGGAGACGCGTTGCTGGCGCTCGCGCCCGTGGCCGCGAGTTTCAGGCTTGCCCGCTTTTGCGGGAGAAGGAACTTTGCCGTGACGGACGGTGACTTCGCGCTGGTAGAGATTCTCGACGCCGAGGGAATAACCGAAAGCATGGGCGAGTTCTTCGAATTCGAGGACCTTGCGACCGTCGGGTTTTTCATGGACACGATGCAAGGCATGAATGCCACGCTCGAGGAGGTAGTGGGCGACGGCGCGATTGGCGGCGAGCATGAACTCCTCGATGATGCGGTGGGCGATGTTGCGCTCGCTGCGGCCGATGTTGGTCATGTTCTGCTGGGCGTCAAATTCGATGATGGGTTCGGGCAGATCGAAATCGATAGAGCCGTTATCGTCGCGGCGCGCTTTGAGGAGAAGGGCGAGGCCGCGCATGGCGCGGAAATGGTGATGGAGGTGAGCGTAGCGCTCGCTCATTTCGGGATCACCAATCAGCACTTTATTGACATTGGTATAGGTCATGCGCTCGGTGGAGCGAATCACGCCGGGAACCATAACGGCGGTGAGCGGATGACCGGCGGCGTCAAAATGCAAAACGGCGCTCATGACCAGGCGCTCTTCACGGGGATTCAGAGAGCACATGCCGTTGGAAAGGGTTTCGGGCAACATGGGTACGGCGCGGTCGATGAAGTACACAGAATTGCCGCGCACGCGCGCTTCGCGGTCGAGAGGCGATTCGGGATGGACGTAGTGGGCGACGTCGGCGATGTGAACTTGAAGGAGCCAGCCGCCGTCGTCGCGGCGCTCGACGTAAACGGCATCGTCGAAATCCCGGGCGGTTTCACCGTCGATGGTGACGATGGGCAGTTCGCGAAAATCTTCACGGCCCGTGCGTTCCGCGTCGGTCACCGGATGAGCCAGGCGTTCGCTTTCCTCGAGGACTTCTGCGGCAAAGGTGTGGGGCAGGTGATGCTTGCGGATAATGATTTCGGTGTCGACGCCGAGGTCGCCGGGACGGCCAAGGATTTCCATGACGCGGCCGGCAGGCGCGGTGCCACCACGGCCATAGCGGAGCAGTTCGGCGTTGACGACAGCGCCATCCAGTTTGGGAATGTGCGGTAAGCGCTTGCCGCGGCCAGGCTGATCTTTCTTGCCAGCCAGAAGTTGCTCGCGCAACGCGGGTGTCAGTTCCTCGCCGGTGAGCAACTCAATTTCATGCTGGACGCGCGGATCGTAGGGAACGACCACGCAGCCGTGAGAGGTGTAACGAAATAGGCCGACAACGGAGGGATGAGCGCGGCCAACGATGCGGACGATGCGCCCTTCGGCGCGACGGGCGCCGGGGAGACCGCTAAGGCGGGCGATACGGGCGATGACCGTGTCGCCGTGCATGGCGTCTTCCACGTAATCGCGGGGAATAAAGATGTCGCCGTCGACGTTCGGGAGCGCCACATCAGCGACGACGAAGCCGTAGCCGTCCTGGTGGAGGACCAGGCGGCCCTTGATTTCGTCGCGCGAGGTGGCTTTGTGTTGCGTGAATTTGTCAGCGACTTCCGCGGGAGCCCGTTTGTTCCTTGGGGAAGGTGCGGCCGGCTTTGGTGACTGGCGAAAGAGGAAGCGGCCGTGCGTGAGTTCTTCGACCAAGCCACGCTTCTTTAATTTGTCGAGCATTTGAAGAAGGGGACGGCGATCATTTTTCTTCAAGCGAAGCGACCGGGAGAGGTCTTCGAGTGAGACGGGATCGTTTCTAACTTGCAGAAAACGAAGGATGTTATCGATGCTTAGGTGAGAGGGGCGAGGCATACTACGAATGCCTTTCTGGGAGCGAAGGGATGCTCGACCCATTCTAGTCATTTTTTGAAAAATACTTGTAACTATTTTCGAGATCGAGGAGTTTCATAGGCAGGCCAACACACGACCGATTAGCCGCCCTCCGTCAGGCTAATCGGAATTCCCCGAAAGGGGAATAATGGGGAGGCGGGAAGACCTGGCCTGCCTCCCTTCTTTCAAATCCCCCCGTATTTATGCGGTTATGTGCGATTCCCTGGACTGAAAAGCAAGCCACTGTGCCCCCTGGTGCCCATGATTTTTTTATCTGAGCTTCCCAGTTCTCTCAGCGCTCTCTTACCCAATGCGAATCGTGTTTCATGGTCACTTTTGTTGAGCTGTGTTCGACCAAAACCGCGACAGTTTCCACGGGAACGCCCGCCGTCAACATGTTTGTCAGCCAGGTGTGGCGGAATAAATGTGGAAACGCACGTGGAACTTTCGCATTTCTGAACACCTGTCGAAGCGCACGCTGGTAGTCTCCTACTGCCCTCTTTGGTTTTGAGTCGCCAGACCAAAAGAAGTATTCGCCGTGTTTAATCGCGTGTAGTACGTCCAAAACCTCTTTCGGCAATGGGCAGAATACGTCAGTCCCTGTCTTGGTAGTTCTGAGGAACAGTTTGCCTCCCTTGATGGCGTCGGACCATAACATGACACAATCCCGAATCCGCAACGCCGGTTACGTCGGTTGGATTACCTCGGGTTTGCCCGCAAGAACGAAGCCGCCACTCGGGCGGCATCGCCACCAAAACCCGCGTATTACACTTACGAACCGTGCGTCAACGCGTATGCCGTGGGGATGTTCTAAGGAGGTAGTTACCCGTCATCTGCGCGGAGGATTATTCGTGTCTCAGCGCCACCATGGGGTCGACCGCCGCCGCCCGCCGCGCGGGAATGTAGCAGGCCAGCAGCGCTACACCAACCAGCAGCAACGCCACAGCGCCAAAGGTCAGAGGATCGGTTGGGGAGATTCCAAATAGCAAGCTTGCCAGAATTCGTCTCAGCGCGAGAGATCCCACTATGCCCGCAACGATTCCTGTCATCGCGAGGCTAAATCCCTGAGTAACGATGAGCTGGAGAATGTCTCCCTTCGCGGCACCCACCGCCATGCGAATGCCGAACTCGTGGTTTCGTTGGGCAACCGAATACGAAATCACTCCATAAAGACCGATCATGGCCAGAAGGAGCGCCAGCCCAGCAAAGAGCCCCGCGATCAACATGGTGAGGCGCTGCGGCGCGACGGATTCCGAGACAATGTTGCTCATGGTTCGAATAGCGGCAATGGGCTGATCGGGGTCAACAGAGTGGATGATGCTGCGAACGTCGGCAATGAGGTTTGTGGGGTCCTCGGCAGCACGAATCACGAGCGTCATCTCGGACGTTGTCTCCAGAAAGTACATCGCGGTGACGGGCTCGGCGGCCGCGCTAAGCTCTTTCACCTCGCCAACCACTCCGACAATGGATTTCCACTCACACGGTGTTTCAGAACAGTTGACCCCAAAGCGCTTGCCAATTGGATTCTCGCCGGGCCAGTACCGTCTGGCCATGGTTTCACTGATAACGGCGACGTTCTTACCCTGGTCGGTGGGAGCGAATGATCGGCCCTTGAGCAGTGGGATTCTCATGGCACGGAAGTACCCGAGGCTGACCTGCCGATGAGCGGCCCATAGGAAGTCGCCCCGAGGGCGAGGCGGGCGACCCTCGATGCTGATGTCCTGGTTCCAACCAGTGCCGGATAGAGGTTTGAAGTTGATGGCTCCAGCAGCTCGCACCTGGGGCAGGGTGGAAAGGCGCTCGAGCACTTCATTGTAAAACGCATTCTCTCTCTGCTTGGTCCGTGCCAAATCCACTGTCAACACGTTTTCAGAGTCGAAGCCCAGGCTCACTGCCGAAAGACGGACGAAGCTCTGCATCACCAAGGCCGCACCCGTCAAAAGCACGGTCGCAAGCGCAATCTCACCAACTACCAGCGCGGCACGGAACGACCGCCTGCCAATACTGGCCGCTGGAGTTCGCAGGCCTTCCTTGAGACCTTCGTTCAGATCGAAGCCGGTAGCGCTCCACGCGGGCAACATACCACTCAGGAACACGGTCAAAAGCAAGGTCACCAAAGCAAAGGCGAGAACCGCAGCGTCGATCCCATCGCGCGCGATCGGTTGCCACCCAGCGGGCAGGACAGCATACAAAGCTCGCACGCTCGCAAAAGCGATCAACAGGCCCCCCGAGCCTCCGAGGAGCGCCAGCACGGAATTCTCTGAGAGCATTTGCCGGATGATCCGTGCCCTGCTTGCGCCCAGCGCACGGCGCAGCGCAATTTCCTTATACCGGTTGGCGGCACGAACAACCTGGAGGTTAGCAAGGTTGACACAGGCAATCAGCAACACCAGCGCCGCGGCCACGAGGAGCGTGAGGAGAGCAGGCCGGAGGTCCCGAACGTACCGGTCGCGCAAACTCTCTACCGCAACCCTCTGATCTCCGTTCCAGGAATCGGGAAGTTGCTGGGCCAATGCTGCGGTAATGACTTCCATATCTGCCTGTGCCTGGGCCAGTGTCACACCGGGCTTCAACGACGCGATTGCGTTTAAGTAAAAACTGCCGGACCCTCCATCGAACGTCTCAGCGAGCGGCGTCCAGACCTCCTCCGGGCTGGTGGAGAAATGGAAACCGGTGGGCAGCACTCCAATAACGGTGTAATCCTTGCCGTCGAGGATGATCGCCTTGCCGAGGATGCTTGCGTTTCCGCCGTATCGCGTTTCCCAGAGCGAGTGGCTTATGACCACTACACGATTCCCGCCGGGCCGATCCTCTTCGGCCGATGGTGTTCGGCCGAGAATCGGTCTGACCCCGAGCAAGCGGAAGAATGCGGATGAGACTTGCATTGCTGGCACACGCTCAGGCCCCTCTATGCCGGTCAGGTTGAATTGGCGGGTAACTTCGCTCCAAGCGGCGATCTCTTCGAAGACGTGGTTTTGCTCCTGCCAGTGTTTGAATGTGGGCGGATCAGTCCATCCGGACTGCGCAAGTGCCCGGTTGTATTGCTTGACCATGACGAGCCGGTCGGAATTGGCGAAAGGGAGTGGGCGCAGCAGGAAGTCGTTGGCGGCAGTGAAGATTGTAGTGGTAACACCGATGCCCAGGGCGAGAGTGAGGACGGCTACGGCCGTGAAACCTGGATTCTTCCGCAGCGCTCGGATTCCGTAGCGAACATCGTGCATGGCAAATTCTCTCCCGAGGCCGGAAGCTGCCGGGCAGGCGGACTACTCACAAACACGAATTTTCTGCCGCCGCAAGGGCACGAATGGCCGCCACATTCTCAGCCAATATATTCCTCCTGCAGAACCTTGATGTGATGATGATCACTACCCGGTGTGATTTGGCGTGATCGCGTCAGGTCTTCTGTCAGGATTCCCTCGCCACGCCAATCCATCGACCAGATGATTCTGGGCCGATGGTCGGCAACCCTTACCTTGAGATTATTTCCGGTTTGCCGTCAAACGGGAGCAACCGCGATCACCTCCTACTCGCGGACTTCACCGTACCGATCCGACCAGATGCCCGCGCTGCGACCCACATTTATGGGATAGTTTCGATTTGAAATGCTTGCAAGACGCGGAGGTGGGAGCTCATGGTCAAGCATTTACAGACGAGAATCCCGGCTCTATTCGCGCGATCTATGTTTCTCGCAGTCCTAGGGGCTCTCGTCGTGCTAGCTACGCCTGGCCGGACGATGGCTCAGGCGTTTGGGGCAGGATAACCGAGACAAGACTACAAGTGCGCGCCGAAGGCAAGCAATCGGCCATCGCGATCCTTCACCACAAACTCACGCGAATTCCATGGCATGTTGGCAAGTCCCCGCGCGAACTCGACGCCTCGCGCTGCATACTCAGCGTAAAGCGCGTCCGCATCTTCGATGAATACGTACGCGTCGAGCAATTCGTCAGAATACTTGTTGGGATTGGCGGTGGGAGGTTCGGCACAGCGGAAGTGAATCGCCTGCTGGTCGCGCGCGACGATGGCATATACCGGCGGGTCCTGCCACGTGCCCAAACACTGGAAGCCAAGCTTAGCCTCGTAATAGGCAAGGGTGGCAGGGATGTCCAGGGTGAAGAACTGAGGCGCGATCCGACGAATCATGGGAAAAGTCTACTATAGAAAATGCTGGGTTGTGCCAACCGCGGGTCACCGGCTGTTTTCTCCCTCCGACTCGCAGAACGGGGTTCTGGTTGATCGGACAATTTGCGACGGGAGCGAGCATCACACCTCCCCGAACGGGACTTCTGGCCCGTGTCATAGGACTCGGAGCGAGCAGACCCATTGGCAGAATAACTTTCGAGTTGCCCGTACTTCGTCCAGGATCGATACCCAGCGCGGAGAGCACTTCCCCCCTGCCGAGTTACCTGGATTTGTTCGTTGTGGAGTGATTAGGCCAGAACTGCTAACGGTTGTGAGAAATACGATGGCGTCCGTCACAGACCGGTGACTGACAAGACTGCTATACCTTCCGTGAAACCTCTCGGAGATGGAAGGAGCACTGCGTTGTCCGTCAAACAACTGTCGCTAATCGTATCCTTGCTACTCCTACACTTCACTATCACCACGTTCGCAAACGACGCTGAACTCTCTGTCGCGAGAGTTCGAGAGGGTCGGCTGAGCGCGGGTAAAGCGCAATCGTTTGCCGTCTCGCTCAATGCGGGAGATTTCGCTCAGATCAATCTTGACCCTCGCGGAATAGAACTGCTGGTCATCGTCTACGATCCGTCAGGCAGTAAGTTTCGCGGGACCGCGCTCGGACCCAACGCGGGCACGTTCAACTTCGTTGCGGAACGTCCGGGCACGTACCGATTGGAGGTTGCGGCCCGCAACAAGAGTGTGGCGGGAGCCTTTACCATCACACTCGAGAAGCTCGTAACGTTGAGTGCCAGTCTGGCTCCGCCCAAACCGCTACAGGAAAGCCCGCGGATTAGACTTCTAAGAGCGTCGCTCGAGTCTGGAAAACAGGAACGTGTTGACTCCTTCTGGGATGAAGTTAAGACACAGGGCACACCGCTGATCGAACCGCTGCCCGGCGATAACAAGAACATGTTGGTCACTTTTCTTTGGAAGGGAACCCCTTACACGCAGAACGTAATCGTCCTGCGGATTCCTAATGCTGCTGCCACGCCAGACGACTATCTCATGTAGCGATTGGGAGAGACGGACGTTTGGTACGCGAGCGTCGTGGTTGATAGGAAAATGAGATTTGATTACACCTTGGCCCCCAATGTCGCGCGGCTCCAAGGACTCGCCTACGGCATCGATCAAGACACGATCACGATGATTGCAGCGGCTGCCAGAGTTGATCCCCTGAACCCCAAGCGTTGGCGTGTAGACAAGGCCAGCGTGGATGCTCCCGAGTATCTGGGTCGCTCCATCCTCGAAATGCCGGATGCGCCAGCCCAGCCGTGGATCGCAGAAAGGCCCGGCGTTCCCGCAGGCCTGGTGGAAAGGCACCAATTCAAAAGTACCTTGCTGAAAAACGAACGCGAGATTGCCGTGTATCTTCCCCCGGGATATTCCAAAGCCGCGAAACCGTATGCGCTTCTCATGCTCTTCGACGAAGAAGCCTATCTGGGCGACCAGAATCAAGACGCTCTTGTGCCCACTCCCACGATCCTCAATAACCTCATCTCGGAAAAGCGAATTCCGCCGATGGTCGCGCTGTTCATCGGCAATGGCCCCGATGATGCGCGCAGCCGCGAGCTGCCCTGCAATCCTGTGTTTGCGGAGTTCATCGTTTCCGAATTGCTGCCCTGGGCGCACGGCCTGTACAACTTTACGACTGATCCCCGCCAGACCGTGGTTGGTGGCTCCAGTTTCGGCGGACTCGCCAGCGCGTATGCCGGTCTGCGCCACCCCGAGACTTTTGGCAACATCCTCTCGCAATCCGGTTCGTTCCATTGGATTCCCCCGAACAGTGACAATTCCGCCCATTCACAAAGCGATTCGGAGCCCAACTGGATCGCCAAACAATTCATCGGCAGCCCCAAGCTGCCGCTGCGCTTCTACCTTGACGCCGGCAGCGATGAATTAGACCTTTCCGGAAACGGCAATTCCATTCTGCTGACCACGCGAAACCTGCGAGATGTGCTGCTGGCAAAGGGCTATGAGGTTCACTTCCAGGAGTTCGCCGGCAACCACGATTATTTAAGTTGGCGCGGCACGCTTGCCGACGGATTAATGGTGTTAATGGGCAATGCGGGAACGAAACCCGTGCAGCAATCCGCCGTGAAACCCGACGGAAAGAGGTGAGCCCTTCACACCCCGGATGATCTGGCCACAGACAGAAGAAGGGGCGACATCAGCTCTGCCATCTTGAGGATGGCTGGGAGGTGAGCGGTTGGGAGATCAGGTCCAGGCATTGCTCCGCGGCCAACTCGCCGAAATCATTTCAGGGTCAGTTTTCCTGTTTATGGGATTGGCAGCTTGCTCCATCGCTGCCATCCGTCGCCGGAGCGGTATACGTCTCGTTATCTGGTTAGGAATCTGGAGCGCGATGTATGGAGTCGGGCTGCTAGCTCGATCGCCAGCTGTCGTTGCGGCTCTGCCGCACGCGTTGCAGCTGAGCATTCCCTACGTTAAGGCTGTGACCACCTACCTGACCATAGTTGTTGCATCGTTTGCCATCTTGGAACTTAGCCGAGGAAGACTTCGGCTTCTGATCGAGATGGCCATCTTTGCCGGGATAGCCGTCGCACTTGCCGGCATTGGCTGGTTCCTGTTCAGCGGCTCAGACAAGAAGTTCATCCTTTACAATAATCTCGTCACGGTTTGCTTCCTTCTTATCTTTGTAACTGTCGTCTCCGTGAAAAAGCTGTCTGACAAGTACCTGATTCTCCTCAACCGCCGCGTTCTCGGAGTGGGCACGCTCGTCTTCCTCAGTGAGGCACTATGGGCCAACCTGTCGCGATCTTTGCCTTACCAGACTCCGCGCCTCCTGGACCATCTAGCTTTTGCTGTGTTCCTGCTTTCGTTCGGGTACGTCGCCGTGCAAATCACTTTTGCCAACGAGCGTCGCTTGCTGTCCATTGAAAACGAACTCGAGGTGGCCCGGCAATTGCAGTTTTCGATCCTCCCTACCACCATTCCCGAGGTCCGCAACGTCCGGATTGCGGTTGCCTATCGGCCCATGACTGCCGTCGCCGGTGATTTCTATGAATTCATTCCCGTCGATCGAATGCGCATCGGTTTCCTCGTGGCGGACGTCACCGGACACGGTGTGCCAGCCGCGCTGATCGCTTCGATGATCAAAGTGGCGATGCAATCGGTCGTACCTTGTGCGCATGACCCACGAGAAGTGTTGCGGGTGTTGAACCGCATCCTGTTCAGGCAGCTCCATGATCAGTTCGTTAGTGCGGCCTATTTGTGGCTTGACACCGAGAATCACAAGGCATTGTATGCAGCTGCGGGGCACCCGCCGCTTCTCCGCTGGCGGGAAGGTAAGCTAGAAAGCATCGAAAGCAATGGCTTATTGTTTGGAGTCATCCCGGATCCCGACTATCCCGTTTGTGACCTACCAATCCAATCAGGCGACCGCTTCCTACTTTACACCGACGGTGTGATTGAACCCGAGAATGCCAGCGGCGATTCCTTTGGCCACCGGAAGCTTGAACAAGTTATGCGCAACAATGAATCGCGCTCGCCCTCTGAGCTATCCGATCAACTGCTTTCCGAGATACACCTTTGGCAACCTGCCTCACTGGCCCAGCAGGACGACATCACCCTTATCGTCATCGATGTGGTTTAGTCATCGCGAATGCCAATGGGAAGTGGCGTAGAAGGCAGTTCTCGGCAAACCCGCGGATTCTGGGTTGGAGGGAAACTCGTATGCAATTGAGAAAAGAGCAGCAGTTCACTGCTCAGGTCCCGTGCCTGTGTCTGTGCAGGGAGTAGTTCCCGGTAACCTTTATCTAATGGCGTTACGTCAGAGTTGCCCTTCCTAGGTCCACGTTAGGCTGCAGGCACCGTGCAGGCCATGACCAAGAATGGCTTTGGCACGGGTCTTGCCTCGGGAGCCAAAACGGAATTTCTGGCCGGTGCTTGACGGGAGGCTCTCGAGTGTCGTCCCGCACAAGAGAGTTTATAATGAGGCCGAGGAGAAACCGTGACTGCTCGTCTCTCGAAGGGCTTGCGCGCGGCTACTTTCTTGCCGATCGCCATGGTTGCTCTAGCGGGAGGCTGTGACCGTTCGCGCTCGATGCCAGAAGATGCGACCGCAGCCTCCTATGAGGTGTTGCACACACTGATCGGAAAGCAGGTCACTATTCGCGGGACGTTTTCGCTACGCGGTAAGTTTGGCGCGTATGTCTTGCTCGGCAATCAGCAGGTAGTCTATCTCGTTCCCACGGGGGCGTCGTTCACGTGGGGAGCACCCTACCCTGAAATGGAGGGCAAACTCGTCGCAGCGACGGGGACCCTCCGCTTTTATCACGCGCCTGACGCCGAACTAGCAGACCCAGCCTTTGCCCGAGCTCCTGATTATTTTTACCTTGAGGCGCAGACCGCTCAACTGCGGCTTATTACCCCTTGACGCTAATTCGCACATCTTGTGGGTGGACTTATCGTGGGGTTCCCGTACATTTGACTCGCATCTTTCGACCAGCGATTTAATTCGACCCGTAGCGTGCTTCTCGTCGAGATGGAATTACCTCCGAATAGCCCGTGAATGCGTTCGGAGTCTGAAGTCCAATTTTCCCAATACGGGCTTCTGGGGGGTAGCGGATGAATGGTCGGCCAACCGAAATGGCTCGAATCGGGTCTGCTGGGAAACGCAACGCGTGCACCGCGTTGACTTGCTTCTTGGCCCAACTTAATATGTGCGACACATGCCAGGCACAGACTCCCTCATTGGGCAGACCATCTCGCACTACCGGATTATGGAAAAACTCGGCGGCGGCGGCATGGGTGTCGTTTATAAAGCCGAGGACACGCGACTGGACCGCTTTGTTGCCATCAAATTCCTGCCCGAAAACCTCGCGAGCGATCCGGCCACCATCGAGCGTTTCCGGCGCGAAGCGAAAGCGGCCTCGGCGCTGAATCATCCGAACATTTGCACCGTTCATGACATCGGGGAGGAGGGTGGTCGGGCGTTTCTGATCATGGAACGAATGGAGGGAGGCACCCTCAAGCACCTGATGAACGGATCCCCACTCGAAACGGACCGGATATTAGACATTGCCATCGACGTCGCTGACGCGCTGGACGCAGCGCACTCCAAAGGAATACTTCACCGCGATATCAAGCCCGCCAACATCTTTGTCACATCGCGAGGCCACGCGAAGATTCTGGACTTCGGGTTGGCCAAACTCAAAAGCGATACCGAATCGCCCAAAAACTCAGGGGAGACCCAGGCCGGCGAAACGCTGGCTCCGGAATATCTCACCAGTCCCGGCAGCGCCGTCGGCACGGTTGCCTATATGTCTCCTGAGCAAGCTCTCGGCAAGTCTTTGGATGCGAGGAGCGACCTTTTTTCATTTGGGATCGTTCTGTACGAAATGACTACCGGCGTTCTTCCCTTTCCGGGTGATACCTCCGCCGCCATTTTTGATGGGATACTGCGCCGGGCGCCATTCTCCAGTGCCCGGCTGAATCCCCAGGCTCCGTCCGAACTCGAAAGAATCATCAACAAAGCTCTGGAAAAAGATCGTGAGCTGCGGTGCCAGTCTGCGGCTGAATTGCGCGCCGACCTCAAACGCCTCCGCCGCGAATCTTCCGGCCACTCTGCCGTCCGGCCTGTTGAAGACCCCGTCGAGACACAGGTTTCCTCGACGCGAATTTCTAACGCCAACCAAAAAGCACCGTCATCGTCACGCGTGAGCGCTGCGGTTAGAGGGACAACTCCGCGAAATCGTTGGCTGGGCATCATTGCGGGCATGGCGCTCCTCGCGCTCCTCGGCGTTGGCGGCTTTTTGTGGTTTCCGAGGAATTCTGGAGTGGGCACGAGCACATCGGCAGCCCGACCTTCCATTGCAGTTCTACCTCTACAGAATCTGAGCACGGAATCGGACAGCGCGTACTTCAGCGACGGCATGTCCGATGAGATCTCTACGAAGCTCTCGAAAATCAAAGGCGTGGACGTTGCACCGCGCGCCGCCATCGTAGCTCTCAAGACTGGGGACAAAACTGCTTCCGAGATCGGTCGACAATTGGGTGTGCGTTATCTCCTGGAAGGGAGCGTGCGCAAGGCGGGAGACCAGGTGCGCATCAATGTCCAACTGATCGATTCGACCACCGGTTTTCAGACCTGGGCCGACGACTTTACTGGTGATCTGCAAAATGTTTTCTCTCTCCAGGATCAGGCCGCACTCAAAATCGCCGAAGCTCTTAATATTCATCTGAGCCCGCAGGAACAAGAAGCCGTCAAACGGCATTACACGCAAAATCCCCAGGCCTACCAGGAATTCTTGGTGGGCCGCTCGCTTCTGGACCACGAAGATCAGCCCGCGTCGCTCGAAGCCGCACGGAAACACTTTCAGGCCGCGCTCAGGTTCGATCCCAACTATGCACCTGCTCTTGCAGGCCTCTCTCATGTGGAGGGCTACTATTTTCGCGATGTGGATCCCAATCCCATTCATCAACAGCGAGCCGAGCAACTTGCCAAACAGGCCCTGGCCATCGATCCACAGCTTCCCGAGGCCCACGTCGCCCTTGCCCGATTCTACGGTGAGAGTTTCAAGTACGCCGATGCCGTGCGTGAGGCACGACTCGCCGTTGAGGAAGAACCGGACAACGCTTTGGCTTGGGATATGTTGAGTTGGGCGCTGGGCTACACCATTCCTCCTGAGCCTTCAGAAGCAGAAAAAGCAGCGCGCGAAGCTTACCGCCTAAATCCCTCGATGAGCTACGCGCAGTACCACCTGGGGCGCGCACTGTACCTTCAAGGGCGTTTTCCCGAAGCTATGGCTGCTTTCGATCGCTGCGAAGAGCTAAGCGAGAATACCAACGGCGCAGATCTGGGTCGCTCCCAAGCGCTTGCTGCAGAAGGCCGCTACTCCGAAGCCATCACCACGATTCTGAAGCGCGGCGCGCCGAAGAGCATGATCGATGCCTATTGGCTGAGTTCGTTTTATGCAGGCAACGGCGAAAAAGAAAAAGCGCTTGCCACACTACAACGGGCTGTGAATAGCGGTTTCCGCGATTCCGCCACCATTAACGCCGACCCTGCCTTCCATTCCCTGCGGGGCGACGCACGCTTCGAGCAGATCCTAAAACAACTCACCAAATAACGAAGTCCGGGCGTGGACTCACGATCATTCGGAGAATCGGGAACCGCTGTCATACTCATCGGGGAAATAATCGCATGAAGCAGATTTTCCAAAAGGCTGCCACGTCGCTGCTGTTGATCGTGGTAGTCGCGCTGGCAGCGAGGGTAGGGTTTGCGTGGAATCAGACACTGAAGATTCCGCGTGAAGTAGTGGGCGTGGTCTCGTTTCAGACGGAAACCGGACATATAGCGTACTCGTTGGTGACCGGGAAAGGGTTTGCTTCGCCGTTTCAGCGGGAGAGCGGCCCGACGGCGTGGCTCACGCCGGTGTATCCACTTCTGCTGGCGGGAATCTTCAAGGTGTTTGGCGTATACACGCGCGCTTCTTTCTTTGCGGCTGTTCTTCTGAATATTGTCTTTTCTGCAGCCACGTGTGTGCCGATTTTTTATGCCGGCAAACGTGTGGCCGGGCTGGGTGTGGCGAGTGGGGCGACGTGGCTGTGGGCGTTGTTCACCAATGCCATCATGATCCCGTTCGAATGGATTTGGGATACCTCGCTGGCAGCGCTGCTGGCGGCGACGCTTCTGTGGGCCACGCTGGAATTGGCGGAATCCGGGCGATGGCGTGATTGGATCGGTTACGGGTTGCTTTGGGGCTTTACGCTGATGGCCAACCCTGCCGTGGGGGCAGTGTTTCCGGTGCTCTTCGGATGGTTGCTCTATCGGGTAGGTCGCGAAGGGAGATTCCCCTTAACGAAACCGGCGATGGCGGCGGCTCTTGTGATGGTGTGTTGCGTTCCGTGGACCGTGCGGAACTATGTAGTATTCCACCGGTTCATTCCGTTCCGATCCAACCTGAGCTACGAGCTGTATATCGGCAACAATGAAAACTACGATGAACTGCGGATTGGTTTGCCTGCGGCAATAACCCAGGATCTGGAAACGTTGCGGTATCTAAGGATGGGAGAAACGGCGTTCATGGACGAAGAGAAGCGAAAGGCACTTCAGTTCATGAAGTCCCATCCGCGGATGGAAATGCGACTCTTGGCATGGCGAATTGTGGACTTTTGGATGGGAGTGCCAGATCCGTGGAGAACGTTTGTGGAAGCAGACTCGTGGTTGATTCGCCTCATTCTGATGGGAGACTTGGTGAGTTCACTTGGTGCGTTGCTTGGAATGCTAGCGCTTTTTTTGAGGCGGAGCCCGTACGCGATACCGCTTGCCGGGTTCCCTGTTCTTTTTCCTTTTTTGTATTACATGACGCACACTTCGCTGCGGTACCGGCATCCCATCGATCCTGCAGTGATGTTGTTGACGGCGATTGCCGCCGGTGCGGTGTGGCGGTGGCGGCGATCCCCGTAGGGGCCCGCCGAAGAGGAGCCAGAGGGCCGTTCTGTAGGTCCGATATCTCTGATTGTCTGTGCGCGGCGTTTCAGATAATGTGCTGGTTCTGATTTGAGGGAGACACGAAGGGTGAAAAACGCGTTGGTTTGGATGGCGGTGCTGGTGGTGATGGGCTTGGTAGATGCGCCGCGAGGCCGCGCGCAGGCGAGCCCGGAAGATTCGTCACGGGAGTGGCAGGTGTGGACCGGCGGAGGGCATGGCATCAACGGAAGCCAGTCTGGAACGGGCGTGTGGAATCTGGGATTGCGGTACGGGATGATTCTGACGGCGCCGCACGGGCCGGGGATTCTACGGGGCCAACTCGAATATGCCGTCGATGTGGTGCCTGTGTGGGTCATCGCGCAGAAAACGAATACCGCGTATGGAGCGAGTGTCGATCCGTTTGCGTTTAAGTGGATTTTCGATTCGCCGAAAAAGGTGAAGCCGTTTTTCCAGATTGAGGGCGGGGCGTTATTCACGAACACGAAGGTGCCCGAAGGCACCTCGCAGATTAATTTCACGACCAGTGGCGGGATCGGCGCGCATTTCCTGGGGAAGAAACACAACTTCAGCGCGGAAGTGCGTTTTCAGCATATTTCAAACGCGGGAATGACCAACCCGAATCCCGGGATCAATACAATGCAGGTGCGCATTGGATTTGGGGCCTTTCGGAATTAGGGCCTGGGTAGTACCGCTGCGCGATCGAGATGCGAACCGCAAATCACCCGTGCCAGGAAAATTCCAGCCAGACGACGAAGACGAACGGAAACAGGGCAAAGAGAAGATTGAGTGCCCCACCTATCCAAGAACTCCAGTCGAGCTATTTTCGGGAAATCAGGGCGAGGAGGAGGAGGACGGGAGGTTCGAAGGCCAGGATGGCCAAGTAGAAGCGTCGATTTGCTTCGATGGCTGCCCAGCCGATGCGTGGATCAGGAGAGGCCAAGCCACAAGGGAAACCCGACGGCCGCGAGGGCCATGAGAGCGGTAAGGATAAAAAAAGCGAGTCATGGATGTTCCACCTTCTCTTTGTGCCCCCCAAAAGCGACCCTCAGAGGCTAAAGCCGGGCTGAGCTTGGCCCGCTTACAGTACGGCTCAAGCCCTGCCCTGCCGAAGAGCAAGAATTCTTGCGGAGATTTTAGAACTCGCCCCCGTAAAGGAAAAAAGATTGCCCAGCGCGATTAGCATGCTGCCGTCAGGCGAGGGATGAGAAGGCGGAAGAACTTATCCGGGTCCACGCCCATGGCGACTTTGGTGTTCGGCTTAAATTCGGGCGGAGTGGTTTCAGGAGCAGGCTGGCCGGTGTTCATCGGAGGCGAGGTGCGCGCTGGGGCGTAGGTGTAGCCGACCGATTCGCCGGCGGTGAATTCCCCGGAAGTTTCGATTTGGACGTAATAGTCCTTGAACGTGAGGATTGTGGAGTCGATCAAGTGGGCCACGGTGAGGGGATCATGCATGGCGACGACAGTAACGTCGCGGCCTTTGCGCATGCGTTCCAAGGTGGCGCGCATGATTTTAGCGGCCGCCTGGCTCAGGGGAGTTTGCACGGCTTGGAGCGCTTTGAGATGTTCTTCGCCAAGCAGCACTTTGTGAGTGACGTCGAGGCCAACCATAGTGAGGGGGACTCCGGCATTGAAGACGATGCGCGCGGCTTCGGGGTCAACGTAGAAGTTGAATTCCGCCGCGGGAGTGATGTTTCCTCCGCTGAGCGAGCCGCCCATCACAACGATTTCTTTTATCTGCGAGGCTAAGCCGGGGTCGGATTTGAGCGCGGTGGCGACGTTGGTCAGCGGACCGACGCCAACGATGGTAATTTCACCAGGGCTGGAGCGCACGACGCGTTGGATGAGTTGGGCAGCAGGTTCAGCAACGGGCTTCAATTTGGGTTCGGGAAATTCCACACCGCCCAGACCGTTATTGCCATGAACATAGCTGGCGGTCGTGAGGCGGCGCACCAAGGGAGTGGCAGCTCCACCGGCTACGGGAACATCAGTTCGCCCGGCGATTTCTACGAGGCGCAAGGCATTGGGCAGAGTAAAAGACAGGGGCACGTTACCGCTGACGGCGGTGACGGCTTCGACTCTGAGTTCGGGGGAACGCAGGGCCAGGAAAATGGCCATGGCATCATCCACGCCGGGATCGCAATCGAGGATGATGCGGCGCGGCGAGGCTGTGGCGGCGGGCCATGCGAACGAGGGAAGTGCGCTGGCGGCAAGAGCGCCTGCCGAATAACCAAGAAACGACCTCCGGGACATGCCCGGAAAATGGAAAGACATAGTGCTCCTCTACGAAGCGTCGGGAGTGACCGAAACTATGACGTATGGAGCGGAATTTTACAGCAAAGGCGGGAACAATGGAGGGAAATCACAAGCGGACGGCCTGGGCGAGAAGGTAACGTGTACTTTTGGGGCCATCGAGGAAGTCTCTGTTCATGGCAGGGCAGAATCCGGAGGAGAATGGTGGTTGCCAGCTTATCAAAAGGATTCTGAGGGGAAGACGTGCGGTGCAACAACAACGAACGCATTTTTGAAGGTGTGCCATTCGCGCTTGCGGAAGAGCTGTTGCGCGGAGGAGGAGAGATGCACTTTGTCGCGCGCGGAACGAGCATGCTGCCGGCAGTGTATCCCGGCGAGGAACTCATTCTGAATCGCGCGCGCCTCCGGGATGTATGTGTAGGAGATGTAGTCCTGTTTGCGCAGCAGGGGCACTGGTTTGTGCAACGTGTGCGGAAGATATTGCCGGCAGACACGCAACCCTGCCTGGTTACGCAAGGGGATGCGCTGGCAGTTCATGATACGCCGGTGTTCGCGGAGGAATTGCTAGGGCGCATAACGTTCGTGGTGCGGGACGGCGAGCCGCGGGTGCTTTCCGCACCTGATTCCGTTTCGCGAGTGCTCGTGCGAGCCATGGTGCGGCACGTACCTGCTTTTTTACGAACCTGCCGGCTCTGGCACAACTTCCGATCCTGTTATGCCAACCTGCGTCACGCCACCGCGGATCTGGCGCACGGCAAACCCACCGGCTCTTTGTGAGGGCTGGCGGCGCGGAAACGATACGAACTTCACTTTAGGCTGCCTTCCTCAAATTCCTGTTTGCGAGCGGGTGAGTGGCGTCATTGACAGAGACGCGGTGTCACTCGTACAGTTCTCGCTCCCGTAAATCGAACCGGAATATGGCGACCATACCTTTCCTCGAGCGAGTTTTTGCTCTAGAAGAAAATCAAACCACCGTGCGCCGCGAAATGTTGGGCGGACTTACGACCTTTCTCACCATGGCGTACATCATCGTGGTGAACCCACAGATTCTTTCGCAAGCGGGGATACCTGCGGAAGGCGTGGTGTTTGCCACATGCCTAGCTTCGGCGGTGGCCACGCTGGTGATGGGTTTTTATGCGAATTACCCAATCGCGCTTGCACCAGGGATGTCGCTGAACGCGTATTTCACGTACTCGGTTTGCTTGGGGATGCACGTGACCTGGCCAGTGGCTTTGGGTGCGGTGTTTCTTTCCGGCGTGCTTTTCGTTTTGCTGACAGTGACGCGGGTGCGTGAGCAGATCGTCAACGGCATCCCGCACGGGCTGAAGCACGCGACTGCCGGCGGCATCGGAATGTTTATTGCGTTTGTGGGGTTGCGCAGCGCGAAGCTGGTGGTGGCGAGTCCCGCAACATTTGTGAGTCTGGGTAACTTTGCCGATCCGTCAGTGCAGGCGGCCTGCCTGGGCATCGTACTTACGCTGGCACTCATGGTGCGGCGGGTCAACGGGGCGATTCTACTGGGGATTCTGGGGACGACGCTGTTTGGGATTGTCCGGGGACTGTCGCACTGGCCGACGGCGCTGCTTGCGCTACCGCATCCTTTCACCACTTTTTTGAGGCTCGATGTAAAGGGCGCACTGCACCTGGGGCTAGTCGAAATCATTTTCATTTTTTTGTTCGTGGACCTGTTCGACAACGTAGGAACCATGGTGGGGGTATGCGAACAGGGCGGATTTGTGAAAGACGGGAAGATCCCACGGGTCGGCCGGGCTCTGCTTGCGGACGGAATTGGCACGATTTTTGGCGCGCTTACGGGAACCTCGACGGTGACCAGCTACATTGAAAGCGCCGCGGGCGTGGCTGCAGGCGCACGAACAGGGTTGAGCAACGTGATGGTGGCAGGATTATTTCTTGTGGCGATGTTTTTTTCACCGGTGGCGGCGGCGATTCCGGCATTTGCCACGGCGCCTGCGCTGATTCTGGTGGGGGCGTTGATGACGGAGTCGGTGGCAAAGGTGGATTGGCAGGATTTGAGCGAAGGGTTTCCGGCGTTCGTTACGCTGATTGCCACACCACTGACGTTCAGCATTGCGACCGGGTTAAGCCTGGGGGTGATCACCTACACGGTGGCGAAAATTGCTTCCGGGAAATATCGCGAAGTCAGTGTGCTGCTGTGGCTGCTGACAGTTTTGTTTATTGTGCGGTACGTATACTTGGCGGCAGAGTGAGAAGAAGCAAGCAGGCAACGAACAAAGAGGTTTAAGAGTTCCATCGCCGAAGAGTGTAAGGGTGGTGGAAAAAGATGGTGCCCAAGAGAGGACTCGAACCTCCACGACCGTGAGGCCACTAGCTCCTGAAGCTAGCGCGTCTGCCAGTTCCGCCACTTGGGCACAAGCACAGTTAAAACGAGGCGAATACAATTCTGAGGCTCGAAAAGGGGTTTGTCAACGAAGCTGCGATAAGGCTGCGTGACACTTCCGCAAGCTCGGCGCGATTTGACCACGGTTGATTAGGCTCGGATCTGCTGAGGATAGGGCCATTTAGACCAGGTGTGTTTTGCCCGACGAGTTTCGGGATGGCGGGTGACGCCAAGTCGAATGATGGCACTGGAGAAGTGGAGAGAGAAGAGTGCCACTCCGAGTACCGCCACGGACAATTTCTTGCGAAGAAGCGAACCGCTCTGATTCAGGCGGCCAGCGCCTCGAAAGGTTAACCACACTTGTGCCGTGCGGTGGGCTGCATTCCGGTAGTATGGCGAACATGAAGAATAATACGGAATTGCACTTGAATTTGTGGAAGAAACGGCTCGGGCGTGTGCCGGACTCGGTGTGGGAGCGGACGGAACTGGAAACCCTGGTTTTGGCAGATAACGAGCTCGCCGAAGTGCCCGAGGAAATCGGGCGGCTGAAGCGGCTCAAGATGCTGGATCTCGGCCATAATCAATTGAAGAAGTTGCCGGAAGGAATAGGAGAGATCGAGGGACTTACGGATTTTCTCTATCTCCACGACAACGAGTTGAATTTGCTGCCGGCGTCGCTAGGGCGACTGACAAAATTGCGTTACTTGAATATCAGCGAGAACGCATTCGAAGTATTTCCGGAATGCGTTTCGCGCATGACCAGCTTGATCGAGTTGCGGATGTCCGACAATTTGCTGACATCTCTTCCCGATCTGATTGGACATTTGCCGTCTTTGCGGGAGTTGCACTTGAGGAACAACAAACTTGTGACCTTGCCGGAAGCCGTCGGAGGGCTAAAGGAATTACGGCAACTGGACCTGCGTGGCAACCCAGTCGCGCAATTGCCGCAGGCCCTTCGGGGCTTGCCACGACTGGAAAAGCTGGATTTGCGGTGGGTGAACACGCTCACCCTTCCGCAGTGGATCGTGGAGCTCGAGGCGCGAGGATGTGCCGTCTACCGTTGAACTGCCTCACCCGATCATGGGCAACAAACGAAACCGTACGTTGGGAAGCAGGGTATCAGGTAACTCGCAGCGTCACAGGACCAGCGTGTCCGTTCCGGGATTTCCAGGAGCAGCAGTCCTTTCGCTGGCACGATTCTCGAAGCGCCACATGCGGGCGGAGATTACCGCGTAGGCGGTCCAGACGAAGATGAGGGCCCAGGCGGGAGGAAAGTAAGGGAGAACGAAGGGGGCCGTGTTCATGCTGGCGTGGAACAGAACGGTGGCCTGAATCGAGCGACGGGAGCGATTGTAGAACCACGTCAAAAGAAGGGTGAGTGGAACGAGAAAGACGACGCGAAGAAGAATGTATTGCGCCATGGTCCAGGGCGTGGGCCGGTAATAGTCGAGGGGTGCGTGCCAAAGAGCCCAGGGGAACCAAACGAGCAGGCTCGATAGCAGGGGCGAGAATCGAGTTTGAAGACCATCGAGAAGGAAGCCGCGCCAGCCAAGTTCTTCGAGCACGGCAACAAAGAAAATGTTGTAGAAAAGGAATGCCAATGCGTCGGCGAAGACAAAAGAGACAGAGCCTTCGGATCCGGGCAGGCTGAGCTGCGCGCCGAAACGTTGGGCGATTGCGGAGAAGGCCAGTAACAGTGCAGGCAGGGCGAACAATGCGGCCCAACTCCATCGATTGGGACGATGGACGAGGCGTTTGAGGAGAGACCGCGTGCCTACATCTCTGGCGCAGAAGCCAGAAAGGATCCAGGCGGGGAAAATCGACGGAGCGAGGAGAAGCGGGTTCAAGTGGAATTCGAAGTGATCGCTGGTGCGCCACAAGTAGTGCAGCGAAAGCACCACCCAGCCAATGAGCAGGAATAGAAAAAACCAGAACCAGCGCTTCGAGCGGGACAAAGAGGAAGCGGATTTCCCACGATAGGACAAGATCATGGCGGCGAGTGCAGGACCCGCGGTACCGAAATTCAGGAATTCTTCACGGGTGTGAAGCTTGATGGCAAGGAAGGTCATACACCAGGACAAGGCGAAGGCGAGTGCCAGAAACGCCCAGATCTGTTTAGGGAGAGGCATTGCGGATGAGGGGGCCCGTGCCGCGGTTAACTCTGGCGAGAGAGGATCCATGGAAGTCTCCGGTTTTGCGAGATTTCGGAACCGAACGAGGAAGGCCTTTCTTTCGCGGCGCAGCAAACCTTAGGGGCGAAAGCCCGGTTGGGTTTGAGGTAGTAACGGCACGACCAGGGCCGTGCCTTCCCGAAGTTCCAACCATCCTCCAGGCTGACGAAAAATTTAGGGCGACGAGACGGCGCGGAGAAACGCGGCGCACAGCGCGGCGGAACCGAGAAGTGATAATGCGGCGGCGATCAGAGCCGGACTTTGAAGGCCAAGAGGCGCAGCAACCGTCAAAAGTTCCCAGACTGCGGTGCGCCAGACTTGGACGGTGCCGGCAAAGCCCCGGAGTTGCCAGGCATCCGAGAGTTGATCGGCAAAAACCTGAGTCATCTCCGCGTGAAAGCGACGGCGAACCTCGGAGGGATAACAGAGGAGCAGCGTACGGTATAGAGAACAGCTGACTTCGATCAGTGTCCGCATGAGTTCACTCCGATGCCCGGGGAACGAGGTGCTTCCTTCGGGCAAGACGAACGACGGATTCCATACGGGAGATTTCGGCTTCGCAAAGCAGCTTTCCATTGGGCGTAAGGCGATAGTAGCGGCGCCGACTATCGCGGTCTGAGGCCGCCGGAGGTCCAGAAGTTTCTTCGATCAGGGCGAGATCCAAAAGTCGTTGGAGGGTGGTGTAGAGAGTGCCAGGTCCCATGCGGCAAGCTTCCCCGGACAGCGTCGAAACCGCTTGCATGATGGCGTAACCGTGTTTGTGGCCATCGGCGAGAGCAAAGAGGATGAAGAAGACCGCGGGAGTGAGCGGGAGAAGCGATTGCAGATCGCTCGGAAGCGGATTGCTTTTGCAGGGCATGCAGTGAGCCTCAATACATCGGTAACAGATATATCGGTGATGGATATAAAAGTCAAGCAGAATCGCTGCGCTGCGGCGAAGCCAAAAAAACCCCTCAAATCAAGGGGAAAGGGCAGGGCCGAGGATAGCCAACCGGTACACTTTCGGGTAAGTACTCCCTCTAGCATTCTTACACCACGGTGCTATACTCCGCCCGGAAGAGCTACCTGCGGCCTAAAGCAGGTACCGGGGACCGGTTCCAACGGGAGGTTGCTATGTCCGAAATGGGAGCTGCGTTATCGGGGCCAATGTTTTATCTGCTGATCGCGTGGGGGGTAGTCACCGCCATCTTTCTGGCATTGATTGCCTGGCGGAGCGTGCTCTCCAGCCACGAAGACGATCAGATCTTTATCGATGCCGCCGAAGAGCACATGGCCAGAGAACAGCGCGAATTGATCACCAAGATCAATGGTCTCTCGCGGCCGATACTCACGAGCGGGATCACATCAGGGGTATTGCTGCTGCTGATTGCAGGAATCTTCGTTTATCAAGGGCTAAAGAACTTCTAAACGGGAAGCAGCCAAACAGCTCAGCCAGTCTTGGCGTCTTACGGTTTTGCGGGCGCAGGTTCTGTAGGCTGGGGAGCAGGATTGGCGGGGCCGGTTGACTGCGAGGCCTGAACGAGTGAAGTGTGGTTATGCACGATAACCCAGTTCTCGTTCTTTTTCTCCAGTACCAAACTGGTCTGACCCTCGGCGGCCATGGGGGCTCCATCCACCACAGCACTGAAATCCCATTGATAGCAGACCCAGGCAAACAATCCTGAAGGAGCAATGCGTATCAGGGTGTTGCTGCGGTCGAGTCGGACCTGCTGCATGCGCGCGCGTTGCGCCTGGTAGGCGACGAGGTAATTCGTCCAGCCGACAGCCGGAGGTGTCCACGTGCCGGCGACCACGGAAACGTCGTCAGCAATATTTTTGTGCATCTTCTCGATGTCGCCTAGTTGCCAAGCTCCGAGAAACTCTCCAATGACATAGTCAATTTTCTGGGCGTCGGGTGCGGAAGCCGCGACACTGGGTGGTGGGGTGGGCTGGGTGTCGTCCTGGCCCTTCTTTTTCTTCTGCGCGGTGGCGTTGCTGGCCGTGGCTAGACAGAGTGCCAGGAGAAGGATGGCCCCAACGGAGCGTTCGATCAAGCGCCTGCTGTTCCCTGCGAATCGCTTACTATTCATACGCAATGGACTCCTGCGGAGGTTTCTGCGCGCAAATTCTCGCCTAGAGAATGGTAGCGCAAACGAATGTGACTTGAAGGACACGAACGAGGATAGCGCAGTGTGAAGGACATCGCGGAGGTGTGTGCGTTATTCATACACGGAGGCAAATGGTGCCCGTGAGGTGGTTGGAAAGGGACAGTTGAGCGCGGGCCAACCAAACCGTGGACACCGTCTCAACAGCATAATCCTCGAGCGATCCTCATCGGATGGTCCCGGGATGAGACCGTGTTGCCAACCGCGCGTCGAGAAAACATTGGCTAGTCCGGTTTTGAGGCGCTCAAAAGGTTTACGAACAGGCGGTAGGCGCCGGGGACACCTTCTGGCAATTCGCGGAAAAAGGCCAGGCCCGTGTAGATGTAGGTTCCTTTGCCGTATTTGGTGTAGACGAGACCACCGCTCAGATCTTTTTCGCCGGGATCGTGCATGGATAGGAGCGGGGTGTAACGCGAATCGAAATCACTCCAGAAATAGAGGCCGCGTTCCTGCACCCAGTTCTGAAAGTCAGCATCGGCGATTTTGTTGGGTTTGTTGAGCAGAGGATCGTCGGGATGAAGAAATTTGACCTCGGCGTTTTCGTCTGTGATGCGCGGAAGAGGAGCAGGAGTGCCTGGAGGAGTGGGAATAGCAATTTTAGCGGGATAGGGTGCGGGAAGAAGTTTGTCCCAAACGCTGTCGCGGTTGTATTGCACGACGAGAGTGCCGCCATCGGAGACATAGTGGAGGAGACGCTGATTCGCGCCGGTGAGTTCCGGGCGGAGTTCGTAGGCACGGACGCCGACGACGATGGCGTCGTATTTCGAAAGAGCGCCGAATTCCAAGGCATTGGTGTCCAGCATGTCGACGGTGATGCCGAGACGCTTGAGGGCCTCGGGGATGGGTTCGCCCTCGGCGGAAATGTAGCCAACGTGGAGATGCGATGGAACATAGATGTCGAAGGCGTGGACGACGGTTTGCGCGGGCTCACTCCAGAGGATGGTGGGCATAGAGGGAAGAGGCTCGAGAGAGGTAGAGAATTTTTCGCCGCCGCGGTCAGCGTAGGCGGTGATCGTGAAATTGCCAGCGTCGAGTTTTGCGGGGGGAGTGACGGTGAGCTTGGCGTATTGATCGCCGGAGCCGGTGAAGCTGAGGTCAACGGGAGCACTGGAGGTGAGGCCGTCGGGGACATTCAAGCCGACGGAGACTTTTGCGGGTTTTTCGGAATAGGAGTGCACGCGCAGGAAGACATCGAAGGGTTTGTGGGGTTGGTTCAGAACGGCGATGAATTGGGTTGGATCGACGGCCACGGTGTAGTCGGGAACAATGCGGAGCGGCACGCGGACAACGGAAGTGGAAGTGGACTGAATGTGCGTAACCGGCTCCGCAAGGGTCATCTTGTGGCCTGCGACGGAAACGTCCTGCCGCGCGGTGAGCAGGGGCGGAGGCTCGGGGAGAAGACCAAAATTCCGATCTTGGCGGAGAGCCTCTGGGTAGGTGAGTGGCTTTGTAGTGGGTAGCTTCGGGGCCAACAAGAGAGTGAACTGATATCCCTTGAGGGGGTCTACTTCGATGGCCGTCTGCTGCCAGATGGTAGGCAGGTCGAGTACGACAGGAGAAAAGGTGCATTCCGCTTCCTTGCGGCAAAGGGAAAGAGCGGCAATGTGAAAGGTGTTGCCCGGCGCCAGAATGCTGGTGTCGGCGTCTGCAGTCAGATGAGCGCCAGCGGCAAGTGCGAGAGCGTGCTCGACAAGGGCCTGGCTTCGGCCAATATCGGCAGCGAACTGCATTTGGGATGCACTTAAGGGAGTGGTGGCATAACCACACTTGCCCGTCCAATCGTTGAAATCATTTGCGGCGTCGGCTAGTTGATGCGTCGCAGCCGTGAAATTTTCCTCGAGAACGGATTGGCGGGCTTGCGCGAGCAGATCATAGGCTTCGGCAAAGGCCTTGCACCCCGGAAACAGTGTGGTAAGTGGCTCCGCCAGGTCGGCCGGATCGACTGTGCCACCCCCTTCCGGGACCAAAGCGATGGACCGGCGAATGAATGGCGAGTTCAGAAAGCCGGCAATCCCTTGCGTGTGGTGATTCACAAAAGCGTCGAGGCCAATCTGGCGGTAACTTTTTCCGTAGAGGGGATCGATATCGTCCAGGGGAAGTACGTAGCCCTTGGGCGAATCGCTGCGGTCAAGGTCGAGGACGAGAATAGAGGGTTCTGGTTTACCGGGAGCCAGGAGGGTTGCCCGCGGTTTCCAGGGAGCTTCTTCGACAGGGACAGGCAACTTGCCGGTGGGGTCGCTCGGATTGTAGGAGGCGTCGCTTGAGAGCTCGACGGCTTTGGGAGTAAGAAGGCCGGAGGCTTGATGGTGGCCGTGGCCGGAGTGGACGCCGCCCCAGTGGTTGATGACGATGTTGGGGCGGAATTCACGGATGACCCGCACCATATCTTCCAGGACCTGGCCGTCCCAAATTTTTTCGGTTTCTTCGGGAGTTTTGGAAAAGCCGAAATCGCGGGCGCGCGTGAAGTAAAGCTTCACGCCATAGCCGCGCGTGGCGGCGAGTAGTTCCTGCGTGCGGATCAGGCCGAGTTGTGGAGCTTGTTCGGGGCCAAGAGCATTCTGGCCGCCTTCGCCGCGGGTGAGGGAGAGAAGAGCGACCTCGGCGTGGAGGCCGCGGGCGAGGTAGGTGAGGACGGCGGCGGATTCATCGTCGGGGTGAGCGGTGATGTAAAGGATGCGGGTGGTAACGCGAGCGCGATCAATGGCCTCGACGGTTTCAGGAAGGCCAGGGCCGGTGCCGGGAGCTGGAGGAAATTGCGCGGAAGCGTGCGAGGCACTGAGGCAGGCGAACATGGCCAGTGCTAGGACAAACCGCAAATTTCTCACGTCTCCTCCAAAGGCATGCGAAAGAATCCTCTCGCGTGGCTATCTCAACCGATTCGGAACGGCAGCAGTTTTGAGTTCACAAAAGTGGCGGTGAGCCGCTGCACTCCAAGGTTCAATCAACGACTGGCCGCTGATCCGCCGGCCGTGCGAATGGCCATTGTCGCATTTCGCGGGTCCAAACCAAAAATGCAATCGCACCGAGTGCGACTTCCAGAAGTCCCCATTTGCGAACGGCACCGGTTTGCCAGAACAGCCAGGCCCAGGCCAGGGTGGTGAGAATAGCAGGAACGGGGTAGAGCCACATCTTGAACGGAAGTTTTTCGCTACCCCAGCGCTGGCGCAGAAGCATGACACCCACGGCCTGGCCGATGAACTGGACCAGTAAGCGCATGGCGAGAATGGCTGCGATGGCAGTCTTGAGTTTCAACGTGAGGCTGAAGACGAAGGAAAGCCCACCGAGGAAGAGCAGGGAGATGTGCGGAAAATGTTTGGTGGGATGCACGCGGGCAAAAACGGGGAGGAAGTTGCCGTCGAGGGCGGCGGAATAGGGGACGCGCGAATAGCCGAGGAGAACGGAAAAGACGCTGGCCATGGCGATCCATAAAACCATGGCGGTGGCGAAGCGCGCGGCACCGTGGCCGTACAGGCGCTCGACGAACAAGCTGGCGAGAAAAGGGGAATTCTGCGCTTCGCGCCATGGCACCACGCCCAGAATGCTGGTCTGCATCGCGAGATACAGAACGGTGATGCCAAGGATCGACAGGAAAATGCCGCGGGGAATATTTTTTTCAGGATCGCGAATTTCGCCGCCCAAGTGACAGATGTTGTAGTAGCCGAAGTAACTGTAAACGGTGCTGACCATGGCCGCGCCAAGGCCGGCGAACCAGACAGAGGAAAACTGCAATGCACGCGGCGGAAAATCAAAAGCCATTTTTGCATCAAAGTGGCGAACACCGCCCCAGATGAGCCAGAGCATGGTGCCGACGACGCCGATCCACAAAAGGACGGAGATTTTTCCAATGGTGGCGATACGGCGATAGAGCAAGATCACCAGTAGAATGACCAGGCCGCCGGAGATCGCTTTTGCCTGCCACCAGTTGAACGGGTAGATGTACTTGGCGTAATCGGAAAAGCCGATGGCGGCGGAGGCCACCGAGAGCGGTGCCTGGATGAGGGTCTGCCAGACAAATAAAAAGGACATCAAGCGGCCCCATTTTAGGGGCCCGTAGGCTTCGCGGAGAAAGACGTAGGTTCCGCCGGCTTTGGGCATGGCCGCGCCGAGTTCCGCCCACACGAAACCGTCGAGCGTAGCCAGGAGAGCACCCGCCAACCAAGCGATCAGGGCCTGCGGTCCGCCCATGGCTTTGATGACCAGCGAGCTGACGACAAACGGCCCGATGCCGACAATCTCGATCATGTTGAGAGCGACGGCTTCTTTTAAACCAAGGCCGCGCTCCAACTGAGGTTGCGATGCTCCGGCGTTCTCGAGTGGACGGAAATTTCCCATGCGTTGCGAGAATAACAAAGGACGCACGGCGCTCCTAACACGACGTTACGGGAGGGGCATTCGACAACGGGCCGGGACGATGGCCGTGGGCATTCCGGGGAGAGAAAGCGGGAGGGCAGGATGGATGCGCCTGCCGTTCCCTCCGGGCGCGCCAGCTACCTCCCTTTCCGGTTGCATCGCTTTCCCGCCGAGCTTTCCGCCCGGTGACGGCAAGGATGGCTTCGATGCGACAGCCAGAGGGGAAGAGAAAACGGACCGAACGGTCCAGCAGGTTGCGGAGCTTCGCCCCGACGTTCACGACATTTATAGATGCGGGCGGGGGCGGCCTTTCTCTAGAAGCCTTTTCGTTTGGCGTCCTTGGCCGAACAGCTTAAACTCGTGTCACGGAAGGCTTAAAGCACCGCACTCCTTCCCTCGGAGTCCATGTTCCCAATTTTCCGACTATTCCCGGCTGTGTTTGTGTTGGTCCTCGTACCTGCGTGCACACTTGCAGCGCCTCGCGGAAAGTTAGCTCTACCGGCCAGTGCAACCTCGATTCTGGACCACATTTATTCAGGGAGGAGAGATCTGGCCTTGGCGGAAGTTCATCAACTGGAGCAGCAGGCGCCGGACGATCCACTGGGCTACTTGCTCGAAGCGGAAGCGGAATGGTGGAGAATCTGGTGCGAGTCGGCCGAGTTCAAATACGGGATGACCATGGCGCGGCACCACGAAAAGGTACCGAGCGATCAACCGTATCTGGACCTGACTGCCAAGGCCTACTCCTTGGCGGAAGCTAAACTCCGCCAACACAATAGCGGGGATATGCATTTATATGCTGCGATGGCCGACGGACTGTCAGCACGCTTATACGCCATGAGATCGGAATATCGGGCAAGTGCCCATGCCGCCGTGCGGGCCCGCGAAAATTTCCTAGCGGCGTTGGCGCTGGATCCGACACTCTATGATGCCTATTCCGGGTTGGGGCTTTACAACTACTACGTGGACACGCTTTCCGCGCTGGCCAAGGCCCTGCGCTTTCTCATGGGAATTCCGGGGGGAAGCAAGGAAGAAGGCATTCGCCAGTTGAAACGAGGCATTCAGGAAGGGCAGATCAGTACTTCCCTGGCGCGCTTTTATCTGGCCATCAATCTTTTGAACTACGACCAGCGCTATGAAGAGGCACTGCAGGTGATCGGACCGCTAGCCGAGAAATATCCGGGTAATCCGATGTTTCAGTTGATGAAGGGCGATCTCTATGCCCGGTTGGGGCGAAAACAACTTGCCGAAGCTTGCTACCGGGCGGCGGATGCGGCCGCGACGGAGCTTCCCGAGGCGGGGTGCCGAAGCAAGATAAAACAACTTGTCCAGCAATCCCTTGGGGCGCTCGCTCGGGGCTAAATCGGAGGGATCGGGGGCGATCACCGGGCGGGGTGGAACCTTACACGGAACTTTGCCGGAAATGGGGCATGAGCGATAATAGAAGGTGGGTTTGGGCGCCCGCGGTTGGGGGTATTCCGTAGAGTACGGATCAACGCGAGCGCGATTCCTTGCATCTCAACCCTATATTGATAGCGCCGTCTTCCTCTCTGGAAAAATCTATGGGCGGAACCAGGCGCATTGCACCTGTGCATCAGTGAAGGAGAATCAATGAAGCGGTCCTGGACAGCCTTGGCTGTCGCCCTTTTCGCGCTCGGCATGCTTGTCGGCTGCGCCGATACAAATAATTCCGTGCAGTATGACACCGGCGCCACGCTGACCAATATTTCACCCTCAGGTTTACCGTCAGGGACGCCCACGACGGGCACACTGATTAATTGTCCCAATACACCGTCGGGGCAGAGCAATCCGTGCTTCACTCTCTTTGTCAAAGCAAGCCCCGCAAACCCATTCCTCGGTACCGGCACTCTCCCAGTGGTTCAGTGGAATGGCATAAAGCTATCCACGACATTCATCGATACGACGAACTTGTCCGCGCAAGTTCCTTACAGTTATCTGGCGAAACCCGGCAACGTGGCCATCAATACCTATCAGCCGCAAGGGCAAGGCGCTGGCTATAACGGACTTTCGAACGCGTTAACGTTCATCATTTACGGCGAGCCGAATCCCATTCCAACACTTTCCTCGCTAACGCCAACCTCGGCGCCCTACTGCGATTCGACATCGGCGAAGTGTGCAAGCGTTTCCATCACGGTGACGGGTACGAATTTCATCCCCGTCTCCGAAGATGGAGGCTCGTCCGTCACCATCACCAGCGCGGCCACCTACAACCAGGAGACGGCAATCACGGTAAACAGCATTTCGTCGACGCAGATGAAGGCCACCATTCCCGGTACTTTACTTTGTGCCAGCGGCACAGCGCAGATCAACGTGTTGAATCCTCCGAGCGCGATCTGCCTGCTGAACTGTCCGAACCTGGGCGGGGGAGACACGAATAATCCGCCAAGCGGACAACCGGTGACCACGCAGACGTTTACGATCACCAACGCGACGCCCGTCAACACTTGTCCAGCGAATGTGCCTCCGACGGTGACGGCCGTGGAAGAAAAACCAGCCATCAGCCAGGATGGTCGTTACGTCGCCTACGTCTCTACCCAGAATGGTACTTCGCAAGTTCTCTTGCATGACACTTGTCTCGGCGGCGTGAAAGATTGCGTTGCGAGCACGCGCACGATGTCGATTGCCCCTGACAGCACGCCCGGCAATGGGGATAGCCGCAATGTGGCGATGACCTCGGATGGGCGGTACGTTGCGTTCAGCTCGGCGGCCACAAATCTGGTGGAGAATGCGCCGCTCGGGCGGCAAGTCTATCTGCGGGATACATGCATGGGTACGGCGAGCTCCTGCAAGCCGAGCACGCAACTGATTTCGACCGACGAAGCCGGCAAGCTCGCGGGAACCAGTTCGATTCTACCTTCGATCAGCGCGTCGGGACGTTTCGTCGCGTTCCTTGCCGTGACGCCTAGCACGTCATCCGCGCCAGGGAATGCCAGGAATGTTGTTGCTGCGTCGTCAAACAGTGCGACGCGACAGGTATTCATGCGCGATACTTGCCTGGGGGCGGCGAATTGCACGCCCAAGACGACGCGCATTTCACTCGAGGCTGGAGAGAATTCAAGCGAGCCGCTCAGCGCCGCAGGGGCTGCGCTGGTGGCCGAAGAAGCACCCGCACTGAGCGGGGATGGGCGCTACGTCGCGTTCACGTCGGTGGAAAATGGTGTTTGGCAAATTCTTCTGCGCGACACCTGTTTCGGCGCGGCGAACGGTTGCACTCCATCCTCGCGGACCATTTCCGTGGCAGCAGATGGGTCCGTCGGAAATGCGGCCAGCCACAACGCGGTCGTGACGCCGGATGGGCGGTATGTTGCGTTCAGCTCGGCGGCCACAAATCTGGTGGCCAATGCGCCACTCGGGCGGCAGGTCTATGTGCGCGATACCTGCGCTCGTGCGGACACCTGCAAGCCGAGTACTTTCCTGGTTTCGATCGATGAGAACGGACAACTCTCCGGGACGGAAGCGATTCTGCCCTCTCTCGGTAGCACCGGCCGGTACGTTGCGTTCCTTGCGGTGACACCGAACCAGGCAGGGAGTGCTGCGCCGAATAGCGGACTGCGACAGGTTTTCGTGCGTGATACATGCCTCGGTACCGCCGACTGCGCGCCTGAAGTCACGCGGATTTCACTGCAGCCGGGGGATGCTCCGGCCGATGGCGTGAATCCTGCCGGACCCGCGCTGGCTGGACTTGCCAAGCAGGTGGCCCTTGCGGATGACAAGAGTTCCACCCTGTTTACCCCCACGGTTGCGGTTGACGACCGTGTGCTGGTGGCCATTCCGGGCGAAACCAAGTAGTGCCTGACCAGAAGAATCCAAAAAAGGGAAAGGAGTGCTCCTCGGAGCGCTCCTTTTCCTTGCCTGCGTTCTCTCTCTCAAAGAGAAACTTTAGTCCTACGCTGCTCAGCCCATAAAGCCCAAATTGTTGGAGGTGAAGTTTGCAAGGTTCGGGAAGATGGACGGCAAGCTCGCTGCGCTGACGCCAAACCAGGTAGCCAACGTCGCGGCATATTGATCCAACGCCGTGGTGGGAATCCATCGGCCGTTCTGATCGGCGTCGTCGGGCCCCCCGAGGGCGAGCGTAGGGAAGGTGCCGTAGATGGAGTTGCCTTGGACGGCCCCGCCGAGGACGAGGTGGTGGCTACCCCAGGCATGGTCCGATCCGCCGTTCGAGCCGGGTTGGAAAGTGCGGCTGAATTCCGACAAGGTAAAGGAGGTGACCGAATTGGCGACGCCGAGTTCCTGCGTGGCTTGATAAAACGCGGACATGCTCTGGCTAACCGTGGTCAAGAGTTGAACTTGTTGGGTGAGTTGGTCGCTGTGTGTATCGAAGCCGCCGTAGGAGCAGAAGAAAATCTGGCGCTTCACGCCCAGGGCACTGCGCGCGGAGATCACTTGTGCCACCTGCTGCAGCTGTTGCGCGAGATAATTGGTCGGAAATTGCGTCTGCAGCGGCGGAATGTTTTGCAAAGCTTGGGAAAGAATCTGAGCGTATTGAACCGCCTGCCCGGTTACGGAGTTTGCTGCCTGCACTAAATTCAAGCCGCTATCAAAAGTGAGCAACTGCTGTGTGGCGGCGTAGCGCGCCTGGGATGCTGCCGAGGAATCGAATCCTTGTAAGCCGGGCGCCTGGCCAGGATTCATGGTGAACGGCTGGGAGGTGATGCCGGTGCAGAAAATGGCGTTGCCGCTAATGGAAAGGATAGGCGGGAAAAGCGCCGAGGTGTTGAAGCTGCTTTGCACAGAATCCGCTATCTTTCCAGCCCATCCCGAAAGGGGAGTGCCGGCCAGTTGGGCGCTCTGCCACTGGTTCTGCTGGTCGGAGTGTGAGTAAAGATTTTGGGGCAAATTCTGGTAGGCCTGATAGGCAACCTGGGTGGTCGGTTGCACGAGTGTACCGACGTTGGTGACCAGCGCCAGATTTTTTTGATTATTGAAGTAGCCTTGCATCTCCAGCAGGTTGGGATGCAGGCCATAAAGGGCCTGTCCGCCAGACTGGAGAGGCAGAAGCTGAGCCTGGGGCAGCGCGAGCACGGAGCGCGCCTGCTGGTAAGCGGCGTAGCGTGAGTCGATGGGCACGAGCACGTTGTTCGCGTCATTGCCACCGAACAGGAAGATACACACGAGCGCTTTGTAGTCCGTAGTACCTTGCGCAAAAGCGCTCATCAATCCGAATTTGCTCAGGCCACCGACGAGGGCGGTGCCCGCGGCCGAGCAGCAGGCCAGCCTCAGTAAGTCTCTCCGTGAGTGATATGTCATCGCTTGCTCCTGTCGTTTTAGTGCTGCACCTGATACATCGACGAGGATGTGTACAGGTAGATCGCTGTTTGCGCCTGCCCCTGGGTATCGGTCGGATCGTCGCTGCTGATCGCGGTCGAGATCGTTTGTTTCATCTGATCGGGAGTGGTGCTGTGGAGGAAGAGGGTGTCCAGCCAAGCGACCATCTGATCAGGAGTCCCAGCGTTTACGACCGGGCTGAAGTTCAGGTGGGTATTGGAACCCATGGCGCCGTACACCGCATCGTTGATGACGTTGACGCGCGCAAGACTGGTGTTGGTGTTGAAAATGCCGAACTCTGGTCCATTCAGCGTGGTTTGCGGGATGGGATTCACCGGCGGAAAGAAATTAAAGACCGTCGGCGGGTAGAAGATGTTCTGGGACATCTGATCTCCCTCGTTCGAGAGACCAGCACCGTCGGTCTGGGCGTGGAAAGCACGACAAATGCTCACGATCATGATGACCGGCTCGCGCAACTTTCCGTCGGTGGGGACGGAGGTTGCGGCCACGTCACCGCGGCGCGCTTCAGGATCCAAGAGAATGGCAGCGATGGTGGCTTGCAGATCACCGCGCTTGCCGGAGCCGTAGCTATTGAACGAGCCCGTGTTGAAGGCCTGCGCGACGCGCTGGACGTAGGCCGGACTGGGGTTGCTGGTCACGAGTTTTTCGATCAATTGGGTGGCCACGAAAGGCCCGACGTTGGGGTGATTGAAAATAATGCCCAGAGCGGCGGCGAGGTCCTGCTCCGCACTCTGTCCGGCAGGGATGGATTGGCCGAGAATGGTTTTCGCGCCCGTATCATGCTCGGATTCGACGGCGATCATCTGCCCGCCGTAAAAGGGAGGATTGTTGTTCTGCGGAGCCATGCCCGGTTGCGTCGGGAAGGTCCATCCGGTGAACGCGCGACCCAGATCCATGACGTCGTTCTGGGTGTAGGTGGGAACGGGATTTCCGGAGCCGTCCAAAACGGGTGTGCCGTCGGGATTCAACTGATTGAGGCCCAGGGTGAACAATTGCATGATTTCGCGCGCATAGTTTTCGTTGGCGTGTTGACCCGGAGCGGGAGCATTGTTATTGACCATGTTGAGATAATTTCCCATGGCGGGAGTGAGAGAGACGTCGGTCATCACGTTGAGATAGTTGGTGAGCGCATCGGTGTCGAGGGTGCGCAAGTAATTGGTGTAGCCCAGCGGATCGCTGGTGGTGTCCGCGCCGACCACCCACAATTCATTCAGAGCCATGGCAACGCGCTCGCGCAGTTGGTCACCGCCGGCGATGGAATTCAAGAAATAGCTTTGCTGGACGTTGCCGATGTTGTCGTTTGGCCGCGGATTCGGATAGGGAGTGACGGTGGAGGCAAACTGGCTCTGGAGATAGGCGTCAAAGCCCAACTCCTGAACCTGATTGAGATATTCCATGTCCGGGCCGAAGGAAGATTGCTCGAGGAAACGCACTGCCGCCGTAGAAGTAACGGGAGAACCGGAAGTGGTGACGGTGACCTGAAGGCTGTTGGAGGTTCCTCCGCCGGGAGCAGGGTTGTTGACGATAACGGTGACCATTCCTGCTTGAGAGCTGGAGGCCGTGCCGATCGCCGTGATCATACCTGGTTCGACATAGGTCACCTGGAGAGGCTGACCACCAAATGTTGCCGTGGAAGTGCTGACAAATCCCGTGCCGTAGATGGTGATCTGGAAAGCGCCGGGGCCCAGGGTTCCAGGAGTGATGGAGGTGAGCGAGGGGACAGGATTTAGGAGAGTGACGGTGGCGCTGCCAGACTTGGTGGTGTCGACGACGCTGGTGGCGGTGACGGTGACGCTGCCCAATGTGGTGATGTTGGTGGGAGCGGTGTAATTCCCGTTGCCGTCGACGGTACCCACGGTGTTATTTCCGTAAGGAATGCTGTTCACGGCCCAGGTGACTTGGGTGTCGGTCGTGCCGGTCACCGTGGCCTGAAATTGAGCGACGTTGCCGGCGCCGATCGTGGCGGTCTTCGGAGAAAGCGTGACGGTGATATCAGAGCTGGCGACGACCTGAACGGTAATCGGGGTCGAAGTGGCAGAAACAGGATTGGGATTGCTGACGGAAACGGGTACGTTGCCCACTTGCGCCGTCGTGGCCGTGCCTGTTGCAGTCAATTCCGTTGGAGAAACAAAAGTGGTGGTCAGTTGCTCGGAACCGAAATTGACGACGGAGCCGTTCATGAAGCCGGAGCCAGAGAGAGTGAGGTTGAAGGTCCCGACGACAACCAGGTTGGGGGTGACGCTGGCGAGGACTGGCACGGGATTACCGAGGGTAACGGAGGCGTTACCGGAAGCGGTGGTATCCGCGACGCTGGTAGCGGTGACCGTGACAGTGTTGGGATTGGGGAGCACGGTGGGGGCAAGGTAATTGCCGTTGCCGACGATGGTACCGATGCCGGCATTTCCGCCCGGGATGCCGTTGACGGACCAACTCACGCCGGTATTCGTGGTACCGGTCACGGTGGCGGAGAACACTTGTTGCCCACCGGCTCGGATGAGCCCGGTCAGAGGAGCGACCTGAACATTGATGAGGCTGCCCTTAATCTCAGCCGTGATTCCACTCGAGACGTTCTGACCGGGAGCGGGGTTTTGCACCGTGATGGTCACGCTGCCGACTTGCGCGTTGGTTGCTGTTCCGCTGGCGGTTAATTGCGTGGAAGAGAGGACCGCGGTGGTCAGCGCCGTGGTGCCCAGAAAAACGGTTGCGCCAGGAGCGAAGTGCAAGCCGCTCAGAGAAAGGGTGAAGGGGCCGACGGGAATGCTCAGGGGAGAAACGGTGTTGAGCTGCGGGATGGGATTGTTCAAGGTGACAGCGCTGCTACCTGTCTTTGAACTATCGACGGTGTCCGTAGCGCTGACCGTGATGGTGTTTGGCGCAGGCGGAAATTCCGGAGCGGTGTAAAGACCGGAGGTGGAGATGGTGCCGACAATCGTATTCCCTCCCGCAACACCGTTGACCGTCCAGGCGAGTGTCGGGCGCGAACCATCATTGGTCTTCGCCGTAAATTGTTGCGTGGTGAGACCGGGCAGAGTCGCGCTTGGCGGAGTCACGATGACTGAAAAACCCTGCGAGCCACCCCCGGGGATAATCGCCTCTGCGCATCCACCCAGGAAGACCACCAAGATCGATAGCAGGATCAACGCTGAACGCTTCACGGCTGCTCTCCCGTTCTCTGCCGCCGCGCGCAATTTTGCCGGCAAATATACCGGTCCTTCGGACGCGGACAGAAAGGCTGATAATGCGGTGGGACTGGTTGGAGAAGGGTACGGGGGTTGACTGATTCGCACCACTGGCCCCACGGCCAGATTCGGGTCTACTGTCCGCTTATCCTAATTGGCAACGAAAGAGAGTTGCTGCCGTACTAGTTAAAACGGACCTTGATGTCTGGCCGCTTTTCGAGGTGGACCGAGTCTATGAAGCGCACTTGGCGTTCATCGAGCGTGAGAATCATAGAAGAAGTGCGCACACCTTCGCCGAAGAAACGAACGCCTTTGAGCAAATTTCCATCGGTGACTCCGGTGCAGGCAAAAATGATTTTCTTGCCGGGGGCCAGATCTTCGGTGGCGTAAATGCGCTTGGGGTCCTTCACGCCCATCTTTTCCAGGCGTTCATAATGCTCCGGCTTGCTGACCACCAGGCGGGCGAGGATCTGACCGTTCAGGCAGCGTAGTGCGGCAGCCGTAAGTACGCCTTCCGGCGCGCCTCCCGTTCCCATCACCATATGTACGCCGGTGCCGACGACGGCTGCGGAGATGCCTGCGGACAAATCGCCGTCGCCAATCAGGCGAATGCGCGCGCCCACGGCACGAATGTCACGAATCAGTTTTTCATGGCGGTCGCGGTCGAGCACCATCACGACCAGATCCTCCACGTCTCGGTCCAGACGCTTGGCCACGGACCTGAGATTGTCCGCGACAGAAGCATCCAGGTCCACAGCGCCTTTGCAGGAGGGACCGACGACGATTTTTTCCATGTAAAGGTCCGGGGCGTGTAACAATCCGCCCCTTTCGCTTGCCGCCAGAACGGTGATGGCGTTGGGAGCCCCGGTAGCGCAGAGGTTGGTGCCTTCGAGGGGATCGACAGCGATATCGACTTGAGGAAAGAGGGCTTTGGGGGCATGCGTAGCAAGACCGACTTTTTCGCCGATGTACAGCATGGGGGCTTCGTCGCGTTCGCCTTCGCCGATGACGATGGTGCCGTCCATCTCGACTTGGTCCATGGTTTTGCGCATGGCCTCCACGGCGACTTCATCCGCTTTCGGCCGATCACCAAAACCCATCGTGCGCGCGGAGGCAATCGCCGCGTTTTCGACAACGCGCAAGAACTCCAGACTGAGACGCTCTTCCATGGACCACCCTCCACGAACGCTTATGTTAGGTCAAAGTTCAGTTTATAGTCGAGGGCCGTGTGGAGGCGGCGGCGAACAAGTTATCGGGGCGGAGCGGAGGAGCAGGAAGAGGAAAACGCTCAGGGGCGCGGCTCTGGCCCGGTGATCGGTTGAATCACGGCATTCAGAAGCTTTGGGTCGGAGAAATCTGTTTGCTGGCCAGCGGTTTTGCCAGCGACCGGCAAGAGACGCGCGGTGAGCGGCTTATTCCACTTCACGGAAAGGGTGGCGACATCGCCGATGATACGGGTTAATTGTTCGACGGTTGCATTTCCCGGCAGGGGCACGGTGTCTAGTCCGGTGCCACAGACCGAGGAGTAACTCAACAGGGCGTCGAGCGAAACCAGCCCCGCATTCCAACGCTCGGCGAGAACGGGATCCTCAAGGACGGGCAACATCACGCCGGAAAAGCCCGTCTTGCGCAAGCCGATCTCTTGCATCGCCGAACTGATCAGCCCCACGGCCGAAAGAGTGCCACTCGAGCCCAGGGGTTGGTGCGAAATGTTTTCGATGGCGGTGACCAGGGAGGCGTCCGTCGAGGGCGCGGGAGAAAGATCGAGGCCCAGATAGGTCCAGCCACGTTCGCTGTCGACGCGCAGGGCCACATTTTCGACGCGGGAGGCTTGCTGGAAAAAGAGGTCGATCAAGCGGCGTTTTGCTGTGGGCGCATCCGGTGCATCGTGTACAGCCGCGGCAACCTCGTTCGCCGATTCGAGACCGACAGCGAATTGGTGTCCCAGACCGGTCAGATAGGCAGCGGGAAAAAAGGGAGTGGCCTGAGGCACGCTGGCGATCGCGGCGAAATGGAAATTCCCTTCGCTGTGGAGTGTGCCATCGGAAAGCTTCTTCATGACGCGCGCGGCGGCCCGAATGGCCGGCCAGTTTACGGCGCCGTTGCTCGTAACATTGACGGATCCGTAGAGAGATTTGGTGTCCTTTAGAACGTCCGCGAGCAAATCCGTCTGGGCTTCGCCGTCGTCTCCCGCAAGATAGGCGGGGCCGATCGAGACCACCACATTTTGCATCTGTGCCAGGCCGTCGAGGTTTTTGAAAAATTGCATTGCTTCGTCGTGCGAAAGCCCTTGTGTGTATTCGGGGAATGGCTCGGTGGCGATGCGCAGGGTTTGCACGGAGAAGCCGCGGGATTCAAAGGTAGTCTGGGCGATTTCGAGGAACTTCACGGCCTCGGAGATTTGAAGCTGATAACTTCCCCGATCGAGGCGGACGAAGGCGGTGATGCAGCGGATTTTGGTTTTAGGAGGCTCGGGCGCCTTGGTCTGTGCCGAGCAGGGGCCCGCGGCAAGCAAAGAAGCAAAAAGTGTCACGACCAAAGAGTGGAAGAACGAGCGATTGTTCATGTTTTTCACATAAATGCGGAGATTCCGGTGATTTTTTCACCGATGATCAGTTTGTGGATGTCGTTGGTGCCTTCGTAGGTGTAGACACTTTCTAGGTTGTTCATGTGGCGCATGATGCAGTAGTCGTCCACAATGCCGTTGGCGCCGAGAATATCACGCGACTTTCGAGCGGTTTCGAGCGCGATGCCGACATTATTCATCTTCAGCATGGAGATGTGGCTAGCGTCGGCCTTATCCTTGTCCTTCAATCGGCCGACGTGGAGAGCGAGCAGTTGTCCCTTCACGATTTCGGTGATCATCCAGGCGAGTTTTTCCTGGACCAGTTGGTGTGAGGCGATGGGCTTGTTGGCGAATTGCTTGCGCGTCTTGGCGTACACTAGGGCGGTGTCGTAGCAGGCCATGGCGGCGCCGAGGGCGCCCCAGCCAATGCCGTAGCGCGCCTGATTCAGGCAGCGGAGAGGCCCGCGCAATCCGCTGACGCCCGGCAAAAGATTCTCTTCGGGAATTTCGCAATCGCTGAGGGCCAAGCCGGAAGTGACAGAAGCGCGCAGCGACCACTTTCCGTGTACGTCCCAGGCTTTGAAGCCCGGCGTCCCCTTTTCCACCAGGAAGCCGCGAACCTTTTCGTCTTCGCACTTGGCCCAGACGACCGCCACGTGCGCGAGGGAGCCGTTGGTGATCCACATTTTCTCGCCGTTCAGGACGTACTTGTTCCCTTTTTTCACCGCGCGCGTGAGCATTCCACCGGGATTCGAGCCGAACTGCGGTTCGGTCAGACCAAAGCAGCCGATGGCCTCACCGGCGCGCAACCGAGGCAGCCACTTCTCCTTTTGAGCGTCGCTGCCGAAGGAGTAAATCGGGTACATGACCAGCGCGCCCTGGACGGAAACGAAACTGCGCAGACCGGAATCGCCGCGTTCGAGTTCCTGGGTCATCAAGCCGTAGGCCACATGGGACATTCCGGCGCAGCCGTAGCCCTGGAGATTGGCGCCGAAAAAGCCGAGGTCCCCGAGCAGTGGGACAAGATGCATCGGGAAGGTGGCATCGCGGGTGTGTCTCTCGATAATCGGCAGTACTTCGTTGTCGACGAATTGACGCGTGGTCTGGCGTACGAGTTTTTCTTCGTCGTTCAGTTGGGAATCAAAATCGATGAAGTCGACACCGGCAAATGAGGGCATGCAAGGTTCCTTCGGAGCGCTATCCAGCGTGATGAGGGAAGTGTAGCAAGGGGAAAGGGCTGGTAGCCAGCTTCCGCGTAGAAGATCAACGGGGATTTAGCCGAGTGACTGCGGTTTTGTGTAAAGATAAAGTGCAGACAAAACCGTTCGGCGGGAAGGCACTGGCGATAGAAAGAAGTCAAATGTTTCCCGAGACCACGAAACGCAGCGGGTCGGGCTGGGTAACGACGATGTCCAGATTTTGGCGCAATGCACGGCGATCTAGGGTAGGGGTCGTCTTCCTTGTTCTATTTCCGCAAACACGCGTTTTGGGGCAGGAGCAATCTCCGAATGTGGTTCACGTGGACGTGAACCTCGTACTGTTGGACGCGACGGTGAAGACCAAGGCCGGGCGG
>Ga0181523_10000053_pt1 | contig 105228 bp, 94 predicted proteins | sample PEATcosm2014_Bin_43_FD_119752 | JGI IMG/M metagenome (GOLD analysis project Ga0181523, IMG submission 119752) | Peatland microbial communities from MTU Mesocosm Facility, Houghton, MI, USA - PEATcosm2014_Bin05_30_metaG | ecosystem: Environmental > Terrestrial > Soil > Wetlands > Peat | place...
ACGAGTACCCCATGAAGCAGAAAATTGTGAGTTCACTGGACGCGGCTGTCGCGGATATTCCGGATGGCGGGCGAATTATGTTTGGCGGGTTCGGCGGTGCAGGATTTCCGAACAATCTGATCCAGGCGCTGTCGCGAAAAGGGATCAAGGACATCACCGCCATTAGCAACAATTGCGGGACGCGCGACGGTGAGTTGGGAATTATGTTCAAGAACGGGCAGGTGAAGCACGTGATCTGTTCGTTTCCAGGACCGCACGCGAATCATTTCCAGGAGCGCTTTGCCAGGGGCGAGGTGACCTGCGAGTTGGTGCCGCAGGGAATTTTGTGCGAGCGCATGCGGGCGGCTGCGGCAGGATTGCTGGGGTTTTATACGACAGTGGGGGTCGGGACAGAAGTGGGCGCAGGCAAAGAAGAGCGCGTGATTGAGGGAAAACGCTGCATCCTCGAAACGCCGATTCGAGCCGACTTCGCGCTGATCAAGGCAGAGAAGGCCGATGAACTCGGAAATCTGACGTACCGGTTGGCCGCTAGAAATTTCAATCCGATCATGGCACAGGCGGCAAGAATGACCATTGTGGAAGTGGATGAGATTGTGCCGGTCGGATCGATTGCGCCGGAGAACGTGATTACTCCGGCGATCTTCGTACACCGAATTGTCCAGGCGAAAGGATTGCACTATGCCGGATAAGCCGCGTCTTACACGAGAGCAGATTGCACGGCGAGCCGCAGCGGAATTGCCGGACGGCGCTTACGTGAATCTTGGCTGGGGAATCCCAAACCTCATCTCCGATTATTTACCGAGTGGGATTACGGTTTACTTCCACAGCGAAAATGGAATTCTTGGAATGGGGCCGCGGGCCAAGGCCGGCGAGGAGGACTCCGATCTGGTGGACGCGATGAAAGTGCCGGTGACGCTGATTCCTGGGGCATCGTTCTTCAGCCAGGCGGAGGCACATTTGATGACCAGAGGCGGGCATCTGGACGTGGCGGCGCTCGGAGGGTTTCAAGTGTCGGAGAAGGGCGATCTGGCGAACTGGAAGATTCCGGGATCGAAGGGCAGTGGCGGCATTGGCGGAGCGATGGATATCGCCGCGGGCGCGAGGAAATTGATTGTGTGCATGGAACACAACACCAAGGATGGATCGCCGAAGATTGTGAAGCAGTGCAATTATCCGCTGACAGGAATTGCGTGCACCGACACGGTCATAACGGACCTTGCGGTGATCGATGTAACGGCAGAGGGAATGGTCTTGCGGGAAGTGGCGCCGGGCTGGACGGCGGAAGAAGTGCAGGAACGTACCGGAGCGCAGTTGATTGTGCGGGGGAATGTGCCGGAGATGCAGCTGGGGTAGGACGGAAGACAGAAATTCCCAAAGTGCAAATTAGAAAATAGGGAAGTCGCGAAGAGGGGTGTTGGTCCCTTGGAGCGGACGTCGAGATCCTTCCTGGCGCGGAAGGCACGCTCCTCAGCAGTACCCTTCGGGGAATGTGTGGCGGAGCGGAACGGATTTTGGTGAGGTTGAGACCGTAAAACCGGCGGCAGGACTGCCGCACTCCCTAAACGCGACCACGGATTGCCTCGTGCAGCCGCCGTCACGAGAACGATTTGCATTGATGGCGAGACGCGAGGAAAGAACCCGCAGGGTTCGAGGTCTCGCCGTGCGCTTCGAGGCTACATTCGGGCGGCGGCGCGGGCGGCGATGTGGCCGTCGGGCGTGCGCAGGATGATGACCAGGCTGTCGGTTACAGGAACGCCGGCGCTCGGCAGGTCAAACTCGAAGAGCCACTCATATTTTTCAGGTAATTCATCGGCGAGTTCGCGCGCGTAGGGTAGCAGGCGGCGCGTTTCGAAGTGCGTGGCGACAATGCCAGTGGCACGGCGCAGGGTCATCCCATGTTTCCAATAAAAACTGAGGCGCAGTGTGCCGACGGTGGCTTGGGTGAGGTAGGTGAATGTGCCGGCGCTTTGCAGCTGATTGTCGCAGGGAAAATCGTACAGCAGGAAGCTGAGATGCAGTTGAGCGGGGAATTCGGTGACGATGTCGTTGCCGCGATGAAGGAGCGTACCGGTGCCGGTGTCGACGCGCTTGAGGTTGTCAAAATAGTTGGCAGCGGTGGCGCGGCCGTTGATGCGGAAGCAGGGGCCGGAGGGAAGGGAGCCGTCGGTCATCATTTGCAGGCCACCATCGTAATTCCAGACGGATTTTTCGCGGTTGGGTTGCGCGGTGAGAGAGGGCGCAGTTAGGGGGAGCAGTAGAAGGACTGCAAGGTAGGGGGAAACTGGAAGCCGGCGAGACATAGGAGTTTCCGACAGGGGAGATTTTACCTCTTCGAGAGCTGTGAAAAAACAGGCAAAAAGTGATGGGTGGAAGGCGGGCAAGTCCCGGAGAGAGGTGGTCCGCAGAGGCTAAAGTCGGATTTGCTGCTGGCAGCCAATGTCAGACGGGAAGCAGGGACACCCTGGTTCCTTTACCGCAGATCACGGGTGGGTCATGGTCTCGGGTTTGACGAGCTGGTCAAATTCCTCGGGGGTGAGGTGGCCTAGCTGCATGGCGGCTTCGCGGAGGCTGATGTGTTGGACGTGCGCCGCGTGAGCGACTTTGGCGGCATTGTCGTAGCCGATTCTTGGGGCGAGTGCGGTGACCAGCATGAGGGAGTTCTTAACGTAGTGGTCGATGGTTTTCAGGTTGAGCTCGATACCAACTGCGCAGTGATCGACGAAGCTGTTCATGGCGTCGGCGAGTAATTCCACCGAGTGCAAATAATTGAAGATCATGACGGGCTTATAGACGTTGAGCTCGAAATTGCCCTGGGAACCCGCGAAGCCAATGGCAGCATCATTGCCCATGACTTGGACGGCGACCATGGTGACGGCTTCACACTGCGTGGGATTGACTTTGCCAGGCATGATGGAGGAGCCGGGCTCGTTTTCGGGAAGGATGAGTTCGCCGAGACCGCAGCGGGGGCCGGAAGCCAGCCAACGAATGTCGTTGGCGATTTTCATGAGGGAGGCAGCGAGCGTTTTCAAAGCTCCAGAGGCAAAGACGATTTCGTCGTGCGCCGAGAGGCTTGCGAATTTATTCGGATGCGAGCGGAAGGGCAAGCCGGTGAGTTCGGCAATTTTACTTGCGGCACGCTCTGCAAATTCGGGGTGCGCGTTCAAGCCGGTGCCAACAGCGGTCCCCCCGATGGCCAGATCGAGGAGGCCATCGAGGGCCACGGCGATGCGGGTGCCGTCGCGATCGAGAAGGCTGACCCAGCCGGAAAATTCCTGGCCAACAGTGAGAGGCGTGGCGTCCTGAAGATGAGTGCGGCCGATTTTGACGACGCCGACGAATTCCTTGGCTTTGGCGTCCAGAGCGTCGCGCAGCTTTTTCACAGCGGGAAGGAGGCGGCGGGAGGTTTCCGCGGCCGCGGCGATGTGCATGGCGGCGGGAAACGTGTCATTGGAGGATTGCGACATATTCACATCGTCATTGGGGTGAATTGGTTTCTTGGTGCCCATTTCGCCGCGAGCGATCTGGATGGCGCGATTGGAGATGACTTCGTTGACGTTCATGTTGGTCTGCGTGCCGCTGCCGGTCTGCCAGATGCGCAGAGGGAAGTGATCGTGGAGCTTGCCGGAGATGACTTCGTCAGCCGCTTGGGTGATGAGATTGGCTTTCTCCTCGGAGAGCTTTCCGAGATCGCGGTTGACCAGGGCGGCCGCTTTTTTGAGCACACCGAACGCGCGAATGAGCTCGGGGGGCATGGTGTCTTTCCCGATGGCGAAATGGATGAGGGAGCGGGCAGTTTGTGCGCCGTAGTAGCGGTCCATGGGGACTTCGATCTTGCCCATGCTGTCGGATTCGGTGCGGGAGGGAACGGATTTTGCGAATTGCGTGGCTTCAGACATATCGGTCTCCTGCGGAGCGATACGGATAGTTTAGCAGGCAAGAACTCATGAGGTAAGGAAGTAAACGGGGGAGGAAGGCGGGGGATGGCACGGAGGGGGGAGGGCAAAAAGGGATTCCTCGCAGCGTTCGGAATGTGGGGTTAAATTATGTTCGCGGTCAGGACGCCCGCTGGCACAACAGACAGCGCCATCTTGAAGGAGGAAGGCTAGTAGATGTCGATGGTCGTGACGCTGAGCGGGGGAAGGGAGACGGTGAAGGAAGTCCCGGAAGCCGGTAGGGTGCCGATGGAAACGGGTTGGATGGTGGTTTGGCCTTCGGCACTGGCGGCGGTCATTTGGAAGAGGTGCGCCGTACCGGACAGAGATGGGCCGTTCATGGCGGTGACTTGGGTGGAAGTGGAGCGGTTAATGGCCACGAAGACCACGCGGCCGGGGGTCGTGGTGTCGGTGCTTGCGTAGACCACGACGTTGGCAACGTTGCTCGAAGTGGCTTGAACCGAGGTATCGCCGAAGTTGGAATTTGCGTTATCGAAATCGCGGAAAGCCCGGTAGCCCGCGAGGATGTACGGAGAAGTGCTGTTCAGAGGCCAGAGGTTGGCGGCGAAAAGACTTTGTACCCCGAAAATGCCAAGGTTGTCCGCCTGGGCGATGGTACCGGCGATGTGCTGGCCGCCGCCGTTGTTATATTCGGTGATGGAAATTTTCATGCCGGGATTTTCCGTGGCGATGCGCGATTGCAGGCGGCCAAGGATGTAAATGGGTCCGCCGAGGACGTCTGTCGTGATCCACGAATTTTCCGTGTAGCTGGTGTCCCAGAGGCTGCGCGGGCTCTGGACGATGGCCTGCACCTGCGCAGCGGTGAGCGTGGGACCCGTGAGATTTGTAACGCGATTGCCGCTGCCATCGGTGGCCTCGGAATACCAATGGAAATCGTAGACATCCACGAGGGGCCGACCGTAAGTCGTGGAGGCCATCTGGATCGCAGGAAGATATTTGTCAGGGAACCAGTTGTTGCCAGTGGGAGTGGCGCTCAGTTCGCCTTGCCAGTTGTAGATACCCTCGAAGCCATAGTGAACAGGACCGAAGATAAGGAGATCGGGGAATTGATTCTTGAGCGCCTGGGTGAGAGCGATGGTCTTAGAGATGTAAGTGTCGGAGGTCACTGGGTTGGGACCCTGGACTTCGAGATGCGTGGTGTTCCACAGTTCGGGCTCGTTATCGAGCTGTGCGAAGACGGGATGAGTCGTGGGATGGCTAGCGAAGATGGACTGGCCGGAGAATTTCTGATCGAGGGCCCAGATGAATTCGTCCATGTAGACGTAGTCGTCGGTGGTCGGTGGAGTGAGTGTGAAAGGCGCCGAGGATTGCGTGCTCTTGCTGTAGACGACTTGTTTGAAGCGCGAGAGGTCCGGGGGATTGGCGACGCTGACGGGACCATTTTCATCGCCTGCGACTAAACCCTGGAGTTGGAAGGTGACCAGACTGGCGAAACCGTTCGCTTGGTCGCCAGCGATGAAGCTGCGGACGGCTTCGGCGGGAACGTTGCTGCTGCTGAGATAGTCGTCGTTCTCGTAAAGGTAGTCGCTACCGGCGTTGGAGGCGTTCGTCTCCCAGTTGTAAGCGGTCCAACGATTGCCACCGGCGCGATCGAAGGTCAGGTTCGCGGGCGCACCGGTAATCCCAGAATAAAAGTTGATGCCGTAGATGTACGGAGAGATGGGATGCGTGTTGGTGGGATCGATCGAGATGGTTACGTCGGGATTCGTGGGGGCAGTGGGCAGAGCGGAGGCCTGATTGGAATTGGCGCTCTGGCCGGAGGCGTTTACGGCCGAGACGACGTAGTAGTAGGTGGCGCCGTTGGTGAGACCGGTGTCGGTGTAGGAATTCGTGGAAGGCGTAGCGATTTGCGTGTAAGGGCCACCGGATGTGGTGGAGCGCTGGAGGTTGTAACTGGTGGCGCCGGTGCTGGCGGTCCACGAGAGAGAAACCTGCGCGTTGCCCGGGGCGGCTTCGAGATTCGTGGGGGTAGGAGGTGGAGGGGAGGGAGCGGTGGGCGTCGCGCTAGCTTCCGCCGAGTTGGCGCTTTCACCGGAGGAATCCACGGCCGAGACGACGTAGAAGTATTTTGTGCCGTTGGTGAGGTCGGTATCGGTGTAGTTGGTGTTGGTGGGAGAAGCAATCCTTGTGTAAGGGCCGCCGGACGTAGTGGAGCGTTTGACGTTGTAACCGCTAGCACCCGTGCTGGCGGTCCACGAAAGAGAAACCTGCGCGTTGCCCGCAGTGGCTTCGAGACCGATGGGAGTGGGTGGAGGAGTCTGAGGCGCGGAAGGGGTGGCACTGACCTCCGCAGAGTTCGCGCTTTCACCCGCGGAGTCCAGCGCGGAAACAACATAAAAGTATTTTGTACCGTTGGTGAGAGACGCGTCGACATCCGTCGTGCCACTGGGCGAAGCGACCTGCGTGTAAGGGCCGCCGGAAGTGGTGGAACGCTTGAGGTGGTAAGAGGTGGCACCGGACGAGGCTGCCCAAGAAAGACTGACCTGGGCATTGCCCGCCGTGGCGGAAAGGCCGGCAGGCGCGGAAGGAACGGTGGTGACCTTGCCGCCACCCGAACTACTGACGGAAGCGCACCCGACAAGCACAAACGCGATGACCATCAGATAAGAGAGACGGAACAGAGAGGTTCGGGAAAAAGTAAACATGAGTGTCATGCAAAAGGATCGAATGGTTCTGCTGGGTGTAGGGAAAAGCGTAGGAGATAGAGAGAGCGGGGACAAGTTGTCCCTAGGGACAGTCGAAGAAGGTGACCGGAGGGGCGGGCGGCCCATTTGAAATAGGGGCAGGTTTGGGGGGAGTGGCTTTGGAAGGGACGCTCGTAGGAAAGGCGACTATTGATGGATTCGGCCAGTTATTACTAGGTTCAGCACACCCCCTTCTCTCTCATGTTGCTCGACAAGGCAGCGAGCGGCAAGCTAAGCCTGCAGGTATCAGTACTTCCAGAACCAGGTGGAAATTCCACCTGGGACGAACGATCCCGGCCACAAGCGTCCGCAGAGGGAAAAAATAGTATCGCTGCGGAAATGGCAGGGCGCGAGGCGAAGGAAGGCAGTGCCTGTCAGGACGAAAAGATCCCCGAGAGGATTGCGTCGCTGAGTGAGAGATGAAGAAGAGGACGAAAATGATCCCCAGCAAAAAATCGACATTGATTCTCCTAATCGGAGTGGCACTGCTGATGAGTGCGTGTAGCGGCTTCAAGGGCAGCTTAACGGGAGGAAGTCTTTACTCGATCGGAGGAAACGTAACCGGATTGGCAGGTACGAATTTGGTACTGGTGGACAACGCCACGGATACGCTGCCGATCTTGGGAGCTGGGACCGTGCCGTTCACGTTCAAGACGTCGGTCAGCGGCGCGTATAACGTCACGGTGAAGACGCAACCGACAGGCCCAGCGCAGACATGCACCGTAACCGGCGGTCAAGGGACGGCTACTGGGAATGTCACAACCGTGGCCGTATCTTGCACCACCAACCCAGTGATCGCCACGATCGGCGGAACGCTATCGGGACTCGCCCCGGGCGCTAGCGTAATTCTGCAGAACAACGGAGGCGATAGCCTCACGCTGATGGCGAACGGTCCCTTCGTTTTTACCACCCCGGTAACCGGGCCGACCGATGCGTACGCTGTCACAGTTCTTACGCAACCGAACAGTCCGTTACAGATTTGCACGGTGTCCAATGGAAGCGGAACAGCTACGGGGAACGTCAACATGGTGGGGGTCTCCTGCGTGTTGGCGTACACAATTGGAGGAAGCGTCACCGGCCTTGACGGCGCGGGGTTGATCCTCCAGAACAGCGATTCCGAACAGCTCAAAATTATGGGCAATGGCCCATTCACGTTCGTAAATCCAGTTGCGACGGGTTACATCTACACGGTAACGATTGCGGGGCAGCCCACCGGGCCAACGCAGACGTGCGTCGTTACGCCTGGGACCGGCAGCGGCACCGCGACGGCTAACGTGACGACCGTGGCCATCACTTGCCCGGCGGTAACGTATAGCGTCGGGGGTATGGTTGTCGGCCTGGAAGGAATACCGCCGAGCAATGGACCGCTCACGGACAGCAGTTTCACGATACAGAACAACCTAGGCAACACTCTGGTCGTCAGTGAAAACGGGCCGTTCACGTTCGCTACGCCCGAAGCACTCAACGACCAATACAACATCTCCGTATTCACTTTGCCGTCCACCCAGTTACAGGGCTGCACGACGTGGAATTATAAAGGCGTAGTGACCGCTAGCATCACGAGCGTCGTCGTCGACTGCGCCCACAATGACTGGACATGGATTGACGGCACGGATACAGCCGGTACGATTGCAGCGCCCGAATACGGTTCGTTCCCGGCGAGCGCGCCCACGACAATTCCGAACCCCTTTACCAACACTCCTGGCGCGCGCTACGGTGGGGCCGGGTGGACCGACAAGAGCGGAAATCTCTGGCTGTTTGGTGGGGATGGCTGGGAATTGTCGGGGAGCACGCAGCCCGACACGCTAAACGCACCGATGAACGACCTTTGGGTGTGCGTCATGACTGGCGATTTCTGTCAATGGCAGTTGGTGGGCGGCTTTGACCCGACGGTCATCGGCACCACCACCGTTGGTGCGCAGATCATAGCCAAGGCGCAGACCGAGGACCAAATCGGCGTATACAGCAATGTGGGACCCGCTCTGCCCTATCCCACTCCGGTTCCTGGAGCACGCTGGGGCGCGGCGACTTGGACAGATAACGCAGGAAACCTATGGATGTTCGGTGGCAACGGAAACTCGAGCAGTGCCCGAGGACTGCTCAACGATCTGTGGGAGTTCAATGCCAGCAGCTTCAACGCAGCGACGATTACCACCACACCCGGCCTGTGGACGTGGGAAGGTGGAACTAGCCTAGTCAACCAGCCGGGTACGTACTCGGGAGCCAGTGAACTTCCTGGCGCTCGCGTAGGAGCCGTTACCTGGAAGGATAAGTTAGGAAATTTCTGGCTCTTTGGTGGCTATGGCTTCGACGCAAACGGGAATGAAGGATTCCTGAACGACCTGTGGGAGTATACGGCGGGCAAATGGGTATTTCTGTCGGGCGGCACGACCAACACGGTGAACCAGTTGGGTGTGTATGGCAATCAAGGAAGCGCTGCGGCTTCCAACATTCCCGGTGGACGCCAGGAAGCGGCCGGGTGGACCGACGCGCTCGGAAATCTATGGCTGTTCGGGGGAGAAGGCGAAGATTCCCTGGGTACGGCAAACGGCATCCTCAACGATCTATGGATGTACAACACCTCCAACAATCAATGGACGTACGTGTTGGGATCCAGCACAGCAAATCAGACGGGCGCGTATGGACTCCAGCCTCTGATCGGTCCTCCAAGCACCACAAGTGCAGCCGGCACACTGGGGTTAACAGGCGCCACGGCCGGGACTCTGCCGGGATCGCGCTGGGGTGCCAGCGCCTGGACCGACGCAGGCGGAAATCTATGGCTCTTTGGTGGATGGGGTCTGGATTCGACCGCAACGAATGGCAATGGAGCCCTGAACGACCTTTGGGTCTACACGCCCGCGGCTGTAGCCGGTCAGGCAGGCACGTGGACCTGGATCAAGGGTTCGAACACGGGTAGCGATAACGGCCTCTATGGAACTTTGACACGCCCCTATCTGACCTACTACATCTGGACTCCTGGTGGACGCAGCAACGCGACGCACTGGGTGGACGGCAACGGCCAGCTCTGGCTCTTCGGCGGGGAGGGTTACGATTCCACGAGCACAACGGGGAACGGCTACCTCAACGACATGTGGAGATATTTGCCCTATCCCAACTAACGAATAACTGAGCGGGGCCAGGCTACTTTTTGGCACGCCAAATTCGGAACCCAAAGTAATAAGAACGGCCGGGGAGGCGAGTGGCCCCGGCTGTTCTTTTTTTTGCGGACGGAGTACACGTTCTTGGCGCGGCGGTCTAGAGCGCCGAAGGAGTTAAGACGGGAGCAATGAGAGAGGCGGTGGGCCGTCTGCGGACGGGGAGGATTGCAGGGGAAGTCGGATCTCGATACTGAGGCCGCCGTCGGCGGCGTTGCGCGCCTGGACGGTGCCACCGTGGCCGCGAACGGCGCGGTCTGTGATGGAGAGACCGAGGCCGACGCCACCGGAAATGCGATCGCGAGCTTCTTCGACGCGATAGAAGGGGTGGAAGATGGTGGCCAGAGCGGCTTCGGGAACACCCGGACCATGGTCGCGAATGCGGATGAGCGCGGTCTTCCCGCGATCTTCCTCGATAAGGGTAACTTCGACTTCCGTGCCTTCCGGGGTGTAGTTCGCGGCGTTGCGAACAACATTTTCGATGGCGCTTCGAAGGAGATCGACATTTCCGTTCACCCGGCAAGGAAAGCGGGAGAGCAGATGAACGGAACGATTGCGGCTGCTGGCTTCGAAATTGGCGTCAGAAATGATTTCCTGGACGAGGAGTTCCAGATCGAGATGCGCTCGAGTAACGAAACGATTGCCGGATTCCAGACGCGCGAGATCCAACAGGCCACCGATGAGCTCGTTGAGACGCTCGGTTTCGCGTTCAATGCGATCGAGGGCGGGAAGGCTTTCTGGAGTGGAAGAGCGGTGAGCGATGCCGAGTGCGACGCTCAGGCGTGCGAGGGGGGAGCGTAGTTCGTGGGAAATATCGCTGAGCAAGCGCTGCTGGGAAGCCAGGAGCGTTTCAATCTGCTCGGCCATGTGGTCGAAATCCTGATACAAGTCGGCGAGTTCATCCTTGCGGCGTGGTGAGATCGGTCCCACGCGAGCGGAGAGGTTGCCGGCTGCCAACTGATTCGCGGTCTTGCGGAGCTTGAGGATAGGAGAGGTGATATGCCGCGTAAGCCAAAGGGAAATCAGACCGACGATCAGAACGATGGCAGCGAGGCGAAGGAGTTGAACGTGAGAAGGCGCGCTCAGAAGGGAAGGAGGAGTGCGGGGGAGAATTTGCAAAACGAGGACGTAGCGATGGCCTGAATCGGTGACCACGCTTTGACCGACCCAACGCGAATTATCATCGCGAACGATCTGTGTCTGTGGGCGCTCGAGGGCCAAGCGGAGGACATCCTGTCCCGCAGCCGGGAGAGAGCGGCCGAGAACCTCACGAGCGGGAAGATCGAAAAGAAAGGGCCGCCAGGGGAAGCCTTCCTGCGAGTGGTTGAGGAAGGCGGCAAAGGCGACCGCGCCGTCTTTGTCGTAGATTTCAGCGAGGCGACTGGCGACCATCGGCGTCATGGTGCGGTCGATCTCCTCCTCGCGTTCGCGCGAAGACTGGGATTCGCGGACAGCGGAGGAGAGCAGAAGAATGAGGCTGATGAGAACCATGGCGAGCCAGAACCACAGAAAGATTTTCAGAAAGAGGCTGCGCATGGGCAAATTATTTTTTTCGGCTTTCGGAAATGGCGTAGAGATAGCCGACACTGCGAATGGCCTTGATGCGTTCTTTACCGTCGGGGAGGGGTCCGAGTTTTCGGCGAAGATTGCTGACGTGTACGTCGATGCTTCGATCAAAGGGGGCCAGATCGCGACCGAGGATCCGGCGAGCTAGATCATCGCGCTCGAGAACGACGCCGGCGGAGCGCAGGAAAACGCAGAGAAGATCGAACTCGACAGAGGTGAGTTCAACATCACGATTGGCGCGAAGAACAGTGCGCGCGCCGGAATCCAATGCGATGTCACCCAGGTGAAGGTTTTCGGGAACTGCTGCGGGCAGTTGAGAACTAGCGGCCGCGGAGGTGCGGCGCAGGACGGCTTGCATGCGGGCGGCCAGTTCACGTGGATTGAATGGCTTTGGGAGGTAGTCGTCAGCGCCGATTTCCAGGCCGAGGATGCGGTCCACTTCTTCGCCACGAGCGGTGAGCATGATCACTGGCACGCGAGAATTGGCGCGGATGCGTTGAAGAACCTCAAATCCGCGTGTTCCTGGAAGCATTACGTCCAGAACAATGAGATCGAACTTCTGGCTGAGGGCAAGTTCCAGGCCTTTGGTACCACTGTGGACGGCCTCGATGTGGAAGTCCTCCGGCGCAAGGTATTCGGCGATGAGTTCGCAGAGTTCTACGTCGTCATCAATGATCAGAATGCGCCGAGCGCATGAATCCGTCTCGGCCGAGGATTTTCGCGAAGCCCGCATGGCAGTATTTTCCATGGCAACGAGAGTTCTTACCACACCCATCGTGAGAAAGAGTGTAGCGAGTTTGCAGGCCCGCGGCGGTAAAGAAGTGTTAAGCGGGAGAGCACAGGCTTAACAAGTCTTTGCGAGGGCTTGATGGTTCTTGACCGCACGGATGGAGCGGGAAAGTTACCTTCGAATCGTTGACTCGGACGCGCAAGCCACAGGGTAGAGGACGCTGACATTTAGGAGGTGGTTCGAGCAGATGAGGGAGAAGTTGTGAGGGCGGGGCGCCGGTCGTGATAGCCAACTCGGTGCATCCGCAAGGCCGGAAAGGCGCGCTAAGGTATAATGGGAAATTAGGGGAAACCAGGAAAAGATGGGGAATGTGAGACAGAAAGGGAAGGCGTCTGCGGAGACGCGGCGGCGGAAGCGCTTGCGCTTCTACCGGACGCGGGCGCGGGAGCTATGGCGGATCGGGAAGGCGTTGGTGTCAACGAAGCACCCTTTCCTGGTACACATCATCCCCATGCGGCGATGCAACCTGGACTGCACGTATTGCAACGAGTTTGACGATACATCGAAGCCGGTGCCGCTGGAGGAGATGAAGAAGCGGCTGGACTTGCTGGCGGAGATGGGCACGTCGATCATTACCATCAGCGGAGGCGAGCCGCTGATGCACCCCGAGCTGGATGAAATCATCGGGCACATCCGGAAACGCGGGATGATGGCAGGGCTGATCACCAACGGATTTTTCCTGAATAAGGAGAGGATCGAGCGGCTGAACGAGACCGGGCTGGAGCACCTGCAGATCAGCATCGATAATGCCGTGCCCGACGAGGTGTCGAAGAAGAGCCTGAAGTCGCTGGATGGGCGGCTGGAAATGCTGTCGGAATGGGCCGTGTTCCAGGTGAACATCAATTCGGTGCTGGGCAGCGGAGTGAAGAATTCGGAAGACGCGCTGAAGATCGCGCACCGCGCGTTGGAACTGGGGTTTACCAGCACCGTGGGGATCATCCATGACCATGATGGGCAACTGAAGCCGTTAGTACCGAGGGACCAGGAAATTTTTGAAGAGATCATGACGCTGGGGAAGCGCTCGTTTTCACGGTTCAACCAATTCCAACACAATGTGGCGAAAGGCAAAGAGCACGATTGGAAATGCCGGGCGGGGTCGCGGTATTTGTACATCTGCGAGGATGGGTTGGTGCACTGGTGTTCACAGCAACGGGGATATCCCGGAGTGCCGCTCGAGAAGTACTCGGCAGAGATGCGCTACCGGGAATTCAATACGCACAAGGGATGTGCACCGAGATGCACGGTCAGTTGCGTACAGCAGGTAGGAATCCTGGACAATTGGCGGTCGTCAGAGAAGCTGCCGCCCGGGCCGGTGGCGGCGGAGAAGAGCGATCTGGTGCAGATCGCGAAATGAGGTAGGGGAGAGTAAAGAATGGGCGAGTACCGGCGCGGAGATACCGCGCCTTCTGTATTTTTGGGGCGTTGCTGGTGGCGAACAGAGGGGCCGGGAGTGCGTTGACGGCGTGCGACGGCTCTCCAAGAATAGAGACATGCCCATCCCAGCTATCGAAATTGAGAATCTATCGAAAGACTACCCCTACGGATTCCTGAGTCTGAAGAAGAAACGGTCGCTCGAAAATCTGAGCATGCAGGTGCAAACCGGGGAAGTGTTCGGATTCCTGGGGCCAAACGGTGCGGGGAAATCCACGACCATCAAGCTGCTCATGCGCTTGATCTTTCCGTCGTCAGGGACCGCGCGCATCCTGGGGAAATCGATCGAAGACGTGTCCATGCACAGGAATATCGGGTACCTGCCGGAGCAGCCGTATTTCTATGACTACCTAACCGCCTCGGAATTGTTGGATTATTTTGCTCGGTTTCATGGGCTAAAGGCGGAGGATCGGCACCAACGCGTCCAGCGAATGTTGAAAAAGGTGGGGCTGGAGACGGCGAAAAAGATTCAATTGAGAAAGTATTCAAAGGGCATGCTGCAGAGAGCGGGATTGGCGCAAGCCATTCTGCACGATCCGCAGGTGGTGGTGCTGGACGAGCCGATGTCCGGGCTAGACCCGCTGGGCCGACGGGAAGTGCGGGACATTATTCTGGAATTGAAGAAGGAAGGCCGCACGGTTTTGTTTTCCACGCATATTTTGTCCGATGCGGAAATGCTTTGCGATCGCGTAGGAGTGATTGTCGGCGGGAAACTGCGGGGTGTAGGGACACCGGGAGAGATGGTCGGGATCCAAACGCAAGGAATGGAAATTCTGTTTGAGCTGGAAGAAAGGGAAAAGAAATTTCCAATTCTGGAAAAAGCGACGAAGACGGGCGAGCGCTACCGTGTGCAACTACCGGAAGCGGAGCTATACGGGGCGCTAGACGAACTGAAAGCCGCGGGGGCACGAATCTTGTCCGTGGCGCAGATCAAGCCGACATTGGAAGAGTTCTTCATGAACCTGGTGGACGCGGATCGGGCCCAGGCGAATGCCGTTGAGGTGAGCGGGCAATGAGGAACGTCTGGACGGTGGCGAGGAATACGTTTCGGGAAGCAGTCCGGGATCGTGTGCTTTATAACCTTGTGTTCTTTGCGCTACTGATGATGGGCGCGGCGATTCTGGTGGGGCAGATCTCGATCGGGATCGAAGATAGCGTAATCGTGAGCTTGGGGCTCACGGCCATTTCGGTGATCGGGATCTTCATTGCGGTGTTCATTGGGGTGGGGCTGGTCTCCAAGGAGATGGATAAGCGGACGCTCTATGCCTTGCTGGCGAAGCCAGTGGAGCGGTGGGAGTTTCTGCTGGGGAAGTATGCCGGGCTGGTGATGACCCTGGCGGTGAACACGGCGGCGATGGCGGCAGGATTGTATGTGGCGCTGTGGACCGTGAAGCATCCGTTGGAGAGAAGCGATTGGTATTTGCTGGCGGCGGTGTATCTGATTCTGCTAAAGCTGGCATTGATTGTAGCGCTGGCAATGCTCTTTTCCTGCTTCACGACGCCATTTCTGGCCATCCTGTTCACGCTGGGAATTTACGTTGCGGGGGTGTACGCGGAAGATCTGCGGACAATGCAGACGGTGGACATGGCCCCGAGTACTTTGAAAATGATGAGAGGAATTTCCTACCTGCTGCCCAATTTTGAGAATTTCAATGTGATGGGCGCGGTGTCACACGGGAGGGGAGTGCCGGGAAGGCTGCTGTTGCAAGATACGTCGTACGCGATTCTCTACGGGAGTATCGTGTTGGTGGCGGCCGCGGTGGTGTTTTCCAGGCGGAACCTGAAATGAAGGCGGGAAAGGCAGGGGCGTGGTTATGGGCGATCCTGCTGATTGCGGGCTTATCGGGTGTGTGGCAACTGCAACGGCGGATTGATCAGGAGAAGAGTTCGATTCGCGTGGAGCAGGATGAACTGGCCTTCCGGTCCGACAACCTAGTGAAAAAGTTGAGTCTGGAGTATGCGCCGCTGGTGGGAGCGATTTACTGGACGCGGGCGGTGCAGTACTTCGGAGAAAAACACAGGCTGCACCAGACAAAATTGGATTTGCTGTGGCCGCTGTTGGATATTGCGACCTCGTTGGACCCTCAGCTAATGCCGGCTTACCGCTTCGGATCCACATTTCTGAGTGACCACGCACCCCGGGGAGCCGGAAGACCGGACTTGGCGGTGAAATTGCTGGAACGCGGGATCAAAGCAAATCCGGATCAATGGCGGCTCTACCAGGATTTGGGGAATGTGTATTACTTCGACGCGAAGGATTATCCGAAGGCCTCGGCGGCTTACGAGGAAGGCAGCAAGAACCCGCAGGCGCTGATCTGGATGAAAGTGATGGCGGCAAAAATCGCGGCGGAAGGAGAGTCTCCGGAGACATCGTACTTTCTCTGGCAGCAGGTTTATAACACCTCAACAGACCCGTTGATCAAGCAGAACGCCGAAGAACATCTGAAGCTGATGAAGGTGGAACTGGAGTTGAAGGAGATCAACCGGATTGCTGATGAATATGAAAAGCAGACAGGGCACCGAGCAGCACGAATGAGCGAGCTGATCCAAGCGGGGCTGATCCGAGGAGTGCCGAAGGATCCAGAGGGTTATGCGTATGTACTCGGGGAAGGTGGGAAAGCGGAGTTGAACCTGGCTAGCCCGCTACTTGAGAAGAAATTGATGGAGGGGCGATAGGTCGCCGAGTCCTCCCGGAATCGGTTACTCCGGCACACAAAGAAGCGTCATGTGGGGATCAATGAGAAGTTTATGGGGCTCGGCCTGGGTGTTGAAGGAAAAAGATGTTTCCTCGCCTGCAGCGATCACCGTACCCAAGAAAACGCTGTGTCCCACGCTGGCGCCGACGTAGAGAGGAACGGGCGCGATAAAGGAACGAGGTACGCCCGATTGCAAGAGCTTCCCACGGACCTGGAAGCCCTTCTCGGTGCGGCGAGAGGTGAATTCCACTTTGTAGTGGGGGATGCCGGTTCCGCGGACGTACTCCTCGAAAAACCAGTCCAGGGAACGCCCACCTTCGAGGTCCATCTTCGGAGTCATCACCGCTTCGATTTCCTTCTGAAGTTGTTCGGTAGAGAGGGCTTTCAGTGCGTACTTGTTCACCAAGGTGTGCAGCAGGGCAACGAAGCGTGCATCGGGATCGTGCGAATTAGGATCGCGGAGCATTCCGCGGAGCATGTGCAGGACCCACGCGCCCTTGGCGTAGACCACGACGTCATAGGCATCGGGCGACTTCGAAGAAGCGAGACGCGTGCCCATGGTGACGGGGCCGATATCGGCGGGAGCAAGGTCGGAGTCTGGCGCCCTGGTAATCAGACGCTTGCGATAGCGAGTGAGCCAGGCGAGGAGAGCGTGATCCGGAACCTTTTGCGTGTCGGCAAAGAGAAGCGATAGATAGACGGCAAGGCTTTCGTCAATCCACTGGTCGCGATAACTGGACCAACCCACTACGTTGCCCCACCACTGATGGGCGACTTCGTGGACAGGAATGATGTCCGTAAAGTTTTCTTGCGAAGTGGAACTAAGGCCGGCGCGCTCCTGGGATTCCGGCGGAAGAAAAGAGTAGGTGGAAAGGTAGAGCAGCCCGGGCCACCCTTGGCCGAAAGCGCCGGGAATCTGAGAAACGGCGAGGCGATGAAAGGGGAAGGGTCCATTGTACTTTTCAAAGAAGGTGATGGAAGAACTGACCTCGCGAGCCAGGGAATTCAGAGCATCCGCGGGGCTGGGAGGCGGAAGGGTTAGAGGCTCTGTGGGAGGAGCGATCTCGACGAGTGGTGGTCGACGCAGGGGCTCGGGAGGGGCGGAACGCTTTTCCAAACGGGAAAGGATGGCCTGTTCGAGGAGTTTGTTGGCGAAGACTTCGACGGTGTGGTCGCCGGAAGTGAGTGAGGCGACTGCGTATTCGCCAAGATTAAATCCCGCTTCGGCTACAGGAAGATTGGATTTCCAGTGAGCAACACGGAAATCGCCATCTTCGCGTTCGTCAGATTTCTCGCCGGTGGCCACCAGACGAAGGTGTTTCGGCCACCGGAACGTGAGGTTGTAGGGGGCGAACTCGGAGGGGTCTCCGAAATGGGGATACCAGCTTTCGCGAGCACCGACATAGAGCACGGAGTTACCGTAGTTTTCAATGACGTTGCCGCGGTAGTGAAAATGGAGAGTAAAGGTGTCGCCAGCGTTCGGAGCGTGTGGCAGGAAGACACAAAGAGTGTCGTCACCGCGGGAACGCAGTTGCTGCCCCGTGAGGCCTTCATTTTGGAAGAAGAGGAGATTTTCACCGGAGGAGAGAGAGAGGGAGTCCGCTTTGAGCGAGCGGGAAAGCTGAATGAATAAGACGCTCTCGCCGCCCGTGAAGGCGCGGAATTCGACGGAGGCATCCCCTTCGAGAGAGTTGTCGAGGTGGATGGTGGTGCTCACCTCATAGCGCACGGCGTGAAAGGGAAGGGGAGGTCCGGAAAATCCGGGAAGAGCGTAGGAGCTCCAGACATCATAAAAGCCGATCTTGTTGACGGAGCGAGGCTGTCCGAGCATGAAATTTTCCCGGCGCATATCGTCGAGAAGAACATCGAACGGGCCGGTGAGGATGCCGTCGATGCCTGCATGGAAAAAGTGGCGAGGGGTGGAAGCGTACTTTTCGAGGAGGATGCGAAGAGAATGGGTGGGATTGAAGCGTTCAAGTTGAGAAACCCAGAGGGAGGCAAACGCCGGGTCGAGCGTAGGCTGGACAGTGGCACGATTGAGCTGTTCGAGCAGGTCCTTCGCCGAGTCATCGGTGAAGCGAGCGTAGATGGAGACGAACTGCTGGTCCAGGACGGGTGTGCCGAGGAAGCGAGCCAACTGCTGTTTTTCCCCGGGGTCGCGAGGGAGAGCCAGGGTGTGGCCAACCCCGGAAAAAACGAAACCGGTGATGCGGCCCTCGAAGGGCTCAAAAAAGGCCAGCTTGCCTTGTTCAAACGTGATGACCAGGTCGCCCTGGCGAAGCTCGATGCGATCTGCGGAAGAAATGGAGTAGATGTGCTCGGAATCGAGGCGGAGAGCATTGAGGGAAGCGAGGAGGTCGCGAGGAGAGGAATCCGCGGCAGCGGTGGCAGAGCCACAGAGGAAAAGAAGGGCGAACAGAGCGAAGAGAACGCGCATCTGTTCAGTGTAGTCACTTTCGGCATAGGCGGACAAGGCGAGCGGCTGAGCATCGGTTCGCAGGATTAAAATAAGAAGATGCGGTTAAAGAGAAATACGGTGCGGCTACTGGCGTTCCTTGCCGGGATAGTGGTGTGCGCGCCGGCGGTGCGCGCGGACAAGATTGTGTTGAAGAATGGCCGGCAGATTGTGGCCTACAACGTAACGGAGGATGGAGACAAGATCCGCTACGAAACCGCGGCGGGAGAGTTATCCCTACCGAAGAGCATCGTGGACCACATCGAGAAGGGCGGATTGATGCCGGTGACGGAGTCTCCCGCAGCCGCGGCGGCCAATCTGACGATGTCGCCGCCACCGATGGAAGCGACCGCGAACGCAGCCGGGATCGACCAGGCAGCCGTGCATGATGGAGCCATCGACCGAGACTATATCGCGCGGATGGAAGGGGAAGCACGCGGGGGCAATGCGAAAGCGAATGAGAAAGCTGCACTGGCGCACCATGCAGCCGCGCAGTTTGAGCTTGCGCACGGCGACATGGAACACGCGCTGAGCGACGAACGGACCTCGATCACTTTCTTGCCGGACCAACCGGTGCTGCTGATGAACGTGGCTTACTTGTATTTAAAGAAGAGCGAATTCAAGCAGTCCGTGGAATATCTGGAGAGGGCCAAGCGGTTCTCGACCAACAATGCGGACATTTATAAGCTCGAAGGCTGGGCTTATTACGGGATGAACCGCCCCGAACAAGCCGTGGCGGAATGGAAGAAGGCCTTATCGCTCAAGGCGGACGGAGAGACACAGGCGGCACTGGACAAGGCGCTCCGAGATAAAGAGGAAGAAGAGAGCTAAAAGGAGAACGAAAGCGCGCACTTTCAGTTGAAATACAACGGAACAGCCCAGCCGACGCTGGCACGAGAAGTGTTGCGCGTGCTGGAGGGGCATTACACGAGTATTGAGTCGGAGCTGAATTACACGCCGCCGGAGCCGATTGGAGTGGTGCTGTACACGCAGCAAGGATTTGCGGACATTACGCGAGCACCGGGATGGGTGGGGGCGTTGAATGACGGAAGAATCCGCGTGCCGGTGCAGGGATTGACAGGAGTGGATTCTGAATTATCGCGGGTTTTGAAGCATGAACTGACGCACAGCTTCATTCAGCAGAAAACACGCGGGCGAGCGCCAACGTGGATCCAAGAAGGCGTGGCGCAATGGATGGAAGGAAAACGGAGCGACGAGAACGCGGCGGTGCTGGTTCAAATCTACGATGAGGGGCAGGCCGCGCCTCTCGGACGGTTGGAAGGATCGTGGATGGGATTGCCTGCAGACGTAGCGAAATACGCCTATGCCTGGGCGCTGGCTAACGTGGAGTACATCGTGGATACACAGGGAATGGGAGACGTGGAGCGAATCCTGGACAACATTGCGGCGGGGGCGTCGACCGAAGAGGCCCTGAAGGAAGTCATGCACGACGATTATGGAGACTTGATGAGGTCGACGTCAGAATATTTGAAGAAGAGCTACGGGCGATAAAAATAGTTTCCCGGAAGTTGAACCCAACAAACATTCGGCGTTTTTTTGGGCAGTCTGTCGATTGCAGTAGAACTCGCGCTGCCAAGGTCTACTTTAGATCGAGCTTCTGTTCGCCTGAATGAAGACGGTACTCCTTTTCTTTCCAGACCAGCACCCCGGTGAGGTGGGCGGGAAGTTCGATGGTAGCCTCGACTCTGTCCCCGATGCGTTTGTAGGAGGTGTGAATCAGACCGTCGGGGTGTGGGGTCGTGGCTTCCACCCAGTCGAGATCGCCCAGCGCAGGCCGAATCCGGACGCTGGCGAAGCCGGGAGCGCTCGGATGAACCCCGGCGATCAGAGTATTGAGATCGTAGGCGGGGTGGCCGCTCCAGGCGTGGGTGTCGGAGCGAGTAGGGTCGGGCGTCTCCGGGGTGGAGGTGAAACCTTTGCCCAGCATCTGACGCCAAGGTTTCAGCGTATCGAGGTAGAAATCGCCGAGACCGGCGTGATCGAGAGCGCGCGCGAGATAAAACTGAAAATAGTACGAAGCCGGTGTGAGCTTTGGGGCGTTGGCGTCGGGTGTGGCGTCCAAACCAAGAATGCGACGCAGCAAAGCGGGCTGATCGTTGGGAGGAACCACATCGTAGATTACCGCCAGGGCATTGGCATGCTGACTGAAATGCTTTTGCTCAGGGGTGTCGGCGAGTAAACCGAGCGTGGCGTTCCAACACTGCCGGTAGACGTTGTCTGCGGCGAGCTGTGCGTTTTTGCGGTAAGCGGCGGCGAGCGAACGATCGCCAAGAGCATCCTCCATGTCGGCGGCATCGCGGAGAGAGCCAATCAACTGCAAGGTCAAGATGGAGGAGCGCCCTTCGTTATCGAAGGGAGGAAACTTCTCGTTGCTGCTTAGCCAATCGACAAAATTCCAGTACGGAAGCGGGCCAAGGAACCCGTCGTCGCGCTGATGGCGAAGGAACCAGGCAAGAACCGAGCGAGTGCCTGGCAGCAGCGTGGCCACGAATTTGGGATCGGAGCGATAGAACCAGTAGTCGTGAAGCATGTTGACGTAGATCAGTGAAAAGGGGGGAATCAGCTGTACCAGTGAGGAGGGATAGCGGCTCTGCGTGAGACCTTCGGGAATACGAGAGTCGTCGGCGGCTTGTAGAGCTTGACGGGCCAGGCGGTCATCGCCACTGACGACGTAAGAGATCAATGCCTGGAGACGAGTGTCGCCGAAGTACTGCAACTGTTCCCAGTAGGAGGTGTCCATGTAAGTTTCGTGGGCATCGATGCGCGCGGTGCGCCAGGAGATTTCGCGAATGCGCGCGAGTTCGGGATCGCTCGAAGTGAAGCCACCGCGATCGACGAAGGGGAAGCCGGTGAAGAACGTGTGCGCGGAATCGAGTTGAAGAGGGTCGGAGGCCGTTTGGATTCTTAGCTCGAGGAAGCGCCAGGTGCGCCACCACAGAGGCATAAACGAGCGCGACGAACCGCCATCGGGAACAACAACGTCGGTCAGGCCGAGAGCGACAAGATCGCCGACGGCATCGCGCTGAATGCGACGCTGGTTTTCGTCATAGAGGGCTTCCGTGTAGACGAGTTCGATCCTGGCGCCTTTGCCGCCGCTGACGATGAGCTGGGGATAGGCGGAAACGACTTCACCTTGATCCAACAAAACAGAGGCTTGCCTGTTTGGGGGAATCACGAGTGCCGATTGCGGGAAGTTTTTCGCTTCAGGAATGGTTGATCGAGCAACGCGTGGCAGGGCGAGTTCTTTATACTCCATTTGCGGAAGAGGATCCGGATAGGGGAGCCAGCTCATGCCATCGCCTACGCTTGGAGGTAGGGGGACACTGGATCGCGGAGACAAGGATTCGCGCAGGGCGGGTGCGGCAGCGACCCAATGACCGGAGTTAGAGCCCAGCTTGTTCCATTCGGTGTCGTACCCGTTGAAGTCGAGTTGTTCGCCGGGACCTGCCGCGTAGTACTGGTGCATATCCGGAGTGAGAGGCGCGCGGACCGTGTGGCCCTTCACTTCTTCCACTTGCCAGGTTGAGTCCGTATCCACGATCGACTCGGCCTGAGCGTAGCCTTCGACGAGAAACCCCAGGCGAACGGAGATTTGGGCGAGAGGCGCGCGAAGGCCAAATTGCCAGACGGTGGCCGAGATGAGATTGTCGCCGGCGCGCAAGAATGGGGCAAGATCCAGTGTTTCGTATCGCCAGTGCGCGAGATCGCCGCGGGCGGGACCCTCACCGACGCGTTGGCCGTTGACGTAGAGCTGAAAGCGATTATCTGCGGTGACCAGAACAACAAAGTGGTCGGGCTGGCCATCCAGATGGAAAGTTTTCCGGAAATGGAAAACTCCCGGCTCGCGGAGAGGCGCCGTGGGATGAGCGATCCACATGGCGTGCCATTCCTTGCGCTCTTGGGGTATTTGCGCAGGAAGAGCGACGGTAACGGAGAGGAGAAAAATAGAGAGGAGCATGCCGCGAAGAGCAAGAGCACCAGGCGCGGCGATTCGGAGGGAAGAACCTGAAATTTTCATTTTGTTCACTCGGCTAGGAGCCAATATACCTCTAGTTGTGCCGCAGGATTGGTTATGGCTTCGGTTTTCGTAAAGTAAAAAGTGGAAAAGTTCAGGAAGTGGCCAGGAGGGCGGCCAGGAGAGCGGCGCGTTGGGGCATAGTCTTTACGAGAACGTGCTCGTCTGCGGAGTGAGCGCCGTCGCCGACAGCGCCGAGGCCGTCGAGCGTGGGAACGCCAAGGGCTCCGGTGAAATTGCCGTCGGAGCCTCCGCCGGCCGAGGCTTCACCCAGAGTAAAGCCAAGTAGCTTAGAAAGAGACTTGGCCCGGGAGAAGAGCGCCACGGTTTGTTTGCGCTCGAGTGGAGGACGATCGAATCCGCCACTTACTTCGAGTTTCGCACCACGATGGATGGGCTTGAGGGAGTGCAGACGCGTTTCCAGCGCATGCATATCCGAGCGCCGCCATGCACGAAGGTCGAAAGTGGCCTTGGCGCGATCGGCGATGACGTTTGTACGCGAGCCACCTTCGACGATGTCGGCATTGATGGTGACGCCGCGACGAAGATTGTTCCAGCTTTCGATGCGGGCGATTTGTGCGGCAAGCTCGTGGATGGCATTGACGCCTTTTTCGGGGGCGAGTCCGGCATGGGAGGCGCGGCCGTGCACCAGGAGTTCCGCTTCACCGACACCCTTACGCGAGGTTTTCAGAAGGCCACGGGGACCAAGAGAGGGTTCGAGAACGAAGACAGCGTCGCTCCGTTTTGCTTCCGCTTCGATCAGCGAACGTGAGGACTCGCTGCCAATTTCTTCATCGGAGGTCCACAGGAAGACTATATTTTTTGAGACCGGAATTTTCAGTTCCTGCAAGGCTTCAAATGCAAACAAGGCCTGGACGATGCCGGCTTTCATATCAAAGGTGCCGGGACCGTACGCTTTGCCGCCGGAAATGCGAAACGGCATGTGCGCGAGAGTGCCCGTGGGATAGACGGTGTCGTAATGGCCGAGGACGAGTAGTTGTCCGCTGGGGCGCGTGGAGCTAGGTGGCCAGACAACGCGGAGATGGTGGCCACGGTGTTCGCGTTTGAGGATGTGGATGATTCCGCCCCGAAGCAGCCATTGATCGGAGAGAAAGCCGCAGCAGCGGTCGGCCGGAGCTTTCTCGGTGCTGGGGGATTCCATGAGGACCAGTTCGCGCAGAAGCTCGAGCATCTGCGGGAGGCGCGGTTTGAGTGCCGAGAGAAGAATTTTTGGGAGAGAGCTCTGTGCCATGAAGCAAGGGATGTTAGCAACAGAGAGCAAGAGAGGCAATGACGGGGGAACGGGAAAGCGTTGGCGAGGGAGGAGATCAGGGAGAAGATAAGGTGTGCGGGGTGGGGAGATTGCTTATAATAGTAAGTTTGCGATATACGGAGGACGTACCGCCGAACGAGGATACGCGGCATAGGAGCGGGCATGCAATTGGACATCAACGAAATACAGAAGTTTTTGCCACACAGGTACCCGTTTCTGCTGATCGATAAGGTCGTGGAAATGGAGCGGTACAAGCGCATTGTGGCCATCAAGAATGTGTCCATCAATGAGGCGTTTTTTCAGGGACATTTTCCAGGAAAGCCAGTGATGCCGGGAGTGCTGATTCTGGAATCGATGGCGCAGGCGGGAGGATTGTTACTGCTGCAGGAAATTCCGGATCGCGATCAGAAGCTGCTGTATCTGGCGTCCATGAATGACGTGAAATTCCGGCGTCCGGTGGTGCCGGGAGATCAATTGCGGGTGGAAGTGAATATACTCGCGTGGAAGGGTGACCTCTGCAAGATTCAGGCAAAAGCGTTCGTGGAAGAGAACCTGGCGACAGAAGCGACGCTGATGTGCGTGATGGTGGACCGCGAGCGCGCAAATAACGTAGCAAAATGAGCACAGGAAAAATAGACCCGCAAGCGCTGGTATCGCCGGCGGCGAAAATTGGAAATGGAGTAGAGGTGGGCGCGTTCGCGGTAGTGGGAGCGGACGTGGAGCTGGGGGCAGGCTGCGTGGTACATCCGCACGCGGTTATCAACGGACCCTCGAAATTTGGCGCACGAAATGTGTTTCACCCGTTCTGTGTGATTGGAGGCGATCCGCAGGATTACACCTTCCGCGGAGAGCGCGTCGAGTTACTGGCGGGGGACGGGAACATTTATCGCGAGCACGTAACCATTAGCCGGGGAACGAAAAAGGGCGGAGGGGCAACACGGCTGGGAAATGACAATTTCTTTTTGTCGTACTCGCACGTGGGACACGACTGTCAGGTGGGGAACAACACGCTGTTCGTGAACGGAGCGACGCTGGCGGGGCACGTCGCGGTAGAGGACTTTGTGACACTGGGAGCGTTTTCGCCAGTACACCAGTTCTGCCGCCTGGGAAAGTATGCCTATATTGGGGCGTGCACGGTGATCACCCAGGATGTGCTGCCGTTTTCGCTGATCGTGACGGAACGGGAGACCAAATGTTTCGGAACGAACACCATCGGGCTGGAGAGAAAGGGATTTTCACCGGAACGGATCAAGACGCTAGAGGGCGCGTTCCGGCTGCTGCTACGATCGAAGAAGAATACGACGCAAGCGCTGGAAGAAATGCGGGTAACGCTGGGGGACTCCGCGGATGTGCAGGAGATCATCGCGTTCGTCGAAAAGGCCGAACGGGGGATCGTGAAGTAAGGCGAGCCGTGAATTCATGCCGGAAGCTTTGAACAGCACAGCAGGTTGGGGATTGATCGCGGGGAACGGGCGATTTCCGTTTCTGGTGTTGGAAGGGGCGCGAAGCCAGGGAATTGAAATGGCGGTGATTGCGCTGAAGGAAGAAGCTTCGCCGGAGCTCGAGAAGTTTGCCAAGCGGCTGCACTGGGTGAGCCTGGGGGAATTGAGTGAAGCCATCGCGCTGATGCAGCAAGAGGGTGTGAAACGCGCGGTGATGGCGGGCCAGGTGAAGCACAACAAGATTTTCAGCGCGATACGACCGGATTGGAAATTGGCGAAATTGCTGTTCTCATTGCCGAGGAAGAATACGGATTCGCTGATCGGGGCGGTGGCAAAAGTGTTCGAAGAAGAAGGGATTCAGCTGGTGGACTCGACCATGTTCCTGAAGCCCTTGTTGCCTTCAGCGGGAGTGCTGAGCAGACGCGCGCCGAATGAGCACGAAGCAGCCGACATGAACTATGGGTTAGGAGTCGCACGACACATCGCGGCGATGGATATTGGACAGACGGTGGTGATCGCGGATCGAGCGTGCGTAGCGGTGGAAGCGATGGAAGGAACGGACGAGACAATCACCCGAGCCGCGCGATTCGCGGACGGGAAACCACTCGTGGTGGTGAAGGTGAGCAAGCCGAAACAGGACATGCGCTTCGACGTACCCGTCGTGGGAATGCCGACCGTCGAAGCTATGAAGAAGGCAGGGGCCACGGCCTTAGCCGTCGATGCAGAGCGCACGCTGTTGTTTGACCGAGAAAAGCTGATCGAACTGGCGGATGCCGCGGGAATCGCGATTCAAGCTTTTCCTCCCCTGAAGGACGCGGAACCAATCGGTGATTTCCAAGGAATGAATAAAGAATGAGCGGCGGGACGGGTGTGCAAGGGCGTAAGATCCGCGTGGCCGTGGTAGGGTGTGGCGAGTTCGGGCGGAATCACGCGCGGGCGTATCGCGAAATTGAGAGCGTGGAGCTAGCGGGCATCTTCGACGTGGACGCGGAGCGGGCCGGCGAGATCGCGCAAGAATTCCAGACGCGAGCGTTCCAAAGTATAGGAGAGCTGCGTGGAAGTGTGCACGCGGCGAGTGTGGCCGTGCCAACCGTGGCGCACCGGGATGCGGGCTGTGCGCTGATGGAGATGGGGATCGACGTCTTGGTTGAGAAGCCCATGGCGCGAACGCTGGCGGAAGCCGATGAACTGATAGCGACGGCGAAGCGCAATAAGCGGATCCTGCAAGTGGGCCACGTAGAGCGGTTCAATCCGGCCGTGCGCGCGGTGGAACCGGTGGTGAACCGGCCGTTGTTCTTTGAAGTGCACCGGCTGGGCGTATTCACACCGCGGAGCCTGGATGTAGACGTAATCTACGATTTGATGATTCACGATCTAGATATCTTGCTGGCGTTGGTGAAAGAACCGGTGGAGGAAGTGAAAGCTGTGGGGATTCCGGTGCTGACAGACAAAGTAGACATCGCGCATGCAAGGCTGGAGTTTGCTGGCGGAGCGGTGGCAAATGTCACGGCAAGCCGGGTATCGACCGAACGCGTGCGCAAGATGAGATTTTTTCAGCAGCACGAATATATCTCTCTAGATTATGCCCGGCGCGATGCCTTGCGAGTGGGTATCAAGCGCCCTGGACCTCAGCCGGAGTTCGGGTTTGAAAAGCTACCGGCACCGGATGTGGAGCCGTTGCGAGCAGAACTGGAAGCGTTTGTGGAAGCGGTGAGGACCCGAGTGGCCCCGAGGACGGATGGGCAGGCCGGGCGAGCAGCGTTGGAACTGGCGGGTCGCGTGATGGAAAGCATCCGGGAGCATAGTGAGCGCGTCCAACCGGTAGCACCCAGTGTTCCAGGAAAAGTGAACCGATGATCCCAAGGACTCTAGTTCCCCGGGGCGCGAGGCCGCCGGCCGCGGACGCGCCCACAACCCGGAGGCGCCCCACTTCGCTGGATGAAAGGACCTTGGTGCCTGCGACCCTGCCGATCGTTCCGCTGGACGGGCACTCAACGATTCCGAACAATTTGCCACTGGAAGCGATTGCCACCCGCGTGGTGGTGCCGCGGGACATCGATATTGAAGCGGTGCAGCGGCCGGATGATTCCACTCTGCCTGCACAGCCGACGGAGATGGATGAACGGATCACCATTCCCCAGGGAGCCGCGCCCCCGCAGGAACTGCCGGAATTCCTGCCCGTGTCCGAAGATCTGGTGCAGCCCGACATCATGCAAACGGGGGAATTGGCCTTCCTTCCTTCGGAGCAGAAGCAAAAAGCCCCGGCAGGAGAGATGATTGTCGCCATCTTCTCGCTGCTGCTGAATCTGCTCTTTGTTGTGGCGATCGTGCAGATACTTTCCTACCACTCGCGTTCCCATGAAGAAGAGGAGATCGGGCGGAAACAGATTTCGGTCTTGTTGCCGCCAGACGCGCTGGAATCGCTGAAGCCGACGACTCCGCCAGCGCCGCGTCCATCGGTGAAACTAGACCCTCGCGAGATTCGAAGAGTTGCGCCTACGATTCAGCCGCCGGTACCTGCGCCTGTGCCGGAGGTAAGACCGGAGCCGCCGAAGAAAGATCTGCCGAGCGCGCCGACGCCACAGCCGAATACAGTACCGCCAACTCCGACGCAGCCAGCCCAAGGGAACAAGGGTGATCTACCTAAAACACCACTGAAGCTGGACACTCCGAACATGCCCGTGCCGCAGAACGGGTTGATTTTGCCGAAGTCGACCTCACCCGGCGCCGCGATTCGTGATGCCGCGCGCGCCACGAAAATGAGTACGCCTGCGCCGATGGGCGGAAGCGGGCCGTTGCCGGGTGGCCGATCGGGAGGGGGCGGAGGAGGGCATGGGACGGCCGGTGCTGGTGTCGAGATGCTCACGGACACCGAAGGGGTGGACTTCAATGACTACCTGCGGCGTGTATACATCACGGTGAAGCAGAACTGGTTTGCAGTGATGCCGGCGTCGGTGCAGCTGGGGGATCAGGGAGTGGTTTCGCTGCAATTCAAGATCATGAGAGATGGCAGCGTGCCCGATGGCGACCCACAGCGTGTGTTCGGGTCTGGTAAAGAACCGCTGGATCGGGCGGCGGTGTCGTCGATTCGCGCGTCGAACCCGTTTCCCACGCTTCCCGCACAATTTAAAGGGCCCTACATTGAATTGCGGTTCACCTATTACTACAATTTGCCGATTCCCTCAAACTAGAAACTTTGCATGAGTGAGAGGTTGAGACCCTTCTTGGCAAAAGGCGCTCCTCGGGAGGAAAGGTTTGACCTCTTGTTGAAGACCGAACGGGTCGTGGTAGCGTTAGAATCGTAAAAGCGGCAGCCGGGCTGCCGCACTCCAAAATGAAACCTGTACGCCAACAAGTGCTGGTCATCCTGCTGAGCCGGGCGTGGCCCTTTCCGTTGCACAGATGAGCGCCACTGTTGAGCTTCCTCTGGTGGTCATTGTAGGGCCAACGGCATCTGGAAAATCGGTGTTGGGGGTTTGGCTGGCAGAGCGAGTTGGCGGAGAAGTGATTGCCTGCGACTCGACACAGTTGTACCGCGGCTTCGACATTGGCACGGCAAAGCCAACGATAGCGGAGCGACGCGGTGTGCCGCATCGCCTGATCGATGTGCTCGATAGTGCCGAAGAATCGACGGCGGGCGGATATCGGGAGCGCGCGATAGAAGTGCTGCACGAGCTTCGCGCGCGGAAGAAAATTCCCCTATTTACGGTGGGAACGGGTCTGTATCTGCGCGCCTTGTTGGAGGGATTGGCGGACGTGCCACAACGGTCGGAAGAATTGAGAACAAGATTGTGGGCTAGCGTTGCAGAGCATGGGCCGGGATATCTGCACCGGATGTTGCGGCGGCTGGACGCTGAATCAGCCGAAAAAATTGCCGCCGCGGATGAGCAGAAATTGATTCGTGCCATTGAAGTGCGTTTGCTGACGAAGAAGTCACTCTCGGAAGTGCACCGCACTGGGCGGAAGCCGCTGAAGGGCTGGAGAGCAGTGAAACTTGGGCTGCTGCCGCCGCGGGACGCGCTCTACGAACGGGTGCACGCGCGAACGGAGGCCATGCTTGCGCGCGGATGGCTGGAGGAAGTGCGGAAGCTGGTGGAGGGCGGCGTGCCCGAGAGTGCCAAGGCGTTTGACTTCATCGGCTACCGAGAATTGCGGAAAGTGCTGCGTGGAGAAATGCGGCTGGAAGAGGCGCGCGCAGCGATCCAGCAGGCGACGCGGCGGTATGCGAAACGACAGATGACCTGGTTCCGGCGGGAAAAGGGAGTGCATTGGCTCGAAGGATTTGGAGACGAAGCGAGGATTCAGACGGAAGCGCTCGATAGCGTTCGCGCGGAGCTGGGCGCGGCGGTATCCGGTGCAAACGGAATAGACGTATAATCCAAGTGATGAGGAAAGTTCCCTCCACGCAGCGCAAAGTTTGCGCGAGAACACCGGGTCCGGCCCACCGATGAAAACGCAACACGATACTTCTGTTTCTGAACGCGTCCTACTGGTGGGTGTGGGTTGGAAGCGCGCGCCACGCTTTCCCGGCATGCCTGCGGGAGAACAGGGACGCGAATCGCTGGCAGAGCTGGTCGAACTGGCACGAAGCGCTGGGGCAGAAATCACAGGGACGCTTTTTCAATTACGAGAGTCTGCCGATCCTGCGACGCTAGTGGGCCGCGGAAAACTGGATGAAATTCGTGCAGAGGCGACGGCGCGGCAAGCCCCGCTGATTATTTTCGACAGTGAACTTACGCCGGTGCAACAAAGGAATATTGAAGAAGTGACCGAACGGCGAGTGATCGACCGGACGCAACTGATCCTGGACATTTTCGCGAAACACGCGCGCAGCCGCGAAGGGCAGTTGCAAGTGGAACTGGCGCAATTGAATTACATGCTCCCACGACTGACTGGCAAAGGCACGGCGATGTCCCGGCTGGGCGGCAAGAGCGGCGGCGGAGGCTCCGGCGGGGCAGGCGGAGGCGCGGGACGAATCGGTGTGCGCGGACCTGGCGAAAAGAAATTGGAGACGGACCGTCGTCGTATCCGCGACCGCGTGCGGAAGATTCAGGAAAACATCGATGAAGTGCGGCAACAGCGGGCGCTTCGAAGAGAAGCGCGGAACGCTGTGCCTTTGGGAACCGTGTCGCTTGTGGGGTATACGAACGCGGGAAAGTCTACGTTGTTTAACGCGCTGAGCCGGGCAGAAGTGGTTGTGTCGCCGAAAATGTTCGCGACTCTGGATCCGACGATCCGGGCGCTGAGGCTGCCGTCGAACCGAAGGATTCTGGTGTCCGATACGGTGGGATTTATTCGAGCGCTGCCAAAAGGATTGCTGACCGCGTTTCGCGCGACGCTCGAAGAGGTGCAGGAATCGGCGTTGATTTTGCAAGTCAGCGACATTTCCAATCCCTACCACGAAGAGTTAGAGCAGGAAGTGGAAAAGATTCTGGGCGACCTGGGGGTTCTGGAGCGGCCGCGGTTGCGCGTGTTCAACAAGATCGATCGGCTCTCGCCGGAACAGCGCGAAGAGTTCGCCGCGGCGTGGTCGCGGCCGAAAGAGGGCGACGAACCACCGGTGTTTGTTTCCGCGTTGACAGGAGAGGGATTGGACGAATTATTGCGGCGGATTGACGTGGCGCTGCCGGTGGATCCGCTGGTGAAGCTTGCCCTGCACATGCCGCTGACCGAGGGGCGCTCGTTGGCACTGATTCACGCCTTGGGACGCGTGGTGCATTCGCGAGTCAGCGAATCGCACATGGACCTGGAAGCGGAGATACCCGAAACGGTGGCGCGGCGATTGAAGCTAAATGACTTTGTGGTGAAGGAAACATTAAAGTCTTCACCATCGTATGGATAAGTAGGAGAGGAAAAAATGGCCGCCTTCTTGCTGTGGTGCATCCTTCTGGTAGTCTGTTGGCCGATCGCCCTGATAGCCCTTGTGCTCTATCCCATCGTGTGGTTGCTTCTGCTGCCGTTCCGCATTCTGGGGATTGCCGTCACCGGAGTGTTTGAGTTATTGCGTGCGATTTTGTTGCTGCCTGTGCGCGTCTTGCGTGGTCCTCACGCGATTTGAGAAGTGAGGAAAACCGGGACAGGTAACTTCCGAGTAATTCGGCCCGAAGACCCCCAATTTGAATGAATTGTGACTGGAAACGGCAGGGAAATGGCCGTGCCAGCGCGTGCACGTACTTGTGGAAAACACTGTGGAAAGTGGGGGAGAGCGAGTGAATGAAAGAAGGAAGCTCCGCCGCGACCTGATCCGTTCTGTCCCCAAGACCGCTTGTATATTGATGAAAATAAGTAACTTATAATGATGGCAAGCGCAAGCTGATTCGAAATGATGACAAAATTCACAGGACCTCGGGTTCCCTGATTTGCACAGGTTTGCAGCAGGGGTGTTACGAAAGAGTACTCCGGGCGCGGGGAATCCGAGGCTGGATTTAGTAACCTGAAAGTACTGTAATGGGAGCCGGGCAGACGGGTGGCGGCCACGTTGACGCTTGAGTGTGCGGAGTCTATAGTGAGCCGAGTACCCAGAGAAGGAGCCAAAATACGGCTGTTGTCCGCGCCCTTATGAACCTCCCGAACGCATTGACGCTGCTACGGATATTCATCGTACCGGTGCTGATCGTGGTGCTGCTAACCCGCAGTCCGAACGTCGATCTGTGGGGATTTCCGATGCGGTTTGAGTTCTGGGGAGTGCTGATTCTGCTGGTGGCGGCGGCCACAGACTGGGCGGACGGATATTTTGCCCGGCGAAGAGCGCAGGTGACTACACTGGGAATCCTGCTGGATCCGATTGCGGACAAGTTGTTGATCTGCGCAGCGTTCATTTCCCTGGTGGACATGCACTTGGCGAAAGCGTGGATGGTGGTGATCATCATCGGGCGGGAACTGGTCATTTTGGGATTGCGGAATATTGCGTCGGCGGAGGGATTTACGATTGCGGCGTCGACGCTGGGTAAAACGAAAATGGTGTTGCAAGTGTGCGCGGCGGCGGTGCTGATCTCCGGGGCCAGGCACCCATCGATGCGAACCTTGGGGTTGGTGCTGTTGTGGCTGGTGGTGATCAGCGCCTTGGTATCCGCAGCGCAGTATTTTTACAGGTTCTGGAATCAATTGGACGACCGGGTCAAGCAGCGACGGAAGTTGAGCATGATGGAAGTACATAAGAAACCGCAGGATGCACTGCCTCTCTGAAGCCGACCGAAAAAGCATCCTGGAGTTAGCCCGCCAGGCCGTGGTGGAAGCTGTTTGTCGGCAACGTCGGCTGGAAGAAATTCCCAAGACAGAACTATTCGAGCCGCAGTGCGGGGTGTTTGTCACACTGCACGTGGGTGGACGGCTGCGTGGGTGCATTGGAGTGGTCGAGACAAGAGAGCGGTTGGGGCAGAGCATCGTTCAATGCGCCACCGGGGCGGCATTGGAGGATCCGCGATTTAGTCCGATGCAACCGGAAGAGATTCCGAAAATGGAAATCGAAGTTTCGCTGCTCTCACCGCTGCAATTACTTCAGCCTGATGCGATCGAAATTGGGAAACACGGATTGCTGGTGGAACAGGGGATACGGCGAGGCTTGCTGTTGCCGCAGGTGGCCTTGGAGCATCATTTGGGAAAAGAGCAATTCTTGAGGGAAACCTGCCACAAAGCGGGATTAGCGCCGGATGCGTGGAAAGAGGCGGATACGCGCATTTACGGGTTCACGTGTGAAATCGTGGGGAAAGAGAAATAGGACGAGCGGAAAGAAAAAGCCCGCGCCTGGAAAGAAGACGCGGGCGTCAAAGCGAAAGGGTTCTGGTTAACTATTCGACTTCCACGTAGTCCCCGGCAAACATTTCGCCGCGGCTGTAGGTGATGAAAACGGTGGAGGAATTGGGGCTGACGTTGAGAACGATGCCCTCACCGAGAATTTCTCTGGGCAGATCATTCCACTTGTAGGCCACGGGGTTGCTGCCGAAACCGTACATCTTGTACTGATAGTCATCGAAGTTTGGCGAGGTTTCTGCCCGGCTACCCTGATACCGGAAGATGCGCATGTAATCGCCGACGTTCACGGCCTGGTTTGTGCCGAGATTGACGTAGACGGTTTGGAACTGGCCGTATTCCTGGGAAAAATCCTTGCCGACAACGGCCATGCCCACGGATTTGCCGCTCACGGGAGCGAAGGGGTCAAATTTCGCCGCCGGTTTATAGGGGGGCGAAGGACGTTCCTGCAACTGGCGAATGGAATCGCCGCGCTGGAGGTAGTCACAAGCAAAACTGACTTCCGCCGTGGAAATATTGGGTTGAACGTTGACAACCTTGAGCTGGCCGACGTCCTTGTAGTAAGTGCCCATAGCTTTCATGAGCTTGTTCTGCCACTTGAACCATTGGATCGCGGTGGGGTCTTGCTCCGGACGAAAGACGGAGTAGCGATCGCCTACGTGAACACCCTGTGCCGAGCCTTTGCTGATGTAAACGTAGTCGCGAAGGGTGAATACGATTTTCGAGTTCGACCCTTCACCGGAAATGAGGCGCGCGTCGTCGCCTCGATCGGAAGTGACGAAGCCCGAGCAATAAACGGCCGAGAAATCCGGAGAAACCGCGTTAGCAGCGGCTTGCGGAGAACTAGCTGCCGGCGATTGGGGGTTACTCTGTGTCCAGGCACTCGCGCCTGCGAGTAACATGCCGAGACCCATACCTGCTGCAATTGCGCGCATTAGAACACTCCTTCGACTCACGCCAAAAAGGGCCGTGCGGGGACCTGCACCATTGAAGCTAACAAGGGCCCGGAGGCGCGTCAACAAAATGGGTGGGGCGACTTTACACTTTAGCTAAGACGTGCTACAAGCCGTATTTTCAGTGAATTGGAGGGGATTCAGGGGCATGAGCGTCTTTGGGACAGGGGTGGCTCGGATCTGCGCGGTTGTGGCTACGCCCAGTGCTGCTGAATTTCGGCGGTTGGTGCGGGCGGCATTGCGGGAAACGCCGACCGTGGAACTGCGATTGGACTGGTTGGCGGACGACCAGGAAAGGCACGAAGCGCTGAAATGGCTGAAGGGATTTGTGCCGGAGAAAGCAGTCTTCCTGGCCACCTGCCGGCGGCGAGTGGGCGGAGGCGAATTTGCGGGAGGAGCTCTGGAGGAACTGTTCTGGTTGAGGAAGGCGAAGGAAGCAGGATGCGCATGGTGTGACCTAGAAGTCGAGACACTGCGTGAACTGCCAGGGAAATCTGCCGAAGGATATGAATTGCCACCGAAGGTCCTGCTATCGATACATGATTTTCGGCGCACGCCAAAACTACCAAACAAAGTGAAAATTGCGGCGCGCGGCGGTGTGGACGCGGTGAAAGTGGCGGCGATGTCCGAGAGACTGTCCGACACCACGCGGCTGCTGCGATTGGCTCGCGGAACGGACAAGGTGGTGGCCGTCCCCATGGGGGAAATTGGCCTGCCCGGACGGATCCTGGCACTGCGAGAGGGCAGCGCGCTGCTGTACGCGCCGGTGGCGGTGGCGACGGCGCCGGGTCAAGTGAATTTGCGGGATTTGAAAGGCCTTTACCGGGCCCATGAGTTGACGCGTAAAACACGAGTGTATGGAGTGATTGGCAGCCCCATCAGTCACTCCCTCTCTCCTCTGCTGCACAACACGGGCTACGTTGTGGCGAAAAAGGACGCGGTGTTTTTGCCATTTCTGGTCGAACAGCTGGGAGAGTTTCTAAAGGTCGGGCGCGAACTTGGCGTTGACGGGTTCAGCGTTACACTGCCGCACAAACAGAAGATTTTCAACTTCTTGGACGAATGCGAACCACTGGCAGAAGAAATTGGAGCGGTGAATACGGTGATTGTACGCGGCGACGGCAAATGGGTAGGAAGCAATACCGACTACGTGGGTGTGCTGCAGGCACTAAAGGGGAAAGTGAAACTGCAGGGCAGTCGCGTGGTGATTTTTGGTGCGGGTGGTGCGGCACGCGCGGCGGCGTTTGCAGTGGCGAAGGCTGGGGCGGAAGTACTGGTGTGCGCTCGGCGGGAGAAGGCAGCGAAGGAATTGGCGCGAGCGGTGAAGGGCGAGGTGCTGCGCCGTGCGGCCCTGCGGACGGGGAAATTTGACGCGATTTTGAATGCCACACCGGTGGGGATGCATCCCCACCTAGGAAGTTCGCCGTTAGACGCAAGGGAATTGAACTGTTCGTTGGTGATGGACCTCATCTACCGACCGTTAGAGACAAGGCTGTTGCGGATTGCGGCAGCGCGGGGCCTTCGAACCGTTTCAGGCGTGGAAATGTTTCTTGCACAGGGCATAGCACAGTGGGAACTGTGGATGGGAAGCCGCGCACCGGAGGTGGCGATGCGAGCGGCGATCCTGAAAGCACTGCGGGCCGATGAGAAAGCACGCCGGTAGGAAATCCCGGTTCTCCCCGATGCGGGAAGCCGGTTTTGTTACGAGAAGGCTGCCTAACACCCTGCTTGTTTCGAGATTTATTCTTCGAGCGGCGCCAGGCTTTTCCGTACAGGATCAGAATCCGGAGCCCTGGGAGCTTCCTTTCGATAAGCCCGAAGCTGAAAAGCTGCCCGAGAGAAGTCACGTTTTCCCCTAGATTTCGGCCGGCACGAGGTGAACTTGCGGCAGGCGGTCGAGATGGTCGGCGTCGATGGTCTCAAGAGCGTTTTTCTACGCGACGGGAAGTGACGCAGGTGAAACTGAGCCACGGCGCTCTGAACGTAGCCATAGATGTTGTGCGCCGGAGCGAGTGTTAAAGCACGGCCAGCCGAATCCAGACTCTGCCTCGATTTATTTTTGAAAGGCAATCGCCGAACAACTGGAACTTACTCGATTTCGCCTCAGGGTAAGTACATTGCGAAGCTTCAACACAGAGCGCTGACGGAGTTCAAGAGTGCGCCAGGGACCTGAACAGATGCGAACAAACTGAGATTTTTGTCTTGGCGCAGCCGGACGAGAGGAACGTCATTCGTAACGAAGGGCGACGAGAGGGTCAACGCTGGCAGCCCGGCGGGCAGGAATCAACGCTGCAAGAAATGCGACCATGAGAAGAAACAAGAGGGCCAAACTGAGTAGGACTGGGTCGTGTACTCGGACTTCGAACAGTAACGACGTGAGCAGCTTGGCACAAAACCAAGCGCCAAGAAGGCCAAACCCTGCACCCGCGATGGCCCAATGGGCCACCTTGCACAGGACCATCTTTTGAATGTTACGCGGCGTGGCCCCCAGCGCCATGCGTATTCCGATTTCGCGGGTCTGCTGGTTCACCAGGAACGCTACAACGCCATAGATGCCGATTGCAGCGAGCAAGACACCGACGGCAGCGAACAGCGCGATCAAGATCGCGGTGAAACGTGGACGGTCGACCAGCTTCTGGACGCGTTGGCGGAGGGTGTTGATTTCCACCGGAATGGTGGGATCCAGACTGGCGGTTTCCGAGCGAACCCAACTGGCGATCGTCTGGGAGTCCATGGACGTGAGGATAATTACGTACCCTGTGCGGTAGTAGCCTTCCTCATCCGGCTTCCAGGGAACGTAGTACTCGGAATCTGCGCGCTCACCAACACCGCTGTTCTTCACGTCGGCAGCAATGCCGATTACAGTACGCCAAGGAGCCTCGGGGCGAGGGCGCAGGTTCTTGGCAAGCGGATCTTCGTTTGGAAACAGGCGATGAGCCAAGGATTCGTTCAGGATGATAGGATTTTCGTTCGGTGCACGGTCCTCTTCGCGAAACGCGCGGCCACGCAGTAGGGGAATCCGTAGAGCCGAAAAATAGTTAGCAGTAACGGAACGCCACCCCACCATGCCGCCGGTCCCTTGGGCTAGAGGTCCCCGTCCGGGAATTTCGATGCTGGAATAGATCGTTGCGCGCATTCCTCCGGACGGTGGCAAGCTATCGCTCAGGGCGAAGGAGGTCAAGCCGGGAATCTGTTTTAAACGTGACTCGAGTTCGTTGAAGAATGCGAGTTGCCGTGGGGTATCGGGATAACGGTTTTCGCCGAGGGTGATTTTCGCGACCAGCACATTCTCCGTGTCCATTCCCAGGTAGACGCTCTGCAGGTTATGGAGACTTCGCAGCAAGAGTCCAGCGCCGGCGAGAAGAACAAGCGAGATGGCAACTTGGGTAGCTACAAGGGACTGGCGGAGGACATTTCTCGTCGTGGCACGCGATTCCTTACCGTTTAGCGATTCCGGCGGAGGAACGTGCAGAGCGGGAAGCAATCCAAACAGAAGTCCTGAAACAACGGAAATGCCCAGGGTGAAAAGAAGCACGCGGTGATCGAGGGTAGCCTGCTCGAGACGGGGAATTCCCTCCGGGGCGATGGAGACGAGCAGACGTAGAAGAGCGTAGGCGATCCCACAACCGGTGCCGCCACCGAGAATACTGAGAAGCACGCTCTCTGTAAGAGCTTGACTCGCCAGGCGCGCGCGAGTGGCGCCCAGTGCCAGGCGCACCGCGAGTTCGTGCTGGCGGCTGGTTCCGCGCGCAAGAAGCAGATTGGCGACATTTGTGCAGCCCACCAGGAGCACGCCCAGTACAGCGGCAAAAAGAATCCAGGACGCCAGGCGCGCATCCTGGACTTGGCGGTCACGCAGCGAACGGACACTGAGACGCACTTCCTTTCGAAACGCGGGGGGCACGGATTGCAAGGACTTTTCAAACAAAGGCTTCAACGCCGCAGTGGCCTCGGCAGGGTTTACGCCAGGCTTCAGACGCGCAAACGCTCGCAGGACAGGTTGCGGCCCGTGGCGGTGAAGGGCCTCTTCGTCAAGCGCTTGCGGGACCAGAATGTCAGCGGGGTTGAGAGTGGGCATCTCAAAGTTTGAGGGGAGAACGCCAACGATGGTGGTGGGCTGGCCGTCGAGAGAAATATTTCGTCCGATCACTTGGAGATCGGCGGCAAAGCGCGAGCGCCACAGGCCAAAAGAGACGAGGGCGACACGCGGAGCGTGAGGGCGGTCTTCTTCGGTGGTGAAATTGCGACCGACGATTGGATGGACGTCAAACGTGGGTAGAAAAGTTTGCTCCACGTGAGCACAGGTCAGACGAATGGGATTTTGCTCGGTCAGATCGCAGTCCGCATTGCCAGGAGTGAGAGTCGTCGTCACTTCAAACGGCGATTGTTGCGTGCGCCAATCCACGTAGTCGGTTGCCAGCAGGAACTCGCGTGGTTCGATGGGCGCCAACAAACCAAAGACAACCAGACGCTCATCGTGGGGGTAGGGGAGACTGCGGAACAGAATGCGGTCCACCACGCTGAAGACGGCGGTGGTTGCGCCGATGCCGAGAGCCAAGGTGAAGATAGTGATGAGGGCGAACTGGCGATCCCTGCGGAGATTGCGGAGAGCGTAACAAAAGTCACGGAGGAAATTGTCCAGGTGGGTTTCCCAGCGGGAGTCGCGGACCTCTTCTTTGACGCGATCGATGCCGCCGAGCTTGATGAGGGCGTCTCGGCGGGCTTCCTTCGGTGGCATTCCCGCGGCAAGATTATCGGAGATCAGTTGGTCGAGATGGAAGCGGAGTTCGCGGTCGAGATCGCGCTCGGCGCGGGATTTGCGAAACGGGCGGCGAAGCCAGCGCAAGGTTAGGACTCCTCTTTCGGGGCCCGCAGTACCAGGGCGACCGCTTCGCACAGACGCGCCCAATCCCGGGCTTCCTGCTCCATCTGGCGGCGACCCTTCTTGGTGAGCGAGTAGAACTTAGCTTCGCGGCCTGTTTCCGATTCCTTCCACACCGCTTGCAGCCAGCCGCGATCCTCCAGACGATGGAGGGCGGGGTACAGGGAGCCCTGATGGACCTGGAAAAAGTCTTTAGAAATCTGTTGAAGGCGTTGGGCGATGGCATAGCCGTGGCTGGGGCCCAAGGCGACAACCTTGAGGACCAGCATGTCGAGAGTACCTTTGAGGAGTTCGCGTTGGTCATCGGACATTTTGATACCTAGAGATTCGACATATATTTCAGGGATTGCGGAAAGTCAACAGCATTTTGGATGGGAAGATCCAGTTACCAATAAACGCAGGATCCAACAACGCATCCACGGCCGAAATGTTTCGCGGAACCACTTGGGCCGGCCACTCGCGATATACTTTGAGGTCTTGAGAAGGCGCTCAAGAGTGAACTGATGATCCAACCTTCGTTTGCCGAATTTCAGAAGCTGGCCAAGCAAGGGAATTTGATTCCCATGTACGACGCGTTTTCGGCGGATTTGTTGACGCCGGTGAGCGCGTATCTGCGCTTGGCCCAGGGCGCGCGGTATTCATTTTTGCTGGAAAGCGTGGAAGGCGGAGAGAAGATAGCGCGCTACACGTTCGCGGGCGCAAATCCGGCAGAGGTATTCCGATTTGCGAGCGGCGCGTGCGTATTGGAAAGCAACAATCGGATTATCTGGGAGGAGCGCGACCCGATTTCATTTTTGCGGGAGCACATTGCGCGATTCCAACCGGTGCGAATGCCGGGATTGCCGCCGCTGGTGGCTGGCGCGATTGGATACTTCAGTTACGACATGGTGCGACTGATTGAGCGGCTGCCGAAACGGTTGCGGGATGACATCGGATTGTACGATGCGATGTTGATGTTCTATCGCGGGCTGATTGCGTTCGATCACGTGCAGCACCGCTTGTGGATTGTCCGCAACGTATACACGGAAGGCCCGGGGACGTTGCGCGCAAAGTACAACGCAGCGGTGAAAGAGATTCGTCGAACGCGAGAATTGCTGGAAGCTCCGGTCGCAGGAGAAAAACCCGGCAAACCGACGAGGGGTGGAGCAAATGCGCCGAAGGTTTCTTCGAATGTCCAGCGCAGCGCGTATCTGCAGGCGGTGCGCAAGGCGAAGCAATATATTCGGGCCGGCGACATTTTTCAGGTGGTGATCAGCCAGCGATTTTCGGCGAAAACGAAAGCGGCGCCGTTTGATGTCTACCGTGAATTACGCGCGCTCAATCCTTCGCCCTATCTGTTTTATTTGCAATTGAATGATGTTCACGTGGTGGGAAGTTCGCCGGAGATGCTGGTGAAGGTGCAGGGAAGAGATGTGTTTTACCGGCCAATTGCCGGGACGCGTTGGCGCGGGAAGGATGAAGCGGAAGATATCCGGCTGGAACGGGACCTGCTGGCGAGTGAGAAAGAGCGGGCGGAGCACATCATGCTGGTGGATTTGGGAAGGAACGACCTGGGCAGGGTGTGCGAATACGGAAGCGTGAAGGCGGAAAAGTTGATGACCGTAGAGCGGTACTCGCACGTCATGCATCTGGTGTCCAGCTTATGTGGGAAGTTACGCGAGGACGTGGACTGCTTTGATGCGCTGATGGCTTGCTTCCCTGCGGGCACTGTTTCTGGAGCTCCGAAAGTGCGCGCAATGGAAATCATCGAGGAACTGGAAAAGACGCGGCGGGGAATTTACGCGGGGGGAATTTTGTATCTAGATTTTGCGGGGAATCTGGATTCGTGTATCGCGTTGCGCACTATGGTCATCAAGAATGGCGTGGCGCACGTGCAGGCTGGCGGGGGAATTGTGGCCGACTCAACGCCAGAGGGGGAGTTCGACGAATCGGTGAATAAGTCGAAAGCGCTGCTGCGGGCGCTGGAAACGGCGCACACCTCAAAGAAGGTGAAGGAAACGAGGCGCAAGCCGTGATTCTGCTGCTGGACAACTACGATTCGTTCACCTACAACCTGGCTCAATACCTGGGCGAACTGGGTTGCACCCTGGAAGTTCATCGCAACGACAGAATTTCGGTGGAACAGGTTGAATGCCGGAAGCCGGAGCGAATCGTGATTTCGCCGGGGCCGTGTACGCCGCAGGAAGCGGGCATTTCCGTGGAGTTAATCGAGAAGCTTGCGGGAAATTATCCAATTCTGGGTGTTTGTTTGGGGCATCAAGCAATCGGGGCAGCGTTTGGGGGAAGAATTATTCGAGCGCCGAAGCTGTTTCACGGAAAGACGAGCGAAATTGAGCACGACGGGAAGGGCATCTTCCGGTCGCTACCGAATCCGTTCACCGCGACTCGATACCATTCGCTGATTGTGGAGCGGAAGTCACTTCCGCGAGAATTGGAAGTAAGCGCGGAGACGCGCGAAGGGATCATCATGGGAGTGCGCCATCGGAAGTACAAGGTGGAGGGTGTGCAGTTCCATCCAGAATCGGTGCTTACGGAGTCTGGCAAACAATTGCTCAAGAATTTCCTGTCGCTGTGAAGCCGCACAATGCTCCGATGAGCCCCGCTCAGCCTGAGGAGCTCACGCGACCCCCTGCGTGAAAGATTTCAAGCGCTCCAGCTTTTCGAGTGCGGCACCGGAGGAAAGAGCTTTGGCGGCCAAATTGACGCCATCGCGAAAACTTTCCGCAATGCCAGTCACGACCAGGGCCGCGGCAGAATTCATAAGGACGACATCACGGCGAGGCCCTGTCTCGCCCTCGAAGAGACCGTGGATCAACGCGGCATTTTCCTGAGGAGTTCCCCCTTGGAGGGCATCCACAGGCGCTTGGGGCAGTCCGAAATCTTCAGGGCTCAAGGCGAATCGCGTTATGACCCCGCCCCGTAGCTCGGCGATTTGAGTTTCGCCCGCGAGTGAAATTTCATCGAGGCCACCGAAGCCGTGGACGACGAAGGCTCGCTGAACGCCGAGTTCGAGAAGTGTTGCCGCCATCAAGTCGATCAAGTCTGCGGAAAAAACCCCGAGGATTTGAGAATGCGCCCCCGCCGGATTCGTCAGTGGTCCCAAGAGATTAAAGACCGTGCGCTTCCCGATTTGCTGGCGAGCGGCACGCGCATGGCGCGTAGCGGCATGCGCGGTGGGCGCGAAGAGAAAGCCAATACCGATTTCGCGGATGGCCTGGCCGGATTGCTCCAAGGGTAGGTCGATGCGAATTTGGAGGGCTTCGAGAACATCGGCCGAGCCGCTCTGAGAGCTGACCGAACGATTCCCGTGCTTGGCGACGCGGGCACCGGCTGCGGCCGCGACAAATGCTGCCGCCGTAGAAATGTTGAATGTGCCAGCGCCATCGCCGCCTGTGCCGCAGGTATCGACCATGTGGTGAGGACGAGCGGCCTCTGACGGAAATACCTGTGCGGCATGACGGCGCATGACCCGAGCAAAGGCGCCGAGTTCGACAGAGCTGACCTGACGCTCATTCAGGGCCAGAAGCAAGCGCACGATGGCTGGAGTGTCGACTCGGCCGGAAAGTAGTTCTTCCATGAGGGCTTCGGCTTCGGCTCGGCTAAGAGGTTCGCCTCGCTCGGCTTTAGCGATGAGTTGGAGAGAGGAATTCATGCTGTCGCAGATTGCCTGATTGCTTAACCTTGCCCGAGATGGGCGTCTAAAGTAAACTTGACTGTTTTACGAGCCTCAAATTCTAACATCTGTGCCATGTCCCATCGTCGCACAGGATGCCGGCCCTGGAAGCACTGGGGTCGCTCAAAAGGCAGAACCTCAAATGAAGATCCACGAATATCAAGCTAAAGCTATCCTCTCACGATATGGCGTAACCACCCCGAGGGGTGAAGTTGCGTACACAAAAGAAGAAGCGCGGGAAGCCGCTCAGCGCTTGAAATCGCAAATTGTGGTGGTCAAGGCGCAGATTCATGCGGGAGGCCGCGGCAAGGGCGGCGGGGTAAAGTTGGCGCGCTCGGCCGATGAAGCGGCGGAAATCGCTTCGCACATTCTTGGAATGAACCTGGTGACGGTGCAGACGGGTCCGCAGGGACGCACGGTGAAGCGGTTGTTGATCGAAGAGGGATTGGACATCAAGCGGGAGCTCTACCTGGGGCTGTTGGTCGATCGCGAATCCGGGCGGCCTGTGTTTATGGCCAGTTCGGCGGGCGGGATGGAAATTGAGCAGGTAGCCAAGGAAAATCCGGGAGCGATTCTGCGAGAACCAATTCATCCAGCGGTGGGATTGCAGCCCTATCAGGCACGCAAGATTGCCTTTGGGCTGGGACTTACCGGGGAGCAAGTGCTGGTTGCCACACCTTTCTTGCAGGCCCTGTACCGTGCGTTCATTGATACGGATGCTTCGTTGTTAGAGATCAATCCGTGCGTGCTGACGGGAGACGGGAAGCTGGTGGCGCTGGACGCAAAGATGACCTTCGACGACAACGGATTATTCCGGCACAAGGATCTGAGGGAATTGCGCGATTTGGATGAGGAAGACCCGCTCGAAGTGGAAGCGTCCAAGTATGGTTTGAACTACATCAAGCTGGACGGCACGGTGGCCTGCATGGTGAACGGCGCGGGGCTGGCGATGGCCACCATGGACATCATCAAGTATGCGGGAGGCTCACCGGCAAACTTCCTGGACGTGGGCGGAGGGGCTTCCGCCGATCAAGTGAAAAATGCGTTTGGGATATTGCTAAGTGATCCGGCGGTGAGGGCGGTATTCATTAATATTTTCGGCGGGATCCTGCGTTGCGACGTGCTGGCGACAGGCGTTGTGGCGGCGGCGAAGGATTTGCACGTGAAGGTGCCGATTGTGGTGCGCATGGAAGGAACCAACGTGGAGCGTGGACAGCAGATTCTAAGAGAAAGCGGATTGAATTTTACCATTGCCGACGGCATGAAGGACGGAGCACAGAAGGTTGTCGCGTTGGCGGGAGGTGCGCGATGAGCGTCCTGGTTAATGAAAAGACAAGAGTGCTGATTCAGGGATTCACGGGGCGCGAAGGCACATTCCATTCGCAACAGATGATCGAGTACGGCACCAATGTTGTGGGTGGCGTGACGCCGGGTAAAGGCGGAACGAAGCATCTCGAACGGCCGGTGTTCAATACCGTCGCGGACGGAGTGAAAGCGACGGGCGCGGATGCGTCGGTGATCTTTGTGCCTCCGCCTTATTCCGCGGATGCCATCCTGGAAGCGGCCGATGCCCAATTGCCGCTGGTGGTATGCATTACCGAGGGCATTCCGGTGCTGGATATGGTGCGTGTGGCGGAGGTGCTGGGCGGTAGAAAGACGCGGCTGATCGGTCCGAACTGCCCAGGGATTATCTCTCCCGGGAAATGCAAAATCGGAATCATGCCGGGGCGAATTCACAAACAGGGAAATGTCGGCGTGGTCAGCCGCAGCGGCACGTTGACGTACGAGGCGGTGCACCAGTTGACAGAGCTGGGGATTGGCCAGTCGACCTGCATCGGCATCGGGGGCGATCCGATCATTGGGACAACGTTCCTGGACGCTATCAAGATGTTCCATGAAGATCCTGACACGCACGCGATCATCCTGATCGGTGAAATCGGCGGAAACGCGGAAGAGCGGGCGTCGGAATGGATCAAGGTGCATGTGAAGAAGCCCGTCGTCGGATTCATTGCGGGACAAACCGCGCCGCCGGGCCGACGTATGGGACATGCGGGTGCGATTATTAGCGGCGGACAGGGGACGGCAAAAGACAAGTACGCGGCAATGAAGGCAGCAGGAATACACACGGTGGAGACTCCTGCAGATCTTGGCACAACAGTCGCGGCGGCTCTGAAATAGCGTAATTCAGAAATTAGTTTTGCTCTGCTTCTTTCTGTCGTTGCGTCATTCGATCATCGATCCACCAAGGAGAATCTTGTGGCAATTGAACGAACCTTTGCAATTATCAAGCCGGACGCGGTGAGCCGCGGACAACAGGGGGAAATCCTGGCGCGGATTCACAAAGCAGGGTTCAAGATCGTGGCTATTAAGTCCATGCGGCTGACGAAGGAAGAAGCCGGAGGGTTCTACGCGGTTCACCGGCAACGTCCGTTTTTTGGAGAGCTGACGGAGTTCATGAGCTCGGGAAAGATCTTTGCCATGGTTCTCGAAGCTGAGGGTGCGATTATGAAGTGGCGCGACACGATGGGCGCGACGGATCCGAAGAAGGCTGCGCCAGGTACGATTCGCCACGATCTTGGCACCAACATCGGCAACAATTGCACGCACGGGTCAGACGCACCCGATACGGCGGCATTTGAGATGGGCTACTTCTTCTCCGGGCTGGAATTGATCTAACGAGTTGGAGAGTGCAGGTTTTTCGGCGTGAGGATACGGGCATCCGTGCCCCGATTTTTTTAACAACCACCGCCTACTCGCGGGAGTATCCTAAAAGCGGTCAGGGTCCGGCCCAGGAGGATCTCATGGCAGGCATTCGGCGTCGCGAGTTTCTTCAACGAGTTGCTTCCCTAGCTGCCGCTGCTTGGTTCACTCCCAACTCACTGGCAGGACGATTAGCCTTGTTGCCGAGCCTCGACCGCAAGTTTTCGGCCGCGGACACGGTGATCATCGGGCAGACGGGAATCAAAACGTCGTTGCTTGCCATGGGGACGGGAACGGCCGGAAGTGGACACCATTCCCACCAAACGGCGCTCGGGTTAGATGGACTGTCGCGCTTGCTTCAGAACGGCTACGACAATGGATTGCGATTTTTTGATACCGCAGATTCCTACGGCAGTCACGCGCACGTCGCGGATGCGCTGAAACATGTGGACAGAAGCAAGGTGACGGTACTGACGAAATCGTGGGCCCGTACGGCTCCCGAAATGCGCGCAGACCTGGAGCGATTCCGGCGCGAATTGGGCACGGATTATCTGGACATTTGCTTGATGCATTGCCTGACAGAAGCGGATTGGACCACGCGTTATCAGGCGGCCATGGATGTTCTGTCGGAAGCAAAGCAGAAGGGCATCCTTCGGGCGCACGGTTGCTCTTGCCATTCCATGGATGCATTGCGCGCAGCCGCGAAATCTCCGTGGGTGGAAGTAGACTTGGTACGCATCAACCCCATCGGCGCTTACATGGATGCAAGTCCGGAGGCTGTCGTGAGCGTGATTCGTGAGATGCGAACGGCGGGTAAGGGAATTGTCGGGATGAAAATTCTTGGGGCGGGAGAAATGCGCAACAAACAGGACGAAGCGATTCGCTATGCCCTGGGGTTGGGCATGTTGGACGCATTCACGATTGGCGCCGAATCCATCAACGAACAGGCGGACGTGATCAAGCGCATCTCCGTCGCCGCATGAGGAAATGGAGTGCCAAGTTTGGAGCGCGTGGCTTGCTTCGTGCGCGCGATGGAATAGACTGCTCTAAGAATGGATACAGTTCGCGAACTCGGTAGAACGTTGCTGATGCTGGGCGCGTTGCTTGTTTTGGTCGGGGCCTTTTTCTATTTCGGCGAGAAACTGCCTTTCCGGCTGGGACGATTGCCGGGTGATATTGTTCACCAGGGCAAGCACACCACTTTCTATTTCCCCATCGTTACCTGCCTGTTGCTGAGCGTGGGGCTGAGCCTGCTTTTCTGGCTGCTGTCGCGCTTTCGGCGCTGAAGCGAGATGGCGCGATTCACTTGGCTACGCTAGACTCAGGCCAGTAAGGGAGGCTCACCATGAAGGGATCCGCGAAAGTCATCGAACAACTGAATAAGGCCTTGCGGGAAGAACTTACCGCCATCAACCAGTACTTCCTACATGCGGAAATGTGCGAGAACTGGGGATACGAGAAGCTGTCGGGGTACATCAAGATGCAGTCGATCGGCGAGATGAAACACGCGGAGTCGCTGATGGAACGTATTCTATTCCTGGATGGCGCACCGACGATGAAGCCGCTCGAATTGACCGTCGGAAAGAATGTTCAGGAGATGCTGCAAACTGATTTGGACCTGGAAATTGGCGCCGTGAAGGATTACAACGCGGCCATTCAAATCGCAGTGGCAGAGAAGGACAATGGGTCTCGTGACCTTTTTATGCAATTGCTGAAGGACGAAGAGGGCCACGTGGACTGGCTTGAAGCGCAGATGCACCTGATCAAGGAATTGGGCTACGAGCGTTATTTGACGATGCAGATGGGCGAGAATGAGGAAGGGGAGTAGTCACAAACTGGAGTTGAGCCGGAGTGCACCATCTCTGCAGGAACGCCTTCATTGAGCTATGAATCAACTGCAATTTAATCTGCAGCCGGAACGGCGCATTTTCACCGTCAGTGACCTGACGGCGCGTGTGCGCGATCTGCTGGCCAAGAACTTCACGGACATTACCGTACAGGGCGAAATCTCGAACTGCCGTCCGGCAGCATCGGGGCACATCTACTTCACATTGAAGGACGATCGCGCACAAATTCGTTGCGTTTTCTTCAAACAGCAGCAACGAGGAATGAAGTTTCGTCCCGAGGATGGCCTGAAGATGAGCGTGCGCGGGTCGATCAGCGTTTACGAAGCGCGTGGAGAATACCAGATTTACGTGGAATCGCTCGAGCCACTGGGGCGCGGCGCGCTGCAACTGGCATTCGAGCAACTGAAGAAGCAGCTGGAAGCCGAAGGACTGTTCGATGCGGCCAGGAAGAAGCCCTTGCCGTTGCTGCCGAGGCGGATCGGTTTGATCACCTCGCCCACGGGAGCCGCGGTACGCGACGTGGTGCGCATCCTGACGCGGCGGTTTCCCAATGTGCATTTGACGCTGTACCCGGTGCGCGTGCAGGGCGAGGAAGCGGCGGGAGAAATCATCGAGGCACTTAGCTACTTCAATAAGAAACACGCGGCGGACGTGATTCTACTGGTGCGCGGTGGAGGCTCGATCGAAGATCTGTGGTCGTTCAATGAAGAAAAGGTGGCTCGGACGATTGCGGGCAGCGACATCCCTGTAATATCTGGAGTGGGGCATGAGACGGACTTCACCATCGCGGATTTTGTGGCCGACGTGCGCGCTTCCACTCCCTCGGCTGCGGCAGAACTGGTGCTCCAGACGCGGCGTGAGTTTGATAAGCACGTTGCGGATCTGAAGGACACGCTCGATAGCCTGATTCATTACCGCTTGCTGGAGCTTTCGCGCCGCGTGCATGAGCTGGCCAGCCGCCGAGGATTTCGGCGGCCGCATGATCTGTTGCGCCAGCGCCGGCAGCGCGCTGATGAGCTAACCTCACGTCTGGCGCTGGGTTTGCGCGCACGGTTGGAGTTTTCACGGAGGCGCTTCACGGCGGCGCGTTTGCGGATTGCCTCATTCGATTTTCGAGTGAAGATGGCCGCGCTACGGTTGCGGTTGGAAAAGAGGACTCACGACCTGGGCCTGCGCGCCGAGCGGTTTTTGCGTTTGAAGCGCGAGCGCTGGGAGAGGCTTTCGGTGCAATTAGAAGAGCGAAGTCCGTTGCAGGTACTCGAGCGAGGCTATGCGATTGCAACCGACGCAGCGGGGAATATCCTTCGGGACCAGAGTCAAGTCTCCATCGGAGACGAAGTGAAGATCCAGCTCCGCCGCGGCCGACTCCAGACGGAAGTCAAAGACAAAACCGACTGACTTTTTGCGGAAAGTTTACTCGCTCTCGTCGCCGGAAACTTTGAGGACGGCTAGGAAGGCTTCCTGGGGGATGTCGACCTGGCCGACGCGCTTCATGCGCTTCTTGCCTTCTTTTTGCTTTTCGAGAAGTTTGCGTTTGCGGGAAATGTCTCCACCATAGCATTTGGCGAGAACGTTCTTGCGGATGGCGGCGACGGTTTCGCGAGCGATGACGCGGCTGCCGATCGCTGCTTGAATCGGCACTTCAAACATTTGGCGCGGAATCAGTTTTCGAAGACGTGTGACAAGGTCGCGCCCTCGTTCGACGGAAAATTCGCGGTGAATGATGAGGGCTAAAGCGTCGACGGGTTCACCACCAACGAGAATATCCAGCTTGATCAAGTCTGCTTCAACGTAGCCCGCGAGATGGTAGTCCAGGGACGCGTAGCCGCGCGAAACGCTCTTCAGGCGGTCGTAGAAATCGAGGACGATTTCGTTAAGGGGCAATTCATAGGTGAGCATGACGCGCGTGGGTGAGAGGTATTCGAAATTTTTCTGTGTGCCCCGCTTGTCTTGGCAGAGCTGGAGAATGCCGCCAACGGAATCGTCGTTGGTGATGATCATTGCTTTGATAATGGGCTCTTCGATCTTCTCAATGTCGCTGGGATTGGGGAATTTGGCGGGGCTGTCGACCTCGATCACTTCGCCCGTGACGCGGGTGATGCGGTAACGGACGCTGGGAGCGGTGGTGATGAGGTTCAGTCCAAATTCACGCTCCAGACGCTCCTGAACGATCTCGAGATGCAGCAGCCCGAGGAAGCCGCAGCGGAAGCCAAAACCCAGCGCCACGGAGTTTTCCGGCTCATAGAAAAAGGCGGCGTCGTTTAACTGGAGCTTGCCGAGGGCGTCACGCAGCGGTTCGTATTCATCGGCGAGAACCGGAAAGATTCCAGCAAAGACCATCGGTTTGATGGCTTCGAAACCGGGCAGGGCGGGCGCAGGCCGCGCGGCTTCGGTAACGGTGTCGCCCATGCGGGCGTCGGCCACGCGCTTGATGTTGGCGACGATGAAGCCGACATCACCGGCCTCGAGTTCTTCCAGAGCAACGGGTTTAGGTGTGAGCGTTCCGAGTTGCTCCACTTCATAGACTTCATTGGTCGCCACCAAGCGGATCTTCATGTGCTTGGTGATGCGGCCCTCCATCACACGAACGAGGACCACGGCACCGCGATAAATGTCGAACCAGGAATCGAAGACCAGCGCCTGGAAGGGATTTTCCGCGCTGCCCTTCGGTGACGGAATGCGATGGACGATCGCTTCGAGGACATCTTCCACGCCGATGCCACTTTTGGCGCTGATCATGAGGGCGTCTGCCGCGGGAATCGCGAGCACATTTTCAATCTGTTCTTTCACGAAATCGGGTTGTGCGGCCGGCAAATCAATCTTGTTGATCACCGGGAGAATCGTGAGGTTGTGCGAGGCAGCAAGAAAGGTGTTGGCCACGGTCTGCGCTTCCACGCCCTGGCTGGCATCGACGACCAGCAAGGCGCCTTCGCAGGCCGAAAGTGCGCGGGAAACTTCATAAGAGAAGTCGACGTGGCCGGGAGTATCAATCAGGTTGAGGCGATAGGTGTTGCCATCCTTGGCCTTGTAGTGGAGGCGTATGCTCTTGGCTTTGATGGTGATGCCGCGTTCGCGCTCCAGATCCATGGAGTCGAGCACCTGTTCGTGCATCTCGCGCTGAGTGAGAGCTCCGGTCATCTCCAGCAGACGATCGGCAAGTGTGGATTTGCCGTGATCGATATGCGCGATGATGCAGAAATTCCGTATGAACTTCGGGTCCATTCGCTTCCCGTTCCGCCAGGATTTACCTGAGGGTGTACCTTGCGTGTACGACGGCGGGTACTTCGCTGAGGAAGAGAAGGCTCACCCAGCCGAAACCATGCCGTGTAAACCTCTAGTTTGCCACAAGTGAAAGAATGGCGTCAGCCCGAGGGGAGCGACAAGTCACATTCGCGGGGTTGGGCAGCCAGAGAATCGTTAGTTGTCGCCGAACCAATACCTCGTATTTTTGGCCCAAGTGGTATCGGGGTAACGGTTGTGGAGAAGATCGAAAGCACCCTTGGAGAGGGCGCCAGTGCGAGCATTGTTACAATTCATGCGCGTATTTTTCACCGCACGACTGAGGGCTTCCGGTACGCGAGGGTCGTCGGGATGCTTCTGCGCATAAGTGAGAACGACCTGGGTGTAGTAGTTGGCTTGCGAATCCGTGTGATCAAGAGTGGATTGTTCCCCTTCGGCCTGTTTGCGCTGTGCTTCGGTCAGAAAAGGAGGAGGGCTGAGAAGGGACTCGGAGGGATGAGTATTGCGCCAGAAGGTGAGGTCTTCCTTAGCTTCAGAGCGGGCGCACCACGGCCCGTTCGAACCGATGCTGTAACCGAAGGCGTACTGGTGCTGCATGAGAAAGATCGCGGCAAATCGCTTTACGTCGGGGGTAGAGGCAGATTCATATTCCTTGACCAACTTTTCGATCACATCGTCTCCGAGAGGTGCTGGATAGGCCCCCGAACGGAACGCTTGCGCGTCGAGTGACTGCGCCACGTCGTGGCGGTCCAAGAGGATGGCGCGCAGCCAGACATTGCGGACGAATTTCGCTTTCTCCTGGTCAGGGAGATTCTTGCTGTGCAGGACGTCCACCATAACGTCGAGAGGAAGGGCATTGAGATAGCTCGCCGAATGTTCGGCGAGCGTCGTGGAGCAATTGGGGGGCGGTTGGCGACTGTCCACGGAGCAACTCTCGCGAGGCAAGAAGCGGATGGCGTCGTTCAAATCACCCGCTGCATCCAAACGCAGGTCGAGAAGATAGTCCTTTGCGACGGAAGGCAAATCGGGCGAGGAAGCAAGATACGCGTCGATAGATTGACGCACCTCCGGGAATTTGCCCAAGCCATTGCCAAGGCGCATGCGCTCATAAAAGACAGAGACGTAGGCGGGGGACGACGCCGGGACAAGGTCCGCTGCGGTGAGGACTTCCGATACTTGCGGCGCGTTGAACTCAGTTTTGGAGAGGACGGCAAGGAGCCAGGGCAGGGAATCGCGATGGGCGCGCCAAACCTCCAGGGCGTGCCTTGTGGCCAGGGCGTCCTGCATCTGAAAAGTGATCAGCCAGTCGGTCAGAGCATCTTTTTGGCGATCCGGCAAAAGCTTAGCGTATTGTTCGGAGCTTCCCCCCTGGCCGAAATCTCCACGGGCGTCGCCGCGACGATCGAGCAGCCAGGTGTAGTCCCACAGCCAATTGTAGAAACGGCCTTCGGGGGCAGGCTTTGAGAGGTCGTGAGAAAGGCGCACGGTTTGTTCGGCGGGATGAAGACGAAATTCCCCGCGGTCGAGCAACGCCTGCATCTGTTGCGCGAAGGGGCTCTTTGGGTAATCGACGAGCGTCTTAGTCGTGTAGTCGATGGCAGCTTGCATCTTCTCTGGCACAAAAGGCGGGATGGAAGCATAGCCGTTCTTTGGCGGTTCTTCCGGCCGCGGAACATCCAAAGTGGCGCGGCGAAGCATGGTGCGAGCGGCGAGGTATGGCGCGAGGTCGTGCCAGGGCGAATTTTTCTCATCGGCGATGTGTTGAAAGCCATGCACTGCGTCGTCGAAGCGGTTGGTGTACATGTAGGCTGCAGCGATTTGATATTCGCGGTCAAAACGCAGAAGTTCCGGCAGAGCTGCATTTGGCGCAGGAGGAATGTTCGGTTTGTCGGAACCGCCGGCACAGTTTGCAAACACGGCGTCTTGCGCGGCTACCCAGTCCTTTATGGCAGGATTGTCCTTGCCAAACTTTTCCGCGCGCGCTTTAAGGGTGGCAGCGGCGTTCGCGAAAGCATCATTGGAGCAATTCACATAGCTGTTGTAACTAGCCAATGACTGGATCTGTTCAATTTGGGGAGCGGGAGAGGGAACGATCTGGGAGCGCGCGTCGAGCCAGTCCTTTGGGCCGTCGGCTTCGTCTTGGGCATCCTGGAGGTAGCGGTTCTGCCGGCGGACATCAGCGCCTCCGTTGGAATAGAAATTCGGGTAGATATTTGTGTCTTCAATGCCCCGGTATTCCCAGAGGGCAATCGCGGCTTCCTGCTCGTCTTTCGTCAAGGGCACGCCAGAGGCGTAGCGATAGGCGACCACTAAATAGGATCTCGCGAATGACGGTTCGACAATACCGAGCTGTCCCTGAACGAATTTTTCGATGGGAACATCGGGATGCTGGGAATAATCAGCGAAAGGGTCGCCAGGCTCGGAACAACTCTGAGCCCAGCGAACAAGGGCAAAGATGGAAAGAAGAAGGGTGCACAATGCAAGCGCAATTCGGCCAGCCCAATGGGACATACGAACTCCTCTGCCGCCGCGTTACATTCCTCGATGCAAGCGTGACCGAACACTTTCGACCGCTTCGCGCGTCCAGGGAGCTTGGTTGAAAACATAGACGCGTGTGCGGGTGTGCACCGGATTCGGCCACCATTCTCCGGTGGATATTCCTAAGCTACCACGGCAGAGCGGCTCGCTGAACGTGTCGGCCGAGCTGAGGTATTGACGGATAAGCGCCTCATCCGGTCCAAGGGAGAAAAGCATGGGAACCGCTTCGTTCACGGGAAGATCGCGAATCCAACGATCCCCGATGCACCAGGAAGCCAGAGCGGTGATCGAGATAGGGTAGGCAGGGCCAAGCTGGCGGCGAAGTTCTATGAGGAGTTGGGAATAGAAGGCACGTTCGGACACGCGGGCATCGAAATCAATCTGGAGTGCGGAGACGCCTGGCAGGCGAGTGGCTGCGAGCAACACTTTTAGAGTTTCAGCGAGCTGTACTGCGTCCAGGGAGGCGGGTTTGTCGACGTGCGAGTAAATGCGGACGACAGCGGCTAGCTGAATTCCGGGAGCTAGGTAGAGCGGCTGCATGCGTGGCTGAATCCGTACAGAATCTGGCAAAAGTTCGACGGCAGAAGCCAAAAAGGCAATCGCTTCCGTCTTCGGGTTGAGCAAGCGCAAGTCTTCGGGCCGCTCCCAGGCCCAATAGACCAGACGCGGACCCGGGAGGCGGTGAACGGGGCGATAGGCGTAGTGGAACCAAGCCGCCCAGAGAAGACACGGGAGCAGGAACAAGGCCAGCAGAACGAATTTTCGAAAGCTAGTAAAGGGAACAGACATACGTTCTTTGCATCATACATGGGCTCGCGTCCGTCGGGACGGGCAGGAAGAGCCCCTTGCCCGATTCCACATCGGCATTGCCACGCAGTTTGGCCATGTTTGAGCAGCGGTATATAGTGGAGGTTGGTTCGCACCACCCGCGAGCCAATCGAATCCAACAAAGCAGAAGCATCCAAGGGTCAACCTGGCAGATGGCCGCAGACGTCAACAAGAATCTGGAGCGCGCGAAGAAGTACCTCGAGAAGAACCGATTCGAGGACGCCATCGAGGCCTATCTTGCAGTGATCCAGGATTCGCCGCAGAACGTGGAAGCCGCCCAAATGCTGGGTGATCTTTACACACGACTGGATCATCCGGACCGCGCCGCAGTGTACTACGGACATTTGTTCGAATTGCTGGTGGACCCGCGCGACGAATCGAAGGCCATGGCGATTTACAATCGCTTTTTGCGGAATTCATTGACCCCACAACCTCCCGAACGAATCGCGCGGTACGCGTTCCTTCAGCAAAAGCAAAACCATCCCGAAGAAGCGATCGATCAGTACATCAAAGCGGCTGAACTGTTCAGCCAGGCGAACCGCATGGAAGACGCGCTGTTTTGCTGGGAGCGCACGGCACAGTTGGAGCCGGAGAACCTGAACCGTCAGTTGAAGGTGGCGGAGACCGCATCGCAACTGGGTAAGAATGCGCTGGCAGCGCGATCTTTCCTGCGCGCAGGAACACTGGCGGCGGCAAACGGATCACCGCAGGATTCGATCAAGCTACTCGGACGCGCTTACGCGCTGGCACCACAAGAACGGAGCGTGGCGCTACTCTATGCTGAAGCTAAATTGCGGAATGGCGAGGCGGCGGAAGCGGCGGCGCTTTTGGAGCCCTTCGCCACGAATGAAAGCGATGTTGCCTTCCTCGAGACGTTCGCAGATGCCTTGCAGCAAGCCGGACAGTTGGACCGCGCGCGAGGAATTCTGGAGCAGCTCCTGCGGGAGAAGAACGAGGGTATCACCCGATTGTTCGGGCTGGCGGATGCGTTTGCTGAAGGAGCGCAGGAACCCAAGTCGGTGGAAATTTTGGTCACCCTGAAGCGTAGGATGTTTGCGGACAAGAGGCAAAACGAATATACGACGCAGGTGGAAGAGCTTGGAGCAAAGCATCCGGAATCTTTGCCGATTCTAGAGTTCTGGGCGGCGTTGTACAACGAACTGAACCGTGAGTCACAGTACTTTGAGGTATTGATCCGGCAGTTTGACGCGAATTTCAATTCGGGGAATTTTGCAAAGTCCAGCGAAGTGCTGGAACGCCTCGTGGACATCGATTCCTACGATTACCGCAATCAACAGCGGCTGGAAAAATTGCGTGGGCATGCTGATGAGGCCTTCCTTCGCCGGATTGCGGGACGCATGGCAAGAACGGCGACCGTGGCGCAAAACGCTGCCGCGCCGCCAAGAACCGAAGTCAGCCAGGAGATGGCGCCCGAGAATCCAGTTACGGAAGAAGGGAAAAAGCAGCAGGCCCTGGAAGACCTGATCGTGCAGACGGAAATATTTTTGCAGTATTCCCTGCAAAGCAAAGCCGTCGAGCGCTTGCAGAAAATTGCTTCCATGTTCCCGGGCGAAGAGGAACGCAATGTGCGCTTGCAGGGGCTGTACCAAACGGCCAATTGGTGGCCAAAGGCGCAGACAAAACTAGAGGTGCCGGCAAGAGTGCCTAACCTCCCGGTAGTCGAAGCACAGCCCACTCCACCGACGGGCCGCACCGGAACCTATACAGCGGACACATTGCGGGACCTGACGAAAATTTCCGAGATTAACCAGAAAACGTTCCGGCAACAGACTCCGCGGGCGATGCTGAATACCACGGTCACGGAGGTAGGAACCTACTTGAGAGCAGCACGAACGCTGGCAGTGATCGGCATTCCCGGGCGGCCGCCGGAAATGGCGGCAGAATATTGCTCCTCGGGACTGAAGCCTGCTCCCGGCTCACAGGTTGTTCTATTGCTGGCGCAGATGGAAAAAGCAGTACCGGATGAGTTGGGCGGAATGGTTGTAGACGCGACGGAGGGTTCGATCCTTGCGGAGCTGGGCTTGGCAACTGCATTGGGGGTAACGCTCACGGATAAGGAGACCCAGACACCTGCGGCAATGCTGATTGTGGGCCAAGCAACGGCGCATAAGTGGAAGCCCAATCAGACCTATTTTCTGCAGGCCATAGGCGACCAGATGATGATGAGCGTGAGCCACACGCGGTTGCGTTCCCTGGTGCGGCGCATGGGAGTGTCTGACGATCGCACGGGATTGATGAGTCGCAGTTCCTATGTTGGCTGTTTGTTGAACGAAGCGGATCGGGCGCGCACACAAGGTACGACCCTATCGCTGGCGATTCTTCAGATCGATCGCGGGTCAGAGATGTTGCGGCAACAAGGAGAAGCGCCACTCGAAAAATTCCTGGAGCAATTGGCGCGTTCTCTGCAACCCATGGTGCGGCAGAACGACATGGCGGTGAAATATACTTCGTGGGCGCTGGCATTTATCCTGCCGGACACGACGACATCCGGGGCGCAAAATCTAGTGGAAAAACTGCGGAGGGCCGCGGCTGGAGTTCGTCCACCATGGGATTCCACGCAAATTACGTTGAGCGCGGGAATTGTAGAAGCTGCCGCCCGACAGGATTATGAAAGCGAAGATATTGTGACGGACTTGATCAACCGGGCGGAATTCACGATCGAAGAGGCGCGCAAGCTGGGCGGCGACACCGTCGTTGTGGCCGAAGCAGCAAAACAGTAAGGCGTGACGATCAGCAATCGTTTGATCAGTGAGCGCGACATTCCCGAGATAATTCGCATCAAACCGTAGACTTTATATGAGCGAGGACAGATATGTTTCCAACCGACGTTGTGATTGTTAGCTGTGCGCGCACACCGATGGCGCGTTATACGGGAGTTTTCTCCGAAGTATCCGCGATTGAACTGGGGGCACATGCTGCTCGGGGCGCGGTGCAACGCTCCGGCGTTGATCCTGGTGAGTTTGATCATGTTGTGTTTGGGAACGTGCTGCAGACGAGTTCGGATGCGATTTATGGGGCGCGCCACGTTGGACTGAAGGCAGGGTTGAAAATGGAAACCCCGGCGGTGACGGTCAATCGTTTGTGCGGGTCCGGGATTGAAGCCATCGCGCAGGCGGCGCAGCGATTATTGCTGGGTGAAGCAAACATGGTTGTGGCGGGCGGGATGGAAAATATGACGCAAGCGCCATTTGTGATTCGCGGCGCGCGGACGGGATTGAAACTTGGCGGGGGTGCCTTGGAAGATTTTTTGTTTGTGGGGTTGACGGATTCTTACTGTGGATTGCCGATGGCGTTGACCGCGGAGAAATTGGGGGCGCAGGCAGGAATTACGCGTGCGGATGCAGATGCGTATGCGCTGCGCAGCCAGCAGGCTGCAGAGACTGCGGCGAAGGCCGGCGTGTTCAAGGAAGAGATCGTTCCCGTGGAAGTGAAACAGGGGAGAAAGTCGATCGTGGTAGCCGAAGACGATCACCGGCGCCCGGAGACAACCATGGAAACACTGTCGAAATTGCCGCCGTCGTTTCAAAAGGACGGAATGGTGACGGCGGGAAATGCCAGTGGGATAGTGGATGGGGCGGCGGCGGTGGTGGTCACGCGAGAAAAAACCGCAAGGGAACGCGGATTGAAACCGATGGGCAGAATCGTATCGTGGGCGACGGTGGGAGTGGATCCGAACATCATGGGGATCGGGCCTGTGCCATCGACGCGCAAGGCGCTCTTGTTGGCGGAACTAAAGTTGGAGCAAATCGATCGCGTGGAAGTGAATGAAGCATTCGCGGCGCAGTACCTTGCGGTGGAGAAGGAACTCGGCTTGCAGCGCGAAAAGACCAATGTGAACGGTGGCGCAATCGCGCTTGGACATCCACTCGCGGCGTCCGGCACTCGATTGGTGATCACGGTGCTGAACGAATTGCGACGCAAGGGCTTGAAATATGGCTTGGCGACGGCCTGCATCGGGGGTGGTCAGGGAATCGCGATGATTGTGGAAGCCCTGGGAAACTAGAAGGGTCCGAGAGAGTTCGGAAGATGCAGCAGGCGGTTCCCTACGCGAGCCGCCGGTCTTTGGTACACTTTGACGGGTGGCAATCTCCCGCCGGATTTCAATGGTTCTTCTGACGCGAGGATAGAGGATGGCGATTTATAAAGTCGGAGTCGTAGGGTGTGGGTTGATGGGTTCGGGGATCGCGCAGGTGAGCGCGCAGGCCGGATTTCAAACCATCGTGCGGGAAGTGAGCACGGAATTGGTGGAGAAGGGTCTGAAGGGAATTGAAAAGAACCTCGCGCGGCTGGTGGAAAAGGGGACGATCAGCGAGGCAGCAAAAAGCGAAATTCGTGGGCGGCTGAAGGGCGTCACGTCTCTCAATGAACTGAAGGACTGTGACCTCGTCGTGGAAGCGATCATTGAGCAATTGCCGGCGAAACGGGAACTGTTCTCTGCGCTGGATGCCCTCTGCCCCGTGCACACTATTTTTGCCAGCAACACCTCATCGCTGACGATCACGGAAATTGCTGCAGCGACGAAGAGGCCGCAGCGGTTTGTCGGTCTGCACTTCTTCAACCCGGTACCGGTTATGAAGCTGGTGGAGGTGGTGAAGACGATTGCGACCGATCCTGCGGTGTATGAAGAGATGGTTAAGTTCGGCGCGAAGCTGGGGAAAACCCCGGTGCGCGCGCAGGATAGCGGCGGGTTCATTGTGAATCGGTTGTTGGTGCCGTACCTTCTGGACGCCATCCGCGCGTTGGAAGAAGGCGTCGGGTCTGTGGTCGATATCGATACTTCCATGAAACTGGGATGCGGTTATCCGATGGGACCGTTCACGCTGCTGGATTTTGTGGGGTTGGACACGACCTATTACATCTCGCAGATCATGTTCGATGAATTTAAGGAAAAGCGGTTTGCCGCGCCTCCGTTGCTGAAGAGGATGGTTCTGGCGGGCTGGCACGGAAAGAAGAGCGGGCGCGGATTTTACGATTACTCGGATCCTGCGAATCCGAAACCAATAAGCTTGTGAGGACTTGAAGATGTCCTATGAAAATCTGTTGTACGAAAAGAAGGACGGAATTGCGCACATCACGTTCAATCGGCCGAAGGTGTTGAACGCGCTCAACCGGAAGACGGTTGAAGAGTTACAGCACGTGTTGCTGGATGCGCGGGAAGATGCCTCAGTGCGCGTCTTGATCCTAACGGGCTCAGGCGAAAAGGCTTTTGTGGCTGGCGCGGATATCAACGAGTTGGCGCAACAGACGCCGGTGAATGGGAAAGAGTTTTCACTTTTCGGCCAGAGTGTATTTCACCTGCTGGAGACAATGGGCAAGCCTTCCCTTTGCGCCATCAATGGATTTGCGCTCGGCGGAGGCTGCGAACTGGCACTTTGCTGCTCGATTCGCCTGGCCAGCAAGACAGCGAAGTTGGGGCAGCCTGAAGTAAAGCTGGGAATTCTTCCCGGCTACGGTGGTTCGCAACGCATGGCTCGCCTTTGCGGCAAAGGGACTGCGCACGAGATTTGCTTGACGGGAGAGATGATCTCGGCAGAAGAGGCTCAGCGCATCGGATTGGTCAACCGCGTTTATGAACCGGCGGAATTATTGCCGGCGGCTGAGGCCATGGCGAAGAAAATCGTCGAAAGGGCACCACTGGCAGTGAAATACTGTATGCAAGCGATTGAGCGTGGCGTGGAAATGCCCCTCGAGGAAGGGTTATTTCTGGAGGCAACGCTGTTTGGCTTGTGCTGCGCCACGGAAGACATGCGCGAGGGCACGAAAGCGTTCCTGGAAAAACGTGCAGCCGAATTCAAGGGAAAATGAGCGCGTAGATGACGGAGAAAATCCAACCGGGAAAGATCGATGGTGGAATAAACGCGGTGGGCCTGCGCTTTGCGGTGGTGGTCAGCCGGTTCAACAGCTTCCTCACGGAACGGCTGCTACTAGGCGCACTTGATGCTTTGGAACGCACAGGCGCGGCGGGCAAAGATGTGGATGTCGTGCATGTGCCGGGGTCGTTCGAACTGCCGCTGACGGCGAAGAAGCTGGCGGGAACTGGTCGGTACGACGCGATTATCGCGATCGGGTGCATCCTGCGTGGTGAGACGGCCCACTATGATTATGTTTGCTCCGAGACTGCGCGCGGGCTGCAATTGGCGCAGATGGACAGCGGCGTGCCGGTAATGTTTTGCGTGCTGACTTGCGACACGCTGGAGCAAGCCATCGATCGTGCAGGGCTAAAAGGCGGGAACAAAGGATTCGAGGCAGGACTTGGAGCGGTCGAGATGGGACATCTTTCGCGGAAATTGCGCGGTGCAGTGAAGCCCACGGCTGCAAACAAAGGGCGTCGGAAATAACGTGGCACTTCGAACTAAATCCCGCGAATTTGCGATGCAGATGCTGTTTCAGTGGGACATGAGTCAGCAGGACATTACCCGGCTGGAGGCAACATTCTGGAAGAGCGCGAAGGCGGCGGCGCAGACGCGCACGTTTGCCAATCAGTTGTTCGAAGGTACGGCGCGCGACGTGAAGGAACTCGACGAAATCATCACAAAGCATGCCGATAATTGGAGGCTGGAGCGAATCTCCGCGATCGACCGCGCCATCCTGCGGTTGGCCATGCATGAAATGCGAGCAACCGACACCCCGCCGAAAGTGGTAATCAACGAAGCGGTTGATTTGGCGAAGAAATTTTCTTCCGAAGAAGCAGGCGGCTTTGTAAACGGCATACTCGACACGTACCGCAAGACACTCAACGTCGAATAATCCTGGCCGGGGATTTCGCGCCGCACCACTCAGGTCCGGATGACACCTTCGAACACCTTGACAGCGGCTCCACTCACTCTGGGAGTGAGTTTCTTGCCGGATTGGGTGACTTCCACTTCGATTTGGCTGGGGCGACCCATTTCTACGCCTTGCGCGATGTGCAGCGTGTGTCCTGCCCCAAAGCGGCCGTGCTTGACCAGATAGGCGCCGAGGGAGCCTGCGGCAGAGCCGGTGGCGGCATCCTCGTAAAGTTCCCAAGGCATCATGCCCCGCGCCCAAGCGGTGTGGTTGGTGCCCATGGTGAAGCAGTAAGCGAGCGCAGCCTGTTTGCCGAGGAGGCGCGCGAGTTCCACCATGTTCATTTGAATGCGGCCCAGGGCGGTGCGATTCTTTAGCGGAACCATCAGGTTGTAAATTCCGGTGGAGACAAATTCTGGGGTGAGCTGGGGATCCAAATCCTTCGCAGAAAGGCCCAAAGCTGCGGCAAGTTTCTTTTTGTCGATTTTCGAGGGCTTGAACGACGCTTCTTTCTGGGTCATGGTGACGCGCTGCGGACGGCCGTCCTTGAAGCGGATCTCAACGGGAAGAGTGCCTGCGCCGGTCTGCTGCAAAATGTGCACGCCACCTTCCTGAGCGGGGACTACGCCGAGTTCCGCGAGCAGAAACCATGTGCCAATGACCGGGTGGCCTGCCAACTTCAATTCCTCCTTGGTCGTGAAGATGCGCAGGCGCGCCAAAGCGCGATCATCGGTAGGCTTCTGGACGAAGACAGTTTCGGAGAGGTTCATTTCGCGCGCGATGGCCAGCATCTGATCAGCAGAGAGACCGTCGCCATCGGTGATGACCGCAAGAGGATTGCCTTGGAATCGTGTAGAGGTAAAGACGTCGAGCGTGTAGAAGCGGTGATCCATTACAATGCCGTTGCCGTTCGCGTTGGGACGAGATTCGGAATTAGATCCGTCTGAGCTGGCGAACAGTCCTTTCGTTGGTGATAGTTCCCGTGTTCAGAGTAGTCTTCGGTTCCAGCAAAACAACATGAACTTCCTCGTCCGCCACGGGCTGATGCTCCACGCCGTGGGAAACGATGAGGAATTCGCCTTCGCGGACAATCGCTTCGTGGTCGCGAAAACGCATCCGCAAAGTGCCCTTGACGACAAGGAAGAGTTCATCCTCGATGTCATGGTGGTGCCAGACAAACTCGCCCTTCAGTTTAACCGCTTTCACGGCGAACTCGTTGAGCTCACCGATCAGGCGGGGATTCCAGTAGTCCTGAAACAGGCTGAACTTTTTCGCCAGGTTCACGGGATGCATGTCGTTCTCCTAAAGGGCCTGAATGGCAGTGACGGTCGCGCGCAAGACTTTCTGAGTCGTGGAGGCTTTGGAAGTCTCCGCGTAAACCCGCAACAGGTTCTCCGTGCCGGAAGCGCGCATCATCGCCCAGCCAATATTGCCGAGATAGAGTTTGATGCCATCCATACTTTCCCGTCTCGTGATGGGCCATTCGTCGAACTGTTTTAGCCTCTCGTCCGAGAAATGAGCGATGGCTTTCTGCTTTTGTGCAGGATTGACGTCCAGATCGATGCGCCCGTAATGGAACTCGCCAAATTCTTGATGCAGCACGCGCAGGAGCTCGCCGAGAGACTTGCCGTGCCAGGCGATGAGCTCCGCGAGGAGGAGTGCGGAGACCGTGGCGTCGCGTTCGGGGAGGTAAAGACTGGTGCCGATGCCGCCGCTTTCTTCGCCGCCAATCAGGATGTTCTGCTCCAACATCAGTTCGCAGATGTACTTGAAACCGATGGGCACTTCGTGAAGCTTGCGCTTGAACTTGAATGCGAGGGCATCGATCAGTTTGGTAACGGAGAAGGTTTTGGCAATTTCGCCCGGAAGCTGGCGAGTGCCGATTAGATGCCAGACGAGCAATGCGAAAATCTGGTGAGGATTGATGAAGCTGCCATCGCGATCGATGGCGCCGATGCGATCGCCATCGCCGTCGGAAGCGAAGCCAGCGTCAAACTTGCCGGCCAGGACTGCCTTGCGGAGCGCGTCGATATGCGGCTCGATGGGTTCCGGATGAACGCCCCCGAAACGGGGATCGCGTGTGCCACGAATTTCTTCAGAAGCAATTTCATTTCGGACGAATAGCCGGTGTAGCGCGCCCGCGGCGGAGCCGTGCATCGGATCGACGACGAAGCGGAATTTGGAGTCGCGCAGGCGCTGCCAATCGACGAGTTTCTCGATGGTGTCGAGATAGGGCGCAAGTGGTTCAAGGGAGTGAATCAGTTCTTTTCGCGGAGGTAGAGGCGGCAACCCGTTGGCCAACACGCCCGACATTTCATCTTCAATCTGCGCGACGATGGACGGCAGGGCGCTGCTGCCGTAGCTGGCCTTGTATTTTATCCCGTTCCAGGAATAAGGATTGTGGCTGGCCGTGACGACAATTCCGCCGGCTGCATTGCGCTGACGGACGAGCAGGGAGATGGCTGGTGTGGGACAGGGTTTATCCGCGAGCCAGACCGGCGTGCCCGTTGCGCTGAAGACTTCGGCAATGGCAGCAGCAACGCGGTCGGCGGCGTAGCGGTGGTCGTAGCCGATCAGAATACCCTTGCGGGGATCCTCCGCGCGCACGACGTAACGTGCAATCGCGCTGGCCACAATACGTGCATTTGCAAAGGTAAAATCATCTGCGATGATGCCGCGCCAGCCGTCGGTTCCAAACTTAATTGTGGTCATGCAATGTGAGTATACGCGAAGGCCGGTAGGCGCCAAAGAGCGATAGACGTGCGCGGGACTGCGCCCCTATGGATGCGTCTATTTCTTTTACAGTAAGCGTGTGAGTTTACGTTGTTCAAGAGATCTTACGATTTTGCCAACGTCCTGGGCACGGCGGCGGGGACAAATGAGAAGCGCGTCAGGTGTTTCGACGACCACCAGATCACGGACACCGATAGCGGCGACAAACTTTCCCGTTGTCCAAAAGAAGTTGCCGTCCGCATCCAGCGTCTGTCCCGGCCCGTCGAGGATGTTTTCTCCCGGATGTTTGGCGAGCAGATCGTAAACCGCTTCCCACGATCCGATATCGCTCCAACCAATGTCAGCGGGTAGCACACAGACATTTCCTGTTTCGCCAGATCCAGTCACGCCGGTAGCGGAAGCCTTTTCCAAAATGGCGTAGTCCACGGAAATGTTTTCGAGCTTCGGATAGATCCTGTTTAGGAAGGAATCGTAGCTGCGCTTTCCAATGTGCAGCGCGAGCGATTCAATCGCGTCATGCGTTTTGGGGAGAAACTGTTTGAGCGCGTCCAGAAATGTTGAAACACGCCAGAAAAACATGCCGGCGTTCCATTGGTAGCTTCCGGATGCGACATATTCCTGGGCGACGGCGAGTTCCGGTTTTTCCGTGAACCGGCGAACCGGGAAAACCTGGAAGCCCTGTGCAAGGAATGGTGGCTCCGCTCTCTCGATATAACCGTATCCTGTCTCCGGCCGTGTGGGAGGAATTCCGAGGACCACCATGCGACCCTGCCCTCGCGCGACGTCCAGTGCCGCGCGGACAATTTGTCGATATCGATCCGGCATCCCGATGTAGTGGTCGGCCGGCAGGACTGCGAAGACCGCGTCGCCACTTGCCGCGTAACGGATGTGGATGGCGGCAAGAGCGATGGCGGCTGCGGTGTTTCGGCCCAACGGCTCAGTGAGAACGCGTTTGCGAGCGGGAGAGGGCAACTGCTTGCAGAGAGCTGTGGCTTGCGCGGCGTTTGTCACCGACCAGATGCGGTCCGGGGGGATCACCGGCTTCAGGCGTTTCACTGTCTGCTGCAACATGGTGGTCTTTCCCACGATGTTGATTAACTGTTTGGGTGTGCGCGAGCGGCTACGTGGCCAGAAGCGCGTGCCGCGCCCACCGGCAAGGATGACGGCATGAGCCATGAGTTTTTTGTCTGGCATAGAGTTACACCATCAAGACGCGAGAGATAGCTTTTGATTCGAAACCCTGGCGTTCCAACTGCCGGAACAGTGCGTACTTGTCCGGCACGGTAATGCGTAGGAGCGAAGTGGGCTCAATTGGATGGAGAAGTGCGATTGGAACAGAGGCAGGGAGGAACCAGGCCTGGCCGGGTAGGTAGGGATGGGACGACTCTGTACCGTGGAGTTCCCCACGGCCGGACAAAATAATCATCAATTGAAACTCGAGCGGATCGCTTTCAATCGGAGTTGTGCGATCGCAGTCCCAGCGTTCTGTAGCGAAGAAATCACAAGCGGCGAGTAAATGCTTATTCGCATCCGGGGAGTGCAGCGGCAGGGGGAAAAGCTTTCCGCTGCGGGTGCCGTCAAAGCGAGTGACCTCGAGGGCCTTCTCCAGATGCAACTCGCGCATCTTGCCGCGAGAATCGACGCGGCCATAGTCATAGACCCGGTAGGTTAGATCCGAGTATTCCTGGATCTCACATACGATCATGCCCGGGAGAATAGCATGCTGCGTTCCAGCCTCGACGAAATAGGATTCACCGGCTTTAACAGGAAAACGCTGAAACAGATCTTCGACGGTATCGCGTGCTACGCCTTCGAGAAAGTCTTCTTTTGTAACGCCGGCCTTCAAGCCGATCAATAACTCCGCGCCGGGTTCTGCCGAAACGATATGCCACATCTCGGTTTTACCGCGACCTCCGGCAGCTTGCTCAAACCTGCTGGCAAAGGCGTCGTCAGGATGAACCTGGATGGAGAGTTTCTCTTTCGGAAAAAGGAATTTGGCCAGGAGTGGGAAGTTCTTGTAATCGCCGGAGCGCGTGCCGCGCCAGTCAGTGGGCATGTCCTGCCAGCTTTCTCCCAGCGACTTTCCGGCGAATGGACCATTGACCACGGGCGATTCGAGCGCGGTCAACCAAGCCTCGCCAAGCGGCTCCGCCAAGTTTGTCTTATCGGGGAAGAGAGGTGCAAGTGTGCGGGTTCCCCATGGCCGTGGACTGAAAATTGGGTCAATGCGTGTTAGAACAGGTTCGAGCACGATCAGGATGCAGCTTCAGCGCGAGAAAAGAATTTGTTCAACCGCCGGAGTCCTTCCTCAATCCTTTCTATGGATGTGGCGTAGGAAAGCCGCAGGAACCCGGGAGCTCCGAAAGCTTCACCGGGTACTAGCGCGACGTGGGCCTTCTCCAGAAGTTGGTTGGCGAGGTTCGTGCAACTTTTTGCCAAGGCATTCGGACCTTGCAGATGAGCCGAAACATTCGGGAACGCATAAAACGCACCGCCGGGCCACTCGCACGCAACTCCTGGAATCTCCCGCAAGCCTTCCACGATGCGTTTCCTGCGTTTGGTATATTCGGCGAGCATAGGAGGCACGGTGTCCATGGTGCCGCGCATGGCCTCCAGCGCGGCATACTGCGCGATGGAGGTAGGGTTGGAGGTGGATTGGCTCTGGATCTTGATGATTGCCTGAATGAGCGGTTCCGGAGCGAGAGTATAGCCGATGCGCCAGCCGGTCATCGCGAATGTCTTGGAGACCGAGCCGATGATGATGACGCGGTCTTTGGAATCCTTGGCGCTGGCAATCGAGAAGGGTTTGTGCGGTTCGTAGACAAAGTGCGAATAGCACTCGTCACCCATCAGCCAGATATTGTGTTTCTTGCAGAGTGCGAAAATGCGCTGGTACTCATCGCCATCAACAACTCCGCCGGTGGGATTGCTCGGGGAGTTCACGATCACCATTTTTGTTTTTGGCGTGATGGCTTTCTCGATGGCAGCGGCCTTGGCGCTGAACCCGTCCTCCTGGCGTGTCTGAACAATGACAGGCGTTCCACCAGCGTACTTGATGATGTCCGGGAAGCTGACCCAATAAGGGGCGGGAAGGATCACTTCATCGCCATTTTGAATGAGCACGCAGATGGTATTGAAGATGGAGTGCTTTCCGCCAACAGTCACGACGCATTCCTTCGCGCTGTAGTTCGAGCCCAGTTCCCGCTTGTGCCAGGCAGCGATGGCTTCGCGAAGCGGCAGGATACCGCCCGTCGGCGTGTACTTGGTGCGGTTCTCCTCGATTGCCCGGATCGCGGCTTTCTTGATGTGGTCCGGCGTCGGAAAATCGGGCTCGCCAGGACCGAAGTCGGCGAGGTCCACGCCTCTGGCCTTCAATTGTTCGGCGGCGCTAATTACCACCGCCGTGGGCGATACCTGTATCCGGTTGATGCGATTGGTCAGTTCCACAACCTCTCCTTGGAGCGCAGGGGGATTGGTAAATATATAGTCTTCAGGAAATCGCGAAGAAATTCAATGCGGAACCGAATGGAATCGCAACGTAGGACCATTTGCCGGGCAAGCCCAGGTACTTTCAGGAAATTTTCGAGCGCAGTCGCTGCTCGACCACGGGTGGCACCAAGCCTGTCAACGGGCCGCCGAGATGGGCAATCTCGCGGACAAGTTTGGCACTCAAATAGCTGTAGCTTTCGCCGGGGAGCATAAAGACAGTTTCCAGGCGAGGCTCCAGCTTGCGATTCATCAAGGCCATCTGTAATTCGTATTCGTAATCGGAAATGGCGCGGATGCCGCGCAGGATGACCCCTGCACCGCGCTTGCGAGCATAGTCGACGAGTAGGCCATCGAAGACGTCAATTTCGACCGCTTCCCACTGGCCGGTGACCTCGCGTAGCATTTCGACGCGCTCGGAAAGCGAAAACAGAGGCTCCTTTTCGACATTTTTCAGGACCGCCACGATGAGGCGATCGAACATCTTTTCGCCGCGGCCGATGAGGTCCAGATGGCCATTGGTCACAGGATCGAAGGAGCCGGGATAAATGGCCACGGAAGTCTTCATAGTGGGATTAAGAGAATCTCCGCGGCACATTCTAACTCAAAAAGGGAAAGGAGAGCGAACTTCCCCCGGCGGAAGGTGACCACAGGGATGGAAAAGTATTGTACGTCGCGGGAGGAATGTGCCACTCTCATCTGTTCTGAGTTGTAACGATTTAATAGCTGAACTTTTCGTAGGTGAACTTCCGGAGGCAGCGTCCATGCATCAGGAATTTTTCAACAAACGAGTCTCTATGCTTTTCTTTGCTTCGCTGCTGATCGCCAGTATGTCTGCACACGCTCAAACTTCGACGGACTTAAACGTGATGCCCCTTCCCGCCAAAGTACAAGTGGGCAGTGGCTCGCTCAAGTTGGAGGGCGGATTCACGCTGGCATTTGCGGGATACCGGGAAGCTCGTCTGGACCGGGCGGGGCAAAGGTTTATGGCGCAGCTCAACCGGGAAACGGGAATCGTGTTTGGGCACGCGCCTGGTGACCCGGCGAAGGCCACCCTGGTGGTCACGACCGACCATGAGAGCAAACCGGTCCAGGAGCCCGGTGAGGATGAATCCTATACGCTCGAGGTGGCACCGACGGGGGCAAAGCTTCACGCTGCCAATCCCCTCGGGGCTTTGCGCGGCTTGCAAACGTTTCTTCAGTTGGTGTCGGTCACACCCGATGGGTTCGCCGCAACGGCCGTGAGTATCCAGGATCAACCGCGATTTCAATGGCGAGGGCTGATGTTTGACGTGGCGCGGCATTTCATTCCGCTCAATGTCTTGAAGCGCAATCTGGACGGGATGGAAGCGGTGAAGTTGAATGTTTTCCATTGGCATCTTTCAGATAATGAGGGATTTCGTGTGGAGAGCAAGAAGTTTCCGAAGTTGCAGGAAGAGGGCTCCGATGGTTTTTATTACACACAGGATGAGATCCACGAGCTGATCGCGTACGCGCGCGATCGGGGAATCCGCGTTGTTCCGGAATTTGATATGCCCGGCCACAGTACGGCCTGGTTTGTGGGTTATCCCGAGCTTGCCAGCGGTGTCGGCCCCTACCAGCTGGAGCGCAAGTGGGGAGTGTTCGATCCCGCGATGGATCCTACGAATGAAAAGACGTATAAGTTCCTCAATGAGTTCTTGGGGGAAATGGCGAAACTCTTCCCAGACCAGTATCTGCACATCGGCGGCGATGAAGTGAACGGGAAAGAGTGGGAGAACAACCCGAAGATCCAAGCGTTCATGAAATCGCACGACATCAAGAATAACGAAGGACTGCAGGCTTATTTCAGCCAGCACGTTCAGGAAATAGTCGTCAAACACGGAAAAACGCCCATCGGCTGGGACGAAATCCTGGTGCCAGGAGTTTCGAAAAGCATCGTGATTCACTCCTGGCGGGGGGCAGATTCCCTCGCGGCGGCCGCGAAGCAGGGCTACCGGGGAATTCTCTCAAATGGATACTACATCGATCTGGGCTGGAGTGCCGCGCGCCATTATGCCGTCGATCCCCTGGGAGGGGCCGCCGCGAATCTAACTCTAGAAGAGAAAGAACGCGTACTCGGCGGGGAAGCGACGATGTGGTCGGAGTACGTCAACTGGGAAAATGTCGATTCGCGCATCTGGCCGCGAAGTGCTGCGATTGCCGAGCGCTACTGGTCTCCGCAAAGCACAACCGACATTCCTTCCATGTACTCCCGAATGGAAGCGGAGAGCGCGCGGCTCGAATGGCTGGGGCTGACGCACCGTACCTATCAACGCCTGATGGTTCAGCGCATAGCAGGATCTGCTCCCGTCGGCGAAATAAACGCGCTTGTTGCGCTGGCCGAAGCGCTTGAGCCGGTTAAGGATTACAACCGCGAAAGCACCCCGGGCGAGGAACCGACAAGCCTGAAACCGTTGAACCGCATGGTGGACACTGTGCATCCGGAGAGCGAACTGTCGCGCAGCTTCTCTGTGGCGGTGGACCAGTTTGTCGCTGCTTCCTGCAAAGATGCCGCGAAGGCGGCGGAGTTGCACGCACAACTTTCAAAATGGGCGGCAATCGACGCTCAAGTGCAGCCGCTTGCAGAGCGCTCCATCCTGGGGAGGGACGCCGCTCCTGCTTCTACCGCCTTTTCACAAGCGGCGGAACTGGCCTTGACCGCGCTCGATCGAATCAACCAGGGGCTGCCGCTTCCCGAAGCTTTGCTGAAACAGCAGACCGATGCACTGGCGGCATTCGAGACCCAAGCACACAAGTCTCAGTTGACGATTCCCACGCTCGCCGCGTTTCAGAAGTTGCTCGTCGCGGCGGGCACCGGCGGGGCTTGCACGGTCTCGAAATAAATCACTCTCTGCAACTTCCTGCGTGGCCCTGCACGTTCGGCCTAGGTCGAACGCAGGCTGCTCAGTTTGTCGCCACCGCGGCACTGTGGCAGCTGCCTTGACCCGAGTCGCGAAACGATTTGCCGGCTTCGGGAAGGAACTCCCATCTGAATTTTCCCGGAGAGAGCGTAAGTTTCAGGACGCCGTACGTATCTGAATTCCGGACCTCGCTATTCTCCTGAGCGAAACCAAGAAACGTGTGGCTCCTGCCGCCGGTACCGACTGTGATTTGGCGGATGCCGTGTTCGCGATCTGCGCGGCCGTCGGGATCCTGGGGCGCGAACCGTTCATAGGAATGTTCGTGCCCGGCGAGGATCAGGTCAGCGTGAGCCGCGTATAGGTCTCTCCAAAACGGGCGCAGTTCCGTATGGCGGGCGTGCTTTGCCGACAAGCCGCTGCTGAACAACGCGTGGTGGCCAAACGCCAGAATGCAGCCGGTTGGGTGAGCGGCGAGATCTTCACGAAGCCAGTGTTCTTCGGGCGAGCCTTCTTCACAACCTCCCAAGGCTTTCGCTTCACAATTCGTATTCAGAGCGATGATGTGCCAGGAGCCCAGCTCGAAACTGTAGTAGCCCTTTGCCGGATCGCCGGCCTGAGCGCCCCAGTAGCGGAAATATCCAGCGGCATCCGAACCGTTATATTCGTGGTTCCCCGGGGCAGGCTTGGTGCGATTCTTGAACCGCCCCCAGGTGGGCTGGTAACAATCTTCGAATTCCTGATAGGTGCCTTTTTCGTAGGCAAGGTCGCCTGCCGCGAAGACCGTTCCCGGAATCTTGGCGATCAATTTCGCCGTGGCTTGCGCGCCAGAGAGGTTCGAGCAGCCGGCAATGTCCCCCGCCCCGACGAAGGTGTACGCGCTCGAATGCTTTCCTGAGGAGGTCTTCGGTTGTTTCTTGGGTGGCGGCTTGACCGCGCTGCCGGTCTCTTGCGACTTCAGAGGGATGGCCGTCAACAACACCATGAGTGCGAAAGCCCAGACTTTTATTTTCAACGCGGATCCCCAGTTCCGAGGTCACTGCTTCCCCGTTTCCCTTCGAAGACGCCATTCAGGATACCGCGGTTGACCATTCGAGCGACTTACCATTCAGCGTAATGGATTGCCGTTTAGGGCCGAAGTTAGACCATTCAGCGCCAGAACATTGAAATCCGACTAGAACGGTCTTACTGTAAGTATGCACAAATTAAGGGGTTGTACTGGAACTTAGTGACAATTGGTTTGACAATCGCGGGGTCAAGGAGATATAGTTTAAATACGACTAAATAAGTCGTATTGGCATCTAATAGGGTGCCGATGCTCGACTGCGGACATGTTTAAACTTTCCAAAAAAGCGGATTACGGTTTGATCGCGATGAAGCATCTCGCAAACCACCGCCAGGAACACGCTTGTAGTGCCAGCGAGATTGCCGAGGAATATGGCATTTCCGCCACATTGATGGCCAAGGTGCTGCAAAAGTTGGCGAGGAACGGGTTGGTTGCCGCCAAGCACGGATCGACGGGTGGGTACCAGTTGGCCAAGCAGGCGAATCATATTAGCGCCCTGGAAGTGTTGACGGCGATTGACGGACCGGTGCTGATTACGTCGTGCGTGACCAGCCACGGGAATTGTGACGCAACGGAGCGTTGCTCGGTGAAAGAACCATTGCAGCGCGTGAACGAGAGCATTTTGGGAGTTTTGAGCACGGTTACCATTGCTCATTTGAGCGAGGAAAAACAGGAACCGGCTCTGGTGGAACTGAAAGGGATGGACCGGTTGGCGGTAACGCGCTGAACGGGGCGTCTGGACCAAAGAGGAGAGGAAGAAAATGGCCGTCAAACTGCCGATTTACATGGACAATCACGCTACCACGCCGATGGATCCGCGTGTACTTGAGGCCATGCTGCCCTATTTCACGGAAAAGTTTGGCAATGCCGCCAGCCGCAATCACTCGTTTGGTTGGGCGGGCGAGGAGGCAGTCGAGAACGCGCGGCAACAAGTCGCTTCTTTAATCAATGCCACGGCGAAAGAGATCATTTTCACCAGCGGCGCTACGGAATCGGACAACCTGATGATCAAGGGCGTCGCGGAAATGTACCGCGAAAAGGGCAATCACATCATCACCCAGGCCATCGAGCACAAGGCGGTGCTGGACACCTGCAAGAATCTGGAAAAGCACGGTTTTGAGGTGACCTATCTCCCCGTGCAAAAAGATGGGCGCGTCGATCCCGAAGAGGTTCGCAAGGCCATCAAGCCCACGACCATCCTGATTTCGATCATGTACGCCAACAATGAGATTGGCGTGATCAACCCGATGGCGGAAATCGGGAAGATTGCGAAGGAGCGGGGCATCATTTTCGCCGTGGACGGTGTGCAGGCGGTTGGCAAGATTCCCGTGGACGTACAGAAGGACAACATTGACCTGTTGGCCATCTCGGCTCACAAGCTTTATGGACCCAAGGGAGTGGGCGCGTTGTACGTACGCCGCCGCAATCCTCGCGTGCAGCTCTCCGCGATCATTGATGGTGGCGGTCACGAGCGCGGCATGCGTTCGGGCACGCTGAACGTTCCGGGTATCGTAGGCCTGGGTAAGGCTTGCGAACTCTGCCAGCAGGAAATGGCCCAGGAATCCGAGCGGCTTCGCGGGCTGCGTGAACGCCTGAAGGCCGGCTTGGAAGCCAAGTTGGATGAGGTTTTCGTGAATGGTTCGATGGAGCACCGGCTCCCGAACAACCTCAACATGAGCTTTGCCTACGTCGAAGGCGAATCGCTCCTGATGGGGATCAACGACGTGGCGGTCTCAAGCGGTTCTGCGTGCACCTCGGCAACCCTGGAGCCCAGCTACGTACTCAAAGCACTAGGCGTAGGTGAGGATCTGGCGCATACGTCGATCCGCTTCGGCCTGGGGCGTTTCACGACACAGGAAGAAGTCGATTACGTGATCGACAAAATGGTGCAGGTTGTAACCAAGCTTCGCGAGCTTTCGCCGCTCTATGAAATGGCCAAGGAAGGCATCGACATTTCCAAAGTCAAGTGGCAGACCGCGTAATTATTGAAGATGAAGAGAAGAGGCAAAATGGCAAGCGCAATTGCAAGTGAAGGAACACTCCGGATTCACCGGTCGATCGCAGGGACGTCCGCGCCGTTTCGCGTGACGTATCAAGCGTACCAAGACGGTGACGAGCCGGCCCCAGCGGCGGAACGTGCGTTTTATCACCTCCAGGATGTCCGGGAATTTCTGAACGTTCTGGGAATCAGCGCACAGTACGTTCGCGACGCTCTGCGGGAACTTACCGCGGGACGTTCGGCGTTTCTGACCAACATCGCCCTGACCGAAAAGGCGATGAAGAATGCGGGTTTTGGCGGTCTCCTCGCTGCGGCGAGAGGCTGAATTTTCGGGACAAGACGACGAAGGAGAGAGGGGCCCATGGCATACAGCGAAAAAGTAGTCGATCATTACAATAATCCGCGGAACGTCGGCAGCCTTCCGAAGGAAGATCCCAATGTCGGGACCGGCCTGGTGGGTGCACCGGAATGCGGCGACGTAATGAAGCTGCAGATGAAAATCAATCCGGAGACACGGGTCATTGAAGAAGCCAAGTTCAAGACCTTTGGCTGCGGGTCAGCCATCGCCAGCTCGTCCTTGGCAACCGAATGGGTAAAGGGCAAGACGGTAGATGAGGCCCTAGCGATCAAGAATACGGATATTGTCCGCGAACTATCGCTCCCGCCGGTCAAGATTCATTGTTCCGTGCTCGCAGAGGATGCCATCAAGGCAGCTATCGGCGATTGGAAGAAAAAGCACGGAGTAGAAGTTCCCGCGCACGAAAAGTCTTCGCACTGAGCGAAGTGATGCGCGGTGCTAGTGGCGTCTTCCGGCGGTAAGTACTGGCCGTCGGAGGATGCTGTCGAGCGATCGACTCGGAAAAGTTTTTGAAGGAAGCCAAGTATGGCGAACGCTACGGAAGTCAAAACCCAGGTTTCGGAGAAGGCTGCCGGGCCGGTCATTCACCTGAGCGAACGCGCCGCGAAGAAAATCATCGCACTGCTCGCCAAAGAGGGAGTGTCGCCGGAAACCGGCGGGTTGCGCGTGGGCATACAGGGTGGCGGCTGCTCTGGCCTTTCCTATGCCATGCGGCTGGATACCCAGGCACGCGACCGCGACAAAGTGTTTGAAGAGTTCGGTGCGCGTATTTTTGTAGACCCGAAGAGCCTCCTGTATCTCAACGGCACAACGCTGGAATACGAGGAAACGCTCATGCGCCAAGGCTTTGTTTTCCAGAATCCGAATGCCGCCCGGAGTTGCGGCTGCGGCAGTTCGTTCACGGCGTAGCGGTCGCAGGGACTTCAGTCTGTGCCCTCCGTGGGACCGACTCGGTCTGACAAGTGGTTGGCCACCGCAATCGCCAGCCACTTTTTTTATGTTTGGGGGCATTAAACGAAAGTTTTTATGAGCGCCTCACTCCCCATTACGAATCCACCGCTGGTGTGCTGGAATTGCCACGAGCGAACGGTTGGGACGCACTTTTGCCCCGGTTGCGGCAAAGTGCTGCAGGTTCCCGAGCGCAGCGACTATTTCGCGATGTTCGAAATGCCGCGCAAGCTTTGGATTGAAATGGGCGCGCTGGAAAAAAAGTTTCTTCAGCTCAGTTGGAAGCTCCACCCAGACAATTTTGTGAATGCGACCGCGGAGGAACGGGAGATTTCGCTGAAGCGGAGTTCGGAGCTGAACGACGCCTATCGCACGCTGCGCGATCCTATCGCTCGCGTGGAATACCTGTTGGCCATCGAAGGGGCGCGCAAGGAAGGCCAGACCAAGCAACAAGCTCCGCCGGAATTACTGGAAGAGGTATTCGAACTGAACGAATCGCTGGATGAATTGCGCGAGGCAACGGTCTCGGGAGGCGATACCGCTTCGTTGAAGCTTCGCTTGGAATCCGCGGAAAAGAATTTTGAGCAAAAATTGAGCGAAGTCGACAGTGAGCTGCAGGCTGCTGCGCGTGAGTGGGACAATGCAGTGGATAGACGTGCGGATGAATCCGCGCGCAAAACGGTCATGAGCAAGTTGAATGAGCTGCTCAATCGCCGCTCCTATATTCGGAATCTGGTCGTCAACGTACAGAAGGAATTGCTCTAACGCCATGGGCAGAATCGTCGGAATCGATCTCGGAACAACCAATAGTCTGGTCGCCTATCTGGATGCCAAGACCGGTCAGCCGAAGTGTATCCTCGGCCCGGCGGGGAGCACCTTGTGTCCTTCGGTTGTTAGCATCGATCCCGACGGAAGCATTATCGTCGGTGAGCCTGCGCGCCGGCGTTTGCTGACTCAGCCGGAGCGCTCGATTTATTCCGTCAAGCGCTTGATGGGCCGTGGCCCCGCGGACGTGCAGGGCGAGCTGAAGCTGTTTCCGTTTCGAATCGATCCTTCCAGTCATCATGTGATTCGCGTTCAGTTAGGCGACAGGGTTTTGACTCCGCCGGAAATTTCCTCGTTCATTCTTCGCGAGCTCAAGAACTGGGCTGAGGCGTATTTTGGGGAAACTGTGGACCGGGCGGTAATCACTGTTCCCGCGTATTTTAATGATGCACAGCGCCAAGCCACCAAGGATGCCGGCAAGCTGGCGGGTCTTGACGTGCTGCGCCTGGTGAATGAGCCAACGGCTGCGGCACTAGCTTACGGATTGCATCAAGAACAGCGCGGCAAAGTCGCTGTGTACGATCTTGGCGGCGGCACCTTTGATATCTCCATTCTGAAGTTGATCTCCACGAGCGAGGGGGATATCTATCAGGTTCTCTCCACCAATGGCGACACGCACCTGGGTGGTGACGATATTGATAATTTGCTGCAAGCTTTCGTGCACGAAGGAATTCTGCAGACCGACAAGATTGATTTTTCGCCTCACGGCGAATTGGCGCAGGAGCTTCGCAAGGAACTGATTGCGCTCAAGCACAAACTGTCGGAAACGCAGTCCGCGACATTACGGTTCCCATTGCCGAACGGCAAAGTGTTCGTGCACGAGTTTACCCGTGGCGCGCTCGAAGCGCTCATTCGCCCCGTCGTGGATCGTACGATGTTGCCGGTAAAGCAAGCTCTGGCCGATGCGCAACTGAAGCCGAGCGAGGTGGATGAGGTGGTGCTTGTCGGCGGCACAACGCGCACGCCGCTGATCCGCCGCACGGTGCAGGAATTTTTCGACCGCAAGCCTCACACGGAGCTGAATCCAGATGAAGTCGTGGCGCTGGGTGCAGCGGTGCAAGCCAATATTCTCGATCATGGCGTGCAGAACATGTTGCTTCTGGACGTCACACCGCTTTCCTTAGGCATTGAGACCTATGGCGGGGCCGTGGCGAAGGTCATTCCCCGGAATTCGACCATTCCGGCTAGCGCACAGGAATTGTACACAACCGGTGTGGACAACCAGACGGGCATCGACATCCATGTCTTGCAGGGAGAGCGGGAACTGGCGAAAGATTGCCGCTCGCTTGCGCGCTTCACTTTAAACGTACCCCCGGCACCTGCTGGCTTGCCGCGCATCGAAGTGAGATTTCTGATCGATGCGAATGGAATCCTTCAGGTGAGTGCCAAAGATATTCGCACGGGCACGGAGCACACGATTGAGGTTCAGCCGAGTTACGGGCTGAACGACACTGACATTGAACGCATGCTCGAGGAATCCATCGAGTATGCGGAACAGGATTTTGCGGAACGCCAGGTCATTGAAGCTCGGACCGAGGCGGAATCCATTCTCACAGCGACAGCCAAAGCCCTGGGAAATCCAAACGCAAGCAGCTTACCCTCTGCGGAACGCGCAAGAATCGACGCATCGGTTGCTGCCTTAAAGGAATCGACGCAGGGAAGCGATTACAAACAGATTCGGCAGCAGATCGATGAATTGAATCAGGCCACGGAACATCTTGCCGAACTGCTGATGAATTCGGCTTTGCAGACAGCACTCGAAGGCAAGAAGTTGGCGGAAGTTTAGGGAGAGGCATATGGGCGGCAGCAATCCGTACATCGAAGAAGTGAAATACAAGAAGGCCACGAGGAAATTCAAGATAACCTTTCTTCCCAGCGGCAAGACCGTGGAGGTTGATCCGGAGAAGTTTCCCTACGGCCACAATGGCTTGCCGGGAAGCATCCTGGACATCTCCGAAGGCTTCAAGATGGGGCTGGACCACGCGTGTGGGGGCGTGTGCGCCTGCTCGACTTGCCACGTGATGGTCAAAGAAGGCCTGGAATCCTGCAACGAAGCGACCGATGCGGAGCTAGACGAACTCGATGAAGCGCCCGGTATTACGCCGAAGTCGCGACTTGGTTGCCAAACGGTACCTGATGGTACGACGGATATTGTGGTGGAAATCCCCGAGTGGAACAAAAATTACGCCAAGGAATTGGACCACTAAGGAACCGCTATGCCGCCTACTTTCGATTGGGATAACCTTGACGACATTGCCATTGGGCTGACGGACAAATTCCCAGATGTCGATCCGCTGACAGTGCGCTTTACCGACCTGCATAAGTGGATTACGGAACTGACGGGTTTCGCAGGCGATCCGCAGAAATCGAACGAGAGCAAACTTGAAGCCATTCAAATGGCCTGGCATGAGGAATGGGAAGACCGGCAGAAGTAAGAAGCGTGGCTAGTGGGCAGCCTTCGGTATTACGGTCAGAGGAAAAGATCGGATTTGCGCCCGCGTGGCACAAACGTACGGTATCTCGTATAATTGTAGGGTTGTAGTTTCCTGCCTGTGGCGCTATGGTGCAACGGTTAGCACGCGGCCCTTTCAAGGCCGAAATACGGGTTCGATTCCCGTTAGCGCTACCAAGTTTTTCTTTCCCGCAAAGATGATATTCTTACCGTTCAAGCCCCACGGGCTGGAGGATACTTTCATGGCCGACTTAATTCGCTCGAACAATCCCGTACTCAAAGACAAAGCATTCGCTGGTCAGCTTTCGACCGGCGAGGCAATGACGATCCAAGGAACAGTGAATAGGACCGGTTTCTTGCTCTTCCTTGTGGTGGTCAGCGCAGCTTGGACCTGGGGATTGAGCCACTCCGAAACTCCGGACGCGGCTTATCCATGGATGATTGGAGGGGCGCTCGGCGGCTTCGTGGTCGCGATGGTGACGGTATTCAAGAAAACCTGGTCGCCGATCAGTGCGCCGATCTATGCCTTGCTCGAAGGACTTTTTCTCGGGGGCGTGTCCGCCGTTCTGAATCGGTCCTATCCCGGCATCGCGGTCGAAGCCATTAGCTTGACCTTTGGGGTGATGTTCGTGATGCTGCTGGCGTACAAGTTTGGCCTCATACGGGCCACCCGCGGATTCAAGCTCGGAGTCATTGCGGCTACCGGTGGAATCGCCCTGGTATACCTGGCGAACATGGTGATGAGCTTCTTCTTTCACACGCAGATATCCGTCCTCTACAGCAGCACGCCGCTGGGCATAGGCATCAGCCTGTTCATCGTGGTGATTGCAGCGCTGAACCTGATCATTGATTTCGACATGATCGAAAACGCAGCGCGTATGGGCGCGCCGAAGTACATGGAATGGTACGGGGCGTTTGGGTTGATGGTCACGCTCATCTGGTTGTATCTGGAAATCCTGCGCCTGCTCAGTAAGGTGCGCAATCGCTGAGGAAAGTCGGCTCCATCACGAAGCGTACTCCACACCGAAAGCGTTCGAATCGCTTCGCGCAGGCGCTCGGCTACGCCGCACGTTTGCATGCGCGGCAATCCCGCAAGGGAACCGAGCGCCCGTATATCGGACACCTACTAAGTGTTACCTCCGTCGTGATTGAGTATGGTGGCGATGAGGACATGGCCATCGCGGCATTGCTTCACGATGCCGTGGAAGATCAAGGCGGGATGCCACGGCTACGGGAAATTCGCAGAAAGTTTGGCAACCGTGTGGCACACATTGTGGATGGCTGCACGGATTCGTACACAGAGCCAAAGCCGCCGTGGATGGAGCGAAAGCGCGCCTATGTCGAGCGGGTGATTGGCGAAGACGAAGATATACGATTAGTCTCTGCGGCGGACAAGCTATCGAATACGCGCGAAGTGCTGCACGATTTCCGGGTGCATGGGGAGCCTGTGTTCCAGCGATTTCAAGGCAAGAAGGAAGGCACGCTGTGGTATTACCGGGCCTTGGTAAAAGCCTTTCGCCAAGCGGGAAGCAACCCGCTGGTCGAAGAACTTGACCGCGTGGTGACGCAACTGGAAACTGTCGCTCATGACGCCGCAGATTCTGGCCAGGTCTGAAGCAGTTGCCCATTTTGGTTGCAAGCGCGCAACGCGCTACAATCCTTCTTTCCCTAAACCTTGTCCATGAGCCCAGCTAAATCGCCTTCACACCGATTGTTCACCCTCGGGCACTCGAACCTGGAAATGTCAGACTTCCTAGGCATACTCATTCGCCACGAAATCCACATGGTGTGCGACGTGCGCAGCCGCCCGGGAAGTTTCCGCTTTCCGCAATTCAACCGCGAACCTTTGATGGCGCAGCTTGCTTCGGCGAAAATCATCTACCAGTTTTTCGGCGATCAGTTTGGCGGACGTCCCTTGGATACCCGGTATTACCGGCCTGATGGATTGGTGGACTATGCGGCGCGGCGACAGGCGCCTGATTTCGATGAAGCGCTAGACCGTCTCCGGGGGCTTGTAAGGAGCCAGAACATCGTCCTGATGTGCGCGGAGGAAGACCCGTTGCACTGCCACAGATTCATGCTGATCTGTCCTGCACTGATGCAGCGCGGGGTGGTGCCGTTGCATCTGAGACGCGGGGCGGCGGTGGAAACTCAGCGGGATGCCGAAGATCGCCTGCTGCAGTCGCACGGCTTCGCGGATGTGACCAGCAATTCCTTGTTCTCCCAGGGCCGCGCGGCCGCGCTGGAGGATGCTCTACGCCTCCAGTCCGAACAGTACGGATTCCGCAGTTCTCCCGAGGCCATCGAGTATTTCTGATTGAGCAAGCCTGACCTTTCTTTATTCCATCAGGACTGGAAAAGTGAGGCTCTCTGCCGGATGATAGAAAGCGTCTTTCTGATGTTCTACACTAGCCGCTGCCGTACAGTTCTGCTGAGTTAGAAACAAATGGGGTTCTCGCTTTGACCGCTACCGATGTCTACGTGATTGGATCTGCCAGCGCCTTTGGTTCGCGTGTCATTCCTTCGGAGGAGATAGACCACGCCTTCGGGATGCCTGCGGGAAAGTTGAAAAGCCGCGCAGGGATTCTCTCCGTCGCCCACGTATCTGCAGATGAAGATGAAGGGACACTGGGTGCCCAGGCGTGCAACCAACTGTTGCAGGAAACTGGCCAGGAAACTGAGAGCCTGGACTGGATCCTTGCCGCCAGCGAGACCCACCACGCCTATCCTTCCCTCTCTGCGATTCTCCATGCCAAGCTTCGTTTGCGGGAAGACTGCAATGCGCTGGATGTGGGCAGCGGGTGCCTTGCCCTGTTGCAAACATTGGCTGTAGCCCAGGCCTTGCTCGTTTCCGGCCGGGCCAGGAAAATTCTTGTGGCCACTGCGGATGTGCACAGCCGTACCTTGGGTCCGGGACGCGCCGCGGGCGAGTTCGGCGGCCTATTCGGCGATGGAGCTAGCGCTTTCCTTTTGTCAGGCAAGCCGCGCGACGGGAGGAGCCTGGCCTACCGGTTAGGAGAGTTCTTCTTCGGATGCGCCTCGCAGTACGCGGAGGTCATTTGTATCAGCGAATCGGGCCGCGGGCAGCTGGACGTGCAATTTGATGGCGATGCATTGTCTCGCGCGGCTGTGAGCCGGATGGAGAAGGTAATTGACGAGGTCGAGCATCGCAGCGGCATTTCCCGCAACCACGTTGGCACCTTTGCCACGCATCAGCCGAATCCCCGACTTGTGACCCTTCTCGCCAAGCAACTCCGCGTTTCTATCAAGAATTTTCCACCGATTGGCAGCACCAGAGGCAATTTGGGTTCTTCGATGTGCGGTGCGGCGTTGCACGCCGCACTTCATCACGCTGCGGCGCAGCCCGTCGAGCAGCGTTTGCCTGTTTTTCTTGCTTCCCTTGGTCCTGGATTGATTTTCGGCGGGGGTTGGATGGTGCCCGCCAGCGCTTGAGTGTATGCCGATCGAAACCCCGGACGAATTTTGCAAACTAGCGATCACTTTTCTTCGATCTTCCAACTCTAGTCTAAAGTGCTGGCCGGATACGCGCGGTGAACTCCTGCTTCACGGCCGGGACGACACACGCGTGTGCGGGCGGCCAGCCTGGATCGGTTGTTGAGTTCCGGCGCAAGGTGACCAGCGCGTCATTCACGCCCGACGTTGCGTTTCGCTCATTTGCGCATGGGCTCGCCTGCCGTGGCCTAAAGCAAGAAAGGGACCAGGAGAAAATGTCGAAATTCAAAGACGTCTACGCGTACCTGTCTTTCTTGTGGTCTAACTAAAGCCCATTAATCGATGAATTTACAGAAGTCAGAAGCATTCCTTTTGATTGGGATGAAAACCCTTGGTTGTGCGTCAAATCGGAGCGCGCCTTCGGAACTAGAATCCTTGGCCTGGTTCGACTCGAGATGGGCAGTGACGCCTAGTTCGCTTCCATTGACTTTCCTTGCCGTGACTCCAATAATCCGCCCATGGCACGCCCAGACGCGGTACGCCGAGTGAAAACCTACTCTGCAGCAAATGGCTATGTTTATCAGTACTGTTTTTATGAGGTGAACCGCATCACCCACAACGGTGGGGCTGCCGGTGAATTCATTTATGCCGTTTCTGCCGACCGAAAGGGTACGTTCGGCCTGAGAATCATCGTGCAACAGTCCGCTCTCGAGGACTGGGCACGAACCAACGGCCGATCGCTCAGCAGCAGCGAAGAATATGCCGTCGCCAAGATGCGGCTCTTCCAAGCGTTTGACGAAGGTGCCGTCCCGTTGACGGCGGAAGCTGCCGCAGACGTTTCTCTTCTGGTGGATCAAGCGAATCTTGAGGAACTACTCGGACTGCTAAATATCTAATCGAAGTTTGATTCTCCGTGAACCAAAACCCGTACCGCGCCGTCTAGTTAGGTGTTAGGGAGCTCGAGAATGCAGGAGCTGGTTCTGATCCAGTCGGGAAGAACGCTCGAGAGAGAATCGGCACGGGAGATCGCCAGGTCTCGCCTGAATCACGAATTTGAATGCCGATTGGCGGAATGTGGGCCGCTGGCATTCCGCATTGCACAGGGTGTACTTCGCAACTCCGCGGACGCAGAGGATGTTGCCCAGGAAGCCTTGTTGCGTGCCTTTCAGAAATTTGACCGTCTCCAGGATGTGACACGCTTCCGAGCCTGGCTGGTGCGCATCACGTTTCGCCTGGCGCTGGACCGCTGGCGCTCGGCAAGACGGCGTGAGAGGAGAGAGACAGAATGGTCTCGGCCGGAGCAACGTCGGGCCCCGGCTAGCACGGAAGAGATCGTAGCATCGAGCGAATTCCAAGGTCGTCTAGAACGGGCGCTGGAGGGATTGCCGGAGAAACTTCGCCTGGTGCTGATTTTGGCAGCGATTCAGGGTTATGCGCTCGAGGAGGTGGCCGATATGCTCGGCGTGCCGATTGGCACAGTGAAATCGAGATTGTTTTTTGCCAGAAAGCAACTGGCGGAGAAATTGCGATGAATTGCAAACAGTGCCAAGAACAGATACGGAAAACGCTTGCGGCCGGTTCAGAGCTTCCGACCGCGGAGGTTTTCGCTCATCAGAGCTCCTGCCCTCTGTGCAGCGAGTTTTATGATGCACAACTCAATCTCTTTCAGGCTGTCGATGCTGGACTGCGCTCTTTAGTCAATCATCCCGTTCCTCCTTCGCTCCTCCCTGGCGTGTGCGCGCGGATGGACGAGAAGAATCTGCCGCAGCGCGACTGGATTCCCGGCTGGGGTTATGCCGCGGTCGCGGCTGCGGCGATACTGGCCGTCAGCGTTGTCTTTGCGTTGCGTCGCCAAGTGAGTCCTCCGAGTTTGCAGGGAAATACAACGGTGGCCTCGCGCAGCGTCGCCAATCGGCACCCTGCAACGCAACCGCCCCGGAAACCGGGAGGTGTTGCCCCAACGACTAGGGTCAAACCCGTTGTTGCTGCGGTCTCTTCCGCAGCTGCGCCAGAAGTCATCGTTCTCGCCGAGGAACGGCAAGCTTTTGCCGAGTTTGTCGCAGAGGTTCCCGAGAGGAGAGAAGTTGCACTGGCACTGACACAGCCCGCTCAGGCCGCAACTGACGCTCCGGTGGAGATAGCGTTCCTGCAGATCAAGGAAGTTGAAGTGAAGCCTCTGGAGGGAACGCCGAGGGAATAGGGTTGGAGAAGGATTTCACGCGTGGTTCTAGCAAGAACAGGCAACGAGTAGTTCCGGAGGAAAACATGAGAAAAGCAGCTCGCTTTGTAGTGGCAGCATTGATCGCGCTCACGTTTGTGGGTCTTCGCGTATCGGCGCAGGACAAACCAAATACCGATAAGAGGACGCCAGCCACCACGCTGAAAGTACAAGTGACCTTTGCAGAACAAGAAGGCGAGAAAAAGGTATCGAACTTGCCGTATACATTTTTTGTTCGTGTAGCTGATTCGGGGGACCACACGTTGGCCAAGTTACGCATGGGAAGCCGCGTACCCGTAGCTACGGGCAACGACAAGGGAACCATCCAATTTCAGTACGTCGACGTGGGAAGCAATATCGACGCTCGGGCGTGGGCCGCCGACGATGGCCGATTTGAGCTCTTTCTCAACCTAGAACGCTCTTGGATAGAGGGCGACATTCTCGTTCCAGCGGAGAAGCCTGCGGGAGCAACGAACGATCTCAGTTCCGGACATTTCAAGGAGCCCATTATTCGTCAATTCAAAACGGAATTGAACCTCACGATGCGCGATGGACAAACAGTCCAGACCACGCAGGCTACCGACCCTCTAAGTGGAAGGGTCCTGACAATCACTGTCACAATGAATGTCGTCAAGTAACTTCTACGGTCAGGAATATAAACGGCCGAGTGTCGTTGCCAAATCCTGGTGAAGGAATTTGTAACCCAACTTTTCGAGTTTCCTCGGCACGGCACGCTGGCTCGCAAGCAGCAATGCGTCCGCCATTTCTCCGAGCATCAGCCGGAGAGCAAACGCCGGGACAGGGAACAGAGCGGGGCGATGCAACACCGCGGCCAGAGTCGTTGTGAATTCCGCGTTGCGCAGTGGATGCGGAGAAACTACATTGATCGGGCCGCGCACCGCGCCATCTTCCAAAGCGAGTCGTAAGATCGCCACCACGTCTTGCAAACTAATCCAACTCATCCATTGTTGCCCTGAACCGAGCCTGCCTCCCACACCGAACCGAACAGGGCGCGCCATCTGCGGTAACGCTCCGCCGTCCTTGGCTAAGATCACTCCGAACCGTGTCCGCACTACGCGAATCCCCAAAGCTTCGGCGTTTACTGCCTCGGCCTCCCAATCTCTCGCAATCTGACTCAGGAAATCGCTGCCCGCTTGGCTTTCTTCGTTCAGAATTTCGTCGCTTCGATCCCCAAAATACCCCGTAGCCGAGGCCGACACAAGCACGCGTGGCCGTGCGGCCATCCTAGCGAGCGCATTCACTAGCGCACGGGTGGAGTCCACGCGACTGCTGCGCAACAGTGTTTTCCGCTCAGGCGTCCACCGTCCCTCGGCGACGGAAGCGCCTGCAAGATTCACGACGGCATCTGCCCCGACGGCCGCGGCGCCGAGTTCCCCTAGGGCTGGATTCCAGCCCACATCGAAGCCTTCGGTCCCGCGACCCGCCTCCGCGGTTGTGCCCGGGCGCACCAAGCGGCACACGGTGTGCCCCGCTTGCTTTAGTTCGCGGACCAGCGCACTACCCACCAGTCCGGTAGAACCTGTGACTAGAATCTTCATGAGGTTTTCTTTCTGTCCATGGCCTTAAGCTGAATTGCCCGAGGCCTGCTGGTAGGGCGCGCAAGCTCAGGTTACAATTTTTGTGTGTCTCCCGTCCTACCCAATCTTCGTGTCAAAGTGCTTTTCTTTGGGCGTGTGCGAGAGTTGACTGGAATGGCTGAGGAAGTCCTGGAAATGACCGATGGAGCGACGCTCGCCGATGTATTCGACCGCTATGCGGGCCGATTTCCCAAACTGGCCGCCTTTCGTGCTTCGTTGGTCGCTTCCCAAAATCAGGAATTTGCGTCCTGGGATACCCGAATCGCCGCCGAGGATGAAATCGCGTTTCTTCCGCCGGTCAGCGGGGGTTGAAGCCTAGCCACAATGACTACCTCTGCAGAGCACGACCGCTTCGAACTGCTCCGCTCCCCCATTGACATGGTGGCGGTTGTCCGCGAAGTCCGTGCCGACCAGGATGGGGCAATTGTCACCTTCGATGGTTTTGTTCGGAACGAATCCCATGGCCGGCGGACCCTGTACCTTGATTACCAAGCCTATGAATCGATGGCGCTCATGAAGATGAGAGAAATCGGCCAATCGCTCCATGAAAAATTCGCGGTCCATCGTTTGGCCATTGTTCACAGACTGGGGCGTCTGGAGATCGGCGAAACCAGCGTTTTTATTGCCGTCAGCGCAGCTCATCGAGCCGCTGCCTTCGATGCCTGCCGCTTCGCCATCGACACCCTGAAGCGCACGGTACCGATATGGAAAAAGGAGTATTTCGAGGATGGCGCGGTCTGGGCCGACGGTGAACTGCCTCCAGCACCACCTTCTGCTCCCAAACCCGCATCTTAGTCTGCAGATGATTCTTCGGGTCAACAAATCATTCGCGGCGGCCGTCGCCCTGTTGGTCTTTCCGCTTCTCCTGGCCCCCCAGGATAAGCCGGATCGTCCGCCTTGGGCGCAGCCCTCGGCCTTGCCACAAAGTCAACCCGCTCCGGCGTCTCCGAAGGATAAGAGTGAAGACCCACCGACACCGCGCAACACGGTGAAAGTGAATGTGAACCTGGTCAACGTGCTGGTCAGCGTGATCGACGAGCACAATCGACCTGCGCCAAATCTGCCCGTGGAAGGATTTCAGATTTTTGAGGATGGCGTTCCACAGAAAATCGATGTCTTTGAGTCCGAGACCCATTTACCGTTGGACATCGCTTTAATGATCGATGCCAGCCTCAGCGCCCACATCGAGAAGGTGACAGAACAAGACGCTGCTTCCCATTTCATTCAGCAGGTCATACGGCCAGAAGACCGCTTGAGCGTGTTCTCCTTCGATGAACAGGTGAGGCAATTACCGCCGAACTTCTCCGACAACGTTGCTGCGCTGCAGGAAGCCGTTCGCAAGATACAGGACGGCGCGGGTACCTCGATTTACGACGCGGTTTATCTGGGTTCGCAAGCGCTACAGAAAAGAAAAGGAGAACGCCGCCGCGTGATCATCATGCTCACGGACGCCGGCGAAACGACCAGCCAGTCGGATTTTGAAGGAGCCCGAAAAGCTGCCCTGCGCGCCGGCGTTCTGCTTTACACCATTGTTATTCGGGCGGTGAAGAATGAGAACGGACGCAACACCGCCGGCGAGCACGCCCTCCAGACCATTACCGAAACCACCGGCGGTGCTATGTTCTTCCCCGAATCTTCCCAGGAACTCCCCGTTATCTTCGATCGCATCAATAGCGAGCTTCGCACCCAATACCGACTCGCCTATTACCCTAACCCGCGCGGGCCCGCCAACACCTACCGTACAATTGAGGTGAAGGTTCTGCCGGGCTATACCGCTCGACACCGGACGACCTATCTTACTGGCCCTCAGTAACTTTTCCTGGGGACCCCGGGAATCGAATGATTAAATCCTATTTGGAAGCAGCCAGCGAAATTGCACAGGACGCAGGGAAAATCCTGCGCGAAGAGATGGAACGGCCTCCAACGATTTCCTACAAAAGCGAGTTTGACCTGGTGACCCAAGCCGACCGCCGGTCCGAAGCCCTCATTGTCAGCCGGCTCGAGAGATATTTCCCTGAGCATGCCGTTGCCGCGGAGGAAGGTACGGGCAGAGATACCGCCTCGGAATATCGATGGCACGTGGACCCGCTCGACGGCACCACCAACTTTGCTCACGGTTACCCGTGCTTCTGCGTGTCCATGGCCCTTGCGCGGAAGAAGGAACTTCTTCTCGGCGTGATTTATAACCCCATTTACAACGAGCTCTTCACGGCCGCCCGCGGCGAAGGGGCCACCTTCAACGGGAAGAAGATCTACTGCTCAAGAATAGATGCGCTGAACAGAAGCCTGCTGTGCACCGGCTTTCCCAATCACAATCGCCAGGCGAATCCCAATTTCCACTTTTACTGGGACTTCACCCTGCGCTCACACGGGGTAAGGCGCGATGGTTCCGCGGCTCTCGATCTGGCCTTTGTGGCCATGGGCCGCTATGAGAGCTTTTGGGAGTTTGGACTTAATCCTTGGGACGTGGCCGCCGGAATCGTACTTGTCGAAGAGGCCGGCGGAAAAATTACGGACATGCAGGGACAGCCCTACTCACTGGGGGGACCCGCCCTACTCGCTTCCAATGGATTGATTCACGAAGAGATGGTCAGAGTTGCGGCCGAAGTTTCCAGGAGCAAACTACCCCAGCAGTGAGCACAACGCTCAGCAATGCACTGTCAAGCATCGGCCCCTGTTCGACGAACCTGCGCGTAAATTCGAGAGGGGAGCGGTTGCAAAGCACGCCAGCTTTCCCCCCCTGCTCTCCCCAAGAAACGCTCGGAGTCGTGGAAGCATCGAGACGATTGTGATTTTGTAAGATAAAGAAAATAATACACTTGCTAGCTCCTAGCGGTCTATCGCCGATCTGGCAAGGGGGCCCCGCCGTCACTTTAAGGATGTCCGTAGCTCACGGCAACCGGTTTACGGAACGCTCATTCTGGTCTCACAGAATTCTTATGCCTCCGGCGGTATTGTTCCTTGGCAACGAGAAGAAACTTGTTGGACCGTCGAAGGCAGTAGCACGCTGCCAATCCCAAAAAATTCGTTGCCCGCTCGCTGTAAGGGGAGAAACCATGCGCATTTTCTTTGGACGTAATACAGTGCTGGGGTTCGCCGTTCTCTGTCTTCTGAGCCTGGGGGCCTATGGAGCGGACGAAAAACATGACGGCGCAAAAGACACGGATTCTGCAGCAAAACCGGCGCCCAAGCCGGACGCTTCCCCCAAGCCAGCTTCGGGATTGACGGAGCGGGAACAATGGATGTTGGAGCGCATTGAGCAGCTCGAAAAGAGAGTGGCTGAACTGGAATCCAAGGGGCCGGCCACAGCTACGGCCGCGGCGAGTTCTCCCTCGGCCGTGCCCGCCACACCTGTTTCCGCCTCAACCATGGCAGCACCCAACGTTCTCCCCGGAACTCCCGAGCAGCCTAACGCTGCATCGTCGTCCAGCATCGATGCCAAGCAGGATCAGGCTGCGGCTTCGAGTGCGGTGGCAACAAACGGAAAACCCGCGGTCGTCGAGCCTTTCTCCGATGCGGACTGGACGTGGTTGAACGGCAATGCCCGCACCAAAGACATTTATTGGGACACGAAATTCTTCACACCGGAAATCAGGGCTGACACCAACTATGTCGCCGACTTCAATCATCCGGTGGACCATTCGATCGGTGGATCGAGCGAACTGTTTCGGTCCTATGAAGTCCAGTTGGAACAGTTAGGCGTTGGTGGCGACTTCCACTACGACAATGTGCGCGGCAGGCTGATGACGCAGTTCGGCATGTATTCGGTGACCACGCCACGGAATGACCCCAGTCCCGGTCATGGTCAGTGGGACCTGGCAGATGCCTACCGGTATATCTCGGAAGCCTACGGAGGGTATCACTTCAATGTGCTGCACGGCATTAACGTCGACGCAGGAATCTTCATGTCCTACATCGGGTTGTTCAGCTATTACAACTTTGACAACTGGGCTTATCAGCCCTCGTATGTCTCGTCGAACACCCCCTGGTTCTTCAACGGTGTGCGCGTGCAGATTTTCCCGACGACACATTTGAAGATTGAGCCGTGGTTTATCAATGGTTGGCAGTCCTACGCTTCAGCCAATCACACACCAGGAGTGGGAGGACAGATTAAGTGGACTCCGAAACCCTGGCTGAACGTCATTTCGAACAACTACGGTGTAGGCGAGGATGACCTGTTTATTAAAGGCCGCAAACGCATTCACACGGACGACAGCATCGAAGTCAAGTATTTTGACAAGCCCGAAAGAACTCTCGACAAGATGGCGTTTTCTCTGACCGGCGACATGGGTTGCGAGTATGGAGCAGGAGTGAGTTGCGACGGCGACAAACAGGGCGGTCCCAAGCAGAGTTTCCTTGGCTATATGCTGTACAACCGTTTCTGGTTCCACCGGGATCTGTTCGCAGTGACCGTCGGCGGCGGCCAAATCAACAATCCGGGCCGATATCTTGTGCTCATCCCCCCTATCAACGGAGAGAGTGCCATTTCCGCGGCCACGAATTCACCGTACTTTACGGGGAATCCCGGCGATCCTTTCAAGGCTTGGGATTCCTCGATCACGTTTGACTACATGCCCAAGCAGTACATCACTTTCCGTTGGGAGTATGACTATCGTCACGCGAACGTACCGTACTGGACTGGCGCGGGGGGCATCACGCCCCCGGGCGGAAATAACGGTTCTCCCCAATACTATGTCTGCAGCAGTGGCGCTACCTCAGGGCAAACGAACCTCCCTGCTGCGGAAACGGCTTGTGGTGGCGGAATGAGCAACGTTTGGTTCCCGGATCTTCGCAAGGATGAATCCTTTATCGACATGGCCATCATGGTGAAGTTCTAACTCACCGAATCGGCAAGGAGCTGTAGAGAGCAACGGAGTAAAGAATTTCTATAGGCGGGGCAACGGGCGACTGAGCTTCCTTAGCCTCGGTCGCCCTTAGGCCGTAACCCAGTTGGTGCGCTCCAGAAACGTGGGTGGCTCGTAAGTTTTTCCCTCCGCCAGGCGGCGTTCTTCGCGGCGCGTGGTCCACAGAAGCAGCGGGCCCAGTGTGCGAGCGTTCCATCGCGCGGCAAAGCCAAGTTCTTTCTCCACTTCACCGCGCAGGGCCTTGATTTGCGCGCTGACGGCTTCATTTAAATCACGGAATTGCCGTTCCATGGCCCATAGAGCGCCGCTGTAGCCGCTTCGCAGCTTGTTTATCTCGCGGCCAAATCGTTCGCGAACGCGCGGGTCCGGATAGTCGCGATAGCGGCGCCAGCCTTCCAACATCGTTCGGCACATGCGGTACAGGCTCGGGCCATTGCGCTCAAAATCCCGAAAAAAGGCCCAGTCCAAGAACCGTTGAGAATCTTCACGGGAAATCGCCGCGTGTTGAAAATTAAACTGGTACTGCCCGTGAATGTCCGCTAGGTCCACGTCCTCCAGTAACCGCCCTTGCTCCTTCATTTCAAAATAGAGCGGGGTGCCCGGCACAGGTGTGTACAGCATGAACTGGTGAAAATCCGTGTCATGGCTGACGGCGCACTCGATTTCCTCTTTAATGTTGTCCGGTGTGTGATGCTCCAGTCCGATAATGGTGGAACCTTGTACGCGGATTCCGTGACTTCGCAGCTCGCTGGTCAGGTCGTGCGTGTCTGTTCCCTGGAGTTTGGCGTAGCTTGAGCTCTGTGATTCCAGTCCCATCCAGACCCACGACACACCCAGCTCGACAAGTTCCTTCATCGAGTATTTTCGAACGGCATTTGCAGAAGCAAACACTGCCATGCCCCAGCTCTTGCCAGCCGCTTTCATGCGTTCCAATAACGCCATTGCCCGATTGCGATGGAGCAGAAAGTTCTCATCCATGATGAAAAACGTCTGTACCTTCATGGAGGATTCGAAACCCTGCATCAATTCAAAGAGCTCATCGCCCGTTTCGTAGAAATTGTAAAAGTTGCCTTTGCCGCCGAAGAAGGAAGACGTTGTGCAGAAATTGCACCCCATCGGACAGCCTACCGACGGAATCACTGTTGCGGCGGTCGCTCCACGGCGTTCTGGTAGACGCATGCCCAGTGAGCGTGTCCTCAGCCCGGAGACAATTTCCGGGTGCCGGATGGGGGCAGTCTCATCTTCACCGAGGTAGCGCCGCATCCACGAGATGCCTTCGCCGCGCACAAAATGGTCCGCGTCGACGATTTTCTCGATCCCCGGGATCGCGGTCACGTGGCCGCCCACGACGATCACGGAGTGCGGCGAGTGCTCACGAACGATCCTGCACATTTCGCGGACTTTCCCCACGTTCACAATGATGGAGGAGATCCCTACAATGTCGTAATCGGTGGAACAGAGCTCCCGGGTGAAGGACTCACGCGTGGGAAAGTCCATCAGCGTACACGGCGCGGTGATGTTCGCCTGGATCATCATGATGCCCCAGGAGCGGTGGAACATCCGTAGGGAGAACGCGCCTTGGGCCCGTGTCACCTGGTTGTGATAGAGCTCCATGGGATTGATGGCCCGGCTTCCGAATTCGTCGTCGCGAGCGTAGGGACCGAACACCGAGCTCAACAGCACACGGGCGCGTGTGCCTAAGGGGTGCTTCAGGGCGTTCTGCGAAATGGTCAGTTTGTTCGACAAACACAGAATGTTAGCATTCGCCTTCGCTAAGCCTTTGTGACGGATGAACATCCTCTTGGACACATTCGCTTGCGGGACCGGGCTGCTCGTGGGAAAATGGGGAATTGCGGATTGTGCGCGGTTTTCTGCTGCGTTCGATCAACAGCATACGATTGGCGATATCGTCTAGGGGTCTAGGACGCCGCCCTCTCACGGCGGAAACCCGGGTTCGAATCCCGGTATCGCTACCAAACTCACAGAATCAATAAATTACGGCTACGGTAGTGGCGGCAGTCTTTCCCTCACACACCTGGCGCAAAACCGTTAGTCGATTCGTCCGATGATAACTTCCAGTTGGCCGACTGTTCACAAGCAATCGCTACGGACCTTCACGGCCTGCAAGTAGTGTTTACTGAGCAGCGGAACCTGAAGTAAGCGGAGAACGCTGCGCCGAGGCCGCTCGTGCCTCTGCGACGAGTTCGTCAACCTGACGCACGACGTGTTCTGTCGCCATCAACCTAAAGTGGTCCGCGTTTTCGGACACAGTAATAATGTCCTCAGGGAATTCTCCTCCGAGGATACCTTTGTCAAGGTTGTCGAGCTTCAGTCGGGCTAAGGCCGCCCGAGTCCTTGGATCGCTTGAGAATACGACACGCATTGCGCGCACGCGTTCACGCGCTCCCCGGAACCATCGGGCAAACACTTCGAATCCCTGTGTCTCGCTAAACAGGCGTACGATGTCCGCCGCGGTCCTCTGCAGCACCCCGATATCCCCCTGGAACTTGCGCAAGATCTTTACCAGATATTCTTCAACATTCAGCCACTCGTCCAGCGACGCGGCCGAGTCGCTCAGGCCGCGGAGTTTGGCAATCGACAATTCCGGATGGGTGGGATCAATGCCAGCCAATAGGCGAGACACGAAGCACGTGTCCAAGCTCAAATTGGATTCCAGCGACAAGAAGGCATCTATCCTCGGCGTCGGCTCGTCAGTGGGTCCCAGCAGCAGTTCGAACCCCATGTCCGCCCCCATCGAGTACCCGACCATGACCACCGCTTCGGCATGAAAGCGAGCTCTAACGTCCTTCAACCATTCCCTTAAAATCACAACGTGGTCGGCAAGCGAAAGCGATATGCGCCCACGCCGTTCTGGCTCGCAGCCGTAAAGTGTGGGGCTCACTCCGCGATACTTGAGTCGCTGCAGGATTGATTCAAAGTCAGCGTGATCAAGACCCAATCCGTGAAGGAAGAAAACCAACACGTCCGAGCGTACTTGGTTGTCCACATAGCTCAAGTGATCGCCAATGATGCGTGGGTCGAGCGTTTCCCGGTTCAGCTTGCGGCATACCCGCTCGCTCAAAGTAAATCGGTGCTCGGTCAGCTCATTTGCAATCTCCACAGTTGCGAGAGTCTTGATCTCCGTGCCCGCGGCTTCGATTTCGGAAAGCAAATCTGCGGCGCTCTGCCAACGGTCCGCCGCTTTTTTCTCTAGACATTTCATCACGGCGTTGGCCAGTCGTACCGATATGGCTGGCCGCCATTTGGTTATGGGATCTGGCGCTTGCGTCAAATGCGCGGCCATCATCTGTTGGGCAGAGCTGGTCTGAAACGGGAGTCGTCCGCCGATCATTTCGTAGGCGACTACGCCCACACCGTAAAGGTCCGCCCGATGGTCCACCAAACTGCCGCCCACTTGTTCGGGCGCCATATACGTCGGAGTCCCAACAGTTGATCCTATGGCCGTGACAAGATTCGTAGTCGCGGTTGAACCCGAGGTTGATAAATCACTCAGCGCTTTGGCCACTCCGAAATCTGCCAACAGGGCATGTCGGTCACTCAGAAGAATATTCTCGGGCTTAATGTCCCGATGGACTACACCATGCGCATGCGCGTAGGCGAGTGCATCGGTGATTTGGTGGAGGATGCGAGTAATTTCGCTGACTGGCAACTCGCCCTCTCGCGACAGCCGGTTCCGCAGTGTCTCCCCTTCGATGTACGGCATCACATAAAACAAGACGCCGTCCGCTTCACCTGAATCGACAAGCGGCAAGATGTGTGGATGAGTTAGTTGTGCTGCAATGCGAATCTCGCGCAGAAACCGTTCCGCCCCCACGAGTGAGCTGACGTCCTGCCGGAGCACCTTAACGGCAACAAAGCGATGGTGCCTTGTATCCAGGCACCGATACACTTCGCCCATTCCGCCTACGCCCACCTGCGACCGGATCTCATACGGCCCAAGTTTTGTGCCTGAGTTTAGAGCCATCCGTGCGCACCATTATAGCCTTGGCACGGGCAATCCTTGCATTACGAGTTTTGGCGATGAGTTGCGAGCAACCCAGAAGTAATCCTGTCATTCCTGATTCACCGTAGCTTTTTCCGCCAGTACCGGGTATAGGTAGTTAGGGCCGCCAGGGGCGTCCGAGGGCGCCCCCGGGCCGTGGCTCTACTGGAAACAAAGAGGAAAACAGCAAAATTCCTGGGGACTTAGGCGAACAACTTAAATCCCGGTATCGCTACCAACACAGCAAATCCCCAATAAAACCGCTGTACGGTAGTGGTCCGGTACTACTCGCTAAGACCGACGCGCCATAGAGTAGTTAAGCCTCACGATGACTTTTTCTGGGGGGATTCGTTGGCTCTGCATCGAACCTTCTTCCGTCAGCCCTACTATTACTTATCGAGTAGAGGAGGACCGCTGACGCGCTTCCCCTTGAGGTGGAAGTTTACCTCAACATGGTCGGCGATGGAGATGAACGGAATGCCCTTGTTCATCCCATAGTCCTTGCGGTTGAACACCATTTTTCCTTTAATCTCGCCTGAGCCTGTCCCCCTGCCAGAAACTACCAGCGTCAGCTTCTCGGGGTTTGATACCCCGCGTATTGTGAAGTCGCCATCCACCTCATAGAGGTCGTGGCCGGTTCGCACAATCTTCGTGGACTTAAACGCGATCACCGGATTGTTCTGTACGTCAAAGAAATCTTTGCCCTTGAGCTTGCCGTTCTTCATGCCGCTTCCGGTATCCACGCTGTCGGCCTGAATCTTGATCTCTAAAACGCCTGTCGTTTCGTCAGGAGATGTGAATGTTAAGGTGGCATCCCACTTGTCGAATTTACCGGCGATATCCACGGACGCTTTCACGTCGAACTTAATCCAGCTGTTTACCGGCGTAATCTCGAAGACAGGAGCTTGTGCTCGGTTTACTGACGGGAGTACTGTGGATGCCAAGAGGAAAAAAATAATTAGTCTCATGCGCAGCAGTGTGGGTCTTACCTGCTTCGTTGTCAATAAGCGATAACGCAATACGAGCTGGCGGATGACTGTGGACGCGTCGAAGACGCAGTCAGGGCTTACCTGGACTTAGCCGAGGGCATTCGGAGCGGCACGCCGACACCCTGCCAAGCGTGTCGTTAGTGCTCTGGAGAGTACGTACGGGAAACAAATGAGAATCGGACCAATTACCACCCCCACACCCGGCAAGGACTGATGCTAACCATAAACTACAATACATAATAAGTAAATATAGCGAAGTTGCTATTTTTGTGGGCAATGAGATGCCTTTGCGTGCACTACTGCCATAACTTTTTTCGCCACTGCCGGGTATAGGTAATCAGGGCCGTCAAGGGCGTCCGAGGGCGCTCTCGGGCTATGGCCCTACTGGAAACAAAGGAGAAAACGCCAAATTCCTTGTGATTTACGCGGTTCAGCTTGAATCCCGGTATCGCTACCCATTCCTCAAACTAGAAGCCAGATAACCTCAAGACTTTTTCTTTGCGGGCGGCGACGTCGTTTGAGCGCTTGCGGCAACAGTCTCTATCGAAAGTACGAGCAACACTATGACTAATGTTTCTACTTAAATCTCGCGTCGGGTTTTCCTGACAGACCTAAAAAAACTCGCTTGAATTCTTGATTCCGGTCCCCTCATGGAATCATTCCGCAATCGAACACCTTGTTCGCGATCGGGGGTGCAACCTTATTAATGAACGCCGCACGCATCTGGGGATCACTCCTCAGAAATGCGATGGCTTTCTGTTCTTCCGCGCTTGGTGGGACCTTTTCGGACTTCTTCATCCACAGCTGCTCACAGGTGGACTGTTGGTACTTCAGAATGATCTTCTCGGCCACCTTGTCCATTACTGGGTACTGCTGAGTCGGCTGAGCTTTGGCGCTGCGGTACCGAAGCAATGTGAGACTCAGAAATAAGAGAGAAAACGACGCGAGCACGAGAATCGATCACAAATTACGTTTAATCATCACTTCCTCCTAAGTTCAGATTCATACCTCCACTGAACGAATAGCCGGACTACTTCTTCTGCGGTGGCGGGTAGTTCTTCAACAACTTCGCCATCGCTTTATCCAGGTTCTTCTGGTTCTTTTCCTGGTTGCTGCTGGGATTGAGTGTTTTTGTGGCCGTTCCAGTCCAAACGAGCTGTTTGCTCGTCGGGTCATACATATCGAGAACCAGCGTTCCATTACTAATTGTGGAACTTGTGGCGCTTCCCATTCCACCAAAGCGGGCGCCGCCCATACTGTATGCGTTCCACTGCTTTTCTTTATCGACGGCGACCTGATAGCCGATCAGGAGATCGGCCTTGTCACTGTCCGTTTTTGTCAGTCCTTTGGCCGCCAATTGAGAATCCACGGAGCTCTTGATCTGGGCGTCCGCGATCTGGTTCGGGTGCGATCCACCTTCAATCGGCACCCATTTGTAGGTGTGGTATTTGGCAAAATCCGTTCCAGGCATGAAATTGTATCTTACGTCTTGAGCTGAAAGGGCCGCGCCCGCCAAAAGTGCGAGGCCTACCAATATCAAAAACCGATTGACCTTCACGTTAATCCTGAGATTCATTTCCTTCCTCCTTCGAAACATCCAATTCACCTATCACCGGGTTGCTCAGAAACTATGCCGAGTCACGATGAACTCCCTATGGCTTTTTTAGCTCCTTCCTTAACCGGCATGCGCGCTTTTCTGCTGGCAACCTCGCCCTGCCCGCGGGCACGATTGATGCTGCCAACAGGAGTGCTCTCAGGCGTCGAGTTGCCTGTGACGTCGAAATAGACGGCTTCGGCCTCATCTTTCCGAAGCTGCGAGTTCGCCAGAAGTGTGAGGCGTGCGACGGTGTGAAAAGGTGCCTCAACTTCCTTCCACTCGAGACTCGCGTTTTCGGTCCAGAAGGAGGCGTCGTAACGATTCCGCCAATAGGTCATCTTGTCGGCGTCGAGGAACTGGATTCCAAAGTCGAAGCCGCTCATCTTGCCGTCTTCTTTCAGGTGCCGGACCAGCTCGTCCTGCAAAGCGTTCGGGCTACTTTTTTCGAGAGGACGCGCCGGATTGTCTGGGAACGGCGTCGCCGAATATTTCACAATATCCGTTGGTCCGTGACGAAACGGCGTGTTGCTCCCGTAGCGCAATTTCTGATACGGCTTGATTTTCTGGTGCGCTTGTATTTGCGCCAAAGCGAGAATCCTTAACACACGCAATTTGTCCTTTAGCGATAGAGACCACAGGCCGGCAGCCGGATTCGATGAGGTCAGGAGCTTCATAATTGCAAGAAATCCAGGTGCATCGTTGATGGGCAGAGTTGTCGTGTTCTGCAGCGAGAAATCCTGTCGCGAAACGTTTGTGTCAGGAACAACCGTGCTATCCCTGGTTAGGTCAACCGCGAAAGACAATGATCGGACGTCTGCCTTGAAATCGGAGTTCACCTTCGGGTCTGCGTTGCCAAACCGCACAAGGGCGGGATATACGCCAGGCTTGGCGAAAATTCCCCTCGCGAGCCGCTCCGCCAGTTTGCGATCGCTTCCAGCAGTGAGGTCAAATACTTCGAATTGGGCCCGCGCCGAGGTACCCTTCACATGAGTTCCACGGCCGAGCGGCCGCTTTTGTTGAGCGGCAGAATTGGCCTGCAGCAAGAGAACCTTCTCGACGATCTCTTCGAAGAGCGCCTTCTCTGTAGAGAGATTTCGATCCGCATCGCTGCCAGTGACACCAAACAATCGAGTCAGGAACAGCATAAGAACTCTCGTATGTGGAACTGGATCACAGGCTTGCTCCCAAGTTGGCGATAAATTTGATCGCTGTGATACTCGGCAAAAAGCAGTACGCGGCTGCTTTGGTCGTAACAAAGGTCGAGAACCCCGTTACCTTGATCGGTGGCTTCCCGTTCACTTGGGGAATCACAAAAATGCTCTCGGCCGGGGTTTGCGTGCCAATCATGGGATCTTTCGATTTCGGGTCCAGGCGCACAGCGCCGGCGAACTCGCTGTCGTTTACCCAATGTCCCAGCACGAACTCATATTGATTCTCAATGCTTGAGTTGATGAAATAACCCAGTAGGCCGCGCTCGATTCCATCGTAGGGTTTGATCGGATCGTAAGCCGGCCCGTACGGCAAGCCGCGCCGAACCAGTCGGTGGGTATTGTTACTACCACCCGGCACGCCTTGACCCGTGACGGGCTGTCCGCGCGGATTGATGCGGCGCATGTGCGCACCGACTGGACAGCGCAATCCTTTCGGATCTCCTGATCCATCTGCATTCACGTATTCATAATTGTTCATTTGGTCCGGGGCAATCCCGCCCGGGGGACTATCCGTGTCCGGCGATATTGCAAGAGGAACACCGTTGCGCCAGCGCCCACAGATTTTTGCGGCAAGCAGCTCTGGATCGATCTTGTCTTTATTCGATTGCAGAAAATTCTCGAATCCAACAACATCCGTCTCGATCTTCTTAAAGACCGCAAAGCTGCCGTTCAGGCCGAGTTCGCGGGGTTCCGGCACGAGGTAATTTTCAGCCTCTTCCTGCAAGACAAACAGCCATGACTCGCATGGTTGTTGATGATCGGGATGATATTTTTCGGGGCCTCCCCGGATCGTGGTCATGCTGATGCCGTCGGTATACCCGAAATGAACTCTGGCCGTAGGCGTGGGCTGGCCGTTTATCATCTCGATCAACGCCATTCCGTCTTGACGCCAGATTTCCCGGAACCCATCACCCTCTGAAAAGAGGGCAACCAATCGGTTAGTGTACGTCTGCAGCGCGTCTGGACTGATCGCGTGGAGGGTTATCATCACGTGGTCGGCGCCTTTTTGGAAGGCACCGGCCCAATTCTCCGGCGCACTTGGTCCGGTGTCGCCAACTAATTTCGCTCGCGCCGCAGCCCCTTCCGTGAATGCGCCGAACGATTTGAACGAAAGGTTTGGGACGCGTTGCATGATTTCTAGAGCGATCATTCCCGGCCAGGTAATTCCAACGTTCAAGCAATAGTCAGGCTTATGGCGAGGAGGTTCTGCAAGATTGTCTCCCGGACCTGGTTCGAACCCAACGTGCCATTCTTCCGCGGTTGTGATTTGGGGTGTATCCGATTCGTCGCCGCTAACCAACCGGCCCAGAATTTTGCGGGCCGCAGCAGGAACCGTAACCGTCAGCAAGAAATGACGCACCATGGGCATACGGTAACCGCGCACGATGAAACCCTGAATGTCACCAAGATTCAGCATGGACTTTTTCGTGGCCGTCGAATGGGTAGCGGAACCAGAAGTCTTGGCTTCCGAATGTCCGAATAAGCGGCCGAGCAGACCAGCGTTCTTTTCTGTTCGGGCCGATTGTGTTTTGTTATCCAAACTCATAGCCTGTCTCCTACTCGCTCGACACTCCACGCAGATATGGCCGCGACTTAGAGTTTCGATATTAAGCCGATGCCGACTCTGATTTGCTGTCGGCGATTAGTGCATGGATGTCCTGAACACTAAGTCCTGGATAGGCCTGGTAGAATCCAATCGGAGTGCGATTCGCTCCGGCCGCAAAGTCAATAAACTCCTGGAGGTACTTTCTGCAGGGCGAGGGTGGAGCGCCCGTAGTGAACTTGAATAGAAGATCGAAGATCGGCCCAATGTTCTTGGTGAAATCCGCGATGTACTTGTCGAACGAGCCGTCGTAAACAGTGAAAAAACCGATTTGATTGTCTTCCAGCTTGACGAACTGTGCGAAATGGGGTGTCCCGACTTTATCCAGGTCCTTTGTCGTTCCGCTACCCCTCGCCCGAAGGATCAGTTCCACCTCGATGAACGCAAGTTTTGATTTCATGGGCAGAATCACGAGGAAAGGATGCAGTTCTCCGGCGCCCGTAATGTCTGCGGCGGACGCCAAGGCTTTAATCTCCTTGGCAGTCACGTCTGGATAGGCGGTGTAGAGATTCACTGCTTGGAGTAGATGCCCGGCGGTCCATTCGACGAATGCATCGCTGTTCGCAGCCACCGGGGTGGGCGGCGGAGTATCAACATGCTGGAAGATGGCGTCAAACACGGGCCCGGCGAGCTTGGCGAGCGCGGTCAGCAGCTCAGCGAACTCGCCGTCGAAATCACCAAGGAAAAGCAGTGTCTTCTCGCTCAGCAAGGTGAATCGCGAGTAGTGAATCGTGCCGATGGTATCCTGCGCTTTGAACAGCGCGGACATCAACGGTGGAAGTTGCTCTTCCATGGCTCTTGCGTCAGCAGGCGACTTTAGCGGAAAGCCGACGGTAAAGTGGTTCTGGCTCATTGCGATTTCTCCTTTGTCCAAGTCTTGTATGCTCCCAACAGCTTCCAGGTCTCATACTAATTGCGACTGTCGTGGACCCCGAGTCAGGCATACTAAGCACCCGATTGCCAATGTCGAGTGAAGTGCTGCGGCGGGCCACAAGTCTGTGCCGCACAGGTCATCCGCGAAACGTGCAAACAGAAGAATAACTACCACTGCGATGTCGTAGAAGCACATCGTTCCGAGTCGTCCGGTCGTATTGCGTTTCCTCCCAGTCTTTCCCCACACCCACCAAAAGATTCCCAGTGTGAACAAGGTAACTCCGGCCAAACAACCAACGAACATTCCTCCAGAATTGCCGAGTGGCGAGCCGAAAGTGACTGAGGCTGCCACCGAAGGAAACAGGGCTAACTTCAAGCCTGCTAGCACTACAACTACGGACTCCGTGATGAACAGGGTCTTCCATGACGCCTCCTTCAGGGTTCACGAATAAACGGTGTCTAATTCAGTCGCTTCGCTTTCGCTCGGCATTTCCTTTGTCTAGTCTTTGGCTGCCGCGAGTTTTTTCGCAGCATCCTCTTTGTCCTCTGCCGACAGCTGCTCTGGCCCGAGGTTGTACGTTAGCTTGTCGATCTTGCCGGTGAAGTGAAACGGCACTTGGTATTCGAAATCATCTACCGGTGTGCGAGTATCGCTCCCAATATCGAAGGTTTCATCTACCGCCATGAGCAATGGGATCGTGTGCGGGATGGTCTTACGGTCGACTTCTTTGCCGTCAACCGAGAGCACGCCAGTTCCACCTTTGGCGGGGCCGGGACCGTCGTATTTGAAGTCGAATACGATGGTGTGCTTTCCGGCGCTGAGCGAACTGCCTGCCCACTTGAAACGCTGCAAATCGAGGAAGTTGTATAGGAACACGGGTTTGCCCCTGCCAACTCCCGCCGCACCGGAAATAAAGACCACAACCAGTCCGAGCAAACCGAGCAGCGCTAACACTTGGCCAAAGCGCATTTTCCAGGTCGACCATTTTCTGTACTGCCCGAGCCAGATCAGCAGCAGCCCAAAAACGAGCACGCTCAGTCCAATTCTTCTAAAGAGCCTCTCGTGGAACCACCAATTGAAACTCCGGCTCAAGTACAGACCGTAGCCACCAAAGCGGCCGCCCAGCGTCGCGATCATTCCTTGCGCGCCGCCCTCCGGGATGGTCACTTCGGCGGTAATAGTGTAGTCACGATCTAGAATGCTCGGAGCATTGCCGACCGGAATTCCGGTATTCTCTCCGGTGTAGCTGAATACAGTTCGGCCGGCGACAGCACTCGGTTTCGGGGCAAGCAAGCGCACGAAGCCCGAGTTGTCTAGCGGGAATACGTTGTATTTCGCCGCCTCGGTCAGGAAGAGCGCCTGGAGTTCCTTCAACTTTGCCGGCTGTTGCGCGGCGAGGTCGTTGTACTCCGAATAATCCTCGGTGATGTTGTAGAGTTCCCACTTATATTCATTGAGGGGCGGCATCTTTCCCGTTCCCAAAAGCCAGGGCGGAGATGGTGGCGTTGTCGCGGCAATCCAACCGTCGTGATAGATCGCGCGATTCCCAACCATTTCAAAATATTGTGTCTCGCGCTTCGACGGTGCGGCGGCATTCGCCTTGTCAAATGTGTAGGCCATGCTCACGCCTTCAATCGGCCTTTGCTTAATCCCGTTGACGGTATCGGGCGCCCGGATGCCTGCGACTTCGAGGATCGTGGGAACGATGTCAATCATGTGGTGAAACTGCGGGCGAATCCCGCCCACATCCTTGATATGCCCGGGCCACGAAATAGCCAATCCCTGTCGGGTCCCGCCAAAGTGCGACGCCACCTGCTTGGTCCACTTGAAGGGGGTATCAAAGGCCCAGGCCCAGGGCACGGCCATATGCGGATAGGTTTTGTCCGAGCCCCAGTTCTCGTAATGCAACAACTGCAGGGGCATGGGCACGTCCATGATTCCGTTGTAGGCGGTCATTTGGTTGTACGTGCCGGAAAGACTGCCTTCGGGACTTGTGCCGTTGTCACCGTCTATATAGATGATGAGAGTGTTGTCCAGCTTGCCCATATCCTGAACCTGCTGAATCACCCGTCCAATCTCGTAATCGGTATAGGCGGTGTAGGCGGCATACACCTCGGCCTGGCGTGCGAAGAGTTTCTTTTGCACTTCGGAGAGAGAATCCCACTTCGGTAAGTCGTCCGGCCACGGAGTTAGTTGGGCGTTTTCGGGGATCACGCCGAGCCGCTTCTGGTTAGCGAAGATCTGCTCGCGCATGGCATTCCAACCCATGTCGAACTTGCCTTTAAACTTGTCGATCCACTCCTGCGTCGGCTGGTGCGGTGAGTGGCTCCCGCCAGGAACGTAATACAGGAAGAAGGGTTTGTCAGGCGCGGACGCGTTCAAATCGCTCAAGTACTTTATGGCTTCGTCGGCCATGTCGGTCGTGAGGTTGTAGTCCTTCTTCCCAACCCAAGGGAAGATTTGCGTATGATCGCGGAAAAGATACGGCTGCCACTGATCGGTTTCGCCTCCCAGGAAGCCATAGAAATATTGGAATCCCATCCCAGATGGCCATTGCTCGAAAGGCCCGGCTGTGCTGCTGTATTGGAACCCTGGAGTGTTATGGTTCTTGCCAAACCACGAAGTCGCGTAGCCATTTTCCTTGAGGATTTCGCCGATCGTCGCGTTCTCCGGACCGATGACGGAGTCATAGCCCGGGTAGCCTGTGGACAATTCCCCGATGACGCCGAATCCAACCGAATGATGGTTGCGGCCAGTGATGAGTGCTGCCCGCGTCGGGGAGCAAAGAGCAGTGGAGTGGAATTGCGTGAATCGTAGCCCGGCATTGGCGATCCGATCCAGGGATGGCGTTGGGATGACACCGCCAAATGTACTTGGAACGCCGTAGCCCTGATCGTCGGTCATTATGAGGAGAACATTAGGTGCGCCCTTGGGCGGCACTACGCGCGGAGGCCACCAGGGTGTTGAATCTTTGGCACTTTCCTTGATCACTCCACCGAATTCCGGAGGGGGAGGCGGGATTTGCTTCCCGTCTATGGTGGTTGTGGCGCTGGGCGAACCCGGCACGGGCGTGACCTGCTGCGCGGCGGCCGGTCCAACCGCGACTGCAAGAAATAGCAGGGAAGTTGCGACCTGTCGCAGACCACGAGTTTGATGGCTTCCCTCAGCATTCCTCATATGTTGCGAGTCCTCTCTTAGCTCAGTGGCACAAAGGGTCGAGATCCTGTGGGAGAACGCGGGGTACGACACGGCGAACGTGCCGGACATCGCTGGGCGGCCTTTCTCAAGTAGCTGCGTAGGGTAGGCGTTGGACCCATCACTGTATATCGTCAAAAGTAACAATCAGATTCCGATGGTAGGCCGAGCCGCACAATGAGATGGAAGCTCTCTTGTCGAAAGCCATCATGCGAGACGGTCAGAGTGTATCGTCCGGGTGCGAGGAAAAAGAACCGGAACACACCGTCATTGTCAGCTTTCGCGGTTTGCAGCGATCCCCTGGCGCTGTCCTTGAGGTCCAAAACCGTATCGGGCACGACGGCATGACTCGGATCGCTGATTACACCGGTCCATCCGCCTGAGGTTGTCGTCTGGGCGCTAAAGGGCTGTGGCCCTACGGGAAACAAATGAGAAAACGGCAAATTCCTTGGGATTTAGGCGGTTCAAAATGAATCCCGGTATCGCTACCAACTCTTTCAATACCATTCCTTTCAGCGCGGTGAATAGCCTACCTTGGGGCTTGTCCCAAGCCGGCAGCGGTTATGACTGTTTTTTCAAGCTCGATAGATGGCGTGCGACGTTGTCGGCTTTCCGGAGAAGTGCGGAATGCTGCCGGATGCGTTCGACGATTTGGGGTTGCTTGGGAAACAGAAGGTCGGGCCGGTAGTGTCCGGCAGCCATTGCTTCGAGATACGTGGCTTCAAGGTGGTGGTCGAGGACAGTCGCAAGCAGTGGCGAGACTGCCTTGAGCATTTCGGGACTGGTGGGACGGTCGTCGGCTCTGAGCAAGGGATACAGAAGCCGTTCGAGTTCCTTTTGATCGAGGACCTGGAATCGATCCATCTGATAGTTGCGGAAGTCACGGTCCATGGTGCTTCCGAATAAAACTGCGAATTTGGGGAGAAGTTCTGAGTTGTGTTTGAGATGAGCGTTTGTAAAGCGGAAAAAATCATAGAGCTCGCGCGGGACGATATCAAATGAGAACGCAAAGTCGCAGCGTCAGCCGCTTTGTGACTTCCAAGCTATTGAACCCACAGGGCAAAGCGAATAACTTGGACTCACAGCGCCAGGGTAAGTTCTACCTGACCTGGACTGGATGAGGGAAGAAGCACGAGCAGAAGGTTCAAAGACAATTCATTTGAACCTGCCGTGAAAGCACCACGTTCGGAAGAAAGACATCCAGAAGACGCTAGCAATCCCGCGTCGGCGCCGAAGGAAAATTCATGCAGCGAATCCGACAACCCCGCAATCCGTATTTAGATAACCTCAACGGTAGCGCGATGCCCTGAAGCCAGAGCGATTTTGCGATCACAGGTTATCAGAGGGGCGTCGAGCAATTCGGCCAACGCAACGTAAACAGCGTCGTACGCCGTCAACACCGCCCGCAGTTCCCAGACACGCGGCATCAGAATGTCGTGAGGGTAGCGATTCAGAGGGAAGTCGTGCATATCCTGTAAGGCCTCTTCGCCCCGCAAGGCAGTCATCATCTTCTCTCGGACATAGCGCCGCAGTACCTGGGCTATCTCCACGTCCAGGAGGTGGGGCGCGTGCAGGGTGACAGGTGGAAACGAGAAAAGGCGTCGATCTACTTTAGTTCCCGCAGGACTCTTGATCAGCCATTCGATCGCAGCTGAGGCGTCGAGCACGATCACCGGGCTTCTCGCTCTTCGCGAACAGCATCCGCGGCCGACAGTCGGGAATTCACCCGGGTGCGACGTTCCAGGCGCTCTCTCAGTTCAGCTACCGTTGGTCGTTCGGCAACCCGGCGAATTTCCGCGACTAAATAATCCGAGAGTGACATCCCTGCCAGGGCCGCCCGGGACTTCAGCGTCCGATGCAAACCTTCGGGGACATTTCGAAGCTGGATCATTCGTGACATGTCCTAAGCATGAACACATGTTGTACACATGTCAAGGGCGTTTCTATCAATCATGGGGACGGATGAGAACCATGAGTTGATCATCTAGAAGCCATCTGGCTCTGTTGACATCCTCAGGAAAAGGCGCCGATGTTTCAACCGGTACAAATTGAAACTCAATCCGAGCAGCAAGGCTCGACGCATCTGCATGCGCAACGAACGGCCCGGTGCGCGTGGCGAGAGTTTCCGTTTCACGGAAGAGAACAAGCTTTCGATCAGGGCGCGGCGCCGATAGACCCGTTGTGGAAACGCACGCCGCA